>NPID01000565.1_pt1 | contig 35999 bp, 31 predicted proteins | sample 8637491 | NCBI WGS metagenome assembly NPID01 (sample SAMN07420843, study PRJNA396082) | bioreactor metagenome | isolation source: sample BA6 brine-fed electro-methanogenic bioreactor BA | place: Japan: Kochi | collected 2016-06-14 | reverse complement strand
CGCCTCGGCCGCAAAAGGCCAACTGCAGCGCATTGAGGGGCGCCTGCCACTGGAAGTGGCGGATTATCTCCTGAATATCAAGCGGGAAGAACTCAGTGAAATGGAGCGGCGCTATGACATGGAAATCATCCTGCATGGCCAGGCCGGAATGCTGCCCCATGAAGCCGAACTCAACACCATCCGTCGCGAAAAAGAGGAAACGTCCTCAGAGAATGGCGATATCGCGCCGATCAACCTGGTCTCCCAGGTCGACTCCGTTTTAAACGGCGGCAGCAACGAAAAAGATGAAGACCGTTCGGGCAAAGAGAGTGATGCTGCACCGGAAGAGGCTGCCGCCCCTGCGGCAGAAAACGCGTCGACGGAGCAGGCTCCCAAAAAGCGCCGTCGGCGGCGGCGGCGCAAAAAGCCCTCCACCAGTGAAGCCACCGGCACGGAGGCGGCCCAGGGCCCTGCGGAGCCCGTGCAAATAGAAAAGAAGGAAAAAGAAATCGCAGCTGAAAAAGAAGGCGAACCTGCCACCGATCAGCCTGCTGCGTCCACTGCTCCCCTTGTAGAAAAAGAGCCTGAAGCACCGCCAGTACCCGAGAGGTCTACGCTTCAGCGAACAGCACAAGGGGAAGAGGCGGCCCAGTCTGAAGCGAAGGCCGAGACAAAAGAGGAACCCAAAACGGCGCCACCACGAGCGCGCGCGCCTCGTCGCCGCAAACCCGCAAGACCTAAATCGGCAGAATCGCCGAGCGTGCAGACCAACTCTGCGGGTGAAGAACCCTTCGCGGACGAAACTGCCCCGAAGCCTCCCCAAAAGAGACCAGAGGCACCCCGGGAGCCGACCGCTGCTCAATCCGAACAGAAACAGGAAACTCAACCGGAGCAAACACCGGAACCTGAAGCAAACGCTTCGGAAGCGGAAACCCAAGCGGCTGCACCACGCAAACGCCGGGGACGTCCCAGGAAAACCGAGGCAAAAAAAGAACAGGAACAGGAAAAAGAAAAAACCGAGATGTCCCCTGCTCAAGGAGCGCCTCCGCAACAGGGCGCGGCAGAGGGAGAAGCCAGGGAAACAGAGGCCAAGCCTGCACCGCGCCGTCGTACAACGCGCAAGGCGTCAACCAGCACCAGAGTAACCGCCCGAAAGGCAGCTGAAAAAGCAGAAAACGCCGCAGAGCCCTCTGAAAGCCCGAAGAAAGAGACTTCGAAGGGTGGGGAACCTGAAGCCGAAGCCGCCGCCAAAAAGGCGACTTTGCCCCGGACGCGACGCACCCCAACGACACGAAAAACACCCGCGCGCACCAAGGCCACCGAAAAAAAGGCCGAGGCTGAGCCGGAACCCATGCCGGGAAAAGACGCAAGCGACAAGACGAGCCCGACAGAAACGGCTTCCAAGACTGAAAAGTCAACGGCTGCGAAAAAAACGCCCGCCGAACCTCGCACCCGGCGAACCGCGGCGCGCACCACCAAAACGGACAAAGCTTCTCAATCTGAATCTTCACCGGATAAGGACCAGGAAAACTCTGATCAATAAAGAAAACGCCGGAGGCGGTCGACCCGCCTCCGGCGTTTTATTTGTGACATGATTTTGAGTCCGCTATTTTTTTCTGAGGAACACAACCAGAGCCCCTTCGCCGCCGTATCGCTGAGGGGCTCTTCCCCATTCGGCCACCCATTTCCGGCCGTCGTCATCGAGAAAGCGCTCCATTTCACTGCGCAGAACCGGCTCACTTTCCGATCCGCGCCCCCGTCCGGTGATCAGTAACGCCACGCGAACATCCTGATAGACGCAATTATCGAGGAAATAAGCAACACGCTGGCGGGCCTGCTCACGATCCAAACCGTGAAGATCGATTTCAGCACCGGGAGTGAGGCGACCACGCACCAAGTCACGCATACGGCGCGGCAGGGCACGGGCCGGTTCTTCCGGAGGCAGCTCATCGCTGAAGGTGGCGTCCATCTGCCCCACAGCCTCAAGGAACAGAGACTGGTCATCCTTTGGCTGTTGGGCCGCACCATCTTCCACGACCCGGTCGTTTATCCCATCCGATTGATCCGGGGTCGGTGCAACCCTGCATCCCTTTTTAAAAGGCTTGACGCCCAGCGAACCCATCTCCTCAAGGAAGTCAAGCCCTTCACTCGGGCCTTCACTCGGGCCTTCACTCGGGGCGCGTCCGGGAGGGGGATCTGCGGGAGCGGGCTTGCCGGCAGCAGGCCCTGGCCCCTTGTCGTCAGCGAGATCGCAGCCCTTCAATGCGCTGAAAGGGCTGTTTTTAAATGTTTTCTGGCCGGCATTGCCGGCTTGTTTCTTTTTACGGGACATGGCCTGACCCCGGCGGATTCAACCTGACTGGGCACGCGATACAATCAATCAGCGGCGCACAATCTTGCGGCGCCCCATGACCGAGCGCGACTGCTCCTTGACGAGACTGCCGGGCTTTTCCAGGTGGAACTGCAGCCACATATCGCCATAAGCACGCATCTTCATCTTGCGCCCCGCTTTGAGGGCCTCAAGATTGGCCTCAAGGCGCTCATCGCCCCCGGTTTTCTTGAGGCCTTTTTCCATGACGGAGACAGCCTTATCTTTTTCACCAACCTTTTCCAGGCAGTAGGCGTAAAGATTCCAGAGCAAGGCTTCTTTTTTGGTGGCGGAAACAGCTTTGTCAAAGGTTTCGATCATTTTTCCGACCTGGTTGCGCTTCATATAGCAGACGCCCAGCATCCCCATGGCGATCCAGTGACGCACAAAGGCCTTTTTTAGGTAATCAAATGCTTTTGAGAAGTCGCGTTTCATGAACAGCAGGGTGCCGATCTGCGCATCGATCTGCCCTTTGACATAAAATTGCCATTTACTGAAGCGATAACCGGACTCGAGGGTTTTGATGGCTTTTTCGGTTCGCCCGGCCTGCAGGTCGTGTTGGGCAGTCTCCATCAGTCGTCCGACTTTTTTCATCACAATCCGGGTGATGACAATGAAAACCACGGTGAAAACCGCCATGGCGATGAGGGCAGAAATCCACAATTCCAGCCCGGCCAGCAGATGAAGACCGACAAGAGTACCGGAACACAGAAGCAGAGAGATGATCAGATTGAACATAGGAAAAAGCGTGTCCTTTCGGCGTGGATGATGGGAATTCCGCCTCAGGGTATACAACGGAATTCAGGGTGAGTGAGTTTAGCAATCCCCCCCTGAAATGTCAAAAACTTCCGCTGGATGGGGCAGAGCGCTCAGCGTGGCAGAGACGGATGAAAAACCACGCGGTCGATTCCGAGAGAGGAGGGATCGGCAGGCAGCCCCCTTTTTTCCACAAACTGAGTATTGCCACGCTGCAGCAGAGGGGCCTCAAGCGGTGCCGCATCGAGGCGGAAAACCTCGCCACAAGGCCCCCTGCAGGCGGCGGTGGAACCGGAAGTCCGCCAGGGGCAATTACGGCTGGAAGTGACAAAGGCATAAGGCGTATGCAGCGTTCCCCGCAGACTTGACGGCAAGGGGGCCACTCCCTGGCCAGGGTTGTCGAGTTCGACCCTGAAAATTCCAAGATCCCTCAACATTGCCGCCATCGCCTCACTGTGCCAACGACTGCGACGGAAGTAATCGGCGGTACCACTGGACTCATCGATAGACAGTGCCTGGGGCCCGCGCTTCTGCCCGGAAAGAACACGTCCGGCAACCACCTCAACACCTGGACAACAGCTGCGCACCGGGTCCAGGGCACCCCAATCCGAAATCACGATCTCGTCACCGTCGTTCAGAAACGGACAAAGGGTGGACAGAGCTGTTTGCAGCTGCGGTAGAAAAGATTCATTGAGGACAGGCAGAACAACCGAAACCGGTCGACCGAGATGATGAACCGACGCAATCTCGGAAACCAGCTGGCGCGCAGGCGGGAGCAGCCAACAGCAGAATTCCGCACCGAGATAGACCCTGCCTACCTCCACGGGGAGTTCTCCATCAAAGGCGGCCGAAAAGATGCAGCGTTCGACTTCAGCCACTGTGCCCCGGAGCGACCATAAGGGTCAGACTGTCGCCGGGATGCAGCACATGATCATGATCCAGATTATTCCAGTTCATGATCTCCCGGGTGCCGACATTGTATCGCTGGCCGATATCCCACAGGGTATCTCCCGATTTGACTTCGTAAACCAGCTGTTTGGTCGGTTGGCGGTTGCTGCGGGTCGACTTGGCCCCTGCCGCAGAGACAACCAATTTCTGACCGGGGCGCAGCAGATTACTCCACCCAAGTTTATTCCAGACGCGCAGCTGCTTCTCGCTGACCTCGAATCTACGGGATATTTTCCACAGGCTGTCCCCTTCTCGCACTGTATAGCTCCGGCGGTAGGAACGGACATAATCGTCCTCGAGCTCATCCAGGGGACGGCTGGTGTAGCCTTGCCGCAGGGGCAGAATCAGGGTGGACCCGATCTTCAGAGCCCGCGGGTTGCTGACCTTATTGAGACGAACAATGTCGTCGACCTGAATCCCGTGCCGTTTGGCAATCCTAAGCAGGGTGTCTCCGGACACAACCTCATGGCGCTTGTAGCGGGCACGTTCAGCGACCGGAATCTGCAGGAATTTTTCCAGAAACGGCTCGCTGCTGCCGGGCGGCAGACGCAGAGAATGCTTATCCGCGGCCGGAGGCGTAGACCAGCGTTTGAGTTCAGGATTGAGCTTTTTAATCTCCTCGTAGGAAACGCCGCACAATTCCGCCACCAGCTCAAGATCGGTAGCCGTTGATACCTCGACCACGTCATACGTCAGGGGCTCGTGGTAATCCAGATCGGTGAAACCATATTTCTCCGGCTGCTTGGCGATCGTCAGTGCGGCCAGCAGCTTGGGCAGATAGTGCTTGGTCTCTTCCTGGAGATATTTGCCACGCGATATTTCCCAGAAATCTCTGCTGTCATACATCTCAATGGCGCGCTGAATCTTACCCATGCCCGCGTTGTAGGAGGCGACTGCAAGGTACCAGTCACCATCGAAAAATTCATACATGTCCCTGAGAAAGCGAGCGGCGGCATGGGTCGCCTTCTCAGGATCCCGTCGCTCATCCAGCCACCAGTCGACATGAAGATCGTAAACACGGCCGGTACTCTCGATAAACTGCCACGGCCCGGCCGCATGGGCCCAACTATAGGCGCGGTCAGTGAAACCGGATTCAATCATGGCGAGATAGGTCAGATCCAGCGGCAGGTCGTACTGAGAAAAAATCTCGCGCATCATGGGCAGATAACGACCGGAGCGTTCAAGCCAGCGCTTAAAGGTGCCACGGGCATTACCGCTGTAGAGATCGATGAAATAGCGTACACGATCGTTTTCGACCACGGGGAAGTCAAAAACGATCTCATCGCGCGCCACCGTATTGCCTTCCCCCTGTTCAAAAACGGGAGCAGTCTCCAGCAATGCAATATCTTCGGCAGTTTCGCGACTGATTTCGGAAGTCTTTTCACCACCAGGATTTTCCGGGATCCAAAGCACTTCACTGGGGATACTGTCAGTTTTTTCTGCCGGATAATCCGGATCAATCAGCGGCAACCCCGATTGATCCGACTTTACGGCAGCATCCGGGGAGGCATAAGCCACGCTTTTCTCCCCGTCAGTGATTAAGGCCTCGCGGTTCAGGTCGAAAAACCAGAAGGACGGCACAGAACAACCACAACAGATCAGCGGCAGGATAAGAAACAGACATTTTTTCATTACTAATTCCCTGGAATTTAGACGAAGAGGGACAGCGTGCCCGACAGTTAAGGTGACAGGGCAAGCAGGGCTGGGCCATTGGAGAGGAAGAGGCCGGTGGTGTCGCCAAGCTTCCCAATTGAATTTAATTTACGGCTCGGAATGCTCATGCAGCGCATCGTCCGCCTCTCCCGGCCAGAAGCGCGATTCAAGTTCCGCAAGCATTGGATTGAAACTGCTCCGATCGAGGGCACTGACGCCAATGGCATTGAAGCGACGGCATAAGGCCGCGACTTCCTGCGATGAAACCTTGTCGGTTTTGTTAAAAACCAGCTGCCGCGGCAAAGTGCCAAGATCAAGGTCCTGCAAGATGCGCTCCACGGCAACAATCTGCTCCTCGAAACGCGGATCGGAAATATCGACCACATGCAGAAGCAGATCCGCGTCTTCAAGCTCCTCCAGAGTGGCTTTGAAGGCCCCCAGAAGACTCTTGGGCAGTTTGCGGATAAACCCTACGGTGTCGGTAATAATGACTTCACGCTCCTGCGGAAACCGCAACCGGCGTGAGGAGGTATCCAGAGTGGCGAACAGGAGATCTTCCGTAAATACGGCGCTTTGAGTGAGGGCATTGAGAAGCGTTGATTTGCCCGCATTGGTATAACCCACAATGGAAATAATGGGGAGCTGGGAACGGATGCGCCGCTGGCGTCGTTGGCGACGCCCCTTGGACAGTGACGCCAGCTGTTTTTCCAGGCGGGTGATCCGGTCTCGAATGCGGCGGCGATCAATCTCGAGCTTGGTTTCACCCGGCCCGCGGCCGCCAAGACCACCCATCAGGCGGGACATGGATGTGCCTTTGCCGAGAAGGCGCGGCATGATGTATTTGAGTTGCGCCAGCTCAACCTGCACCTTGCCGTCCAGGGTATGAGCCCGGCGGGCAAAAATGTCGAGAATCAGCTGAGACCGATCGATAACCTTCATTTCGGTCATGGCGCCGATCGCCCGCGCCTGCCCAGGCGAAAGCTCCTGATCAAAAATCAGCAGGGTCGCCCCCTGCTGCAGGGCGCGAATGATGACCTCCTTGAGCTTCCCCTCCCCCATCAGAAATCGGGGGTGAATTTTCTGGGTACGCTGCACCACCTGGTCCAGCACCACCACGTCAGCGGTTCGGGCAAGTTCGGCAAGTTCGGAAAGAGAATCTTCCAGTTCAGCCCGCGGTTCACGGCCGGCCGAAATGAGAATCGCTTTTTCGCGGGGGTCGGAGAGGTCGAAAGTTTCCCCCATCTTGCGCTCCATCTCGGACTCAAGGGACGAGATAAAGTGAGGGAAGTCGAGGTGGAGGTCATGTACGGAAGGCGCGCTGAGCAGCTCGACCCCTTTTCCTTCGGGGGTTGGAGGCAGCAGATGGGCGTAATCGATGCGTCCGGGAAGACCGTGCGCACCAACGGCAATCGCAGCCATCAGATCCAGACGCAGCAGGGCAAGGTCGGTCAGGTCATCCTGGGACAGGGGCTCACCACCAAGATGAGTATGGATGCAACGCAACCCGCGCAGGCCGCTGCGACCCAAGCGGTAGCGCGACAGATCGGGGATAACGATTTCACGATCGTCGCCGACGATGACATGCACGACCGTGCCCTGGCGGTCGATCAGAACTGCAAGCTGGCGACGAATCTCGCCCGATAATTCCGTCAGAAAGCGGGCCAGATCCGCTCCAATGACCTGATCGGCAGCGGTGCGTCGCTTGTGAACCCGCTCAAGAGCCTTGATCTGGCTGGGCTTGAGTCCGGTCAGGTTGCCGTCAAGCACGCAGCCTCACCTCCTTCCGAGAAAAAAACGGGGCCTCCAGGGCCCCGTTCGATCAGCATGCGTCATGCCGGGTTCAAGCGTTAACGATCACGTTGAATCCGGCGTCAACAAAATGGACCTCGCCGGTCACGCCGCTGGAAAGGTCGGATACCAGATAAAGAGCCGATTTCCCGACTTCCTCCTGCGTGACGGTGCGCCGCAGAGGCGCAAAATTATCCATCAGCTTGAGCTTTTCCTTGAACTGGCCGATCCCCGAGGCTGCAAGGGTTTTGATCGGACCGGCCGAGACGGCGTTGACCCGAATACCTTCAGGCCCCAGCTCTGCGGCCAGATAGCGGACAGAGGCCTCCAGAGCAGCCTTGGCGACCCCCATGACATTGTAATTGGGAACCGCCTTCTGCGCCCCAAGGTAAGTCATAGTGACGATACTGCCCCCCTCTTTCATCAAGGGCGCGGCATAGCGACTGATCGGCAGAAGAGAGTAGGCGCTGATGTCCATAGCCAGGGAGAATCCCTCGCGAGAAGTCTGGCTGAAAGGTCGCTTGAGGTCATCACGGTGGGCAAACGCCACGGAATGAACCACAAAATCAAGCTTGCCCCAGGCTTTTTCAAGCTCGCCAAAGACCGCTTCGATATCCGAATCTTTCTGAACATCGCACGGCAGCACCAGCGACGATCCGAGACTCTCGGCAAGAGGTCTGACGCGCTTCTCCAGCGCTTCGTTCAAATAGGTAAAGGCCAACTCGGCGCCGGCATCGCGCAGAGCCCGGGCGATCCCCCAGGCAATACTCTTATCGTTGGCGACACCGAAAATAATGCCGCGCTTTCCTTCAAGAAATCCCATTATTCTTTATATCCTCCTTGGTATTCTCGCCTGCCGCCGCAACTGAATCTAAGCGGGAAATGCACATTTCAATCAGTTGCTGAAGACGAACAGCCGAATAGGCATTTTTAACAAAAACAATAAACTAAGGCAAGTATTTAAACACCCTATAAGTTTTGCTTATATGAACATTCAATTTTTTATATTGTATGTTTTCCAAATGTTTGATACTCATCTGGACACGTCCGCATGGGGGCCAAAGAAAAAATAAAAATCATTATGAATCACTACTTTCACGGGATCAGGCCATGCCCGCCCGCAGCATTATGGAGGCAATGAAATGAAAGGGAAACAGCCCAGGAAGAGCTTGGGACTTTTCGTCCTCATGCTCCTCACCATTCCGCTGACCGCTCTGGCCGGTCACGAAAACTATATCAGCGGACCGCTCAACAGCGGACCGGAAGTGACTGCCGCCTGTCTGAACTGCCACGAAGACGCGGCCACCGACGTCATGAAAACCAGCCACTGGAACTGGAACCTCAAACAAACCATCAACGGCAAAGAAGTTGGACGGGGCAAGAAGAACGCCATCAATAACTTCTGTATCTCCATCGACAGCAACTGGCCGCGCTGCACCAGTTGCCATATCGGCTACGGTTGGGAAGACGCCAGTTTTGATTTTACCGACAAAACCAAGGTCGACTGCCTGGTGTGCCATGACACGACAGGAACCTACAAGAAAACCGCCACCGGTGCGGGCCACCCCGATGAAGTTGTTGACCTGGTCTATGTCGCAAAAAATGTCGGCACCCCCAGCCGCTTCAACTGCGGGTCCTGCCACTTCTTCGGTGGCGGCGGCGATGCGGTCAAACACGGCGACCTTGATTCATCGATCGATTATCCCGAACGGGAAACAGATGTGCATATGGCTGTAGAAGGCAACGACTTCACCTGCCAGACCTGCCACGCGACCGAGAATCACGAGATCAGCGGCAACGCCATGGTTGTTTCCCCCTCCAACCAGACCCACATCGGCTGTGAAAGCTTGTCACGCCGACCCGCACGCCGAAAGCCTGCTCAATGACCACACGGCGGGAATATCGTGCCTGAGTATGCCTGGTACAACGGCACCGGCGGCGCATATATCCCGGGGGATAAAATCAACCCCGATGAGATGACTCTGTTGAGCTATCCTCTCGGCGACATCAACGACCCTGAAGCCAAGATTTCACCTTTCAAGGTCCACACAGGCAAGCAGATCTACGACACCGAACATTGACCGTGAGCCTGACTCCCTTGCTCACGTTTTGGCCCGGCGCCCCCACGCCGGGCCTTTTTTTATCCGTAACAACCGGGGCTATTTCTCCATCATCACGTATTTCAAATAGCGCCCTTCGGGGAATGTCACGGGAAAGGGGAAATCTTCAGGCTGACCCCGGGTGGACAAAACCCGAAGCGAACTGCCGGCCTGCAGAGCTCCGCGACGAATCTCCTTGAGAAATTCGGCCCAATCGATTTTCTGATGATTGGATGAACAGATCAGCAACCCTCCGGGAGAAAGCAATCGCAAGGCACTGGCGACCAGGTCACTGGTGCCGCCTCGCGTTGTGAAACGGCTGCTACGGGTCGTCGAGAAGGAAGGAGGGTCCATCAGGATCACATCAAAGCGCCGGTTTTCACGTACGGCTTCGGCCAGCACAGCAAAGCAATCACCAGCAATGAATTCGTGGTCTTGCGGGTCGAGACCATTAGCTCTGAAATTCTGGCGCGCCCAATCGAGATAGGCCGCAGAAGCGTCCACACTGACGACATGCTCGGCTCCGGCAGCTGCTGCTGCAACGGAAAATGCCCCGGTGAAGCAGAACAGGTTCAGAAAATGCGCTCCTGCGATACGCTTCATCAGGTCTGCGCGGTTATGACGCTGATCCATGAACAACCCGGTATGGAGCCCCTCTTCCAGGTCGACCAGAAAATTCAGGCCGTTTTCCCGCACCGTCAACGGGAACCGGGCCTGGGCGCCCCAGACATGGCGCCCCAGCCGATTTTCCCGATTTTCGGCCGCCAACTTGCGCGTCTGGCGCGGTCTGGTCTTGAGATAGATGCCGCGGGGCCCAACCACTTTCACCAGCGCTGCGACAATGCGGTCGAGGTAGGGCTCCCACGCCTGGGTGTAGAGCTGAATCAGGAGAAAATCGCCGTAGCATTCAATCACCACGCCGGAGAGATCGTCCCCCTCCCCGTTCACCAGACGATAGGCTGTCGTGTCGCCGAGATCCGCATGACGCCGCCGCATGAGTGCGTCACGCAGCATCGCTTCAAACCAGGATTGAGCAAGCTTCACCGCTTTTTCTGATATGACCCGCGCCACCACCCTGTCACTGGGGTCGCGCAGCGCACAGCCCAGAGCTCGCCCCTTCTCGTCCGTCAGCAGAACAAGATCGCCGGCGCGACCTTTCGGCCACCGGCGTGTATATCGATCTGCGATCACCCAGGGATGGCCCAGTTCCAACATGCGGACCGTTTCAGGCCCGACCACAGCTGAAGGCAGCATGTAAAAATCTCCTTCTAAAGGTATTCACCAACAACAACGCCATCCCCATCTGAATCCTGATGAGAGAAAGGCCGGCAGGGCAGAGATTACCACCGATAGCACACATCGACCAGACTCTTTGCCGCCCAGCATTGCTGTGTTAAGCTCTCGTCTGGCAAGATAGCGTCTGCACAAAGGAGCATTATACAATGGACGAACAGGTCAAATCGAAAGCGGAACGTCAAATAGAACAGATCATGCAGGAAGTCGAGCCCGGCTCCGACCGATATCGCGCGCTTGAATCGGCCAAGCGTTTCAAGTCTTCATGGGCTGAACTCGGTGAACGCCTTGCCGAAGTGCGCCGACAGAAACTTTTTGAGAACTGGGGCTATGCCGTTTTCGAGGATTACTGCTCCCGCGAGATCCGCATCCGCAAGGCTACAGCCGACAAACTGCTGATGGCCTATCATTTTCTTGAAAAAAACGAACCTCAGGTGTTGGCGCGCCATGAGGGACTCTCGCCTCTCCCCGATTATCGATCCATTGATCTGTTGCGGCAGGCACGGGAGGAAAAAAACTTTTCAGAAGAGGAATATGCTGATTTACGCAAGGCGGTGGTGGATGAAGAACGTAGCCATCCCACCGTTCTGAAAAAATTCAAGGAAACCGCCGCAGCGCAGGACACCGCCGACCAGGACCCTGCCCTGCACTACCGGGCCTGCCTGCAGGCAGCAAGACGCCTGGAAATCGGCCTGCGGTCCCTGGAGGATCTTCCGGAGGGTGCGGACAGCCCGGTCCATGAACTGGCGCAGTGGCTTGAGCAGCGCCTGCAGGAAGCACAACAGGAGCAAGAGCAGGAGAACCAGGAGGAATAAAACTGGTGCCGGATCACAGTGAAATCGGCAGCACGCGCAGCGTCAGAGCCAGAAACAAGGTCCCGGTGACACATAGAGCCAGATAGAGCAAAACAACTCGCGGGCGGAACATGGAGATAAAAACCCCCATAACCGGCAAAGCCGTCACCGGCCCTCCGACCAGCATGGCAATACCCGGCCCCTTGGCCAGAGCAATCGCCTCACCGGGATCCGGCAGAAAAAAGCCGAAGATCATCGACGCCGCCGTCACCTGGGGAAGGTGCAGGGGGATTGTTGCGAAAGTCAGGGTAAAAATCGGAGCCAACCCTTCCCCGGAGAGCAGATTGATAATCCACTGATTGGGGACAAAAGAGGTGACCACCACTTCAATAATAAGGCCGATCATGGCGAATTTACCGATCTTGATCGCCCCTTCCCAGAATTTGGCCAGAAAAACAAGGAATTTGTTGTGAGTGCAGCGATCGACCCGGTGCGACAGCTGCTTGCCGCATTCACAGCGCAGCTCTTCGACGGGATAATCGGGGTCGTGGAAATCGCCTTCAGGAAGTTTTTTCTTGAAAATAACATCTTCGGAAAATCCGAAGTCGCGCAGCCAGTGCGTCAGATAACCGGCGAAAAGGCCAAGAAAGATCGCGGAAAGCAGCACCATGTTGGCCCATCCCAGCCCCAGCATGCCTGAGAGCATGGTATAGGATGCGGGGCTCATCAACGGCGAGGTCACCAGCAGGGAGACCGCCGGCGCCAAAGGCAGCCCGGCCAGCAGCAGAGAGATAACCAGCGGCAGCGTTGCACAGGCGCAAAGGGGGCTTATGGCTCCAAGCAGGGTGGCGAATACGATAGAGATCAGGCCGAAGCGGGTCAGCGCCTTGCGAATGCGCACATGCCATTTAAACGTGCGGATTACGGCTTCGAGAAAAACACCGATGGCAAGATACGGCAGGATATAAAGCAATTCACGCCACAGTTTAAGCCCCAGTTCGGCCAACATCACATCCCAGTTTTCCATTTACACCTGACTCCTTCGCATAAGATCCTGCCTGCCCGCATCGGACAGGCATCGAACCATTATCTGTCACGCAGATCGCCGTGCTGGACAGATTTTCGCCACAATTGTCGTTCAACCCCTTTGCGGAGGCAATAAAATACCCCGTGGAGGACCGGACACTTCCAACTCCACGGGGCTCTAGCAATCTTTATTCCAGAGGTCGTTCAGAAAAAATACGCAGCCAAAAGACACACAATCTCAGGGCAGCACATTAGACCACCCGGATAATAAATTCGGGACAGGCCGCCGCACAATACCCGCAAAGAATGCAATTTTCCTCGATGACCTCGGCCTTGCCATCAACGATCTGCAGTGCGTCATTCGTACAGGCATCCACACAGGCACCGCACCCCTTGCAGAAATTCGCCATGATCTTGAGGTGACGTCGCCTGCTTTCCAATGCCCGCCAGAGGGTTTCATCTTCGGCCCGCTGATCAAAGAGAGCGATATTGGCCTCGATCTCTTCACGGGCGAGCATGCCGACGGCGACCGCATGTACGCCGTCAAGCCTGCGGACGTAGCCAAGACTGGTGCGAGCGCTGGATATGAGGTTGCCGCCTGCCAGAGCTTTCATGGCATAGATCCCCTTGCCCCTGGCCGCCGCGTAGGAGATGGCCGCAGCCATCTCTTCTGCCGAACCATCCAGAATCCCCATGCCACCGCGGTTGATCAAGGGATGAATAACTTCAATCTCAGGATGATCTGCAGCGGCATGAACCGCACAGATATAATGGGTGGAAAGTCCAATATGGCCGATAAGCCCCTCTCCGCGCATACGCTGCAGTTCTTCGAGAACCTCGGCCCTTTCATTGAAAGGATCGCTGAGGCGGGCGCCATGAATGTGCACGATATCAAGCCGCTCAACCCCTATACCCCGCAGAGCATTTTCAACATGCTGACGGGCATCTTCGGCGGTGGTTGCATGAGTTTTACTGGCAAGGACCGGAAGGTTTGATAACCCGGCAAGCCCCTCGCGTATATGCGCATAGGTACCGTAAAGCTCTGCAGTGTCCACCATATTGATGCCGCAATCGAGCGCATGGCGGATCAGCCGTCCGCCTTCACGCGGATCGAGATCAGCCTGCAGCGGTCCCAGAGGCAGCGAGCCGAAGACAAGGGGGGTGACGCGCAAACCAGTGCTTCCCAATTCCGTCTGTTTCATGCTATGCTCCCGTTCTTTATCTACTATACTTTTGGCAGAAAACCTGCTTATCAGATCCTTGCCATCACTACACAGTAAATCAGGAGAGACTCCATGGACAAGGGGTTTAAGGAAAAAGTAAAAGAACAGTTCGCACGGACAGCCGACCGTTATGTCCACGACGAAGGCTTCGCGCATGGAGACGACCTGGCTGAAGCAGCCCGCCTGTTAAATCCGACCACAGATGATCTCATGCTCGATGTCGCAACCGGCGGAGGACATACATCTTTATTCTTTGCCCCAAAAGTCCGCAGCGTAGTCGCCTCGGACCTTACCATGCAGATTCTCAAAAAAGCACAGGAGTTCATCAGCGAAGAGGGGGGCGTGGAAAACATCACTTTCCGCGAGGCCGATGCCGAGGATCTGCCCTTCCCCGCAGGATCTTTCACCATCCTCACCTGCCGCATCGCACCGCACCATTTTCCCGACGTGCCCCAGGCTTTGCGGGAATTTTTCCGTGTCCTACGCCGCGGAGGGCGTATGGTCATCATCGATACTCTGCTGCCGGAAGATCCTGAGATTGCAGATTTCTACCAGACAATGGAAAAGATGCGCGACCCTACCCATGTGCAGGCGTTCACTGAAGACCAGTGGCTCGCCATGGCGAAAGAGGCCGGCTTCATCGACCTGCAGACCCAGAAGTTCCCCAAAACCCATGATTTCATCACATGGGCTAAGCGCTCGGGCCTCGACAGACAAGGAGTTCAGCGCCTCAACAAGTATTTTATCGATGCACCGCAGAAGGTCCATGACTATTTTCAGATTGAAACTTTCGCAGGGGAAGTGGAAAGCTACACCGACCAAAAGCTTCTGCTGTTCGGCCGTCGACCGGAAAAGAAATAGCAATGTCCTGGCGGCCAACCTGAAGAACAGGATTACTTCACCGCAAAATTCCGCAAGACATTATAAGCACCCGACAAATGCAAAAAGCCCCGCCTAACTATACTGGAGGGGCTTTTTGCATTCTAAAAAGAGACTTTTCCCAAAAACATTAAAAAACGGGGCACCCTTTTCAGGGCACCCCGCCAATTCATCAGATGAAAATGTAATGGAAATCTCTGCCGTGTTCGCAGATTACTTCTTGATACCAGCTGCTTCTTCCAGCATATCGGTGGTAACGGACTTGGGACGCTCGATAGCATAGCCGAGAGCGCGGTCCCAAGTGATGTTGGCGAGAACACCGAGGGCGCGGCCAACACCGAACAGAACGGTGTAGAAGTCATACTCGGTCACGCCATAGTACCACTGGATAACACCGGACTGGGCGTCGACGTTCGGCCAGGGGTTCTTGGCCTTGCCGTGCTGCTGCAGAACGTCAGGAGCCACTTCGAAAATCATGCTGACCAGCTGGAACAGCGGGTAATCCTTGAGACCGGGGGTCTTCAGGCAGAACTCACGCTGAGCGGTGTAGCGGGGGTCGGTCTTGCGCAGAACAGCATGACCGTAGCCGGGGATGACCTGACCGCTGTTGAGGGTGTCCCACAGAGCTTTTTCGAGCCCTTCCTTGGTGGGCACTTCGCCGCCGAGCTTTTTCATGAAGTCCTGAGTCCAGCGGAGAACTTCCTGGTTTGCCAGACCATGCAGCGGGCCTGCCAGACCGTTGATGCCGGCAGAGAGGCTGTAATAGGCATCGGACAGAGCGGAAGCCACCAGGTGGGTGGTGTGCGCAGACACGTTGCCGGACTCATGATCGGAGTGCAGGATGAAGTACATGCGGGCAACATCATCATAAGGCTTGTCAATGCCCATCATGTGAGCAAAGTTGCCGCCCATGTCGAGGTCGGGATCGGGAGCGATGGGGGTATCTCCCTTGTACTTCATGCGGTAGATGTAGGCAGCGATCTGGGGCAGACGGGCCATCAGAGTACTGCAGTCTTCATACATCGGATCCCAGTAATCCATCTTGCTGATGCCTTCAGCATATTTCTTGGCAAAGACGGATTCACGCTGCATAGCAAGGATAGCAGCGGAGAACATGGTCATGGGATGGGTGTCGCGGGGCATGGTGCGCAGCACGTCAAAGACATACTCGGGAACCTGAGCACGGGCTTTCCAGTCTTCGACAACTTCCTGCACCTGGGCGTCGGTCGGAACGTCACCGGTCAGCAGCAGGTACCAGAAACCTTCCACATAGGGGTATTCGGAACCGGGGACCTTGGGCAGAGCTTCAAAAGTCTCAGGAATTGTCATCCCGCGGAAGCGAATACCTTCCATGGGGTCAAGATAGGAGATGTCGGTCACAAGGCACTTGACGCCGCGTGCACCACCAATGGCCTGAGCGATGGTTACGTCACCGATTTTCACATCGCCGAATTCTTTGACCAGACGGGTGGTGCGAGGACGGTGCTCCTGGATCTTCTTTAACAGAGTTTCCTTCAAAGTCGCCATACTCTCTCTCCTTTTCCATTTTAAATTGCGATGGGAACTTCCCATCGACTCAGCCTCTACCCTCCGGCAGAATTACCGGAACGGCATCCAATAAAAGCCTACCCAAACAGACACAGCGGACTCATTTCCGCCGGCCCCCAAAGTCCCAATACCTCAAGAAAAAAGAAAATAACACCGTTATAAAAAACAATAAAATTATCAAGAAGATGGGTCAGTGCATTCTCCACCGTAAACAATATTTTCAAATATCATTTTAGTCACTTTTCTAGCAACAGGGACCGAACAATGTCAAGCTTTATTTTGTATACAGTATTCACACCAGGAAGGCAAGATGAATTTCCTTTTGACTTGAACAAGGGGCGTGATAATATGCATAAAATTTAAGCAAAAGAGATATAAAATATGAAGATAGGCAATCTTTCCCTTGCCAACAATCTTTTCCTGGCCCCCATGGCCGGCATCACAGATCTGCCCTTCCGTCTGATTTTCAAAAGTTTTGGCGTCAGCCTGGTTTTTACCGAAATGGTCAGCGCCAACGGACTGGTCTACAATGGCGCCCGCACACGTGACCTTCTGCGCTCCCAGGCGCGCGAAAAACCCCTGGCCGTCCAATTGTTCGGAGCAGATCCGGACATCATGGCGCGGGCAGCGGCGCTTGTTGAAGAGGAGGCCGATGTTATCGACATCAACATGGGCTGCCCGGTTAAAAAAGTTGTTCGCTCCGGGGCCGGTTCGGCCCTGATGCGAGAGCCCCTTCGCGCAGCCGCTATCATCCGTGCGGTACGTCATGTCACACGGCGCCCTCTGACCGTCAAGTTTCGCTCCGGCTGGGACCGGGACAGTGAAAATTACTTGGAATTCGGTCGTATGGCGCAGGAAGAAGGTGCCGATGCTGTCACCCTTCATCCCCGGACCCGGACTCAAGGATTCGGCGGCCTCTCCGATTGGAGTCACATTCGAAAACTAAAACAAGCGCTTAAAATTCCCGTCATCGGAAGCGGCGACGTCCTCAAACCTGCCGACGCCGACAGACTGACCGAACAGACCGGGTGCGATGCACTGATGCTCGGCCGCGGGGCATACGGCAACCCATGGCTGGCACGCAGCATTCTCAACCTGAACAACAGGGAGGAAACCTCTTGTCCTCCGCCAGCTAAACGACGCCAAGTTGCCCTGCTTCACATCGACATGCACCTGGAATATTTCGGGGCAACGCGCACTTTGGGCGAGATGCGCAAACACCTGTGCTGGTATGCACGAGGCCTGCCCGGCGCCGCCAACTTTCGCGCACGAATCAACAGCACCCGCTCCATAGCTGAAATGGTCCGGGAAACCGACGCATTCTTTTCTGCGTCATCCGATCAATTGTAATGAGTATCTCCAATAGAACAGGGGCCTCCACCGACCCGCAGCTCTACGCCCGGGTGTTGGAAAATGTCGAAGATGCGGTTATCGCTCTTGACCGCAAGGGCAGAATAACTCTCTTCAACCCTGCGGCGGAAAACCTGACCGGTATGAGCCTCAGACAATGTTTCGGGCAATTGTTCGATACGATTTTCCGAGGACAGAGCGCACTTTTGACCCTGGTGCAGTGCGTCATCCGAGAAGGTCGCTCCATCGTCAACTATGAAGAACTGCTGCTGCTCAGGCCGGCCTCCACTCCCCTGCCGGTCAGGGTTTCGGTCTCGCCGCTTTTCGATCACGACGGCAGCCAGGAAGGGGTGGTCCTGATTTTACGGGATCTTTCGCGCATCAAGGAACTTGAAGCGGCAGTACGGCGGACTGATCGCCTGTCGATGATCGGCACCATGGCGGCAGGACTTGCTCATGAAATCAAAAACCCGCTTGGCGGCATTCGGGGCGCGGCACAGCTGATGGCACAGGAATTCAGCACCGACAACGAGCTGCAGGAATACACTCGCGTCATGATTCGAGAGGTAGAGCGCCTTAACGGCATCATTGAAGAATTAATGGACCTCTCCAGTCCGCGCCGGCCCGAAACAGACGAAGTCAACCTGGCCAAACTCCTTGGCGACATCGTTCTTTTCCAACGCGAGGCCCTTCGCCATAAAAAGATTGACTTCGCTCTCAAACTCGACCCCAGCATCCCCCCCATCAAGGGGGACGAAAACCTGCTGACACGACTTTTTCTCAACCTGATCAAAAATGCCGGGGAAGCCGTGGAAAAGGGAGGACGCGTGGAGATTGCCACACGTGTTGCCTCCGAATATCATCTTCAACAACCCGGAGACCGCCCGATTCCCTTCATCGTGGTCGACATCAGCGACAACGGCCCTGGAATCGCAAAAGAGCAGATGGAACAGATCTTCACCCCCTTCTTCACAACCAAGACTCAAGGCAGCGGCCTGGGGCTGGCAATCTGCCAGAAAATCATCAGCGAGCATCAGGGGTTTCTTAAAGTGGACAGCCTGCCTGGACAGAAAACCACATTTTCCGTTTCTCTCCCCTTTTATCGCTGATACATCAAATACCTGACTTCGAAAGAGAGTTTTCCTGCTATGCCTATTCGACGCATCCTGGTTGCCGACGATGAAGAAAGTATGCGTTGGGTTCTGTCCAAGGCCCTCGGCAAAAAAGGCTTTGAGGTTGATCTGGCCAGCGACGGCAACCAGGCCGAGGACCTGTTTCTACGCAACAGCTACGATCTGGCGATCCTCGACATCAAAATGCCCGGCATTTCAGGCCTCGACCTGCTGACTCGTTTTCAGGATAAACGCCCACAAACCCTGACAGTCATCATGACCGCTGAATCCTCCATGAAAAATGCCATCGAGGCGATGAAGCGGGGCGCTTACGACTACATCACAAAACCCTTTGATCTCGACGCTCTCGATGCCATCTTGCTCAAAGCCGACAAGGCTCGCGAAGTCTCCGCCGAAGTCGGTCGGCTCAAAGGGGAACTCAAGAAGCATTACCACCTTGAACGCACGGTGGTCGGCAACAGCAAACCGATGCAGGAGGTTTACAAGACACTCGGCAGGATTGCACCATCCGACGTGACCGTCCTCATCACCGGCGAAAGCGGTACCGGCAAGGAACTGGTCGCACGGGCCATACATTTTAACAGTCCACGCCTGGGGAAGCCTTTTCTGGCACTGAACTGCGCTGCGATCCCGCGCGAACTGCTTGAAAGTGAATTGTTCGGGTTTGAAAAAGGAGCTTTTACCGGGGCGGTGGAGCGCAAAGCAGGCAAATTCGAACAGGCCGATGGAGGGACCCTGTTTCTCGATGAAATCGGGGATATGCCCCTCGATCTGCAGGCCAAGCTCCTGCGCGTGCTTCAGGAAAAAGAGATCACCCGAACCGGCGGCAACAGCACGATTCAGGTCGATGTACGCATTGTCGCGGCAACTAACCAGGATCTCGGGAAAAAGGTTCAGGGCCGGGAGTTTCGGGAGGATCTTTTCTACCGACTCAATGTTGTCCCCCTCAATCTACCGCCGCTGCGGGAGAGAGGCGACGATATTGCTCTGCTGGTGGATTTTTTCATCCAGGCAGCACGGCAGAAATTTGGAACGGCCGCATTGGGCTGCAGCGATGAGGCACTGGCTCTTTTGCAATCCTATGCCTGGCCGGGAAATGTCCGTGAGCTGGAAAACACTATTCAACGCGCCGCCCTTCTCAGCCCCAACCAACTCCTGGCCCCCGAGGATTTCACATCACTCCATGAGGCAGACAACAGCGAGGACCACGGCTCCCTTGAGGCATTGATTACGGCAAAGCTGCGAGGGTCAATCGGCGGAATGGAGGTTCAGGAGCTTAACAACCTGTATGAAATGGTCCTGCACCAGATGGAAAGGCCCCTGATCCAGATTGTGCTGGAAAAAACACGGGGAAATCAGGTCAAAGCAGCGGAGGTGCTTGGCATAAACCGCAACACGCTGCGTAAAAAGATTCAGACCCTCGGTATCGATCTGAAAAAAGAGTGAAAATCAGCTGAATTCTTCCAATTCGGATAAAAAAACGGCAAACGGTCAGAATTCTTCGTGGTGGCGATCGACGTTTTCAAAGCGTGTGTATTCACCACGGAAAGCAAGATGGACGGTACCGATGGGACCGTTTCGCTGCTTGCCGATGATAATTTCCGCCGCGCCCCGGTGATTTTCGCCGCACTCCTCATTCTTCTTGCATTTAGGACAATAAACCTCGTCGCGATAAACAAACATGATGACGTCGGCATCCTGCTCGATGGCACCTGACTCGCGCAGGTCAGCCATGACAGGCCGTTTGTCGGTGCGACTCTCCAAAGAGCGATTGAGCTGCGACAAGGCCACCACGGGGACGTTGAGCTCTTTGGCCAAAGCCTTGAGAGAGCGACTGATTTCAGAGATTTCCTGCTGGCGGCTCTCGGGATTGTTGCCGCGCATCAATTGAAGATAGTCAACAATGACCAGCCCGATATCATCCTGTGCCTTAAGGCGACGGGCCTTGGCGCGCATCTCCAGCACACTGATGGCGGGCGTATCATCAATATAGATTTTTGCCTCGCCCAATCGGCTTGCGGCATCAGTCAGCTTCGGCCAGTCCGACTCTCCCAGGTTTCCTGTCCGCATGCGACTGGCATCAACCAGAGCCGATGCACAAAGGAGACGCTGTACCAGCTGCTCCTTCCCCATCTCCAGCGAAAAGATCAGGCTCGCTGTTTTCTTCTCACTACGAACGGCGGCATACTCAGCAAGATTCAGACAGAAAGCGGTTTTCCCCATGGAGGGACGAGCGGCAATAATAACCAGATCGCCAGGCTGCAGGCCGGCAGTCATCTTGTCGAGGTCAAGGTAGCCGGTGGGAACCCCGGTGACCAACTCTTTGCGTTCATAGAGCTTTTCAATATTGCGAAAAGTCTCTTTCAGAATCTCGCGGACAGGATAGTAGCTGGGGCGGGTACGGTTTTCGGCAATTTCGAAAATCGATTTCTCAGCCTGATCAAGAATCTCCTCAATATTGCCACCTTCGTACCCGGAGGTCGCAATTTCGGTTGCCACGGAGATCAGCCGACGTGCAATCGCTTTCTCTTTAACCAATCGACAGTAATAGACAATGTTGGCGGCGGTCGGAACATAATCGACAAGGGTGGCCAGATAGGCGTGTCCGCCTGCGGCTTCGAGTTTCTGTCGACTCTGAAGATGGGCGGAGAGAGTCACCAGGTCGGCAGGCTCGCTTTTTTCCCCAAGCGCGATAAGGCTTTCAAAGATCAGCCGGTGGCTTTCACGGTAGAAATCCTCAGGCCGAAGCAACTCAAGCGTTTTATCCAGCGCCTGCTCATCAATGAGAATGCCGCCGAGAACGGACATTTCCGCCTCGAGGCTCTGGGGGGGGAGACGATGCGAACGCGCTTCTTCCATAGTGAAACCTGATTAAAAGACAAAAGGGGCGACCGTTAGACAGCCGCCCCTCGAAGTGTAACAGGAATGGGGATTACTCGGTTTCTTCCTGTGCCGAGACGGTCACTTTAATTTCAGCGACCACCCCTGCGTTGAGGCGCACCGGAACCTTGAATTCGCCAAGACTCTTGATCGGTTCAGGCAGCTTGATCTTCTTGCGATCGATTTCAATGCCGGCATCCTGAAGTTTCTTCTCAAGATCGAGACTGGTCACAGAACCGAAAAGCTTACCTTCCTCCCCGGCACGCTGTTCAAATGCGCACTCAACAGCTTCGATACGCTGCTTGAGGGCTTCAGCGTCCTTGGACAGCTTCTGCAGTTTGCGCTCAAGCATGCGCTTCTGGTGTTCGAGTTCACGCACATTGCGCTTGTCCGCTTGAATGGCAAAGCCGCGGGGCACAAGAAAATTACGGGCATAGCCCGGCTTTACCTTGACAATGTCACCGATATTGCCGAGGCCGTCAACGGCTTCTCTGAGTATGACTTCCATGGGGTCCTCCATGTATCACGACGTTTTTTTTATTTTAGGCTTCCGAAAATCGATCCACAAATCAAACACTCCAACCCCGGTTACCACCAACGGGAGAGGGTTGAAAATGAAAATGAGAAAATAAATGAGGGATCGAATGATGGGCGAAACGGCCCGACGCTTTAAAAAATGATTCACCACGGCCATCCCCTGCACGAAATAAATGGGCAGAAGAAGAATCAGAAGATTCATGGCCACTGTGCGCAGCAGGGGCTGATCAATCAACATTGAGAACCCGGCTGCGATCACCCCCCAAATCAGGAACTCCGGCGATCGCCAGGCAGCGAACTCTGGCCCGGGAACACGGTAGCGCCCCCCGGAGAAGGAGTTCAGCAAAAGGACTGTCAGAAGCGACAGCCCTGCGACGATGACTGCTCCGAGCGCCGGGAAGATCCTGACAAAAATATCAGCCATATCTCCGAGTGTGCTCGCGAACTGGTCACGATCCTGGGCGGGAAACTGCCCCTGGTCGTAAAACTCCAGCGCCTGTGCAACGGCTAAATCCGCCTGCTGACGAATGACCTGGGCAGGCGACACCTCCTGGGTGACGGAAAATCCGACCAGTAATACCCCCGCAACAAGCATGACGGCACACACATTCAAAAGAACCGTGCGATCCCAGGCGATTCCCCTGCGCAGGAGCAGAGGAATGACGAAGGACAGAATTCCGAACTGCAGAAGATATCCCCCTGCCATTGTTGCGGGGAAAAAAACAGCCAGAATCACGCAGGCCCCCAGAACCGCCAATCCACCCGGCAGAGTGCCGAAACGCATATGTGTATATGCCGCGGGCATGGGAGTGAACAAATTTAAAAAGAGCGCCAGGGGGACGATGTTCTGCGCACCCCAGTACAACAGTGCGGTTACAACCGCCCCGCCGAGGGCAAATGAAATCCAGTCCCTCATCGGGTAAAATCCACAGCGGAGATAAATTCGCCCTTAATCCACCAGGGAATGGGACGAAGTGTAGGAAAGCAGGGCCATCTTGCGCGCACGCTTGATCGCTTCGGTCAAAAAGCGCTGATGGGGCGCACAGGTTCCAGTAATACGGCGGGGAACAATTTTGCCGCGCTCAGACACAAAACCACGCAGGGTATCGACTTCCTTGTAATCAATCTTAAGGTCTTTATCAGCGCAGAAACGACAAACTTTACGCCGTCCAAAACGTCTTCTCGGTGGTGCCATAATCTTTTATCCTCCAGTTCCTTAAATCAAAGATCGGGGTCAGGCCTCGGCGGCCTCGGCGGCTTCGCCTTCTTCAGATTTTTCCTTCTCGGGGGCAGACAGTTTCAACCCTTTTTCATGCACCAGGGTATTGAAACGCAACACCTTGTCATCAAGACGCATCCGCCGCTCAAGCTCGGAAATCACCTGAGGATCAGCCTGGAAATAGAGGATCACGTATGTGCCTTTGTTCAGCTTCTGAATCGGATAGGCCAGCGTGCGCGAACCCCATTCATCCACCTTAACGATCTCACCACCACTCTCGGTGATCACTCCCTGGAACTTATCAGCCAGGGCCTTGAAATCGTCACCGACCACCTCGGGGTGAACGATGAACATGGTTTCGTAACTTCTCATCGGTTTACAATTCCTCCTCTCGGGTATTTCGCCCCGGCACCGGCCGGAGCAAGGAGTGGGCACATTAAGCCCCACGCTTCAGTGAACTTGACCTTTTACCACAAAACTGCAGCTTCTTCAACTTTTTTTACCTGGTCGTTCTATTTATGATCAGACGTTGAACCGGAAGTGCATGACGTCTCCGTCTTTTACGACATATTCCTTCCCTTCAAGGCGCATCAGGCCTTTTTCCTTCGCTTTGTTCTCGCCTCCGACACGTACATAATCCTCATAGGAGATGACTTCAGCGCGGATAAAGCCCTTTTCAAAATCGGTGTGGATTACCCCGGCGGCTCCCGGGGCGCGGGTACCACGGGTGATGGTCCAGGCCCGGACTTCCTTGACCCCTGCAGTAAAGTAAGTAATCAGGCCAAGTAGATCATATCCGGCACGAATCATACGGTCGAGCCCCGATTCGGACAATCCCAATTCCGCAAGAAATTCTTTTTTCTCATCGCCATCAAGTTCAGAGACTTCCGATTCAATACTGCCACAGATCACAACGAGCTCAGCCTTTTCTCCTTCAGCCCGCTCGCGCAAACGCGCCACGTACGGATGGGCTCCATCGAGATCGCTTTCAGAAACGTTGGCCACATACAGGACCGGTTTCGCGGTAATCAGGTGTAAGTCACGCAAAATGATCCATTGCTCATCATCGAGCTGCGCACGACGCGCAGGCAGGCCCTGATCAAGACACGCCCGCACCTTCTGCAGGACATCAATCTCGGCCTGAAGCTTTTTATCTCCGCTGCGTGCCTGCTTTTCCCCACGCTGAATGCGACGTTCGACTGTTTCCAGATCAGACAGGTTAAGCTCCGTCTGAATCACATCGACGTCGCGAACAGGGTCCACAGAGCCATCCACATGCACTACGTTGTCATCATCGAAGCAGCGCACGATATGCGCGATGGCATCGACCTGACGAATGTGGCCGAGAAACTGGTTCCCGAGCCCCTCTCCCTGGCTGGCACCCTTGACAAGCCCGGCAATGTCGACGAACTCCATCGTGGTCGGAATCACCTTCTGCGGCTTCACAATGCGCGCAAGTTCATCAAGACGCGAGTCGGGCACGGAAACGATTCCGACATTCGGCTCAATGGTGCAGAAAGGGTAGTTGGCCGACTCGGCGCCCGCCGAAGTCAATGCATTGAAAATGGTCGATTTGCCCACATTGGGCAGGCCGACGATACCACATTTAAAACCCATGAGTATTTAACCGCCATAAATAAAGATAGCCGGGGCTTGAACCCCGGCTATCGGATTTTGCAGAAAAGTGGAAGCGCCTCAGATAAGCAGAGGTGCGATCACCAGAGAAACAACACTCATCAACTTGATGAGAATGTTCATCGAGGGACCGGAGGTGTCTTTGAACGGGTCGCCGACAGTATCGCCGACAACAGCAGCCTTGTGAGCTTCCCCGCCCTTCTGCTCGCCTTCAAGGTCACCTTTTTCGATGTATTTCTTTGCGTTGTCCCAGGCCCCACCGGCGTTGGACATGAGCAGCGCAAGCAGAACGCCGGCAACGGTCGCACCTGCGAGCATACCGCCGAGGGCCTCTTTGCCGATGATAAACCCGACCAGTACCGGCATCACAACTGCGATAACACCGGGAAGAACCATCTCTCTAAGAGCAGCCTTGGCGGAAATATCGATGCACTTCTCGGGTTCAGGCTTGGCACCTTCCTTCCCTTCAAGAAGCCCAGGAATCTCGCGGAATTGCCGGCGGATCTCATCGACCATCTGGCCTGCGGCACGCCCGACGCTGGTCATGGTCAGTGCGCCGATGAAAAACGGCAGCGCACCGCCGATCAAGAGACCTATAACGACGCGGGGCTCAATCAGATTGATCGCCTCGAGACCAACTGTGGTTGCGTAGGCACTGAAAAGCGCCAAAGCGGTCAAGGCAGCAGAACCGATGGCAAATCCTTTGCCGATGGCAGCCGTGGTGTTGCCGATTGCATCCAGGCCGTCTGTGATTTTACGCACATCAGGACCAAGCCCGGCCATCTCGGAGATACCACCGGCGTTGTCTGCAATGGGGCCGTATGCATCGACGGTCATGGTCACGCCTACAGTCGCAAGCATCCCTACCGCCGCAATACCGATGCCGTAGAGACCGGCAACGCCATTGGCGATGGCGATCGCAATAACAATGATAAAAATAGGAGCGGCGGTGCTTTCAAGGCCAACCGCAAAACCATTGATAATGTTGGTGGCAGGCCCTGTTTTGCTGGCATTAGCAATGCGTACAACAGGACCGTGGGCAGTATAATATTCAGTGATCTGTCCGATAGCTACACCGGCAAGAGTGCCGACCAGAATAGCAAGAAAGACGCCGAATTTGAGACTTGAGAAAATCACCACAAAGAAGGAAAACAGCAAAAAGAGACCTGCTGCAACGAAAGTGGTGAGATGAAGCGCCTTGGCAGGGTCTCGGTCACTGAATTTCTTCATCGACCAGATGCCGACGAAGGAAAAAATAAGTCCCAGCGTGGCGAGGCCAAGAGGCATGAACATGGCACTGGCGCGAACAACCTCAGGGTCGCCGCCGCCGAGAGTAGCAAGAAGCTGAGGGGAAGCGGCAGCAGCAATGGCGATCGTCGCAATGATCGAACCGACATAGGATTCAAAAATGTCGGCACCCATACCTGCGGTGTCGCCAACGCAGTCACCGACGTTGTCTGCAATAACGCCGGGGTTACGAGGATCGTCCTCAGGGATTCCGGCCTCAACCTTGCCGACCAGGTCGGCCCCGACATCAGCGGCCTTGGTGTAGATGCCGCCACCGACACGGGCAAACAGAGCGATGGAAGATGCCCCCATGGCAAAACCATTGATGTAGCTGGCTGTTTCAGGGGAACCACCAAAATAAATGTAGGCAAAGCCGACGCCAACCAGACCAAGAGAAGCCACCGACAGTCCCATGACAGCGCCGCCATCGAAGGAGATCTGAAGCGCCTTGGCCTGACCGGACTCACGTGCAGCTTCAGTGGTTCGTACATTAGCCCGGGTAGCGGCCTTCATGCCGATGAAACCGCAGGTCATGGAGCAAATCGCACCGCCCAGAAAGCTGAAGGCAGTCTGATAACCCATGCTGATCAGAATGAGAAAAAATACAATGGCGATGAAGATCCCCAGCACGCGATATTCACGGCGCAGGAACGCCATGGCACCGGCATGGATCATATCTGAAATTTCGCGCATCTTGTCATTGCCAACCGGCTGGGCCTTGACAAACGTATACAGCACAATGGCGACAGCGAAACCGATCACACCCACAATCGGAACGAACATCTGCATTTCCATGTGACCTTACCCTCTCTTTGCTTTAATGGATTAAACGGAAACTTCCTTGCAATGATAAAGGTTCATCGCTTTTTGCTCACCGTCAGCGAGGATGACTTCCACTGCTCCAGCGGCATTTTCGAGAACCTGACCAAGTAACGATTCCTCTTCCTTTGTAAAAGGCCGCAGTACATAATCAGCAGCATCCAGACCGGGGTGAGGTCGTCCGACCCCGATCCGAATGCGGGTATAATCTTTGGTACCAAGGACTTCGCTGATATGTCGCACACCGCGCTGCCCGCCATGCCCCCCACCCCTTTTGATGCGGATGGTTCCGAAGGGCAGATCAATATCGTCATGCAACACGAGCAAATCCCCCGGTGTTATTCCGAGGGATTTAACAGCGGAGCCAATACTGGCTCCGCTCAGATTCATAAATGTATGAGGTTGAAGAAGAGTGACCTCAACGCCGGCAAACCTTCCAATACCATAGACCCCCTGATGACCTTTTTTCTTCAGAGGAATTGATGCCCGCCGGGCAATCTCATCGAGCGCCATGAAACCGACGTTGTGCCGCGTACGAGCATATTTGTCACCAGGGTTGCCCAAACCGGCAATCAGCTTCACGGCCAGAATCCTATTCTTCCGTAATAACTTCCTGTTCCTGCTCCTCTTCGCCCTCTTCCTCTTCAGGCTTGCGACCAGTACAGGTGACCACGGTGAAGTTAACCTCGTGCGGCACCTCAACACCTTCAGGCAGCTCGAGGTCATCGATATGCACTACGTCGCCAATATTAAGCGCGCTTACATCGACGTCAATTGAAGCCGGAATCTGGCTCGGCAGACAGTAGACCTCGAGCTCATGACGAATAACTTGGAGCGAACCGCCCTCTTTTTCTCCCTGGGATTTGCCGACCGTATGCACCGGGACCATCGTGTAAATCTTGCGTTTTACGTCCAGCGCGTGAAAGTCGGCATGCTGAGGAAACCCCTTAATAGGATCCACAACGAGATCCTTGAGGATAACCACTTTATCCGCAAAAGGGCCATCTCCCTTCAAGGTGATCAGAGTATTCCAACCCCCTTCCGTGGAGATTGCTTTTTCCAGATCCTTAGGATCAACCGATACGGCACAAGCGTCCATCCCTTTGCCATAGACGACCCCGGGGATCTTTCCCTCACGACGTGCAGAGCGTGCCGCACCCTTGCCAGTTGCTTCACGTGCATGGACCAACAATTCAGACTGTGCCATTTGTTTATTCCTCCAAAGCAGTTGACTGCGTATTTTCAGGTAAAAGAGAATTCAACCCAGCGAGTATCAGTCGAACAAAGAACTGACGGACTCATCATCGTGGATGCGGCGAATAGCTTCAGCCAGCAAACGCCCAATGGAGAGTACGCGCAGCTTGGAACACTGGGAGGCTTTTTCTCCCAAGGGGATGGAATTGGTGACCACAACTTCCTCCAGGTTGCTCTCACTGATACGATCAAGAGCGGGCCCCGACAGGACCGGATGAGTGGCGCAGGCGTAGACCTGCTTGGCTCCCTTCTGTTTAAGGGCACTGGCAGCCTGGCAGAGCGTTCCGGCAGTGTCGATCATATCATCCACGATCATGCAGATTTCACCTTCCACATCACCGATGACGTGCATGACCTCGGAAACATTAGGACTGCTGCGCCGCTTGTCGATAATCGCCAAACCGGCGTCGAGCCGTTTCGCAAACGCTCTCGCCCGCTCGGTGCCACCGGCATCAGGGCTGACAACCACAAGGCGCTGGTCGGAAAAACGTGCCTTAAGATCATCAAGGATAACCGGGGCGGCGTACAGATTATCCACAGGGATATTGAAAAACCCCTGTATCTGGCCGGCATGCAGATCCATAGTCAGCACACGCGACGCGCCTGCGGCATGAATAAGATCGGCAACAAGCTTACTGGTGATCGGTGTGCGCGGCGCCACCTTGCGATCCTGACGCGCATAGCCGAAATAAGGGATAACTGCCGTGATACGCGATGCCGAAGCTCTCTTGAGAGCATCGGTCATGATCAACAACTCCATAATGTTATTATTGGAAGGTGCGGAGGTGGGCTGAATCACATAAACATCACGGCCCCGGACATTTTCGCCGATTTCAACCATGATTTCGCCATCGCTGAAAGTTCGCACGTTGGCATTGGCCAGCGGGACTGACAGATGGCCGCAGATCTCTCGCGCCAGCGGTACATTCGCATTGCCGGTAAAAACCTTGATCTTATCCAAAAACCGATCCTTTCCTGCTGTAACGAAAGACCATTATTTCGCCCCACAACCACTCGAGGCGCCCCTGCCCCAGGAGTGAAAAAAAGCTCAAAAATCAAAAGCCCCCACCAGAAGGACCAAACTTCGCCCTCCGTTGCGGAGCCCTTGATCGTTGGTTAAATGGCTGGGGCGCCAGGATTCGAACCTGGGTATGTCGGAATCAAAATCCGATGCCTTACCGCTTGGCGACGCCCCAATAAAAAACACAACAAAACCAAATTATTGAAAACCTGCAAACAGGCAGTCGGTCACCACAGGGGACAGCAGCCCAGGAGGCGAGTCACACATAAACCGTCGGGGACCGTAAGGGCTGCACAAGAAATACCGACCATCCGGACACCGATCGAAGTCTCTCGTAAGCGGCAGTCGCCCGATCTTTTTCAGAGAAAACCCCGAATACAGTCGGTCCGCTTCCCGACATCAGGGCACCAAGCGCACCCTGCTCAAGAAGAGCTCGCTTTATCCGATCCACTTCTGGATATCGCGCGACCGTCACCCGCTCCAAATCATTATGCAGAAGCCGCAGAAGATCGTCAGTCAAGCCGGAAAACTCCGGAAGTTTAGCGACATCACCTGGGGATGTCAACCCCAAATTTCCGTACACCCACGCTGTAGATACGGCAAATCCCGGGTTGACCAGAACGTACCAAACTGCCGGCATCTTATCGACAGGATCGAGACGCTCTCCGACTCCCCTGGCCCAGGAAGAAGTCCCCTGCACAAAAAAAGGCACATCCGCCCCGAGCTTCAGCGCTTCACACATCAGAGATTCAGTCGAAAGCGGCGACCCCAACATGCCGTTCAGGCCCGTAAGGACCGTCGCAGCATCCGAAGACCCGCCACCGAGACCGGCTGCAACAGGAATCTTCTTGTCCACACGGACCCTGACCCCACCACCACAGCCCACCCGAGCAAAAACGGCGCGAGCGGCACGCAGAGCAATATTCTGCTCACCCTCCGCAAGCTGCACCTCTGGGCACTCTACCTCAAAAACAGGTTCATCCAAAAGACGCAGCGTCACCCGGTCGGTCAGAGAAACAGGCTGCATCAACATCAACAGCTCGTGATAACCATTTGAGCGGCGCCCCAGAACATGCAGGCATAAATTAATCTTTGCCGGCGCCAGAAAAACTCTCTCCACTGCACAACCTCCTGAAATGCTGTCCGCTTTCTAAACCAGGTCAACCGAATGGGTCAAGGCAATAAGACTGCCCTCCTGCAGATTTTTCTTCGCCAAACCAGAATCTCGTTCTACCTCTTTCCGGGCGCCACACCCCGAAAGGCCACTTTTCGCCACGGTCGGCGAATTTCAGCCTGCAATCAGGCACGGTCTTTCCCAGAAAAAATCAAGCAACTATGGTAGAATAAGCTATTATAAAGATATTTGACTGAAGCATTTCATCGCCCACCCCTTGGCGCAGAGATTGCTTAACCAGGGAGCGCTACAGGCAAAATGGCGTTCTAATTTCGACCCTAAAAGGAGGACTTCATGATTCACAGAACTAAATTGTTGGCGACACTTTCTGCAACACTGTTTGTCTTTGCCTTGATTTTTTCAGGCAGCATTGCGGAGGCGGCAAAAACTCGTCTGGCCTTTTCCGGTGGACCGGACGGCGGCACTTTCCAGTATTTCTCCAACGCCATCTCTTCCCGTCTTTCCCGTACCCAGGCTGATCTCGAAGTATCCAATATGGCATCGGCCGGTTCTGTTGAGAACCTGCGGCGCGTAAATTCCGGGGATGCAGATTTCGGCGTCGTTTATGCCGGAGATCTTTATCTCGGCAAAAACGGCAAATTGACCAACGACCCCCGCGAATACGGCAATGTCTACTCCGCGGCATATCTGTATGGTGCCCCTGCACATCTTCTGACCCTCAAGGATAGCGGCATCACCAGCGTTAAAGAGTTGGAAGGCAAGCGCGTTGCTGTCGGGCCTGCCGGCTCAGGCGCAGCAGCTTCTGCCCAACGCTTTTTCACCGCCGTCGGATTATGGGACAATTTCACTCCCGAATTTATCGGCTACAGCCAAGGTGCCTCGGCATTGGCAGACGGCTTGATTGACGCCATGTGGGTGTTTGCCGGATTCCCCAACTCATCGGTCATCCAGGCAGCGGCCAGCAATCCGATTCTGATTCTCAACACTGTCGATGCCGGCAAAGAAGCGGGCTTCTTTGCAGACAACCCTTATTACACAGAAGTCACCATTCCAGCCGGGACCTATCAAGGGGTCGACTATGACGTCAACACCTTCCAGGATTCCGCCATCTGGGTCGCCGGTAAACATGTCAAAGAAGATTTCGTTTACCGTGCCCTGGAGAACATCTTCTCCGATGAGGGTCTGGCGTACATGGTAAGCGTCACCAGCACCGCACGCGCCATGAAGACCGAAGACGGCCTGCGCGGCATCGTGACCCCGGTCCATCCAGGCGCAGCTAAATTCTGGCAGGAAAAAGGGCATGAACTGACCGACGAGCAGAAAATCAAGTAACCATTTTTTCTAAAACCTGTATTCACCTAGCGGGGCGCCATGCGCCCCGCTTCGCGTGTCGACACGACAAACCTGTTTCTCGAAAATAAGAGAACGATCCCTCCCTACGGAGCGACAGATGTCCGAAGAACTCGACAAGGATCTTGAAGAGCTTGATCCGGAAGAACAAAAAAAACTTAAAAAACTGATGGAAAAGGATTCCAAATCCTTCCGCAGCCCAACCGGTTTCTGGAAATATCTTGTCGCGGTACTGGGCGCCGGAATGGTGTTGTTTTATTTTTATGCGGCCGGCGTCGCTTCGGTCGGCACGCAGTACCATCTGGGAATTTACGTTTTTATCACCTACATCCTTGTCTTTCTGCTCTACCCGGCCGGACAACCCTGGGTCAAAATGGGACTCAACCTGTTACTCGCATTCATTCTGGCGAGTTTAGCAGCTATCGTTTTTTTTATGGACAGCCACATTGCCTATTACAAGCGCCTCATGCAATGGGGCCAGGTCTTAAAAGATGAGGGTCTGTGGAGTTCAATCTCTCAGGCTGCATCATTCTGGCCGTTTCTTCTGGCCACCCTGGTTCTTGCCGCGGTTCTTCAATATGTCGATATCTTCTGCGAAAAACGGTTCAAAAACGCGCCTACACTCTCCGATGTGCTCTACGCCCTGGTGGCCGCGGGAGCGGTATATTACTGGCTCAGCCAGTTTGAAGCTCTCAACTGGCGGGCTGGCGCGGAAAATGAGCTGGATGCCCTGATCAGCATTACCGGTGTACTGATCTCCTTCGAAGTCTGTCGGCGGGTTCTTGGCTGGTCAATGACCCTGATCGGCGTTCTCATGGTGAGCTTCGCCTATTTCGGCCCCTACCTTCCGGAAATTCTGGCACACCGGGGGTTCAGCCTCGAACGTATCTGCAATGCCCTGTTTCTCACGACCAACGGCGTCTTCGGTGTCATGGCCAACGTTCTCGCCACCTACGTCATTCTTTTCATCTTTTTCGGAGCCTTCCTGCACAAATCGGGCGCCGGACGCTTTTTCATCGATCTGCCCCTGGCTTTGGCGGGACGCAGCACCGGCGGACCGGCAAAAGTTGCAGTCATCGCCTCAGCTCTGTTTGGTTCGGTTTCCGGCAGCGCGATTGCCAACACGGTCTCAACCGGTGCATTCACGATTCCCTTGATGAAAAGGGCCGGATTCCGCCCCCATGTCGCAGGCGCCATCGAACCCGCCGCTTCAATCGGCGGCATGTTCCTGCCTCCCATCATGGGCGCGGGCGGATTTCTGATGGCGGAACTGACGGGCCTGCCCTATTCCTACATCATGTTGATTTCGGTCGGCCCCGCCATGCTCTATTTTTTCTCCGTTTTCTGCATGATCCACTTTGAAGCCAAAAAACTCAACATTGTCGGCATCAAGGACGAAGAGTTTCCCCACTGGAAGACGGTCCTCAAAACCGGTTGGTTCTATGCCCTGCCGCTGGTGATCATCACGGTGCTGATGTTGATGGGCCGTTCTCCCGGGTATGCCGCGTTCTGGGCGACGATCTCGTGCATCGCCGTGAGCTGGCTACACAAGGAGACCCGGATGGGCCCCCGTGAAATCTGGGAAGCCATCCAGACCGGGGCACGCAACACTCTGATTATCGGTGCGACGGTTGGTGTCATCGGAGTCATCGTCGGCGTTATTTCTCTGACCGGGATGGGATTAAAATTCTCCGATCTCATCATTGCCCTGGCCGGCAACAGCCTGCTGCTTGCCATTATCCTGATCGCCCTGGCATCGCTGGTGCTCGGCATGGGGGTACCGGTCACCGCTTCGTACTTGATCGTTGCAGTCCTTGCCGTCCCGGCCTTGGGCGAATTCGGTGTCGCAGCCATCGTTGCGCATCAGATCGTCTACTGGCTCAGCCAGGATTCAAATATCACCCCACCGGTCTGCGTTGCGGCCTATGCCGGGGCCGCAGTTGCAGGCTCTGACCCCTGGAAAACAGGCTGGACGGCATTCAAATTTGCCAAGATGCTCTACGTTATGCCCCTGCTCTTTGCATTTACTCCATCGATTCTGTTTCAAGGCAAGATTGTCGAGAGCAAAATGCCCGAGATCGATGCGCCGTTTGCCACAGTCATGCAGGTCAGTGTGGCCGAGGGAGACGATTTCTCCAAAGGGGATCTGCTTGCGCAAATCCGTGTAGGAGATCAGGTCAAGGAGATAAAGGCAAAGAAAGACGCCACGGTCGTGCAGGTCTATTCCGGTCCTGGAGCCATGGTCAGTTTTGGCGACACTATCGTGCGCAGTGAAATCTCACCGACTCCGATTCGCATATTTTCTTCCTTCTTCTCAGCTGTACTTGGGACTATCGCCTTTTCAAGCCTGATGATGGGATACTGGATCCGCAGGACTTCGGTGATAGAATGGGCTTTGCTGGCACCGGCCACACTGCTTCTCTACTGGCCGACCTTTATGACTGATGGGATTGGTGTTGTGATCGTCGCACTGGTCTGGTTCATGCAAAAAACAAAGAACAAGCGCGAACTCCAGGCGACCTCCAACTGACCCGGCACCAAAAGAGAGTGATCAGGATGAAAAAAATAAGCAGGATTCTTTACGCGACAGATTTTTCCGAAAGCTCCGCACCGGCGGCCGAGTACGCCTTGACCCTCGCTCAACTGGCAGGTGCAGACATCCATGTCCTCCATGTCATTGGCGAGCTTGAGGACAAGCGGCGGGGCCGCATCCCGCCGGAGGCCTTCGAATTGTTTGAGAAGGAAATCGAAGTCCACGTCGTCAAGGAGATGGACCAGTTCTGCCGACAACATCTAAGAGATGAGGTTCGCTATACGACTGAAACGGCGATCGGCAAGCCCTTCCAGGTTATTCTGGCCACAGCCCGCAGCCAAAATGCCGACCTTATCGTCATGGGAACTCATGGCCGCACGGGCATCGAGCATGTCCTGATGGGCAGCACCGCGGAACGTGTGGTGAGAAGGTCCCCCATCCCGGTATTGACAGTCCCCTGTCATGACGGAAAGTAGCCCCGTGCAGATGTTGCTGTCGATCCAATCAATCTTCGCCAGGAGAAACAGATATGAGCATCGCCTTTTCGCACCCCCTTCTGAGAATTGCGGTGCTGGTGGGAATCATATTCGCCGGCACCACGGTATCGGCTGTTCAGTGGGGACCGCAACGACTCACTTTTGTTGGGGGCCCTGCGGGGGGAACATTTGAGCAGGTCGCTAAAAAGGCCGTGGCACATATCAATGACCACCAAACCGAGGCGACTCTCAATTATTCCCTGACAGGCGGATCGGTCGAAAATCTGCGCCGCATCAACAAGGGTCAGGCGGACATGGGCATCGTCTATGCCGCAGACCTCTTCCTGGGGCGTGAAGGTCGTCTTCCGTTCGACGAGCGAACTTACGACAATGTGTACACCCTGGCATCCTTTTATCTTGCACCAGCCCAACTTATCGTAAAATCGGAGGGGCACATCGAGCATGTGAATGATCTTATTGGCAAGCGCGTTGCTGTTGGCAGCATCGGCTCGGGCACGGCCGCAACGGCGCAGAGGTTTCTAACTGCCCTGGATCTCTGGGATCACATAAAACCCGAATTCATCGGGTACCAGGACGCCATTTCCGCCCTTGGTCATGGTTATGTCGACGCCATGTGGGTCCTGGCCGGCATTCCCAACTCCGCTGTCACCCAAGCTGCGGAGAGCTATCCTATCCGAATACTGGATCTCTCTGAGGCGGCAGAAGAAAGTGGATTTTTAAAAAGCTATCCGTTCTACTCCCTGTTTACTGTCCCAGCAGGCACCTACCCCGGGGTCGACAGCACAATCACCACCTTCGCCGACCAGGCTCTATGGGTCGCAGGAGAACATGTCGCCCCTGAGCAAATAAAGGAAATCATGAGAGCGCTGGAATATGGTGGGAAGGACGCTGAGCAACCGCTTGAATTCGAAAATCCGCCGTCCTCTTCAATAGTTCCCATGCATTCAGGTGCAGAGGCCTACTGGACACCGTCAGATTCCCAATAAACTGAACAG
>NPID01000261.1_pt1 | contig 36002 bp, 18 predicted proteins | sample 8637491 | NCBI WGS metagenome assembly NPID01 (sample SAMN07420843, study PRJNA396082) | bioreactor metagenome | isolation source: sample BA6 brine-fed electro-methanogenic bioreactor BA | place: Japan: Kochi | collected 2016-06-14 | reverse complement strand
GAGATTGCCACGCCCTGCGGGCTCGCAATGACTGGGAAGGCGCAGGAGATTGCCGCGCCATACGGGCTCGCAATGACAGGGAAGGCGCAGGAGATTGCCACGCCCTGCGGGCTCGCAATGACGGGGAAGGCGCAAGAGATTGCCGCGCCCTGCGGGCTCGCAATGACGGGGAAGGCGCAGGAGATTGCCGCGCCCTAAGGCCTCGCAATGACAGAAGCTACCACCCTTCGACCGTGTGGGGCTGTTAGCAGGCTCAGTGACCGTTGTTTGGCAGGGGCAAAAAGGGGCGGGGCTTTCGAAAATGCTCCCGAAAAAATGCTTGCTTTTTCAGTTATGGGGGTTAAATTCAAAGGTCAGTCGGTGCCGAAAGGCCTAACAGGGAACCGGGTGCGAATCCCGGGCGATCCCCGTCACTGTAAGCCTGGACGAAGGCCACCGTGCCACTGCCGCGATGGATCATAAATGGTTGTCGCGGTGGGAAGGCGGCCGGAGGAGGAAGGGCAAGCCAGGAGACCTGCCGACAACGAACCTATAAACCCCGGGAGAGGGCTGACGGTGCGCCGCGGAACCCCTCCCAGTAAGGATATCATGCCCGGAGTTCGGGGAAAACTCGGGGGGGCGGTTGTCGCGTTTCTTCTCCTACTGATTGCTCCCCTAATTTCAGAAACCGTGCGCGGAACGGTGCTCGATGCCGATGGCGAGGCCGTTTACTCCGCTGTCGTCCGCCTCGCGGGACATGTGGAAATCTCCAATTACCGAGGAGAGTTCGCTTTCGAGAATATTCCTCCCGGCGAATACGAATTGACCGTGAGCCATGTCTCCTTCGCGCCCGAGAAGCTCGATGTTGGTGTGCCTGCCGGCGTGGAGTCCTGCGTAACTGTTCTGCTTACTCCAACGGCGTTCAAATCGGACGAGATAACGATAACCTCCGAAAGAAACCCGAGCATGGTTCTTGTCGATGGCGATATTGCCATGGGGGAGGCGGCGGCTGTAATCAAAGAACTTCCCGGAGTGATGGTCATCGAGGGCGGGACGGAGACATCGGTTTCCATTCGCGGGTCGAGGCCTCGGGACGTTCTAATCCTCATCGACGGCGTCCCCCTCGAACGGAACGAAAACGGTGTATGCGATATAAACGCCTTGCCCTCGGGGAACATCGAGACAATCGAGGTTCTGACCGGAGATATTCCCGCCGAATATGCCTCCCGCGCACCAGCCGGAATAATCTCGATAACAACTTCCAAGCAAAGGGAATCGGAAGGTAGAATCGTTATCGGGGGCGGTTCTTTCGGAGATATGCGGGGAAACGCCGCCGCCGGTTTATCTCTATCGGAGAAAACTCATCTGGAGATTTCCGTCGGCCACGGCATTTCCGAACGGGATTTCGAGTATTCCGCGGGGGATAGTATAGCTACGCGAATCAACAATTCCGAAAGGGCCACTTCCGGCGAAGTTTCGGTTAGCCATAGCATTTCCAATCTTAGCCTCAGGACTTCCTTATCCGCAGGCTCGCGCAGGGACGGTATGCCGGGGGATTTGAATCATCCGACCCCGCTTGCATTCAAGCTGGGCGAGTATTACAGGTCGAATACCGCCGTCGAGGCCAAGATTTCACGATGGAGCTGGCAATCCCGCCTGTCCCTTTACAGAAGCTGGAACTACGCCTTTTCGCCCCGACCCTATGTTTTCGCGCCCATCGATGCGAGCCAGCGAGTGGAGGGTTTTTCCATTAACTCTGCTTTAAGCCGTCCGATAGGGTTTATTCTTGCACGAGCCGGCGCGGAATACTTCGCGGAGAGTTATGCGATGAAGAACAACCTGAATTCCAGCAGGGATATCGGGTCGGAATCGCGGTCATTGTCTTCGATATGGATGGAAACGCCCATGGCAGTGCCATTTTTCGATTATTTCGAAGGCGAATTCACGCCAGCTATAAGGTGGGATTTCGACGGCGAGGATTACAGCAGTTTGAACAGCTCCCTTCATGCTGAAATTACCGTCTCGACGGGCGATTTTTCCGGTGGTGTATCGGCGTCCTATTCCGAGGCCTTTCGAATGGCGGCTTTCTCCGACCTGTATTGGCAGAGGGACGCCTTCGCCGAGGGTAACCCCGATTTGGAGCCGGAGATGTCCGTCAAACGGAGCGTGAGGCTTCATGCGGCCTATTCCAACGATTGGGCGGATATTTTCATCGCCTCCGATTTTTTCTGGAGGGATATCGACTCGGTGATTATCTGGCGCAGGGGATACGACGGCGTTTACCGCCCCTACAATTCGGGCGGCGAGGCGACATATGGCAGAGAGGATTATGTCAAACTCGACCTGTTCGAGATGTTGAGTCTGTCATGGTCGAATACTTCTCAAGAGGCTATTCACTTATCCACCAATCCTCAACTCGACGGGAAATGGCTTCCCTATCGCCCGAGTCATCTTAGCAAATTCACGGCTGAGTTGACTTACGGAAAAGCCTCTATTCGCGGGGATTATACGGCTGTCGGCAAGCGCTATCTCCTCGAAGCCAATACCAAGTGGACGGAGCCATATGGCGTTTTCGATATTTCAGCCGGCTATGCTTATTCTATCGGGAGTTTCGAGCTGAAAGGCGAAATTGGAATAAGGAATATGCTCGAAGAGTCATATGAGATTACAAACGGCTATCCCATGCCGGGAAGGTCGTTCTACGGACGTTTGAACATCGAACGCAATTTGAAAGGACGAAAATGAAGAAGAGTTTAGTATTGGTCTTAATGGCGGCGAGTTTGATTTTCGCAATGCCCAGTTATCTTGTTCTGAACAGCCTTGGGGAGACGCTGAGTTGGGGACAATGGCTCGACCCCCTCGAAAATAATATCATCACCGTGGGCTCGATGCCCAACCAGATTCTCTATATCGACGACGAGAATATCTTCGTTGCGGCATCGGGGGAAAACAGGATCGAGCGTTACACTCTTTCCGGCGATGACATAAGCTTTAGCGAACAATACCCAATGCCGGCAGGCTCGAATCCGTATCTGATTTATTATCACGGCGGCTTTATCTTCACGAGCTTGTGGGTTCACGGCGGTGTCGGCGTTATCGATGTCGCCACCGGTGCGACGGAAGTGGTAGCCTCTTTCTGCAATGGCCCGCAGGGGATATTTGCCGACGATGAATTTATTTACGCCACCGCAGGAAACCTCGACCCGATTACCTTCGAATACGGCCCCGGCCAGATTTGGAAGCTCGGACGCACCTTCGAAATTATCTCCATGATGGAAATCGGCACGAATCCTCAGCAGATAATCGAAGGCCCCGACGGCAACCTGCACGTCATATGCACCGGGGACTACGGCGAAATCGAGGGCGCGGCATACATCATCGACAGAGAGGATTTCGAGATAGTCGATTCCGTTTTCCTCGGCGGAACCCCCCAGAGACTGGCTTTAGATGCTTCGTCCGGAATTGTCTATTCGGTAACCTCTCTTTACGAGAGCTGGGTTGGCGTTCCCGGAAGCGGAAGAATTCTCGCCTACGACGGCAATACCCACGATTTGATATGGTCGGTGGATGACAGCGTAAATGCCCTCTCCGGCACCGGTCTGGTCGGGTTCGATGTCCTCGGCGGATACGCGTATATTCCCTCGATGGATTCGTCATATCTGGAAATCGTCGAGCTGGAAGCAGGGGGAGTCGCAGAAGTAGGCATTTTCACCACCGGCTACGGCCCTCTGGACGTGCAGGTGTTTGATGCCACAGGCATCGCAGATATGGAAAAGTTGCCCGTGTCTCTCGATATCAATGTTTATCCGAACCCTTTCAATTCCGCAGTAACGATAAACTTTGACTTCGGAAGCGAGTCGCGTAGCGTCGAGCAAATCGGAAACGGCACTTCTGTGGAATCGGCAAAACCTTTGTGCATCATAGAAATATTCGATGTCATGGGGCGAAGAATATACTCGAAGAATTCCACGAAAAGCTCTATTGTATGGATTCCCGGCGAAGATGTCGCCTCGGGTATTTATCTGGCGAGGATTCGCGTGGGGGAGGCGGTCGTTACCCAAAAAATCGTGTATTCGCGATAAAAGACTTGCGAATGGGTTCGATGTGAGTTAGCATTATCTGATGTAACAAACTAAGCGATAGGAACCGCCCATGATAGACCTTAGAAGCGATACCGTTACCCAACCCTCGGCCGAAATGCGCTCCGCGATGGCCTCAGCCATAGTTGGCGACGACGTCCTCGGCGACGACCCCACGGTTATCGAACTCGAAAGGCGAACAGCTGAGATTCTGGGCAAGAAGGCGGCATTATATACCCCCTCCGGAACGATGGCGAACCAGATAGCTATTAGGCTTCATACAACTCCGGGGGATGAAGTCATATGTGACGAAACCGCGCACATCTATAATTATGAAGCCGGTGCACCCGCAGTGCTGTCGGGAGTCTTGACCAAGCTCCTAAAAGGGGAGCGGGGAATTTTCTCCGCTGAAGATGTCGAGGCGGCCCTTCGTCCTAAGAATGACCATTTCGCACCGACCTCCCTTGTAGTCCTCGAAAACACTTCTAATCGCGGAGGGGGGAGCGTTTGGCCCATCGAGAACATTCGGGGCATTCGGGAGCTTTGCCGAGATAGAAAAATCGCCCTACATCTCGATGGCGCGAGGTTATGGAACGCATCGACAGCTGTCGGAATTGCAGAAAAGGAATATGCAAGCTTTTTCGATACGGTGGCGGTTTGCTTTTCCAAGGGTCTCGGCGCACCGGTGGGATCAGCGTTGGCCGGAGATGCTGAGACTATTGCTCTCGCGCGCAGATACCGCAAGATGCTCGGCGGCGGAATGAGACAGTCGGGAATTATCGCCGCGGGAGCCTTGTTCGCCCTGGAAAGCAATAGGGCGAGAATACTCGATGATCACCAAAACGCAAAGCTCCTCGCCTCCAGAATCGCGGAAATTCCCGGAATAGTTCTCGATCCTGATTCCGTCGAAACAAACATAGTAATCTTCGCCGTCGAAACCATGACAGCCGAAACGCTACGAATCGAGTTGGAAAAGCATGGTGTCCGCATCCTTACCACCGGTCCGAATACCCTTCGTGCGGTAACAAACCTGATGGTTACTCGCGAAGACATCGAGATAACGATATCCGCCTTTCGAGAGATCTTCGGCGTTGAAGTTAAGACCTAAACAATCAGAAATGTTGTTAGAGGAGGAAAACTTGAAAATTAATCAAGCGGCAATTTTTCTTTTTTTATTCTTGACTTCACCCCAAACATGGATTTAATTATTAGCATATTAATATGTTTGAAAGAACAAAAACCTCAAGGAGAAAAACATGGCCAGCAAAACCCTCGATTGTGTCGGACTGAAATGCCCCCAGCCCATTCTTAAAGTTGCGGCGGAAGCCCGTAATATGCAGCCCGGCGACAGCCTCGAAGTCGTAGCCGACTGCCACTCATTCCCCAACGACGTCAAAGCCTGGGCGGAAAAGACCGGCAAGACGTTGCTTTTCTGCACCGATGACGGCAACGGCGTGTTCACGGCACAGATTCAGTTCTAAATTCTAACGAAATTGGAAACAAAAAAGGGAAGGCGATTCGCCTTCCCTTTTTTATTGCTATGATTTGCAACTACTTGAGGAGAATAACCCTCTCGGTTACAATTCTGTTTCCGCTGATAGCGCGGACGAGATAGATTCCGGAGGGCATATCCGTGCCCCTGGAATCGGTGGCGTCCCAGACTACGCTGTTTTCGCCGCCGGCAAGATCCATGGACATATCGCGGACGACGCGGCCGTTGATGTCAATAATCTGAAGGCTCGCGTTGGCGTCCGGAATTGTAACATCCAGCTTGACCGAGGCGTTGAAAGGATTCGGCGATACCGCGACGGAAAGTTCCATCGGCAGATCGACTTTATCCTCGACAGAAGTGATTTCGAAAGGCACTTCAACCGCGGCGTAAACCTCGCCGGTCAGGTCATCCTGAACGTATGCGACGATTGTCATATTATCCTGATCCCAGGCTGGTGCGACGGTGAATGTCTGTTCGTCTGTTTCGACAGTGGCTCCGGTGAGGGCAGTTCCGGTGGCTTCGCCTGGAATTGCGCGGACACAATGCTCGATTGTCGATAAGGAAGGATCGGATCCCCATGAATAGGAAATGCCGTCTTCGACAACAGCATAGCGAAGCTTTGGCAAGGAGCCGGCGGGAAGCTGAGCAGTTCTCGTGGCAGTGGCCGTAAAAGTGCAGTTCACTGGCGAGATTGCCGTAACCTCGATATCGACTTCATAGGCGGTGTATTTGCTCGTAACGCTGTCCACAAGCTGCATATAAGGAGTGAAACCGTAATCAGGACCGGGGTATCCGCCGGAAATTGAATACATACCGTTGAATACAACTGTCGGATAACCGCTGACGCCGTAATAACCGGCAATAGGACCTGAATCACCAAGATAGAAGGGATCGCTTCCGAAAGAGGTTGTGGAGTGATAGCTTACTATGATAACGCTATCACCCAACTCCTCTTTTACATCGTGGCAACCGACAGCCGCACGCGGACAATAGCCGCATCCGACGGACGTGAACTTCTGCATAAGGGGAAGTCTGCGGGTAGTGTTATATGCTGTTACTGCCTGAGCGGCGGCGTTGTTGTCGGGTGTGGCATCACCGGTGGAATCTACCCAGAAAGCAACTGTGTAAACATTATTGCCGACAGGCGAGAATGCCGGAAAAACGGCGTCATCGGATGATGTTGATGTTAGTCCGGTTATGGCTACTTCCTCAGAATACACAGTGTCACTGCTATGGTAGATTTCGCAATAGATAGTCGGGTCGCGGTCCGCCGCGCCTTCGTTGATAATTGTTACACTGGGTGTGAAAGTTGCCGGTGGAACCACTCGAATAAGAGGGCTGGCCACCGAAACCATCAAATCGTTGTCCGGAAGGGAGCCGATCTTGATGTCGTCCACTTTGAGAAGCCACTGGTCAACGGAGATGTTTCTGAAAGCGATGTAGATATCTCCGCCTTCGTAAGCGTCGAGAGCTATAGTCTGTCTCTGCCAGGTTGTAGGTATCCCCAGTTCGGTGAAAATCACGTCGGTGAACTCGGCTGGCGTAGGGCCGCCAATAGAGACTCTGACCTCGATGTCATCCGGCCAATCTTCGGAATGGGCCGCATACCAGAAATCGAGAACATAACCCTCATCGACGGTAACCTGCGGGGTTATTAGCCAGTCGTCGTTTCCGGCGGCGTTGTAGTTCGAGCCGGCACAATTTGGTTCGGAATGAGGTTCGACTCCCATACTGGAAGAATAAACCTGCCATTCGACGCCATCGCCGTCGGCATCGATAACCGTCCAGCCGACGGGAACCTCTGTCGTTGCATCGAAATTGACATCGATTACGAAATCGGTAGGGGACAGGAAACGCTCCATGGGCGTAGGCTCAGGCCTCGTTTCCAAAGAGACAAACACCCCTTTTTCCACCTGGAAGCCCAGCGCCGCAACTACGGTGGCCAGAACTGCCATCAGAATAAGTCTTTTCATCTTCGCTCCTTTTTGCGAGTTGTATCTTGTAATCTTGTTGTCAAAGCTAAACTATATTAGTTGAGCTGAAAATAATCCATATAATAAACGAAAAAAGATGCTTTAGGTCAAGCCATTTTTCCCACACGTAAAAGATATTTGAAAAAACTCTCGAATAAATCTTCATTTTGGAGCATTGCCGCCTTGACTTGATATGGGTAATTCATTACATTTTACCAAATAATATCACGTCCGAAAGGAAAACAAATGCTCAGATGTTCGATACTAATTCTAATTGCCATAACTGTAGCCTATGCAAGTGATTTCGTTCCCCTCCAAATCGCCGAGAGGGCGGCCGAAGCTCATATAGTGGTATGCACTGATTTCGAAAAAGGACCCTTTGGACATAAGATAGACCGGAGCATGGAGTTAACCGATTCCGAAACCGGCGATATTCTTGGATATGTCTTCTCCCTCGAACCCTGCGGTTTTATCGTAACATCGGCGAATCGGCGGATTCGCCCGATAATCGCATATTCAGCGGTTAATCCATACGATATGGACGACAGCCCGGCGAACAAACCTCACGCCGTCCTCAAACACGACCTCAAAACCCGAAATCTCGCCCTTCCGCGAATAAAGAACAGTGTTGTTGAACGCAACATACAGCTTTGGGAAGATTATCTCGCCCTTGCACCCCGCATCTTCAGCATCTACCCGATGGCACTGTTGTTAGGTCCTTATCTCGATACTCAGTGGAATCAAGGCGCTCCCTATAATATGTTCTGTCCAATAGACCCGGTTACCCTCGCCAGATGTCCTATAGGATGCGTCGTTACGGCGATGGGACAAATAATCAACTACTGGGAATGGCCCCCCTCAGTCCATTTCGATTCTACGGACAACTATATGTCGGAACGGACAACTCCTTCTATCTATGTAGAAGCCGATTCAGCACTTCTCGATACCATCGACTGGAACGCAGTCGGCCACCAACCCGACGAAATAACCATGGCGCGGTTCCTTTTCGGATGCGGGGTATCGATTCATATGCAATATCAGGACGGCGGCTCGGCGGCGTGGTCGGGCGAAGTGGTGGACGCCCTTTTCGATAAGTATGACTACTTCACGGCGATGGGCATCTGGCCATCTTCGGGAAGTGCCTTCTATTCTGAGATAGCCTTCGATGTCCTCGAAGGAAGAGTTTCCCATCTCAGTATCACGGACGGAGGCGATGGACACGCTATAGTCGTAGATGGCTACCGCGAGTCGGGCGAATATCATGTGAACTATGGCTGGGGCGGAACCGCGGATGGCTGGTATTTCATTCCCGATAGCCTTCCTGAAGGGATGTCAACAGTAACATACGGCATAGTAGGAATTATGCCCCCCGTAATAACTCATAGGCCGATTACTAACTTAGAAACAGAACAACTTAATGGCGGTTATGTAAAAATTAACTGGAGCAGACCGACTTTAATTACCGAACCAGTATTGCATTATAACGTTTATCGCCGTCCTGTATCCTCAACCACGGATGATCTTCTCGGCACCACATCAACACGCCAGTTGATAGACACATCCTTCGACGAACTTACAAAATACACTTACTCCGTGGGTGCAGTTTACGATGAGTGCGGCGAAAGCAGGCGAACTCAGAAAGACGCATATTCCGGAATCCGAAACGGATGGACAAAAGTCCTGCGGGACTATGGAAGAGAAACCGCCATGGCAATAGCCCCCCTCGATTCGGGCGGATTTGTTGCGGTAGGAAAAGCCGCGGCCTATGCCGGCGGTGCCGAAGAACTTTTCATTGTGGCTATGGACCTCGACGGCCAGATGCTGTGGAGAAAATTCTACGGCGGAGGAAGCCGTCAGGGGGCTAACGATGTGAGAGGACTCGACGATGGAAGCTACATCATAGCCGGATGGCAGGTTCCCGAAGGCGAAGTGGTATCCGATGTCTGGCTTATCAAGACCGATTCCGACGGCGATACTATCTGGACAAAAACCTTCGGCACTGCCGAGAACGACAGCGCGGTTTCGGTTGAGGTAACTCCTGGCGGCGGGTTCTTAATCCTCGCGGCTACAGGAGCCGAATCTGTCTGGCTTATCGAAACCGATTCCGACGGCAATCTCATTCGGGAAGCAACCTTCGGCCCAAACCTCGTCGGAAGGTCTATAACCAGTGTTTCGACCGGAGGATACGCCCTTTGCGGAACAGCCCCCTCGGGCACCATCGGACATAAAGACATTTTCGTGATGAAACTCGATTCATCTCTGGATTCCGTTTGGCTGAGGCATTACGGTGGAGCGAGCCTGGACGAGGGCGCGGATATTATAGAAAGCTCATCCGGCGAGATGGTTGTCGTCGGGAAATCCCGCTCTTTCGGAATGCCTTTATATACAACGACTTATGCCGTTCTCATCTCTGCAGACGGCGACACTATCCGCTCTGCTTTCGCCGGGGGCATGAATAATTACGGTCTGAACTCTATCACAAAAACCGCAGAAGGCTACGTTGCGGCGGGCTTTGTGGACCTTTCCAGCCCGGGTATGTATCTGCAGTATTTCGATGACGATCTCGATACAACTCATACACACATCTACAGCACAGTCGGCAACGAGGCCGCATATGATGTCCTGTCCCTCGCCGACGACGGATTGGCAATCGCCGGAGTTACTACTCTAAACGGCGATGAGGACTGCTGGGTGCTCAAAGTTGGGGGAGTGATTCATTACGGAATCGAAGAGGATTGTCCCACAAAGCCTGAAAGTTTCGTGGTGAGGAGTTACCCCAACCCATTTAACTCCGCGGTGAGAATCGAAACACCTGCGGGAGCAGAAGTTCAAATTTTCGATATTCGAGGGAGATCCATAGCGGAACTTGATGCGGGAAGGCTCGATTCCAATAGGCGGATGTTTACATGGAAACCGGACATAAACGCCCCTTCGGGAGTCTATTTCGCGAGAGTTACATTGAATGGAGAAGCGAAAACCTCGAGAGTGGTATATCTCAAATAGAAAAAGGGCCTCATTGGAGGCCCCTAAACTTGGTTGCGGGGGAAGGATTTGNNCGGGTTATGAGCCCGACGAGCTACCAGACTGCTCCACCCCGCGTCGGTATGCTTATATTATATCTGCTACGATGATAAGTCAAGGTGTTTTTTAGAAAAAATGCAAATGTTTCAACATAGGGGAGAGTTATGAGCCACAGAGTTATCTCAACGGGGGATGCCCCCGGTGCCGTAGGGCCATATTCGCAAGGGTGTATAGGCGGGAAGCTGATTTTTATAAGCGGTCAGTTGCCCATCGATCCGAAAACGGGTAGAATGGAAACCGAGGATGTTCGAGAAGCCACGCGGCTCTGCATGAGCAATCTCATTGCAGTGATGAAGGCTGGGCACGCAGAAGCCCATCTGGTCAAGGTTTCCATCTTTCTACAGGATATGAACGATTTTCCGATGATGAATGAGGTTTATGCAAGCTTCTTCGACAGCGAACCGCCTGCGCGTGCCTGTATCGAAGTTGCCAGACTACCAAAGGACGCCATCATTGAAATAGAAGGCGTAGCAATAATTCCTGAACCATAAAACCTATGACTTTCATCTCAAAGGATAATTCTACTGATCCCCGCAAGCTTTCGAGATTAGTATTCTACATTCTCGGAATTATCGCGGCATATACGGCTATGCACACCGGCGGTTTCAGGGAGATTCCCCAGTGGGTCGTCTATTTCACAACAACTTTTCTCTTCCTTTTGCTTCTCGTCAATACCAAAAGGGTTATCTATATTCCAAAAGGCCCTCTGCTCTGCTCCTGGTGTGCACTAATCATCTGGATGTCAATATCCACGATTTTCTCCGCCGATCCGAATACATCCGTGGGATACATACTCCTATTGTCCGGGTTGCTATTCGGCGCTCTGCTTTCATTTTCTCTGGCGAACACAGAAAGCGAAACTAACCGATTTTTGGGCATCCTCCTTCTTGGCGCGGCGGTCGTTACCGTTTATGGATGGGTTGTCTATTTCATCGGCAAATACACAGTTGTAGGCGGTCATGAGATGATACGGCATTTTATCGGGCCTTTTTATCTCAAAAATCCCATGGGCGGTTATCTCATACTGCTTCTGCCCCTTGCATTAGCCGGAGTCCTGAAGTTCGAGAAGATATGGGCCTGGCTGTCGGGAGTCCTGAGTGTTCTTATGATAGGCGGACTTATACTGACACGATCAAGAGGCTCCTGGATTGCCTTTAGTCTGACGGTTCTGATTATCTTTTTGCCCTCGCTCATAATTCATAGGATTTCCAAAGGGAAGTGGTTAGCTTTAGCCGTGGTGTTGCTTTGCGGATTCTTGATAGGCATAGCTTTCGCGCCGCCGAATGAACTCGAGCAGAGAGTCAGAAGTATAGCCACATCGGCATCCCCCGAGGTAGAAGGCCAGAGTGCCCAGGAACGGGTCGCGATGCTGAAAGCCGGCGTTGAGATTGTCAAAGACTACCCAATTTTCGGTGTAGGGCCGAATTGCTGGCCGGTCATTCGGTCGCCATATATGAGCGAATTACGAATTGTCCCCAAATATGCACACAATTTATATCTGCGGACAGCGGCAGAGATAGGTATTCCAGGACTTATTCTTTTACTATTTGCCTTAGCATTGACATATTTACCTTTGATGATAGATTCATATAGAAAGAAAATGAGCATCTTTGTTCCCGCAATAGCCTGTGGGACAGGGGCTTCCCTTTTGCATATGGCCGTGGATTTCGATTCTGCATTTGCGGGAATAATGCTTCCTCTCGCGCTTCTTATGGGGCTCGGTCAGCGGGAACGCCACAGAACCCAGTTAGGTTTGCCCAGATTACGATACGGAAAAAAAGCGGCGGTCCTCCTTGTTTCAGTTCTCGGATTATTGATAGTAACAAGGGGAATATCCTATATCAAACTGCAGGACGGGCGGGATTATTATTCAATGATGGAATACGAAAGCGCTCAAAGGTCTTTTAAAATAGCCACGCTGTTAAATCCAGTTTCGTGGGAGTCAAGATTGGATTATTCTAATCTTCTTGCCGAACTTGGAGAGATAGAGAAGGCATATAATTACGGGTTAGCCGCGGCCAATCTCGCACCGACAATTCCGGAGGTTCAGAGGAACTTGGGTTACCTCCATGCCGCTGTAGGTGACACTCAGAAGGCCATTAGTCATTACAAAAACTCGATAGCCCTTTCGCCCAAAACAAGCGCCGAAAGATATTTTGAGCTGGCTGAGCTTTATTCTGCCTATGGAGACAGGGAATCGGGCGTGAACACGCTTTTACTCATGACATCTAACCTCGCGCCCTACGCCGGCAAAAGCTATACAGATCAAACAGTTTCTTTTAAGTATAGTCTTGCAGAAGCATGGCGTAAACTGGCGGAGGAATACATCGCGATGGGGGATACTGTCAATGCGATCCTTGCGGTTGAGAAGTCGGCGGAATATGCCCAACTCCGAGAAAAGGATTTCCCCTACGCCTTGATGGGTATCGATGCCCTGTCGCCGGAAATGGTCGTGTTCAATTTCTTCGAAGCGCTTAATTCGCAGGATACAGTGGCCCTTCGAGAAACAGTTTTCGATCAGGAGCATCCTGTTCCGCGAGTCTCCGAGGGTATTGTCCTCGAGTTCGACAGGGTTATTAGGATATTTGAGAACCCTATTGAAGGGACAGCGAAGGTTGAATTTATAATGCTCAGATCGGATTCGCTCATGACTGCAAAAATTCCAGCCTCCTTCGACCTGACTTTTGCCAGAGGAGGCTGGAAAATAGTTTTCTCGCGAGAAGAGTAATTTTAGCCTATAACAATAGCATTTCCGCCGCGATGCTGGGCAACGTATAATGCCCGCTCCGCGAGTCTAAGTATGTCCCTGCCAGTAAATGCATTCTCCGATGTGCTGATGCCAATCGACGGATTAGCATTCTTTATGTCCGCTTTGAGTTTATCAAGAATTCTCTGGGCGGTATTTTTTGCGCCATCTTCCGGGCAGTGGGGCATCAGAACACCGAAAATATCGCCTTTGAAACGATATGTAATATCATAGCTTCTCGCTGTATCCGCTATTATTTCTCCGGCGGCGCGAAGTATCTCATCATCGTCGGCTTCCTGCTCTTCGCCGATAGCGGATAACTCGATAAGGGTCAGGGCCAGATTTGATCTCGAACGTTTGGCTCTGTCCAGCTCTTTCTCCAAATCTTCATTGAAAGAATTACTGCTACGAAGTCCTGTTACCGGGTCGGTTCCCGCCATCTCCAGACGTGACTGGAGGGTTATGTAATCCGTTACATCCCAAATGGTCAGGATGATATGATTCTCGTCGAGGGGGTAGGCGCGGACATTTAGACATGTGCCGTCTTCGAAGGTTCGCTCGGCGCTGGCCATTTTGTGGGTATCGAAGGAGATGTAGCTGGGGCTCCTTCCTGTAATCACTTTCTCGTCCCAGATAGCTTCGTAGGAGTGCAGTCCAATTATCTCTTCCTTACGGAGGAGCTTCTTGGCCGGTTCATTCGCATACTCGATTGTGTAGTCGTGGTCGATTATGAGAAGGCCGTCTTCGATGACGTCCAGAGCTTTAATAATAGCATCGTTGTTCATGGTTCTCCGTTCGTGCTTGTGTTTTCTATTTACTCGAAAATAAACCTTTAGGGCGGTTTTGTCAAACCAAAACGAAAAAATAACCCCGAATGTTAACATTCGGGGTTAATCTGTTTTATATCAATTAGATATCGAACTTAGCGATCCCAATAGTAAACCAGGGACGCAGTAGCGGCCACATTGTTGCTGATTCCGCTGATTGCGTTAGGGCCATAGAACAAGAAGCTTTCTGAGATAGTCATGTCCAGAGCGAAACCGCCGAAATTCAAGCCGGTGCCGAATGTAACGAACATCGCGTTGTTTTCGTCACTGCTACTTGAGGACTCGAAGGTAGAATTTGTAACCGTTTCTTTAACGAACTGCTTGGTAACACCGGCACGGAGAACCATCCAGTCGAAAGTCGGGATTTCAGCGGCGATGGAAACTTCCGGCATGGCCATATACTTGTATTCCGTCTTGGCCGTCGTGTCTATTTCGTCTGTTTCGTTCATCATGTTCAAAGATGCGCCGACGGAGATGATTCCGTCTTCGAGAACGGTGTAATTCAGTGCAACACCTGCGGAGAGATACATCTCGCTGTAGTCGCCCCACTCGGTCAGAGTGCCGTCGAAAGCCTTATCTTCCAGGCTGTAGCTGAAAGTCGAGAAAGCGAGGACAGGCACCAGTTCTGCATCGTAACCCCAGGGAATGAATCCGCGAAGCCCAAGACCGATTTCGCTTCCGCCAGTGTTTTCCCATGTATGCACATCGCCGCTTGCGTTAGTATCTTCGGTCTTCAATTTGTTCATAGAGAAATAAGCCGTTCCCTCTATCTGCGCCGAACCGACTTCCGCACCGACACCGGCTTTAACAGTGGTAACGCCGGCTTTATAGGTTTCTTCCTGATCGGAGGCATCGTATGTGGTTTTCTCGCTGTATCCTGCGGCATATATACCGAGACCGAGATCCATTCCGCCCATGGCGTAAGCCGCCCAAAGATCGAAACCGGGATTGGGTGGTATTACTGAATAAGCTGTTGCCAGATCGAAGGCGTATCCATCCTGACGGCGTAGGGCACCGCCGATATAGAGGGCATCGTTCATGTTCAGGTTAACCATAGCCCACTGGCCGGTCGGTGTCATGCCTGCGGAAGTGAAAGCACCGAGTTCGGCATCGACGACGTTGCCGTATTGGGGTGCCAGAGCCGGGGCGAACACGATATTAACTGGATCCCGGAAAAATTTGTATCCGGAACCGAGAGCGGCTTGCCTTGAGTAGGAACCGAACAGAGCGGCTACACAAAGCAATAGAGCCATCATGATAATCATCCTTTTCATCTCTTCTCCTTTGGTTTTGGTTTTCAGAGCTACCGCAAGTTATAATTGCGAGAATCAAATGTCAACACATTTTTTCGTTAAGAAGAATAAAGAAAGGCCGCATAATTTGCGGCCTTAGAAACAAGCACTCAACAGATCTTATTCGAGATTTTGCTTTGCCTGGCAACGCGCTTTGACAGCGGAGTTATGCCTGTCTATCATTTCCAGAGTTTGACGGCGGGTGATTTCGTGGTCGTAGGGATCGACGTTGCGTGTCGTAATGTATGAAATAAGGGAGCCGATACTAACGCCAACACCGGTAACGCCCAGAACCACAGCCCCAGCTTGATCGAGGGTCGATGGATCCTGAATCGAGAAGTTATGATCGAGCCAAATCACACCGATGGTTGACATCGCCACACCGAGGGGAAACCCGATGAACATTCGAAGATTACCCTTCTTTTTTGTATCCTGATACAACATGCGCATCTTTTCGGCGGCTTTCTCCTGGCCGAGTTTTTCCAGAAATTCGGCGTCATTGAGAAGTCTGCCGTCGCCGTCGCGGTATGCCCATTTAAATTTGCGGTTCAGCAGATCCCTGTCGTGGCCTTCTTCACCCCAGCCGTAAAAGGTCTCGAAAACGAAGCCGCGTTTATCGATTCGCAGAATAGCATCCACTTTCGATTCCCGATAGCAATCGAGGGAATCGGCAGATATGACCGAAATGGCTAAGAGAAAGAACAGCAGTAGAAGATGTTTCATGTTTCAGGCCTATTTTAGGAGAACCGCTTTGGTTGTGATTGTCCGCTCATCGTCGACAGTCAGTTTAAGGTAATAGATTCCCGTGGGCAATGAGCGTCCTACGTCGTCAAGCCCGCGCCAGATACGAGTGTGGCTTCCCGCCGGAAGTTCTCCGTGCAGTATCGAATTCACTTTTCGACCGGTAATATCATATGCGGAAAGTTCGACATCTGAATCGAAGGGGATATCCATTTTTATGAAAGCCATGGCATTGAAAGGATTCGGCTGGATAGACATGGAAATCATCTCCGGCAGACGATGTTCAGCGCAGGATAGTTTGTAAACGCCTGCTTCGAGATGTATTCCGTATTTGTCTATCTCGGATGAACTCTCGTTTCTCATAGCGGAAAGGGGGTAATCCGATGTAACGATGCAACCGCGGGTGAGTCGAAGTTCCCATTCATCCTTATTATTAGTATGAGCAGATAGGGGAGCCGGGGCATTCGAGGAGTAGAGATACCCAAGGTTTTCGGTCCCGGGTCTCGCGGGTGGCTGAAGTTCTGAGAACCTGCCGTTCGCGCTGGCAGAGTTCTTATTTACCGAGGCTCTTAATGGAGTTTCGATCTCGCCGCTTCTGAGAGTAATGTTAACGGATATATCGGGTTCGCTAAAAACGCCAACTTTCCTGCTGGCGGAAAATTCGGGACCGATGAACAATTCGGCGGTGTTAAGGCCAAATACCCAATATCCTTCGCCGGGGGTCAGCCATTCGACGGCTTCGTATCCCGAGTCGGTGAGCCTGTATATCGGACCGGGCCAGAGAGCGCCTTCGGGACGGACAATGATATCGCTAATGTGAACAGCGCCGCTGGAAGGGCCTGAGATAAGATTCCATCCCGAATGGATTTCCGTGCGAATCCAATCGCTTTGAGTTCCGACGAAATCCCCTGTTCTTTCAGCATTTGATAAAACGAAATAGGCCTTGCCCTGCTCCAATTTAGTGGGATTGAAGTATCCGCCCATACTCTCGTCATAACTCCAAATGTCGGTAGAGATAGCGTTGAAAGCCTGAGAGGGGTTTCCATGAACAGGCAACGCAACAAGCCCGCTCAGATTCCAGCCTTTTTTGACGCTATTCTGGTATCCAATCGAAAAGCCTCCGCCGGGCAATGCCATATATTCGCCCGCGGGGAGATCGATAGCAGTTTCTGATGTCAAATCAATACCATCCAGGATGAAGCTACCGGAGGCGAGGTCGGGGGGCAATGTCCATGTAACAGTCGCGGGATGGCTCAGAATGAGCCTAACAGGTCTCGCGCCCACCCGCGCAGGGGAGTAACTTGCAGAAAGCCCTACTCCCGGAAGAATTGCCGGATCGTCGATTGCCCAGCAGGCATAAGGTCTATCCAGCGGCAGAGTGAAGGGGACATCCATACCGGGATCGTATTTGTCGGTGGCTGTCGAATCCATTCCGAGAATCAGGTCCTGCTCTTCACCACCGCCGAAATCGAAACTGAATGTAACGCTTGCCGAACGGGTTCCCGGCCAGAAGCCATTTGAAATCCCAACTTTTAGAGAATCTATGAACCATACTCCTTCATAACCCGGTCCAGATGAATCAGGTGCGGCCCAGACATCATGACGGTCGTTAATGTCAATATACCAGAACAGGTCGTCGAAACCTGTGCCAGAGAGACCATCAATCCAATACCATCCTTCTGAAGCCCACGGGGCGGCGATTGGCCGTGCGTATTTATTATATCCTGCCGATGGAGAAAAGATGATTCTCAAAGTCTCCTGATTAGTTGCAGTTGAATAGAAAAGGGTGTAATCGCATGTGTCCTTATTATCGCTGGTGTAATATTCCCAGGAAGTCCAATTTAAGAATCTGAAACCGGCCAAACTATTGACCGAATTGGAATGCAGGGTCGAATATTGAACAAGGCTGTCCGTGCAGTCTCCGGGGTATATTTCCCAGCTGTTGACTCCGTTCAGGTAATCGACGACGAGAAGATTCTTGCCCCATTTTGTTGCAAACGCCGGAATCGAAAGCCCTGCAGGAACGGAAACGCCCTCGATGGATGAAACGGGCATTCCGGGGCTTGCGGGAATCGAAACGTCGATGAACTGCAGGGAGTTGGTTCCGGCATCTTTGCCAATACAGAGATACTTATCGAAACGGAACATGGAGAGAATATCACCAACATCGGCAAAAGAGCGACTGCCTATGGAACTAATTGTGGGTGGAGTGTCGCCAACACCGCTGATGTCGAGAATCTGAAGACCTGCGCTTCCATAGGCCGCATATGCGTAGTCGTTTTCGCATATTACACCTTCACAAGTTCCGGATGTATGTGTAAAGGTCTCCACGAGGTTTAAATCAAGGTCGAGAACAACAAGTCCGGTGCTCGTGGCCGCCGCGTATATTAGCCCACCGCTGATGTCGAAGTTAAAAAGACTCGATGTTACAATGTAGCTGGCGATAGGGGTATGATCGCCTGTGATGGGTAGCTTGTAGATTCCTGTTACTCCAGAAGCCACAGCGGCGACATAGACATATGCTCCTTCCGCTTTAACATCCATAACAGTAGCTCCTCCGGCGACGACCTGGGTCCATACAGTCGAAGGAGCTGAGGGATCGGAAAGGTCGTAACATCTTAGCCCGCCAACACCTAAGCCCTGGAAAAGGTAATTGCCCGATGCGCAAAGCCCGGTTGCCGAAGAGCCTACCGGAATAGTTATCTCGTTTACTCGGGACATGGTTGTAAGATCATACACTATGAGGCCGTAAGTCTGCTCGGAAACATATAGATAGTCTCCATATACCTCCGCGGCTACGGGATTCGCGTCGAAAACCGGCTCGGTATCAGTCCAACCGGCGGGAGGCTGGATTTCATTGCCCTGCGATAGATACTGCACGCTTAAAACAGTTCCGCCTTGTCCGACCGCTACTTGATGTCCGGTAGCAAGGACAGCATTGGAAGATCCGCCGAAGGGATTCTGAACGATTCCGAGGGGTCTTAGAACAGTGAAGTCGTCGCCAACGAAGACCATAGTTCCCGCGGCTCCGCAAGCGGCATAAACTTTGCCGGACTGAACACATGCCGAGTTACAATCGCCGACCGTGCCGAGACGGTTTACTACGGATGGGGAAGTCGGATTCGTCATATCCACTACAAAAAGCGAATCCCCCGCCGAAACCAGTGCCGTTGTTCCATAGACGGATACATTTCTACAATCTGCCATAGTCTCGGTTGCTACTAATACCGGCACAGCGCCGGTGTTCCAATGACTATATACTCGAAGGCCGCCATCGCCGTCGGCAAGAAGAATGTAATGGCCGTATATGGCTACTCCCTGAGCATCGGTGGAGGCTACTGTGTGAACAGTTGCGCCATTGTAGTCTTCTATAGCGACAAGGCCGTTGTTCGATGCCATATAAAGCCATCCGTTGGCTATCTCGACATCGTATAGGGCGATTCCGGGTATCGCCACAGCCAAGTCATTGAATAAACTCGGCAAAGTGCCCGCAGTTAGGTCTCCGCAATCGACTCTTCTGATGCGTCCGGATGTGTTCACCAAATAGGCATATCTTCCGTAAACTGCAACGCCCTGCTCATCCGCGCTAGTATTGAGATTCTTGATATGAGCATGAGTGATGGGATTATGAACAGATAAGCCGCCAGACCCCGAACGCGCGACAAACAGATATTTGCCGTTTGTTGCAATGTCAGATGAAGGACCTGTCGAAGTATTTGAGGTATTTGCGATTTGCCTTGCGGACAATCTTCCCGGAGCGCCTAACTGATCGATTGTGTTCCAATCCGCAGTTGTTTTGGCAGTATTGCAGTAGTCGAGATCGATAAACCTCTCTATGTAGTATTCAGTAGCCGCTTGAACTCCCACAGCGAATATGAGAGTTATCAAAAGCATAAAAAACATTCGTTTATTCATAATGCCACCTTCTTAAGGATTTATTATCTTGAGTTCGCCGCTGGTTGCGCTAAGGACCCAAAAGCCCTCCGTGGGCGCAATTGAATCGGCGAGAAAATAGTCGTTGTCTTTAAAGATGAATGGGGGAAGCATAATTATCCCCGGCGGATATGTTTCGAAATCCGTGGGGTAATGAACGGCATCGCTCGGTCCTCCCACAAGATTCCAGCCCCTGCGGAGGGGCACAATAATCGAATCTATTGCTGTTCCCGCGAAAACGGGTGACGAAGTATCGGAGCTGAGAACAAAATAGCCCAATCCGGCGGCCAAAGTATCCGCGGTTCGATGTTCATTCGAATCGGAATCCCACCAGTAAATGGGCGGTATGATGCCCGGCAGGACATCCCCAATGTGATTGCTCGCAGGTATAGCCGGCAACGAAATCAAATTCCACCCGCGCAGAAGAGGGATCGAATAAAACTCTCCTCCGGGAATTACGGTAACCTCTGCGGAATCTCGAATACCGCCGATATCCGCGATAACAAAACCGCCGCCGGGTGACGTCCCCGTGAACTGCCCGGTTTCGGAAATACTTCCGCCACTCCCTCTGTATGACCAAGTAGCCGTGCTCACGCTGACCGAATCATCATCATGATGAAGGTAAGCTCGGAAATGCCGAACCTCCGATACTCTGACTATGGAGCTGGATGGCTTCACGCTTATCCTCTCGTAATAATCCGGCACTACGGTGAGTTTCCAGCGCTTTACCCCCGGGGGAAAGACGGCGGTATAGGAAAAGACTTCCCGCATGTTCAATGTATCGTTGGCGTCGGTGATGATAATCGGCAGATAGTCTCCGGGAAGGTCTTCGATATCTGCCCACCAGATTGTGAGAGTTCGAGAAGAGCCGTAAAGGGATCGTATCTTCACGCGCCAGGTCTTTGTGGTATCGAGGGGAGAACGGATGTCTTCGGTATAGTCGTTATCGTGGGGCCACGGCCAGTATTCGGGTTCTGTGGGATTGCTGTGAGGAAAGAACATAATTGCATATTCAGATGTCGGAGGGAAATACTTCTGCACATCCCAGATGTCCCATTCGTCAATTGCCGATGGATGAACACCAGCAAAAACATTGTTGTCGGTGAATACAGAATCGGCCGAGAAAAGGCCGAATCTAATTTTCCAATTATCGCCATCGGCGAAGAGACAACAAACAGCCACGAGTAACAAGCTTATTTTTGCAATTTTTCCTATGCTATTTCTCCTTAAAGACCAAATTATCTCACTTAAACATATTAAAAACAAGAGTTATAAGCAAGAAATTTTATCGAATGGGTCATTATTTAATGAACATTATTTTCGTTTCAGTATAATGACCGTCACATTCGGCACGGACGAAGTAAACGCCGGTTGCTATAGCCTCTGAAGGCCGCCAGATATAGTCCCGCCGGCCATCTGCCAGAGTTTCATTAACCACGAGGTTTCCGAGAATGTCATGGATACGAATTCTAATCTTCTCCCGCGTTGAAATTCCTTGAAAATGCAATGCGACCGCCGAGTTAAAGGGGTTTGGGAACGTTGTCATCGCAAAATCATCTGGCACGGATGTTTCGGCGATGTTTAAACCAACATAACGCCATACTACAGCGTCGTAACCGATTGATGTTCCCCCAGCTCCGGTGTAATCGCCCAGATAGACATAGTTCGAGCTTCCGGCAGTAAAGATATATCTTCCCAGATGAACCCATTCGTCGCTGTATGAGTTCTGGTTTATCGTTACATCGGCGGTTCCCGAAGAGTGATGAATACGATAAATGGCGTTGGCTGTGGCATTTGTGGAGGGGATATAGGCATAAACATCGTATTCTCCGGCTGAGGGAAGGTTCGGAGTCCATGTCCCCGAGTTGACATCGGGCGTGGAAGAGATGCTTCCAGTCCAGTAAAAGGTTCCCTCGGTGCCGCCGGAGACGATTCTGCGCCATTTAATAGGCCCGCCCCAGCGGAAGCCGTCGCTGAAAAGCCCTACGAGAGTATCCGGAGTGGGCAGAGGCCCCCTATCCGACCATTTGATGGCGTCGAAACCTATCTTTTCTCCCGAATAACCGGTGCCGTCGCCCAGATACACCCAGCTTCCAGCATTTGCCTCGCACATAAATGTCCCGAGACTGACCCACTCGTTGAAAAAATCCGCCTGCCGAACGATGCTCTGAGTCATCCCTAAATCGTGATATACGCGGTATTTCGCGCTTGCCACGGCGTGGTTGTTAGGAATATAGGCGAAAACCTCGTAATATCGACGGTCGGGGAGAAGGGGAGTCCAAGTCGTGTAGCAGGTGTCGTTTGCAGTGTCGGCGGCGTTGGTTGACCATGTGAACCACATATGCGATTCCCAGCCGATATCATCGTCCCACCAAAAAGAGGACGACCCAAACCGTTCGAAACCGGTAGTTCTGTCATCGACAATGGTGTCCGCTGACCCGAGAGGGCTTCCACGGGCGGTGATTATCCCGCGGACATCTGGTTGAACGTGGCCGTTGTCGTATCCGGGCCAGTCGAGAATGGCGTCGGCACCGTAATAGTCCATGTATGGCGTGGTATTTGCGTCGCCCCATGGGTCGTTGACGTAGAAACTGTGGTCGGCATTGTAGCCTTTGAAGAGAATTATGTGACCAAGTCCCAGAATATTATTACTCGCAACCACCACATAACCGTCGTCGATTTCGGCGGTATATTCGCTCCAGGTTGGTGTTGTGTCGATAACACTAGAAAGCGTATGCTGGCTTAACCAGTTTCGCATATACGCCCAAACAGCGCCGCCATATTCTCTGCATATGAAGCCGTGAGCTCCTCGCACCCAGACATCACCGGCGGCGAGGCCGAGAATATCATAAGTATAGCCGTTGAACGAATATTCGTTGTTGATATACCAGCCCCAGTGGCTCGTATGGCTGTATGGCGATGAACAGGTGATATCGTGATGGGGGAGAATCTCGTATTTTCCCTGCGCCATCATACAGCTCGATGGCCCGCAAGACCAGTTCCCGTTGAAATCGTCGGGGGTATCGTAAACCTGATGTAGATAGGGGGCGTAGTTGTTCAGCATAGGTTCCGCCGGTCGCGGCCGAGGCGGAGGATCGACATTAAAAACTTCTGCCGGAGCTATAAGTTCGACGTTCCGAAGGGCGAGACCTTTTATTTGGGCGATATAGAGGCCGCCGTCGGGATAATTCGAGAAGGCGATATGTCTGCCGTCGGGCGAAACCGAGGCGTTGACGATGAGAATTCCGCCGTCTTCGATTTTCTTCTCTATATCATTATGAACGAAGAAGATATCCGATTCGACAATCTCCATACCGTCGCTTATCGTGCGGGTTACGATGATGCCGTCGAGAAAAGCCTGTGGAGAATACCCTTCGCAAACTCTCTTCCAGTGAGAACTGTCGAAACGCCAGACACAGCCGTCTGAACCCTCGGCGTAGATTTCGCCATGGATGAATTTGGCGTTCCAAAGGGATGTCGGCGCGGGATGACGTGATATTTGGCCGGTGGCGACATCGATAGTGTGAACCTCGCCGTCGGCGGATGCCCATAGAATATGATTTTCGTGGGAGTCGAAATAGTGGGGAAGTTCGCCAATATCGAAAGCGGCAATCGGGTTGCCATTGTCGCTGAAAAGGTTAAGATAGCCATCAGAAGCGCAGGCGACGTCTTCTTGAATAAACAGCGGCGATCCGGCGTTAGTAGAAGGGGGCGAAAGGGCGATTGTCTGTTCGTTGCCAAGCTTATGTAAGATAGGCACTTGGCCATCGATTGTGATGATTTTCGCGCAGATTTGCTCGCCGTCGAAATCGATATACCGCCCGCGAATGCCCGCTATTTCGACACGCGAGATTTGTTTCGACTGAATTTCGACGACCCAAAGACCTTCGTCGTTCCAGGATGTCGCGACGAAACTTTCCCCAGAGGATTCCCAACTGGAAACTCCCGATCCGTTCGCATAAACAGCAAGAATCGATAGGAATAATAAAATAAAAACGGATTTTTTCATTTTTTTCTCGTGGTTGCTGGAATCTGGTTTGACCAGAGGGGAAAATTTACGTATGATAAAAGACTAATGTCGAAAATCAAGTGAACGGTAGTAATGGAAAAAGACAAACAATTCATTTTCGGTCCCATGTTAGCATCAATAATAATGCCCGGCCTCGGGCAAATTTTCTCCGGATTTAGAGCCCTTGGACGGCTTATGATGGGAGGGGCGCTTGGGTTCTTGGCCGTGGGGGTTTTCTATTTCATACGCGGCTATATCGCATATATGGACATCGTCTTGGAAATGGATGTTCAGGGGCAACTCCCGAATATCTGGGATTCTATGCATATTACAACCATTATCGCCTGTTTTTCTTTGGCTCTTATTATTCATGCTTCTTCGATTATTCATATGCTCTATTATACTTCTAAGCAGAAAGATAAAGAGCAATAATTAAAGTATCTTATAAATTAAATAATTTAATGATATATAATGCAATGCATTATATAATTTATCTCGCCAGATACACCGTCCCTTTGCAAACTAAGTCGCCGTCCCTAAGGACGAGATACATATACACATCCTTCGGCAGAGGCTTGCCCGTGCCGTCGTTGCCGTCCCAGCTGTTGGTGTTTGTAAGTTCCCGAACCAACATGCCCTTCATGTCGTAAACTTTGATTACGGCGTCGAGGGCCGCCTGTCCCGGGTAATTGAATATGGCGTAATCGTTTACGCCGTCGCCGTTTGGAGAGAAGGGGCTGGGGTGCGCGTCGCATTCGGCGGAGATGATACTCAATTGAGTGCAACCGGTGTTGTTTGTCTCATCCCATTCGATGATATGATCATCCGGATCGAGGCGCAGGCAGAGGACGTAATTCCCCGGGCCGAGGGAGATAAGCTCGTCGGTGAAATCTCGAAGGACGGTAATCGACTCCCCGCCGGCAAGAATTGCGAAACTGTCGAGGATGGTGATTCCATTTGCTACGATATCCCAATTGAAATCCGCGCCGGTGTAGTCCTGGAACATAGTGCCTGTGAAGGTAACTGTGTCCCCCTCGAAAATCTCGGAAGGGGTAACAGAAACAAGGCTGTCGTCGGTTCGCATATCCGGCAGAACCTCTACCAGATATATCCAGCAGGAATCGAGGACATTGGGCTCGCATAGATCGGGCATATCGGCTATAGAGTCCAGACAGAGGGTCAGTGTATCCCCCTGAGCGAAGGTTATTTCCGGATCGAGGTATATGGTTGAGCCATCCCATGTTAGGTAGCCGTCTCCGGGAGTGTAGGTATTGCCATTTAGCGAAACAGTAATACTTGACGGGTCTATGCCGCTGGCGTCGTCGATTAGTTCGATATCGAAAGTAGGCGTTGCGGAGATGCTTATTCCGGGCAATGGGGTAATATCGACCACTTCCGGCGGTTCGAGGTCTATCATGTAAGTTCTGCAAACCCAGTCATCGCAAGGGTTGCCGAGATTGTCCTCCGCCCACACACAAACTTCGACGACATCGCCGTGATTCCAGAGAGCGGAGGGTGTATAGAACAGAGTATCGCTCGCAAATGCCCAAGAAGCGGTGCTCGCGCCGTTTACCGTAACCTCGATAGTCGCATCATCGACACCATCCGGGTCCAGGATGGTGAATGCCGCGCCCTGATTGTCGCACGCCGACCACATCGAATCCATCGGTGGTATAACTGCTATGATTTCCGGCCCGCCTACGGCTATTGAAAATTCATAGCATATCGAATCCGAATTCTGGCCGCAGAAGTTGGCGTTGTCCGACGCCCAAACGCATACCTGAATGGTGTCTCCGCCAATCCAAACCCAACCGCTGTCGGCGGTATTGAAGCTCAGGGTATCTCCGGAATATGTCGGTTCGACTTCAACGCCGTCGATGGTCATCACGATGGAGAAGGGATCGACACCGGAGAGAATATCTTGCACAATCAAACTAATAATCGGCGATGTTTCCGCGACTTCGTCATCTGGAGTTGGGTCGAAATCGAGGAATAATGGAGGGGAGAAGTCGAGGAAGAAATCAGCACAGATTGTATCGTTAAGAGCAACTCCGAAAGTATCCGAGGCATCAACGAGACAGAGATGCACGAACTGGCCGTCGGCCCAAGGCTCGGTAGGCTCGAAAAACAGAGTGTCCGCGATGATGAAAAGCTCTGCGTCAGAAGTGCCGAAAGATGCGGTGTCATCGAGGATTACCACAGGGCTGGAATAGTCCAGAATCCCATCGAAGAGCCATGTTACGGCCTGTGTAGAACAGCTGGTGAAGACATTGGGCGGATGGAGAAGCATTGCTGTCAGCGAAGATTGGACGACATAGAACTCGCAACACTGTTCGTCGGTATTCGAGCAATATGTGGGCATATCCGACGCGTGAAGGCAATAGCTTACCGTCTCGCCTTCCGCCCAAACCCAGCCGATGTCCGCGGGGTCGAAGATAATCGTATCGCCAGACCATGTGAGATCGCCGAAGAATAAAGTATCGCCGCGCACCACAAGCCAGAGAGAATCTGGATTGAGCGGCGAAAGGGAATCCCAAACAGTGATGGTTATTGGCGCGAGGGTATCGTGAATCTCGGTCGAGCATAAAGGTTCGATGAAATCTATCACCGGCGGAGTCAGGTCGATGAGAAAATCGTAGCAGTAGGGTGTATCGATGGGGTTCTCCATCCAGTCCCACATGCCGACGATGCAACCGGTGTGAACACCTTCAGTCCATGGAGAAGACGGCTGATAAAACAAGGTTTCCGGCTCGGAGTAGAAAACTTCCGGGTCGGTGAGTGCCCATCCTGCGCCGTCTATGGTGATTTCAAAGCGGGAGGTGTCCAGGCCGACCATGTCGTCGTAAACGAGCCAGGGGACGGGCTGATCGTCGCAACCCGAACTCCAAATCCAGGAATCGACATAGGGCGCGACTGTATCCTGAACCACAACTGTCCAGCAAGAGTCGAGATAGTTCGGATCGCAGACGTCCACAACATCGTGAATGTAGATGCAGACGATTATCGTATCTCCCCAGTTATAAGATTCCGGGAAGGACGTGTAGTCGATTATCAGCGAATCGCCTGTCCACGAGGAATAGGGAGATGCATAATCGAAAGAATCGGTGCGGGAGGGTATCTCGAAGGTGATAAGATAATCCGTCCGATCAACTCGATAAATGCTGTCGATTATATGAAATCCGAAGACCGGGTCGAGAATGTAGGTATATGGATGCGGCCAATATGAAAGCAGTGTCGGCGGCGAAAGATCAATTAGGAAGGAATCCGATACAACCAACGAAAGAGATTCACCAGTAACATCGAAAAGCTGAATCAGTTGATGGTTGAGCATCTGGCCGTCCATATAACAATTACTGCTGTCGAAATTCCAGGTAAGAGTATCGAAACCCATATCGGCGGCGAGGATTCCTAAACTCCAGTCATAATGCACGCCCTCGATACTTACTATAGTGGACTCGGGAATGATGTCATATTCGGAATAAACGAGCCATTGAACAGGCGGACATTGGCATCCGGTAACAACTTGTCCGTCGCCGTCGATGTCTTCCGGATAATGAATTGAGGCGTTAATAGCACCCAACGCTATTTCGAAGCTCCAGCAAGTGTCGGAATAGTTCGGGCCGCAGTAGTCTGCGCAGTCGTCGTGGGCGTATGCGCATACCGTAACGATTTCGCCGTCGGAAAGGCCTGAATAGGGAATTCTCAAAGTATCTAACGCAGTAACTGAATGAACTCCATCGATGAAAACGGCTATGGAATCGGCTATTATCCGCGAACAAATATCGTCGGAGGCGTTGACTCGTATTGTAACATCCGGGGAGCTGAAAGTGCCGGTGGGGTAAGCACCTGAGAAAACGGGTCCTCGAAGATCGACACGGAATCTGCCGGTTTCGGGGTCGTCGAGAGTTCCGCCGGTGCTGTCCATAAGGGCGATGACCCCTGCGGTGATTATTTCGCCGTGGACATGGGGGCAAATCGGCAACGGATCGAGAGTGAGAAGGCTATGGTCGGTCGAAAGGGTCATCCACGCCGGATCCCAGGTATATGGAACTCCGCCGACGCTGACAACTGTCGATTCCGGATACAGGCCGAAGGATGTTGTTATCTCGAAGATTACAGTCTGGCAACTGCAAGCGGAGATGGTGTCGCCGTCGAAGTTCAGGTCGATAGGTTCTATCCAGCTGGCCGCCGGTTCGCCGAGGATGACCTCGAAACTCCAGCACGTGTCTGAATAGTTCGGGCCGCAGTAGTCTGCGCAGTCGTCGTGGGCGTAGGTGCAGACGGTGTATGTTCCGCCGGTAAGCCCGGTAAGGGAAATCCCGAGGGTGTCATAGGCGAAGTCGAATACGGTGCCTCCGCCGTCGAAAACGACTATAGAATCGGCTACGGCATCGCCGCAGATGGCATCGGAGGCCGAGATATAGACATCGGTAACCATGCCCGTAACATCGGAAACAGGATATGCCCCGCTGAATTCTGGGCCTGCGCGGTCGATAATGAAATGTCCCGTAACGGGTGAAACCAGATGTCCGAGGGTGCTATCGACGAGCATTACCAGCTCGACCTCGATGAGTTCGCCGTCGGCGAAGGGGCAGTCGGGCAGAGGATCGAGAATGAGGCTGTCGTGGTCGTCGGTAAATGTCATCCATGCCGGATCGTAGGGATAATCGACCGAGTTGATTCGCACAAGGGTAGATTCCGGATACAGGCCGTAAGTAGTTGTTATCTCGAAAATTATCTCGATACAATCGCATGCGATAACCGTGTCGCCGTCGCCGTTCTCGTCGATGGGGAAAACCCATTCGGCAAGGGGTTCACCGGTAACCACGGTGAAAGAGAAACATGTATCGTAAACATTGACGCAGTAATCGGGAGAATCCTGAATGTTTTCGAAACAGATTTCGATGTTGCCATCGACGGCAAGAACTTCAGTGCCGGGAACGAAAGCGGTATCGCCGCGCCATAACGCTGTGCCGGAGATGATTTCCGTGCCGTCGTCATAGACGAACACAGCTGAGGGGAACAGGGAATCCACGCCGGAGGGAATATCCTCAAAAATAGCATAAGCGATTTCTCCCCATGGCCCGGGGATCACAGCGCCGTCGGGGGGATGGGAGGCTATCATAATGGGCGGAGAATAATCCGCGATGAAACTGCCCGCAAGGGGAGCATCGAGGGGCGTGCCGAGGCTGTCTTCTACCGCTGTAAGTTCGAAATCGATAACTTCGCCGTCTGTCCAGCAGGGGGCGGAGGGGGTGTATGTAAGTATCGAATCGCCGTCCCAATCAAGCTCCGGGTTTGTGATGCCGTAAACTATGCCCTGAACTTCGAGCTGAATTGTCCCTTCGTCGATGCCGTCGCCATCGGAAATGCCTATGATTATAGGCTGGCAGTTGCATGCACTTGTGATAACGCTGTCGCCGTCGAGGTCGAGGGGCTCGATAATCCAGGCCACGGGGGAATCGAGGGAGAGGGTGAACCACCAGCAAATAGTCGTGTCATTGGGCGGGCAATAATCGAAATCTGGGTAGTCGGTCAGATCGAGGCAGACCACGACCGAATCGCCGGATTCGGCTCCGGCCATGGGAATCGAAGAACCGAGAGCGAAGGGATATGGCCCATCGACAAGAGCGCCGCCGCGGTAAATCGACCATTCGGATGTAGCGGAATAGACCGCGCAAATCGAATCGATATAGGCCGCGTTGATAAAAGGCGCGGTCGTGGTAATTACTTCGCCTTCGGCAGGCTCGAAATCATAAGCCACAGGCGGGTCGAGATCGACTATGAAACTGCAATCTACTGAGAATTCCAATGGACATCCGCCGGTGTTACTCGCCGATACAAGGCTTATAGTTACGGTATCTCCGCTGTTCCAGAACCAACCATCAGAGCCGGGCTGGAAATTCAGGGTAGAAACGCCGTCCCAGTTCAGAGCAGGGGAGGTTGGCGTAACTGTAGTATCCAACGCTCCCGAAGGGCCGCGAACGGAGACATGAATCAGAATAGTAGCATCGTCGATTTCAAGGCCTGTGGTGTCGAGTATTGTCCAGCTGACGCTCTGGTCTGCGCATGAGGTTACATATGGCCCGCAGGAATCGGGATAAACCACTTCCGCGAAGGGGCCCGCGAGGCAGTAGAAAACACTGAATTCCCAGCAGATTGTATCCATGACGTTCGGAGGGCAGGTGCAGTCCTCGTAATAGTCCACGGCGTCCATCGCCTGAAGGATGCATATCTGCACGGTATCCAGCGGCAGATAATCGCCTACCATTGGACTTGGGCCCATCCAGATAATTGTATCGGCGGTGCCGTCAGCATGACGGGCGATGCTTCGAACGATAGTGCTTTCCGGAACAACGCCAGCGATGGAATCGAAGATGCCGACATTAATAAACGGCGCGGAGAGGCCTATGGTTGTGTCTGCTGGAGGATAGAAACCAGTTGCGACTGGAGGTTCCGTATCCACGATGAATTCGCAGGTATCTGTCATTATGAATGGGCAATCGTTTCGCGCATGCAGGGAAATCCGCACGGTGTCGCCGTTTTCGTAGCCTGAGAAAGGCGGTTGAATTATAACCGTGTCGCCGTCGATGGAGAGTCGCGGGGCGGCGTAGAGAGTTTCCGCGGGGGCGGAACTGCGTTCGATGACCGCCATTATGTCCTCGATCTCGAAAATTCCAAGTTCGGCCGGTGCGCCCACTGGATATAGACGCATTGAAACCGTTTGGTCTCCGCATGACGTGAATATTCCACAGGGGTTGGGGCATAGTCGTTCGACCATAAAAGAATCGCATTCGAGGATATAAAAAGTCCAGCAGGTATCCAGCACGTTTGCCGGGCAAGTGCAGAAGAGGGTGTCGTAAATCTCGTCGATGGCGCGGAGGCAGACCTCGACAGTGTCTCCCGAGCTGAAGCTCTGGAAAATATCCGTCGTGCCGATGGTGGAATCCGTCGGAATTCCGTTGACCGAGACCACAATTCGAACGCTGTCGTCCCAGACTCCGGCGATTCCGTCGTCGATATCGGCTTCGATGAGGACATCGGTGTCCACGAGAGTTGTTTCCGGCGGTGGATAAAGACCCCCGGGCAAAACGAAGGGGGGAGATAAATCGATGATGAAACCGCAGGAGATTTCCGCAAATGCTGTAAAGGCAAGACTTATGAGTATCAGGGCGATGATTCTCTTATTCATTTCCGCCCCCTTTCGAATTGGTCTCGTGTATCACGATGAGCACCCTTCGATTGATATTACGCCCCTCCGGACGGGAATTGTCGCCCACCTCGACCTCGCGAAGCTCCCCGCCGACCCATAAATCGAGGGTATATGGCTTCGTGTCTCCGTAACCGACGCTTTCGAGAGTGATATTATTTTCGGTCATCCAGCTGTCGAGTTCGGACTCGGATGTAAGGCCCAGAATACCGCGCATATAAGCGCGAAGTCTCGTTTCGACCGCCTTTGCGCGCTCCTGTGAAAGTTCGAAATTGCGGCGCTCCCCGCCGATTTCGTCGGTGTGTCCCTGAAGCTCGGCGGTAAGGGTAACTCCCGGCTGACTGCCATGTTCGATGATGTGCCGCGCGACCTCTTCCAGTCTATCCTGCAGGTAATTGGACTGTGCCGCTGGAGCATCGAATACGAACTGGACCAGCAGAAGCCTGTCCGTGCGCTCTTCGAGACGGATAACTTCGGCGCCGATACCCTCGGTGCAGGAGGTTGCCATTCTTCCGAATTCATCGAACGCTTCGATGCAGATATCGAATTTCTGGCCGAAGGGGAGGAGACCGCCCTCCGAGTCGCGCCAGTCCCATGTTACATAATTAGGAGGAGTATCTTCGCCGGATTTTATTTCAAAAAGTTCCTTGCCGCTTTTTTCCGCGAGATAAACCCGCCAACGGGCGATGTCGAGGGGATAATCGATGCGAATCTCGATACGGCAGTCCGCGAAAACCTCCGGCTCGTAATTCAGAGCCGAATGGATTTCCTTCGGGCGGTATAAAATTCCCTCGCCCGACAGATGGAACTCAGTTATGCCTTCATCGACCATCTCGGATGCCCCCGCGAGGATCTGCGGACGAAGATAGTCAGGAAGCTCGGCTTTTATTTTGTCTTTCGCAGTAAATGCATCCTTCAGAGCTTCCGCAAGTCCTCGGCCGGTTTCGGAACTGCGAATCACGCCGACGACATGGGGGTTCCTGCGGAGATATTCCTGAACTCCCGACACGATTTCCCGGGCGTTTGCAGGCGAAAAACTACCCGGCACGATTTCCCTTCGGAATTCGGGGAAATCTACCTCGATTTCCGCGCGGCGGTTTTCGGCGTCAATCCAGCTCTGGTATTGGTCGTATTGGCTGATTCGGTCAACACGCTTGTTCTCCGGTGGGTTTTCCCCGATTTCGATTCGCGAACTCAGCTGTGAATTTCGGGAGATTATAGCATCGGCCAGGTTTTTTGCTCGAGTGTTGGCCAGTTCGGATTGTCCCGCTTCGGTCTCCGGATCGAAATAGCCTTTGATAATGAATTTGGCGTCCGGGTTTTCGGCAAGACGTTCGGCGAGAAGGTCTATAAGGCCGTCGAACCGTCCTGCTATTTCAGATTTGCCCGTCTCGAAGAACACAGCGGGCACGATGGACTCATCCTGATAAACATAATCCACAGTTTGAACCTTCAGAACTTCGGGGGAGGCGGTAAGGTTGACCTCCGGAATAGAATAGCTACGAGTTTGAACATTAGCTGTATTGTTCGTTTCGTCGCTCTCGTCGATTTTGTCTGCCGGATCGACTTGAAGGGCAAAATTCCATTCCCGTTCGCTGTCGAGGTGGATTTTCGGCGTCCATTCGGCGGTCTCATCCGGTTCCAGCTTATCGAATGTCGTTTTGGCGATAATCTCGCCGTCGAGAAGGAGATGTATTTCGATGTTGCTGGTCTTAAGGCGTTTGTTTTTGACATAGGCCTGAACGAGGGCAGAGTCGCCTTCGGGATAAATCGCTTCGCCGATGACCGCGGAAATCTCGAGGTCGGGGAATTTGATTACGGGGGCAATCTCGCCGACCATAGCCAGACGGTGGCTGGTGGCGGCTTTACGCAAATCGCTGAGAGGGTAGCTGAAGGAATAATCCAGGCGAATCGGCAATTCTGTAGGCAACCTGAAACCGAACCCGAGGCTGGCGTCCGATTGGGAAAAGCCCATCCGCATATCGAGATTGGGATGCACCGCGTTGGATTCGAAACCCGCACCGAAATTTATCTCGTTGCCGTCGGCGGTTTCCGTGGAGTATCCCCCCTGCACGAAGGCAGTTCCGAATCGAGGAAAAGAATACGACGTGCCGAGGGAAAAAGCCATGCCCCGCTTGCTTTCGGCGGTAGCGGAAAGGGCCATGTTCGGATCGAGGAGATTCTCCGCCATTCCAGCGAAAGAGACTCTGTCCGAAAGGCGGTAGTAGAGGCCGACATCTCCGCTGAAGCCCATTCCGCCGGTCTCGCCGTCGAAGATAGGGTCGTTTGGGTCGTCGCCGTCGGTGTAATGGAAATTATCCGTGCGATAGTTATCGAAAATGACCGTCGGGCGAAGGCCTATGGCCAACTTCCCGAACCGCCTGGTCAATGTCAGCCCGAAATCCCCACGGAAAACCATCTCGGACTGGAAATACTGAAGGTCCAGTCCGGCGTCGAAAGTGCGGAAATGGTGCGCATAACCCGCCGCGCCGCGCCACATGGGGTCGCCGATTCCCCAGTAGGGCCTGAACAGAGAGAGATAGAAAATGTGATTCCGCTCGAAAGCTATCCCCGCTGGGTTCGAGCCGAGGAAGGCTCCGCTCTCGGTAAGCACAACTCCGGCGTTCCCGATAGCCTCACTTCGCGGGTATGTGCCGGCACTCAGCATCGCAACGCCAATAATGATAAGAAGCAAATATCTATTTTTCATATCTCATCTCCGAATCGACTTTTATCCATTTAATATAAGGATAAAATAGCCCTTTGCGCAAGGAGAAAGCTGAAAGAAAACAAATTAATCGAATAATCACAAATGAAAATTCACCGCGGTGAGGTTTTAAAGTCATAATTGCCTTCGCAAGGACGACAAATTCGAAATCTAACTTGCTCTTTTCGAAAAAAGAGTTAATTTTATCAATAGGCAACGCAATGAAAGGCCGGTTATGTCGAACAAAATTCAAAAAGTCGCCGATGAACTTCTAAAACAGCTCGAAAAGGCGGTCTCCGATGAGGAGCGCGCGGATACCCTTATCAAGCTGTCCGTTACCTTTCGAACCTCCGATCCGGAGAAGGCGTCGGGCTATGCCTTCGAGGCCCTCGAACTCAGCGAATCCTCCGGGCTGGGTATTTTTACAGCGAAAGCATTTATGCTCCTGGGAATCATCAACTATTTCCACGGCGACTATACCAAAGCCCTCGAATACAATTTCAAAGCCCTGCAAAAAGCCGAGGCCATAGCCGAAAAGAAGCTTCTGTCCGACTGCATGAACAACATCGGCCTCATTTATTTCGACCAGGGAGATTATCCCCGCGCCCTCGAATACCACCAGAAAGCCCTTCTTATCAAAGAGGAAATCGAAGACCTGCAAGGTATCTCGGCCTGCTACAACGGAATCGGCAATATCTACTGGCATCAGGGAAGTTACGAAACGGCGCGGGAATACTACGAGAAATCCCTCGATATCAAACGCAAACTGGAAGACAACGCCGGTATCGCCACATGCATGAACAATATCGGAGCGTCATATCAGAAACAGGAACGATACGGCGAAGCCCTCCCGCACTATCTGAAATCCCTCGAAATCCGGCGTAACATAGGCGACACTATCGGAACCGCATACTCCCTGAGCAATATCGGCGAAAACTACATGCACCAGGGCGCTTTTGCAAAAGCCCTCGAATATTTCGAAAAGGCCCTCGAACTCAACGAAGAACTGGGGGAGAAGAACGGCATCGCGAGTTGCTGTATCAACATCGGCCACCTCCACCAGAAAAACGGGGATTGCGAAAGTGCGCTGGAGTTCCTCGCCAAAGGCTTGAACTTCGCCATCGAAATAGGCTCGATCGATCTCAAAATGGACGCCTATTCCGCCTTATCCGAAACCCACGAATGCCTCGGCGACGCCAAAAACGCCCTGCGTTACTTCAAATTCTACCGAACAGCCAACGAACAGCTATTCGGGCAGGAACAAACCCGCAAAATCGCCCAGCTCGAAACTCGGTTCGAACTCGAGAAAAAACAGCACGAGATAGAAATCTGGCGCAAAGCCTCCGTAACCGACCCCCTCACAAAAATATCCAATCGGCAGGGATTATGGAATAGAATTCGTGCGGAGATGGAAAAGGCGGACGCCAACGAATCCAACATCATCATCGCCCTCGTCGATATCGACAAATTCAAAAATTTCAACGACACCTACGGCCACGACTGCGGAGACGCCGTCCTCATATCGGTGGCGAAAATCCTCTGCCGTTCCATAGGCGAAATCGGCCACGCCGGAAGATGGGGGGGAGAGGAATTCCTAATCGTCATTCCGGGAATGAACATGGAGTCCGGTTTTCGAGTTATCGACGGCGTTCGCGAAAACATCGAGAAGCACGTTCTTCGGCACGGCGACAAAAATCTTTCCGTCACGGCATCCTTCGGAGTCGCGGAATACCGCAAAGGCGCGGACATCGACAAAACGATAAAATCCGCCGACGACGCCCTCTACACCGCCAAAGAGCAAGGCAGAAACTGCGTGAAGTGCTCGACACGGAACATTGGTGCGAGCAATAGCTAATCTTCGGTTTCTTAGGCTTTTCTGAAACGACTGGAACGATTTCTGAAACGACTTCATGAAATTCTGAAATAAGCTTGT
>NPID01002914.1_pt4 | contig 36053 bp, 29 predicted proteins | sample 8637491 | NCBI WGS metagenome assembly NPID01 (sample SAMN07420843, study PRJNA396082) | bioreactor metagenome | isolation source: sample BA6 brine-fed electro-methanogenic bioreactor BA | place: Japan: Kochi | collected 2016-06-14 | reverse complement strand
GGACGGGATGAGGAATTTCAATTTTCAATATACAATTTTCAATATTCAAAGACAGTACTCAATACTCAGTACTCATATCTGGTTTTCCGATAACCATTTAACCATGTAACCATGTAGCCGTGTAACCATGTAGCCGTGTAACCATGTAGCCGTGTAACCATGTAGCCATGTAACCCGCGAGGTTTCGGGTCAAGCACTGAAACACTGAAACACTGTAACCCTGAACCAACTATTTCCCCTGAGCCTTTATCAGACCTTCCAGATCTTTCCAAAATCCCGGGTACGATTTGCTGACCACTTCGGGGGTGTGGATGCTTATTGGCTTGCCAAGCATGGCCAGGGGAGCGAAGGCCATGGCTAAACGATGGTCGCCATAAGTGTTGAAGGGCTCCCGGATGTTCATCTGGCTGCTTTCGAGAAAAAATGTGTCGTCTGTAAATCGACATTTTATCCCATTCTTACCGAGTTCGGTGGCCAGGGCCTCCAAACGATCGGATTCCTTATTTTTCAGGGTCGACAATCCAATGAATTCTCCCGCGAAGCCTTTCGCCGCTGCCGTAACGATCAGTCCGGGGGCCAGGTCGGGACAAGCCGACAGATCGAAATTGGCCACCCGCTCCAGATTGAAATACGGGTCCTTTTTCAGGATAACCCCATTGCTTCGGAATTCGGTATCGACATGCAGCAGCCGGCCATAGTCGGCCAGAACCCGGTCGCCCTGCATTGATTCTTCATCCAAGCCCCTGATCGTCAGTTGTCCGCCCCGCGAAAGGGCTACCACACTGTACCAGGGCATTGCCGCCGACCAGTCGGCTTCATGGGGCAGTTCCGCGGCCCTGAACGTTCCCACGGGAATCTCGATATACGGCAGGTCAATGCTGACCTCAATGCCCGCTGCCCGCATGAGTCTGGCTGTCATGTAGTTGTATGGTATGGAAACTCCGCTCCCGTAAAGGCCTAGCTTCAGTGGATTTTCAAGAACAGGACCGATCATCATCAGTGCGGAGGTGAACTGGCTGCTGAGGCTGGTATCGATAAATACTTCACCCCCCTGCAGTTTTCTGCCTCTGATCCTCAGCGGTGGATATCCTTCTTTGCCCAGGTAGTCAATTTCTGCGTTCATTTGGAACAGGGCATCCACCAGCGGTCCGATGGGGCGCTCGCGCATGCGCTCGTCCCCGTCGAGGGTCCATTCGCCGGGCGTGTTGCAGAGATAGGGAAGCAGGAAACGATAAACCGTTCCGGCATTCCCGGCATGAAGTTCATGGTCTTTTCCTTCGGCGATCTGCTCAAGAAGCTTTTGCAGCAGGCGGGTGTCATCGGCCTGCGAAATCGGCCCGGTGCTTACCTTTCCCCCGCTGATGGCATGCATCATCAGGGCCCTGTTGCTGATGCTTTTCGAGAGGGGCAGTTCGACCCTTCCCTGGATCATTCCGTCTTCCGGCCCGGGGGGAATGGTGATGCTGCTCATGACCCCTTGATGCTTAAATAATACTGCAGGCTTTCAATGATCTGTTCATCCCGGCAGGGGATGCCGGTGCGGCATTTTCCGATATCCTCGATCAGGCTCATGCGGATGTCGTTCCCGATGTTTTTCTTATCGTGGCGGATCAGCGCGAGGATGCTTTTAATATCTTTTTCGGCGAATTCGATCGGGGGGAAGGTTTGCAGGATATGCTGCTCAATGCCGGAGAGTTTCTGTTCGGGGATACCGAAGATCTCTTTCGCTATTCTTGCTTCGCAGAGCATGCCCGCCGCCACGGCAAAGCCATGTTTCATTTCATGGCCTTTTTGCAGGCTGAAGGCCTCAAGGGCATGGCCCAGGCTGTGGCCGAAGTTCAGGCACTGCCGCACATTTTTGTCGTGGAAGTCCTGTTCAACCACCTTCTTTTTGAGCATAACGGCTTCCCGGATATGCGGCCGGATGTTCTTCAGCTCCGCTTCATTGTTCAGCAGTTCATCCAGCATATTGCCATCGAGCAGTATGGCGATCTTGAGCATTTCCGCGTATCCCGAAAGAAGGTCTTCTTCTGAAAGGGTATCGAGAAAGTCAGGGCAGATGATCACTTTGTCGGGAAGGGCAAAGGTGCCGGCCTGATTTTTCACCTTACCGATATTGATGGCCGTTTTCCCGCCGATAGCGGCATCGATCATACCCAGCAAGCTGGTGGGCATGTGAATGAATGCTATGCCCCGCTTGAAGGTCGAGGCTGCAAATCCGCCGATATCGGTGATCATGCCCCCGCCCAGGTTCAGCAGGCAGGCAGTGTTGTCGGCCCCGTGATGCAGCAGGCTGCTCCAGATATGGTGCAGGCTGGCAATGTTTTTTTCGTCTTCCCCGGGATCGAGGCTGATCATGCCGGCGCGTTTAAGTTCAGGCATGGCCTCGGCGAGTACCGGAAAGCAGTACTTCTCGGTGTTGTGGTCGGCCAGGATCAACACCCTGGAATATCCCGCCAGGGCAGGGCTAAGCACAGCATGGACCTCCCCGGCACGCGTAAAAAGGATGTTGTCAGGGGATTCCATATGGCCGGGATTTACATTGCTGAGATGAGTAGTTCGATATCGCGGAAAGGCAGGTTGAACGCCTCGCTGATGTGTTTGTTGGTAATGGCTCCGTTGAAGACATAAACACCGCGGCAAACGGGGAAATCGCCTTTCAGCATATTGACCAGTCCGCCGGCTTCGCCCACTTTCATGAGTACGGGGGCAAAGAAATTGCTCAGGGCCCTGGATGCAGTATTGGGCACGCTGGCTGCAATATTGGGGACGCAATAATGGGTCACGTCGTATTCCTTGAACACGGGTTCGTTATGGTTGGTCAGCCGGCTGGTCTCGAAACATCCTCCCTGGTCGATGCTCACATCCATGATCACAGAACCGGATTTCATGCGTTTTACCATTTCCTTGCTGATCACGCAGGGGCTTTTGCCCTCTTCGGAGCGGATGGCCCCGATCACGATATCGGCCGAAGTCAGGTTTTCCTGAAGTGCTTTTGGCTGGATCACAGAAGTGTATATCCGGTTGTTCAGGTGCTTTTGTATCCTTCTCAGCCTTCCGATGGAATCATCAAAGACCTTGACCAGGGCGCCCATGCCGAGGGCGATGCGGGCTGCACTTTCGCCAACGGTTCCGGCTCCAAGTATAACGACTTCCGTAGGGGCGATACCCGGGAATCCGCCCAGCATGGTGCCGCGGCCATATTCGGGATGGCTGAGGTAGCGGGCGGCGATGATGATGGAGGTATTTCCCACGATCTCGCTCATGGAGCGGACCACGGGATAGGATCCGGCCTCATCGCGTATAAGTTCGAAGCCCAGGGCGGTCAGCTTTTTGGCGATCATCTTTTTGAAATACTCCGGTTTGCGGCCGTTCACGTTCAGGGCGGAGATAATGGCGCTTCCGGGAGCGGCGTACTCGATCTCGTCGAGGGTGGGTGGGGCCACCTTGAGGATGATCTTTGCCTTGTACACTTCCTGCGGGCTGTAAACGATCTCGGCGCCGGCTTCGCTGTATTCATGATCGCTGAAGTGGGCTGCCTCGCCTGCACCGGTTTCCACCATGACCCGGTGGCCGTTGCTGCTCAGGAAACTCACTGCTTCCGGTACCAGCGGAACCCTGTTTTCCTGGTAGGTGATCTCCTTCGGAATGCCGATGATCATGTTCTTCCTGGCATGGTACACCTCCAGCATCTCCTCCCGGGGCATGAACTGCTCGGAATGCTTTTGTGATGAGTAGCCTTGTGTATTCCCAAACATCGTTTATCCTTTTACCATGATCTCCCTGCTGGTATCCTCATGTTCTGTTATCATGATGTATACGTATTTTTCCGGTAAAAGTTCGCTGATGAGTTCGGGCCATTCGATAAAGACATATTCGCCGCTGTAAAAGTAGTTTTCGTAGCCGATATCCATCACCTCTTCGGGCTTTTTGATGCGGTAAACATCGAAATGGTATATGGCCGATCCGCTGGCGGTGCGGTACTCATTCACCAGCGAAAAAGTGGGACTGGTCACAGTATCCAGGCTCTGCAGTTCACGGCAAAAAGCCTTGACCAGGGTAGTTTTGCCACTGCCCATGGCACCGTAGAGTGCAAAAACCCGGGGGCCGGATGTGCTTTCCAGGATATCCCTGGCAATGGAATCCAGCTCTTCAACGGAACGACAACGATAACGTTTCTCCATGGATCAGGATTTAGGACTGAGCGTAATGAAGGGGATGAGCATTTCTTCCAGGGAGATGCCCCCGTGCTGGAAGGTGTTGCGGTAGTATTTTACGTAGTAGTTGTAGTTGTTGGGGTAGGCGAAAAAATCGTTATTCCGGCAAAAAGCATATGAAGTGCTCACGTTGGTACGGGGCAGGTATATATCTTCGGGGTTCCGCACATCGAATACCTGCCGGGCTTCGTAATTGAGGTTTTTACCGGATTTGTAACGGAGGTTGGTGGTGGTGTTGCGGTCGCCGATGATCTTCACGGGTTCGTTCACCCTAACCGACCCGTGGTCGGTGGTGATCACAATGGGGTATTGCTTTTCGGAAAGCTGCTTGATGATGTCGAAGAGGGAGGAATGTTCAAACCATGAGAGCATCAGCGAGCGGTAGGCCGCTTCGTCGTCGGCCAGTTCGCGGATGATCTCCATTTCCGTACGGGCGTGTGAAAGCATGTCAACGAAATTGTACACGATCACGTTCAAATCGTTGTTGTAAAGGTTGGAAAGGTTATCCGATAATTTCTTCCCGGCATCCAGGTTCAGCACCTTGTGGTAGGAATATTTCAGGTTCTTGCCAAAGCGCTTGAGCTGTTCGCCCAGCAGTTCCCCCTCGTATTGATTCTTGCTTCCTTCGGCATCTTCCGGGATCCAGTAATTGCGGTAACGCTTTTCGATCTCGGAGGGCAGCAGGCCTGCAAAAATCGAATTCCTGGCATATTGTGTGGTGGTGGGCAGTATGCTGTAATAGATGTCGTCGGATTCAACGCGGTAAAATTCCTCGATCAGGGGCTGGATGGCTTTCCACTGGTCGTAGCGAAGGTTGTCGATCAAAATGAAAAAGAGGGGTTTGCCGTTTTTGATCTGCGGAAATACCTTTTCCTTGAACAGGGTAGGCGAGAGCACGGGCCGGTCATCGGCCTTGCCGCTGATCCAGTTGATGTAGTTCTTTTCAATAAACTTGGAGAATACCTGGTTGGCCTCATTCTTCTGCATGTTCAGGATATCGAGCACATTCTCATCCGCCCCGCGGCCCAGGTCAAGCTCCCAGCGGACAATGCGCTTATAAAGTTCAGTCCATTCCCGGTGGTTCAGGCCCTGGGAGATGTCCATACCGATGTTGCGGAACTCCTGCTGGTAGGCCATGGTGGTCTTCTCGCTCACCAGTTTCTTGTTCTCCAGGTTTTTCTTCAGCGAAAGAAGGATCTGATTGGGATTTACGGGCTTGATGAGGTAATCGCTGATGTTGGAGCCGATGGCTTCCTCCATGATAGATTCCTCTTCGCTCTTGGTGATCATGACCACCGGGAGGTTGGGATACAGGTTCTTGATCTCTTCCAGGGTCTCGATGCCCGACATCCCGGGCATGTGCTCATCAAGAAAGACAATATCGAAGGGGCGTTCCCGAATAATGTCCATGGCTTCATCGCCATTGTTCGAGGTGACCACTTCGTAGCCCTTCTGTTCGAGAAAAAGGATGTGCGGCTTCAGAAGATCGATCTCATCATCGGCCCATAATATGCTGATATTTTCCATAGTGTAGTTTTATTAAGTGCAGGGAAGTGCCCGGCGGAACATCATTCGAAAAAAAAGTCGTAATATTGAAATGTTTTTCAGGGAGATTTATTGCCCCGCGGGCGTAATTCCTTACACAAAATTAATACATCGGTGCGGCATTCCTCTTTTAATGGCAGAAAAATATTCAACGACCCGGTTTACGGCTTCATCACCATTGGCCACGAACTCCTGTTTGACCTGATCGAGCACCCCTGGTTTCAGCGTTTGCGGCGCATCCGCCAGCTGGGACTTACCGAAATGGTCTATCCTGGTGCCCTGCATACCCGTTTTCATCATTCCATCGGGGCCATGCACCTCATGAACCAGGCTATTCATTCCCTGAGGATCAAGGGGGTGAAGGTGAATAAGCAGGAAGGCACCGATGCTGCTGCGGCCATCCTTTTGCACGACATCGGGCACGGCCCCTTTTCGCATGCGCTTGAACATTCCATCCTCAGCGATATCAATCACGAGATGGTGTCGAGGCTGTATATGCAGAAGATGAATGAAGCCATGCGCGGAAAGCTCGAGGGGGCCATCCGCATATTCGACAATAAGAGTGAACATGCTTTCCTGCACCAGCTGGTGAGCAGCCAGCTCGACATGGACCGCCTCGATTACCTCAAGCGCGACAGCTATTATACCGGTGTTTCTGAGGGGGTGGTGAGCGTGGAAAGGATCATAAAAATGCTCAGCGTGGCTGATGGAAAAATTGTGGTGGAAGAAAAGGGCATCTATTCTATTGAGAAATTCATCATCGCCCGCCGGCTGATGTACTGGCAGGTTTACCTGCACAAGACCGTGCTGGCCGCCGAAAAAATGCTGGTGAACATCCTGCGCAGGGCCCGGGAAGTTTACCGCAGAGGGGAAAAGATATTCACAACACCCGAACTGGAGTTTTTCTTTGCAGAGGATGTGGGGCAAAAGGAACTCCTTCATGATCCCCGGGTGCTGGAGAATTTTTCCATGCTGGACGATCATGATATCGTAGCTGCCGTGAAGGCCTGGATACGTTCTGATGATCCTGTATTGTCGAGACTATGCAGTATGCTGATCAATAGGGAGTTATTTCGTACGGAGCTGGAAAATGCTCCCTTCCCCGAGGAGAAGGTCGACGCTTTGCGGGAACGGATCCGGAAGGAATACGGCCTTAGCGCGGAGGATGCTTCCTACTTCCTGGTCACGGATTCAACCGAAAACCATGCCTATCATCCTAAAAGCGACAAGATCAACATCGTATCCAAGTCAGGAATGGTCACCGATATTGCAAATGCTTCTGATCAGTTGAACATCACTGTTCTGCACAATACCGTTATCAAATATTTTTTGTGCTACCCCAAGAGGTTCCGGGATTGTTTATAAATCCTGAAAAGCATTGCCGGTTTGGGTGCGATAAAAATGTATCATTGCAATCGGAATAAGAATATGACTATGGAATTCAAAGCTAGTGCGATCGCGGAAATGCTGGGCGGAGAGCTGGAAGGCAACGGTGATATCCCGGTGAGCCGCGTAGTGAAGATCGATGAAGAAGGGCAGGGAGGGCTTACTTTCCTGGCGAATCCCAAATACGAAAGTTTTATTTATACTACTGAGGCTGATGTTGTTATCGTTTCCCGGGAATTCACTCCCGAAAAGGATGTGAAACCGGCCCTGATACGGGTTGACGACCCCTATCTTGCCCTGGCATCCCTGCTGGAGGTGTACAATAAAATGAAGCTCGATAAAAAGGGCATCAGCCCCCTGGCTTTTGTGGATGAAACGGCTACACTGGGGAAGGATGTTTACATCGGAGAACATGCCTTTGTCGGCAAGAATGCCGTTCTTGGCGATGGTGCCAAAGTCTATCCTCAGGTGTATATTGGCGACTATTGCAAAATAGGCGAAGGAAGTACGGTTTTTCCAGGCGCCCGCCTGTACCACGATACCGTGGTGGGCGCTGCCTGCAATATCCATTCCGGGGTGATCATCGGAAGCGATGGTTTTGGTTTTGCACCTTCTGAGAACAATGAATACATTAAAGTGGCCCAGACCGGCAATGTGATCATCGAAGACAATGTCGAGATCGGATCCAATACCACCATCGACCGTGCCACCATCGGCAGCACCATCATCCGTAAGGGGGTGAAACTCGATAACCTCATTCAGATCGCCCACAATGTGGAGATCGGGGAGAATACCGTGATCGCTGCCCAGACCGGCGTTTCCGGATCGACCAAGATCGGGAAGAACTGCATGATCGGCGGACAGGTGGGTATTGTGGGTCATATCCGCATCGGCGACAATGTGAAGATTCAAGCCCAGGCCGGGGTGCCTTCCGATGTGAAGGATGGTGAAATCATCATGGGCTCACCGGCCATCAACCTCCGGCAGTACATGAAATCCTACATCCACTTCAAGAACCTGGGGGATTTGGTTGCACGTATTGAGACCCTTGAGAAAGAGCTCAGAAAAAGCGCTAAATCCTGATTCCCGCAGCTCTAAACTCTAATTCCCCGTCAGGGGATCGACAATTTTTATTACTTTTGCCAAAATTCTGAAACCCCCTCAACTGCATATGGTTGAAAAGCAGAGAACGATCAGGAAGAGTGCATCGGTAAATGGAACGGGACTTCATACCGGCAACGACGTAAAGCTTACATTTCATCCGGCCCCCGCGGGCCATGGGATCAAATTCCGTCGTACCGATCTGGAAGGAGAACCCATCGTTCATGCGGATGTTGACAATGTATTCGACACCTCACGGGGCACATCCCTCCGGGAGAACGGTGCCGAAATACATACCTGTGAGCATGCACTGGCAGCGGTCAGGGGATTGCAGATCGACAATGTTCTGATCGATCTCACACAGAGTGAACCCCCCATCAAAGACGGCAGTTCGAAATATTTTATTGAGGCCCTGGAAAAGGCCGGTATCGAGGAACAGGATGCCGAAAGGGAATACCTGGAGATCAGCGAGAATATCGTTTTCAGGGATGAGGAAAGAAAAGTTGAGTTGATCGCCATTCCCAGCGATCATTTCAAGGTTTCGGTAATGATCAATTTCGAAACACGGGTGCTGGGAACGCAATATGCTGTCCTGGAGAAGATCACCGACTTCAGGGAAGAGATCTCCAATTCCAGGACTTTTGTTTTTTTGCATGAACTCGAATTCCTGCTGGAGAATGACCTGATCAAGGGTGGCGACCTCAGCAATGCCATTGTTTTTGTGAACCGCGTGGTCTCGCAGGAGGAACTCGACCGCCTGGCCGACCTTTTCAACAAACCGCGGGTGGATGTGATGCAGGACGGCATACTGAATAACCTCGAATTGCATCACCGCAATGAACCCGCCCGCCATAAACTGCTCGACGTAGTTGGCGATCTTGCCCTCCTGGGCAAACCCCTGAAAGCACATATCATTGCCAGGCGCCCCGGGCATGCTGCCAATGTGGGACTTGGAAAACTTATAAAACAACATACCCTTAAACCGAAGAAAATGAACGATTCCATTTCTTTTGATCTGGAGAAGGAACCTCTTATGGATGTCAATGAGATCCAGCGTTTCCTGCCCCATCGTCCTCCATTTCTTTTTATCGATAAAATCCTGGAAATGGGGAAAGATTATATTGTTGGCGTGAAGAATGTGACGATGAATGAGTCCTTCTTCAAGGGCCACTTTCCCGGTAACCCGGTCATGCCCGGGGTTATCCAGGTGGAAGCCATGGCCCAGACCGGTGGAGTCCTGCTACTGAATACAGTCGATGATCCGGAGAATTACATCACGCTTTTCCTGAAGATCGAAGACGTGAAATTCAGGAAAGTAGTGGAACCCGGCGATACCCTTATTTTTCACAATCGCCTGATCAAGCCCATTCGACGGGGCATTGGCATTATGAAGGGTAAGGGATATGTGAACGGCAAGGTCGTGATCGAGGGAACCATGATGGCCTCTATCATCAAGAAAGACGAAATCAAAGATTAAAACCAACTAGATGAATCAACCTTTAGCATACGTACATCCCCAGGCAAAACTGGCCAATAATGTGGTCGTTGAGCCTTTTGTGAATATTGAGAAAAACGTTGTGATCGAAGAGGGCACCTGGATCGGATCCCATGTCACGATCATGGAGGGAGCCCGGATCGGTAAGAACTGCCGTATCTTTCCCGGAGCTGTGATCGCCGCCATCCCCCAGGACCTGAAATTCGACGGAGAAGAAACCCTTGTCAAGATCGGTGATAACACCACCATCAGGGAGTTCGTGACCATCAACCGTGGAACAAAGGCCAATAATGAAACTGTGGTTGGCAATAACTGCCTGCTCATGGCCTATGTTCACGTTGCCCATGATTGCATTATCCGCGATAACGTGATCCTGGCCAATGCCGCTACCCTGGCGGGCCATATCGAGATCGATGATTTTGCCATCGTCGGCGGACTGGCGGCTGTGCATCAGTTTGTACAGATCGGCAAGCATTCGATGATCTCAGGCGGTGCCCTGGTCAGGAAAGATGTTCCTCCCTACACCAAAGGAGCCCGTGAACCCCTGTCGTATGTAGGCGTAAATTCGATCGGACTGCGCAGGCGCGGATTTTCCGGTGAGCAGATCAAGGAGATCCAGGAGATCTACCGCATGATCTACCTGCGCGGACATAATGTATCACAGGCTATCAGCATTATTGAGGCCGATATGCCCGCCACTCCGGAGCGGGATGAGATCCTTTCATTTATTAACCGGTCGACCCGGGGTATTATGAAAGGCTACAGTAAATTCCAGAAACAAGATTGACAAAAAACAGGATATGGCAACAACATCAGATTTTAGAAACGGATTGGTCATTGAGCATAATGGTGAGCTGTTCACCATCGTTGAATTCCAGCATGTGAAACCCGGCAAAGGAGCTGCTTTTGTGCGGACGAAACTGAAGAATGTAAAAACGGGAAAAGTGCTTCCCAATACCTTCAATGCAGGGGTAAAAATCAACATTCAACGTGTTGAGCGCCGCTCCTACCAGTATCTATACAACGACGGAGAATCCTATCATTTTATGAACCAGGAAACCTTCGACCAGATCCCCCTGGCCAAGGAGCTGATCTCAGCCCCCGATCTGCTCAAGGAAGGACAGGAAGTGGAGATCACTTATCATGCCGAATCGGATACTTACCTGGCCTGTGAACTCCCGGCTTATGTTACCCTGGAGATTACCTATACCGAACCCGGCGAACGGGGCAATACGGCCACGAATGTGATGAAGGATGCAACGGTTGAAACCGGCGCCAATGTAAAAGTTCCCCTCTTTATCAATAACGGCGACCTGATCAAGGTCGATACCCGTACCGGGGATTACTCTGAACGTGTAAAGTCTTAATAACGAAGGCAAAATAAAGGATCCTTCCTGAAGATATTCTCATCGCTGAAGGATGAAACAATATTCGCATGAAATTTTCCAAATCTTTTTCGCTCCGCGAACTTGCGGGCCTGCTGAATGCAAAATTTGTTGGTGACCCCGATCATCCCGTGCAGGGAATGAACGAGATCCACATGGTGGAAGCCGGCGACATCACTTTTGTCGACCATCCGAAATACTACGATAAAGCGCTGAATTCCAGCGCTACTACCATCCTGATCAACAAGGAGGTGGATTGTCCGGAAGGCAAAGGCCTCATCATTTCCGAGGATCCATTCACCGATTTCAATAAACTGGCCGATCATGTCAGGCCTTTTGAGCCGGCCAACGGGATGGTCAGTCCCTCGGCCGTGATCGGCGAGGGAACACACATCCAGCCCGGTGCCTTTATCGGCAACCATGTTAAAATCGGCAAAAACTGCATTATCCATCCCAATGCGGTGGTTTATGATCATTGCGTGCTGGGTGATGAGGTCGTATTGCATTCCGGTGCTGTGATCGGTGCCGATGCCTATTATTTCCAGAAGCGAAAAGGGGAGACCCTGAAATTCAAATCTACCGGCCGCGTTATCATCGGAAATCATGTGGAGATCGGAGCCAATACCACCATCGACAAAGGCGTTTCGGGCGATACCCGGGTGGGCGATTATACCAAGTTTGATAATCATGTTCAGGTGGGCCACGATACGCAGATCGGGCGCTACTGCCTGATCGGCGCTTTTACGGCTATTGCCGGGGTCACGAAGATCGAAGACAATGTGATCCTCTGGGCAAATGTCGTGGTGGATAAAGACCTTGTGATCGGTGAGGGAACCGTGATGCTGGCTACTTCAGGTACCGATAAATCACTTGAGGGAGGGAAAACCTACTTTGGCCGCCCTGCCCTCGAAGCACGCAAAGCCTGGCAGGAACTGGCCCTGATCCGCAAACTGCCTGAGATCTGGGAGAAAGTGAGAAAACTCTAGGAGTTCCGAGTGCCGAGTTCCGAGTTCCGAATTTACCTCAAATATCAAATATCAGATATCATCTATCCTCTATCCGCGATCTTTTTCCGGTGATAAAGATCCAGGGATACCAGTATCCCGATGAAGCCCCAGAAGGGAATTGAGGCCTTGTCGGTATCGAGAAAATTGTTGAGGACCCCGTGGGCGAAATAGGTCATCAAACCGAGAAGGATATACAGGGCGATCTGCCTTACTTCCTTGCTTTCGCCGTATTTATGAACCCTCAGTCCGATAACGACTACCACGATAACGATGGCAATGAAGGTGATCATCCCCAGAACACCGGATTCGGACAGCGGCCCGAGATATTCGCTGTGGGCATTTCCCATATCCCCGGCATTGGTGCTGATGATGGTTTTTTCTTTGGAGCGCTGGAAAGGAGCGTAAACAAACTGGTAAGTTCCCGGGCCCCATCCCCAGAAGGGCCTTTCGTTGAAGAGCCTGATGGCACAATTCCAGCGGTTGATCCGTTCGAGGTTTGAGGCATCAGAGGAGATGTTCGACATCGACTGAATATGCTCCACGAAATCGGTTGAGGAATCCTGCTTGTTCTTCTCCAGCTTATCGATCAACTGGAAGGAGAACATATAGAATAATCCGCCAAGGATCACCACCGCGGCAATCACATAGCGGAATTTTATCCTCAGGGCAATGATGCCATAGACCATCAGGGCGAAGGCAAGGCTGATCCAGGCGGCCCGGCTGTACGAGAAGATCACCCCCAACATCAGTACGAAGAGGACAATAAAACTCGCCAGGCGCATGCTGTTGCTCTGGCTACGGTTCAGGCTGAATCCCAGGAAGAGCGGAATGAACATGGAGATCACCGCCCCATAAGCGGTATGGTCATTGTAAAATGGTTTCATGACCATGTTGCTGTGCGGCTTATCGAAACCATAGCCCGCATGGTTTACCAGGGTGTAGAAGATAACGATGAGCAAGGGCAACACATACAACCAGTTAAAAAGTTTGATGTTCTTTATGTCCTTGAACAGGAGGATCCCGATGAAATAGAAGGGAACCACAAACCATAACCTGGCAACCAGGAACTTGATCGATACCAGGGGGATTTCACTGGTGAAGGTAGTGATCCCGATCCAGACCAGGTTAAGGATAATGAATATGCTGACCGGGTGATAGACGATACGCTTATTGAAGCCTCCGTCGTAAAACACCTTCAGGATGAATACCACGAGCACCCCCAGCATCAGGGGTTCGGTGGGCAGGGTGATTCCCACGCCCAGTTCGGGGTCCTTGTAGTTGATCGCCAGTGGCGTCAGGAAGGTGATCAGGAGGATGAGCTTATCCAGGGAGAAGATGTAAAGAAAAAGGAAAATGAGCAATATGGGTGTGAGCAGGGCATAATACTTATCCTGTACGATCAGGTAGCCATTCAGGATGATGAAGGCTATACTGATGGCATAGACCAGGTAAATCTTATATTTCTCGATCAGCTTCAAGATGATATCGCGGGTTATTTCCTGAGTTTGAACTGGTGCCGGTAGCGCTCAATAATGAGGATCACGATAATGGTTAGGAAGATGGTGGCAATAAGGGTGAATACCACGATCAGCCAGCGCACGGGATAGGCCTTTTTGTCGGCCGGGTACGGAGGTGTGATCACATTGGCGTAGGTCAGCTCATCGGTATAAAAGCGCACTGCCGTTTCATAGTCAACTTTCAGCAGGGAGAAGTTGATCGCTTCGTTCCTGAGGGCTTCAACGATCTCGATCAGTTCACCGCCATGCTCCTCAATGTTCTTCTTCAGGCGCATAACCTCGCGGTTATTAATGGTATTGGTGGACGCTCCCGTTACGGTACGCAAATACCCGCGGGTGATCTCTTCGGCCTGTGCTTCGTATTCGATCAGCCCGTATTCCATACTCAGGGTCTGCAGGCGCAGTTTCAGGGAGTCGATATGGGCCTGTTTCTTGTCGATGATGGCCTCGTACATCCTGATCACTTCGATGTACTTATCGTTATGCAGTTTCCGTACTTTTTTATTGTAGAAATCGAGGATGGCCAGCACCATATCGTTTGCCATCACGGGATCCTTGTCGAGCACGGTAATATCGACCGACTCATAAGGCGTTTTCGAAATGGAAACATTCTGTCCGTATTCATAATATATGGTAGAATAGAAATACTTGAAACTGCTGTCGGTACCATAGTGCTCGGTGAGGTTGAACTTATTGATCACCGAGTCTTTAATATCTTTCGACTGCAGCAGTTGCAGCATTTGTTCTGTTTCACTCTCATCAGAATAGGGCGAAATATTGGCCGGATACACAACGGCGAAGGATTTATATTTTGGCGTGATGAATATGGAGCTTGAGAACAGGACCCCAAGCAGGACCGCGATGATCGCGATCACGAGGATGTGTATCCACCATTTCATAATGATGCCCAGGAGGCTGGAATTGTCGGAATAGATTTTCATCTCAGAGTAATTATTATTTTGTTCTTTAGATGATTCGGTATTTTGGTAATCTGCTTTTTCGCTTTTTGTTTCCTGTTCGATCTTCTTTTCAACAGGCTTGTCCTTCTCAGCAACAACTTCTTGCTCTTCAGCTGGCTTTTCTTTTTTCTTTACCGGTTCCGGAACAGGCTCGGGAGCTTTTTCTTCCTGAACGACTTTGTTGCTTTTTCTCTCATTTGTTGTTTTCGGATCTTTCGTTTTATCTGTATTGCCACGATCAAAGATGTTCAATTGACTGGCTGACCAGAACTTAAAAGACCCGCTTTTTTTTTTGATCCTGGTAAAATTCTCCATTGCGATAATGATCAGTATGGCCAACAATAAAGAGGCGAGCGTGCTTACCACCACAATGACCCAACGAATGGGATAGGATTTCTTCTCGGCCTTGTAGGCGGAATTCACCACGAACTTCTGTGGCAGTTCCGATTCGGCATCGACCTTGGCTTCCTGGTATTTTGTCTTTAGCAGGGTGAGCTGCTCGGATTTGAATTCCAGGGTGTTCTTCAGCGAGAGAAAGGCTCCACCGTACTCGGCGAGTACATCGAGGCGTTCTTCCAGCGCCCTCACGGCTGCCATATCGCCATTGCGCAGTGCGATGGCAAGCTGGTTGTTGATCACTTCCGATTGGGATTCATAATCATTCACCCCAAGCTTCCCGATCACTCTCAGCGAATCGACGATGCCGGACACTTCTTTCTGAAGATCAAGGTACTCATTCTCAACAATGCGAAATGCCTGCCTGGCTCTTTCTTTTTGCATCTGCGTCTTGGTTGAATCAAGAAGCTCAGCAATGGTATTGGCAATGTCGGCTGCCATCTGGGGGTCTTTATCCATGACCGAGATCTTCACCGCCATGTATTCAGTCCGCCGGAAGGACACATTGCTCTCGTACTCCCGGTTCAGCCGGGTGTACTTGTACTTTGAATCTTTTTCGATCCCGTAATGTTCAAACAAATTGAACTTACTCACTATCCTGTCCCTGATCTTATTCGAATTCAGGATCTGCAGCATCTGCTCTGCCTGCTCTTCTTCCCCGAAGCCAAGTACATCTTCCTTGATCCCCGATTGCTGGCTTATCAGCGCTTTGGAGATGGAATTGGTGGCCACCGGAAAAAGGATGACCGTTGATTTATACTTGGGTGTGATAAACCAGGGCGATGAAAAGAGGATGGATGCAAAAACTGCAAGCAGTACAATGATGATCAGTGGTTTCCTCCAGTAATACAGGAAGTAAATGAAACCCGATGAGTCAAAGTTGCCATTTTCTGCAAACTTACTTACCATCATGTTATTTTAATAATTGTACAAAGGCGTCAANNATGCACCAATTCAATAATGCTTCCCGGAGCTTTTTATTGCATGCCGTAAAGGCTTTTTCAGAAAGACTCTTTCCCGCTTCCGGGAACAGCTTCCTCGCGGGATCTGATCAGTTTGATGAAGCCCTTGATATTCAGTAACCGAAGGGAGGAAGATGCGAGCAGGGCGAAAAAGCCCAGGATGAAAAGATTGAAGTACCACTGAAGGGGCAACTGACGGCTGAACCAGGCCGCGGCGATCATCAGCACAGCAAACACGATCAGCGAAAGCAGATAGGGAAAATTCAGCCTGAAACGGAAGATCATTTGCACCACGATAATCTGCAATACTACCGAGATGCCCTGGGCAGAGAGGCTGGCATATGCCGATCCCAATGCCATCAGGCGCGGGATGAGAAGCAGGTTAACCGCCAGGTTGAACACAATGGCCGATGCAGCAATGATATTCAAATGTTTGAGGTTACCATTGGCCGTGAGCAGGGTGCTGAACACATAGATCCCTGATACCGCGATGAAGCCAAACATCAGAATACTGAAGATTTGAGCAGCAGCGGTATTGTCGCCCGGGTAAAGCAATGACATGATCTCGCCAGAATAGAAAAAGGAGATGATGGCTACGCTCACCGAAAGGGTGAACAACAGCGAAAAGGCCATTTTTACAATATTTACGATTTCCTTGCCGTGCTTGATCATATTGGAAAAGATCGGCAGCAGCAATACTGCGAAAAGGTATGCGATCTGGTTGGAGGCATCGAAGAGCCGGAAGGCTTTGGCATAGATCCCGGATTGTACCTCCCCCTGTGTTTCGGGAAGAATACGCTCGATCAGCACAGGGTCGATACGGTTATAAAGCGACATCATCAGCACGAGGGTGGCAAAGGGAAGGCTTTGCTTGAGGATCATGATGAAAAAGGCCTTGTTCCAGTAAATACGCCTGAACTTTGCTTTTACAACCACGATGCTGAGGGCAACCATGGCCGTGAGCAGGTAAGCTGCCGTCTGGGCATATACGAACCACTCAATCCTGAAGGCCTGCCGTGTAACATTGCCCCATATCAGTACACTGCAGAAAATGATCATCAGCACCCGGTCGAGGACGGAGATCAGGCTGTCGGTACGGAGCATCAGCAGTCCGGAAATATTCGACCTGAGGTATAGGATACTGGCCAGCAGGAACTGGTTAAAGGCGATCCATCCCAGCAGGTAGAGCTGGTCCCTGTTGAACCCCCAAAGCAGGGCAAGCGAAAAAGTTACCGACAGGTAGAGCAGGGCCAGCAGCAGCCTCACCACGATGATCCCCGAGAAATGCTTGTTCAGCAATTGGGTGTTCTGGGCTATGTTGCGGTTGTTGAAATTGGTGATGCCCAGGTCGAGCAGGATATTGAACAAAAAAGAGAAATTGAAGACGACGAAGTAAAAACCGTACATTTCTTCCCCAACCAGGTTCTGCACCGAACGGTCGATGCCGAGGATCCAGAAAGGCTTGATCAGCAGGTTCAGGGAGAGGAGTAGGATAAGGTTGGTGATAAACTTCCGCTGCATCGTGTCTTCAGCCTTAATTGTGAATATTTAATGCCCTTCGTCTACGCGAAAAAGCATAAATTTGTACAAAATTATCATAATAACGGCAGCTTTCTGCAATTATGATAAATACTTGTTCATAAAACAAAACCGGGCTCTTGAGAATTGCAGTAAATACGCGCTTGTTGCTCCCCGATAAACTTGAGGGAATTGGCTGGGTGGCCTATGAAACCCTGAGCCGGATCACCAGGGCACATCCTGAGCATGAGTTCTTTTTCATTTTCGACCGCAAATGGGATGAGCGCTTCATTTTTTCGGATAACATCACCCCGATTTCGGCGGCGCCCCAGGCCAGGCACCCCTTTTTGTATTATCTCTGGTTTGAATATACCATTCCGAGGGTGCTGAAACGCATCAAGGCCGACCTATTCCTGTCGCCCGATGCCTATCTGAGCCTCAAGACCAGGGTGCCTTCCATCCCGGTATTTCACGACCTGAACTTTGAGCACTATCCGCAGGATCTTCCCTTGCTGGAGCGAAAATATTACCGCTATTTCTTCCCCCGTTATGCACGGAAAGGGGAGAAGATCGTCACCGTTTCCGAATTCTCTAAAAAAGATATTATCAATCTTTATAATGTTGATCCTCAAAAGGTCAGGGTGGTGTACAATGGGGCGAACGAGCGTTTCGTGCCGATCGGCGATGCCCTGAAGAAAGAAACCCTCAACCGGCTTACCGGCGGGAAGCCCTATTTCATCTTTGTAGGGGCCCTTCATCCGCGAAAGAACCTGGCCCGTTTATTCCAGGCTTTTGATTATTTCAAGGAAATGCACCGCACCGACATACAATTGCTGGTGGTGGGCAATAAAAAATACTGGACCAAAGAGATCCAGCAGGCCTATGCGGGCATGAAGCACCAGGAGGAGGTTATTTTCAGCGGGAGAATGAGTGCCGACGATCTGCACAAAGCCATAGCATCTGCAATGGCCATGGCCTACGTGAGCTATTTCGAGGGTTTTGGACTGCCGATCATTGAAGCGTACCGTTGCGATACCCCCGTGGTGACCTCCAATGTGACCTCCATGCCCGAGGTGGCCGGCGATGCCGCAGTACTGGTCGATCCTTTTTCGGTGCGATCCATCGCAGAAGGGCTCGAGAAAGCAGCGCTCGACTCTGAACTTCGGGAACAATTGATCGCAAAAGGGAGGGAGAGAAGCAAATTGTTTACCTGGAAGAACTCCGCCCTGCAGCTGTGGGAGGTGATGGAAGAAGTCTTAAATGCCAAAAAATAAGTATATGAACGTCCTTATCCTGGGCTCAGGCGGGCGCGAACACGCCCTGGCCTGGAAAATTGCCCAAAGCCCCCTTCTGAACGAACTTTTTATCGCCCCCGGCAATGCGGGAACCCTTAAACACGGGAAAAATGTTAATTTGGATCCAGGAGATTTCCCGGAGGTGAAATCCTTCGTACAGGAAAATACGGTCGATATGGTGGTGGTTGGCCCCGAAGCACCCCTGGTAGATGGTATCCACGACCGTTTTCTGGCTGATAAGGAACTTTCGCATGTAATGGTGATCGGCCCGGTCAGGGCGGCAGCCATGCTGGAAGGCAGCAAGGATTTTGCCAAAGATTTTATGAAAAGGCATGATATCCCTACAGCTGCATACCAGACCTTTACGGCCGAAACCCTGCCGGAAGCCAAAGCTTTTCTAAAAGAACTCAAGCCTCCCTATGTGCTGAAAGCCGATGGGCTTGCCGCCGGGAAAGGGGTGTTGATCCTCGATGATATCAGCGAAGCTGAACAGGAACTTACCGCCATGCTCACCGAGGCCAAGTTCGGTGATGCGGGGAACAAGGTTGTGATCGAGGAATTTCTGAAAGGCATCGAAATATCCTGCTTTGTCCTGGCCGATGGCAGATCATACATGATCCTCCCTTCCGCCAAGGATTATAAGCGAATAGGCGAGGGGGACACCGGCCTGAATACGGGGGGTATGGGATCCATTTCCCCGGTGCCCTTTGCCGGACCGGAATTCATGCAGAAGGTGGAGCACCGCATTATAGCGCCGACCATCAGGGGGCTTATCGATGATGGACTGGAATACAAGGGATTTATTTTCTTTGGCCTGATGAATGTTGAAGGCGAGCCCTTCGTGATCGAGTACAATGTGCGCATGGGTGACCCGGAAGCGGAATCTGTCATTCCCCGCATCAAGAGCGACCTGCTTGGCCTGTTCAGGGCTGCAGGGCAGGGAAGCCTGGACGAAGAAAGCATAGAAACCGACCCCCGCTATTCTACCGCTATCATGCTGGTATCGGGGGGCTACCCGGGTTCCTATGAAAAGGGAAAACTCATTGAAGGTCTAAACCAGGTCAGTGGCAGCACTATTTTTCATGCCGGGACCAAAGAAGGGGACAACGGAAAGGTGGTGACCAATGGTGGCAGGGTGCTGGCCGTGAGCTCTTTTGGTGATACCCTCGAAGATGCCTTGCGCACTTCCTATGTGAATGCTTCTGCCATTGAGTTTGAAGGTAAATATTATCGCAGGGATCTTGGTACGGATTTAAAGGACTGATCCCTGAAATACCCCAATTGTTTTGCTGATAAGGTTTTTCAGATCAAGTTTCTATTCCAGGTACATCNNATAGTGTCGGCTTTGTTGTGGCTGAAGCTTGGTTTTAATGCCTGTCTCCCGGTAGATGCATTTGGCCCCGCACCCCTGTATGATCTGCTGATCAATGCCTTGCCGGAAGGGATTTTGGGTGCCGGCCTCATTGCTTTTGTCTTGCTGCTCTTGCAGGCCTTCCTGCTCAATTATTTCCTGGTTCGCCATGCGATGCTGCCAAAGAACTCCATGCTTGCTGCACTCGTTTTTGTGTTGCTCATGAGCCTTTTCCCCGACCTGCTCAACCTGACTCCTCTGATCTGTGCAGGAATATTCATCGTGCTGTCATTCAACAGTATAATGAATACCTACGGGAGCCCGGATCCTACCAGGCATGTTTTCTCAGCAGCTTTACTGATCGCCCTTGCTTCCCTGTTCTATCTTCCGGCCTTGCTGATGTTCCTGCTGCTCCTGCTTTCCTTTGCTCTTTTCGGCACGTTCAGCCTGCGCATGATTTTTGTCGGGTTTTCAGGGATTGCAGCCGTGTATTTATACCTTTTCCTGTACTATTTCATGATCGATGACCTGGCAGGCCGATACTGCCTCTATGAGCAGTTCTTTATGGATTTTCCCGTATGGGAGATTTCCTATTCCTGGACACAATACCTGGTATTCGGACTCTTCTCCATGCTGTTCATGTTTGCCTTTTTCCAGGTTCTTTCGAGTTTGAACGAATGGAACATCATGATCAGGAAAAAGATGCTCCTCGGGATATGGTTCCTTGTACTGGCCATCGGAAGCATGGCCTATGGCGGGGAAAATCCGGCACTGGCCCTGCAGTTTGCCGTACTGCCCGGTACCTTGCTTATATCCTCATTTTTTCTTAACCGCAGGAAAACCGGGCTGATGTCTGAGCTGTTCTTTCTGCTGCTTTTACTGCTTGTAATGGCAAACAATATCCTCGATAACACATGCTAAAACAATGCTACCGGAAAGGAAGTGTGGAAGCCGGTTTGGATGAGGCCGGACGCGGATGCCTGGCCGGGCCGGTTTGTGCCGCGGCCGTGATCCTGCCTGATGCATACTCCAGCGTTGTTCTGAATGATTCCAAGCAGGTCGGCGAAGAACAACGGGATGCCCTGAGAACGGAGATCGAATCGGTGGCCCTGGCCTGGGCTGTGGCCATGGTGGATCATGCGGAGATCGATGAGATCAATATCCTTAATGCCTCGTTCCTGGCCATGCATCGGGCCCTGGACCAACTGAAAATAGTCCCGGAACTCCTACTGGTCGATGGCAATCGTTTCAACGAATATAAATCGATACCCCATGAATGCATTGTCGGGGGCGACGGGAAATACCTGTCGATCGCGGCTGCTTCCATCCTCGCCAAAACACACCGGGATGAATACATGCGTCAGATCCATAAGGAGTACCCTCAATACAACTGGGCGAAAAACAAAGGCTATCCCACCCGGGATCATAAAAACGCCCTGAACGAGCATGGGGTCAGCCCATACCACCGCCTCAGCTTTAACCTTAATGATCAGCTCCGCATCGACTTCTGATGTTCATAATTAACATGCACATGTTAGTTTAATTTCAGGATGCTCAATAAAGCCCCGTTTATTTTGTTATACTTTTGGATAACTAAGAAACTATGACATTACGGAGATCGAGCTTTTTAAGTTATGCAGCACTGTTCCTGCTGGGGCTTGTGGTCCTGGCCGGAGCCTGGTACCTTTACGACCGCTTCGGAAATTCCAGCCTTTCGCCCGAAGAGGCCATTCCGCTCAATACCACGGCCTATATTCAGCTGAACCAACCCGGTGATCTTATCCGGGAACTGGATGAAAAGAATGATATCTGGAATGACCTGTTAAAAGCCACTAAAACAGGGCCCTTCATGGAACGCTTGCTCAGGGCTGATTCGCTGATGCAAAAGGAAAATATGCACGAGTTCCTTGATGAAGGCACCGCATACGTGTGTTTTACCGATGATAGTGCCTCGGCCGGGTTGAGCCTGATCTTTGAGTGGCCCTACGCCACCTCATCTTCGGTCATTGAAGAGGTTTTCAGGAGTATTGGCGGTGATGGCCTCCGGGCAAGCGAAACCAGCTTTCACGGGATGGCGGCCACAGAGCTTTCCGATTCGGCCTCAGTGTTTTGCTATTACAGCATTGATTATGGTTTGTGCATGATTGCCAGCAATGCGGAGGTCATGAATGGCATCGCAGAACGCATCGATTCCAAGTCTTCCCTGCCCGCTTATCAGCAGCTTGAGAAGGTGGCGGCCACCTCCGGGCAAAAAGTGAATGCCAATATCTACATCAATTTCAACAAAATTCCGGGGCTGGCGCGAAAGGTATTTTCTCCCATTGCTTTTCCCGATCGCCGGATCATGCCTGCTTTTGGCTCCTGGTCGGAGATCGACCTCATCATCAAGAACGATGAACTGCTGATGAACGGCTACACCGAAACCCTCGATAGCATGGACCAGTTCCTGGGCCTGTTTGAACGCCAGCAACCCCAGAAGATCGAAATCACCCGGATACTGCCCTACAACACTTCCATGCTTCTGAGTTTCGGGCTGAGCGATTTTTCCTCCTTTTATGATGGCAATGCTGCATTCATGAAGGAGAACGGGATCTTCCCCGGAAGGGATCAGAAGGTGAGCAGCCTGCGTTCACGTTTCGGCAGGAACCTGGAATCCTACATGACCGACTGGGTGGGCAACGAGATCGCCCTGGCCATGATCAATCCCCACCTGCAGGATATCCCCTCCAATACCTTCCTGGCCATCCATGCACGGGATATCGAAATGGCGGTCAGCAGGCTCAGGGAACTTTCATCCTCCTCATCCCATGTAACCTACAGAGATTATCATATCCGCCGTATTTCCGGCGAGGGACTCATCCCGGTGATCTACGGGCAGGTGTTTTCCGGGATCACCCGGAATTATTATACCCGCATTGAAGATTATATCGTATTTGCCAACTCAGCGCAAAGCCTGGAGAACTTTATCAATATTTTCCTGTCGGGAAAAACCCTCGAACAAAACGAGAACTTCAAGGGCTTCGTCGATAATGTTTCCGACCGTTCCAATATTTTCTGCTATTTCAATGTACGGAATACAGCGCCTTTCCTGGAAGAGTATTTCTCAGAACCCCTGGCTGATTTCATCACCGGCAATGCAGGCATCGTTAAGAATTTCGAAGCTTTTGCCGTACAATTCAAGGCCCTGAACAATATGTTCTTTACCAGTCTCTACCTCAGGCATAATCCCTCTTTTATCAAGGAAGACCTGTCGATCTGGAAAGCTTATCTCGATGCCCCGGTCTATGGCCGTCCGTATTTTGTAAAGGATCACCGCACCAATTATTTGAAGATCATTGCTTTCGATACCCTCGACAATATGTACCTGATCGATCATGAGGGGAATATCGAGTGGAAACTGAATATCGGGGAAAAGGTGATGAGCGATGTGCATACGGTGGATTATTACCGAAACGGGAAGATCCAGTACCTTTTCAATACCGAAAACCACATTTATCTTATCGATTTGCTCGGGCGGGATGTAGAGGGCTATCCTGTTGCCTTGAACGGCAGAGCCACCAACGGGCTGGCCGTATTCGATTACGACAATAACAGGGATTACCGCATATTGCTGGCGCTTGACGACAACCGGGTCTATAATTTCGATATCCGGGGCAAAAAAGTGGATGGATGGAAGAATCCCCTTTCAAAAGGCCCCGTAAGCAAAGAAGTGCAGCATCTCCGCGAAGGCGGAAAGGATTATATCATCATTGCCGATGACGAAGGCCATGTGAGCATCACCGACAGGAGAGGACGATCCCGGATCAATCTTAAATCGGCCTTTTCCAATGCCCTCCGATCTGATTTTTATGTGAATGAGACCAATTCCAAGGGGATCATCCTTACCACAGGAGAAGATGGGCGCCTGAGCTACATCAGTACCCGGGGAAAACTGCAATTCACTGATTTCGGGGACTTCAGCAAAGACCATTATTTCCTGTACGAAGATTTCGATAATAAACGGGGCAAGGATTTCATTTTCCTCGACGGAAATGAACTCAAGGTTTTTGATCGCTTCAAGGAGCTGATGTTTTCCTGGGAATTCGAAAATGAGATCCATTCCTCACCGGTGATCATCCCGGTTTCGGCCCGAGAAAAACTTATTGGGGTGGTATCGGAATCGAGTGGCAAGATCTACCTTTTCGACCGGGAGGGTACATTGCTCAGCACTCCCGACCATGTCGGTAAAACCCCGATCCTCGTGGGCAGCCTCCGGCGCGACGGCCAGCTGAACATGATCGTGGGATCGGGGAATACCATTTATAATTATTATTTCCGCTAACCAAAGTCTAATCCGTTGTTAACCCGGGGGATCATGAAAAAAACCTTAGCCCTTACATTTTTGCTGGCCTTTGCGGCCCTGACAACTTCTGCACAGCTCAGGGATGTGTGGAAGGATGCCCGTTTTTTAAAGGCACCCATGAATAAAGTAATGATCGTTTCGCAGTTTATCGATCCAGCGATCCGTAGCGAAGCTGATGAAGCAATGGCCAAAGCTTTTGCAGGAAAGGATGTGGATCATATCCTTTATTCTGAGCTGTTCCATCCCTATGATTCAATGTATTATTACAGCACGATGGAACGCAAGCTCGACAGTGCCGGCGTGGATGGCATCCTGGTGGTGAAAATGATTGACAGCGAGCAAACGGATCTCAACATCGCCCCCGGCGATGTGATCCCGCCCTATGCCTATAATTATTACGAGTACTATTCCTTCTTTTATTACCACGACCTGCCCATTATTATTGATCCCAACTATTACCGCAGGCCCGGGAAAGAATTCCGGCTTGACCTTTACCTATACCAGAACCGCGGCGATATGGTGGTATATGGAGGCCAGAGCAAAGCCCTTGATCCGCTTAACCCTGACAAGGCGATCAGCACTCTTGCGAAAAAAACCATCAAAAAACTGCTTTCAGAAGACCTGGTGGCCAGGGAAAAGAACTAAGCGCTTTATTTATTTTCCTCTTTGGATTCCTTTGGCTTATTTTCCAGTTGAAGATTCTGATAATCCTGCAGGAGCACTTTTCTCCATTGGGCTTTGAATTCCTCCCAGTTCATGTCTTTCGCATGGTATTTTGGCATGGGTACCAGGGTAACGATCAAGCCGTTCTGGATGTTTTTCCAGATAAAATTGAAAAATCCCTTATTGGGATCCCTGACAAATTGCATTAGTCCTATCCTGGGGTCCTTCCCGGGTTTGGGATTGTTCTTGTGCAGTACCGTACGGGCAATAAATGACATAAACTTGTTCTCTTCAGTTTTTCCCGGGTCATTTTTATCTTTTTTCCGGATGTCAAGCTTGAAGTCCTGGTACAGGAATTCTATCCGGCCAACAGCTGTATCGCTCATGGCCATGGCATAAAAGGATATTCCGTTCACCCTGCCTTCTTTCGCCTTGATATCTGCCAGTGGCATGGTCATCGGATCCAGTAGGTCCCCTTCAAAGGGAGAGATCTTGCCATGATACGTAAAAAACTCCTTTTGATTCCCGACAGGGAGATAAAAATAGACTGTTGCACCTGCCCTGCCCATGATCATGGTATTTGCCCGGGCATGGATCGCCTGGCCCTTTAGAATAGAGTCGGGATAATTGCATATCCCCCCGATGAGCAGATCCGTTTTCTCAAACAGGACGTGACCGGGCCTCGGCGCATCCTTCGTCATTTCCTGGTAGTCGATGGCGGCATTGAGGAATTTTACTTCCTCGATATACACAGGCATCTTCAGTTCGGCCAGGGCAGTCTGGGGCAGTTTCGGAAAAATGCTCATATCGCGCGGGATACGCTTATCGCGGTAGATATCGGCCTGAGTATTGCTGATCTCAACGGATGAGACAATAAGATGATTGTTTGCCAGGCTGTCATAAACTATTCCACTGAGCCGGATATTCCCCGAATGGAGTTCAAAACGGTCGGTTTGCTTGCCAAACTTCCTTCCAAACTCCCCCTTCGGATAAGAAGGAATAAGACGGAAGGAGTCGATACTGATGCTTTGTTCGCTGTAGCTGGCATGCAGCGGGCCTGTCGAAACCCTGTAAAACCCGCCGGGAAGATCCATTTGACAGTGATCCATTTCAAGCCGGATATCGTCGACTTCGAGGGCGTCGGTGTGGCCGGGGATGAACCTGAGTTCCTCGGCATTCAACTCGGCATTCCTGCTTTCCGCTTCCACTTTTCCACAACTTTCATCGATGTACCTGAAAAGGGCCAGTTCGAGACTGAGTTCTCTCAGTCCTGCCTTTTCCATGCTTTCTCCCATCTCACCCGAAAACAGGTTTTCATGCTCCCCGGGTTCATGTTCGGTTCCCTTGTACATGGAGAATGGGGCATGAATAATGACTTCCGCATCGCGAATGGAAATACTGCCTATTTCACTGACCTCGTCACGAACAATGCCCATGAAGGGAACATCTCCGGCGCGTATTCTGGGAATCCTCAGTTCAATAAGTGGTTTGGCCAAACGGCTCCTGCGCACTTTTTCCAGGGCCAGGGTGTCGGGGATCACCTCAATACCATAAATATTGATGGCTCCCGAAAAGAGGTTTACTCGTACTTTATCGAAACGGATGTGATACTCCTCCTTGTCCAGTTTATCAATGTATTTCCTGGCCTGATCTTCCGCAATATTGCTTACGATGCGGTTTCCGATCAGTACAAGGATCAGAAATATCAGTATCAGGGATCCGGCAAGGATCGTCCATATTTTTTGCTTACGGGAGAATGCCATGGAATAGGTTTAAGGGTTCCTGCTGCTTAAAAATAGTAAAAAATGCAATCATTTTGTGTTATATTTGTATAGATCATGCCGAAAACAAAATAATTGCCTATGCAGGTATTGCTTACCGGAGCCACCGGCTTTATCGGAAAACATCTTGTCCAGGCCCTGCTTTCACAGGATCATCAGGTGATCGCTGTGAGCCGGGATGCCCAAAGGGCAGCATCGCTCCTGCCTGCCGGGGTGAAGTGCATATCCTGGGAGAGTACAGAGCTCAGGAGCGGACTTGCAGGATCATCGGCCGTGATCAACCTGGCGGGAGAACCCATTGCCTCAGGCCGATGGACCGCCAGGAAAAAAGTCGCGATCATGAACAGCAGGCTCAATGCTGCCCAGCGGCTTTTCAATGCTTTGCAGGGAGCGAACACGCCGCCTGATGTGTTTATTCAGGCATCTGCCATTGGGTATTACGGCAATGCAGGCAACCGGCTGTGCGATGAAAAATGCCCGGCAGGGGATGGCTTTAGTGCGGATGTTTGTGTTAAATGGGAAAGTTACCTGGAGAAACTCGAAGAAATTGTTCCCAGGGTGCTGGCCATCCGGATCGGATTGGTCCTGGGACGAGAAGGTGGTATGCTCCCCGAACTCCTCAAGCAGTCGAAGAGGGGATTCGCAGGAAAACTCGGGAGCGGAAAGCAGTGGATGTCTTGGATCCATGTGTACGACCTCGTTTATGCTATTCTTTATCTGATGAACAGGGAATCTGCCAGCGGGATATATAACCTGGTTGGCCCTCAGCCACTTCAGCAGGCGGCATTTATGAAAGCGCTGGCACGGCAAAGCCGCCGGCCTCTGCAGCTTCCGGCTCCTGCATTTGCAATTAAGCTCCTGCTGGGAGAAATGGGGAAGGAACTCCTGCTGGGAGGCCAGAAAGTGTCTTCCGCACGATTGAAAAGGGAGGGATTCCTGTTCCGGTATGAAACTGCACACCAGGCCCTTGAAGACCTGGTTGGGAAACATAAAACGCTTTAATATGAATATTCTCAGGACATTTGAAACAATCGTTGTATGGATACTGGTGGTCATGATGGTGCTGGTACTCTGTATCTCCCTGGTGCAACTGGGGTATACCATTTTTATCTACCTCACCGAAGAAACCTTCCATATCCTGGATGAAAAGGCCATGATGAACCTGCTGGGAAGCATCCTTATCGTACTGATCGGGATCGAGTTGCTCGATACCATCAAGATCTATCTGAAAGAGGATGTTGTACATGTAGAGATCGTGATCCTGGTGGCCATTATCGCCCTGGCCCGCAAGATCATCGTTATGGATTTCGATAAATATTCCCCCTGGTCATTAATGGCCTTATCGACCATGCTCATTGCCCTTGCGGCCGGATATTACCTGATCAAAAATGCCGATTGCCGCTATACAGTCCCCATTCCTTTCAGCAAGAAGAAATCAAAGGAGTGACCCTGATTGAACTTTTTGGTTTTTGGCGTGTTCGGTTTTTGTTTAATTATTTTAATAATACTTAAAACAAATTGGAGGCTGTCAATATATTCTGGTTCCGGCGTGACCTGCGTCTTCACGACAACAGGGGGCTGCAAGCAGCGCTTGAGCAGGATATACCGGTGTTGCCTGTTTTCATCTTTGAACAACAGATACTCGAAAAGCTTCCCTTCCGGGATGATGCCCGTGTTAGATTTATCCATCAAACGATCAGTGCCTTAAAAGATACCCTTGAGCGATCCGGCTCATCACTACTTGTACAATACGGTCGCCCGGAAGATGTTTTTCAGGAACTTCTGTCTTCCTACAATGTTAAAGGCCTCTATTTCAATCATGATTATGAACCCGCCGCCATTGCAAGGGATGACAAGATCCGTAAGTTATTTGCAGGGAATGGCCTGCCGGTCAGGTCATTTAAAGACCAGGTGATCTTCGAAAAAGATGAGGTGCTGAAAGCCGATGGCAAACCTTACACTGTTTTTACTCCTTATATGCGTCGCTGGAAGCAACACCTGTCGGAAGCAGGACCGGACGAAGTTCCATCCCGCGTAGCGGAAGAAAATTTTTACAAGACCAAAGCCTTTACCATGCCGGCGCTCACCGATTTTGGATTTACCGGATCGGATAAGGATTTTCCATCGGCAGTGCCCCCTGACGATATTATCAGTCAGTATCATCTCAACAGGGATTTTCCTGCAAGGGAAGGGACAAGCCGTATGGGCATCCACCTTCGCTTCGGGACAGTTTCCATTCGTGAGTTGGTGAAAAAAGCTGTGGAACTCAATGAAACCTACCTGAATGAACTTATCTGGCGGGAGTTTTATATGATGATCCTCTGGCATTTCCCCCAGGTGGTCGATTCAGCCTTCAGGCCAGAATACGACCGGATACCCTGGCGGAACGATGAAAAGGATATCAGGGCCTGGATGGAAGGTAAAACGGGATACCCCATGGTGGATGCAGGAATGCGGCAGCTTAATGCGACCGGCTACATGCACAATCGCCTGAGGATGGTCACGGCCAGTTTCCTGGTGAAGCACCTCCTGGTCGACTGGAGAATAGGGGAGCAATATTTTGCCGACCGCCTGCTCGATTTCGAACTGTCGTCGAACAATGGCGGCTGGCAATGGTCGGCGGGAACGGGATGCGATGCTGCACCCTGGTTCAGGGTATTTAATCCATCGCTTCAGCAGAAAAAATTCGATCCCGACGGAAGTTTTGTTCGTAAATGGATCCCCGAAGCCGGGCAGGATGCCTATCCGGACCCGATCGTTGACCATGCCATGGCCCGGGAACGGGCGCTTAAAACGTATAAGAAAGGAATTAAAGGATGAATAAAAACCATTTTACCAAAATCTTAAGCCTGGCACTGCTGATGTTCATGGCCTTGCCGGCTCTGGCGCAGCAGGGAAAGATCAGCGGGCGCATCTTCGACTCCAGGAACAATGAGCCTATTCCCTTTGCCAACATCATTATTTCCGGTACCAACATTGGATCAACCTCCGACCTGGACGGGAATTTTACCTTCAACGGGGTAGAACCCGGCTTTATCAGGCTGGTTGCCACTGCTGTGGGCTATGAACGTACATTATCGGAAGAATTGCAGATCACCAGTGCAAAGACCGCCTATCTTGATCTGCCCATGAAGCAGACCAAGATCCAGCTTGATGAAGTCGTGATCAAAGGGAATGTTTTCGAGCGGGATGCAGAAACACCTTTGTCGCTCAGGACCATCGGTGTCTCAGAGATCGAAAAGGATCCGGGCGCTAACCGCGATATTTCGAGGGTGGTACAAAGTCTTCCCGGGGTCGCATCCACACCGGCCTTTCGCAATGATGTCATCGTCAGGGGTGGGGGACCATCAGAGAACACTTTTTATCTCGACGAAGTGGAGATCCCTACCCTGAACCACTTTTCCACCCAGGGGGCCAGCGGTGGCCCGGTTGGGATCGTAAATGCCGACTTCCTGCGGGAAGTAGACCTGATCAGCGGGGCTTTCCCGGCTTCCCGGGGAAATGTTCTGAGTTCGGTACTGGAAATGAAAATGAAGAACGGAAACCCGGATAAACTCAACTTCAAGGGAACCATCGGTGCTTCCGACCTGGCCCTGACCCTGGAGGGTCCCATTGGCGAAAAGTCAACCTTTATTTTCTCGGCCCGCCGCTCTTACCTGCAATTTCTTTTCAGTGCCCTGCAATTGCCCTTCCTGCCAACATACAATGATTTTCAGCTGAAGAACCGCATCATTTTCGATCGGAAGAACACCCTGACCTTCATCGGTATCGGGGCGATCGACCAGTTTGAACTCAACACGGGTTTGAAAGATCCCACCGAGGACCAGCAGTATATCCTCGACCTGGTCCCCGTGAATGAACAATGGTCGTATACTTTCGGGGCGGTTTACAAGCATTTTGCCGAACGCGGAAGCCATACCCTGGTGGCAAGCCGGAACTACCTCGACAACAGGCAGTACAAATACCTGAACAACGACGAGAGTTCTGAAGATAATAAGATCTTTGATTATACCTCAACAGAAGCAGAGAATAAACTGCGCTATGAATACGATATGGAATTTGGGATCGTCGGCCTGAGAATGGGGAGCGGCCTGAATTATGCTCAATATACCAACTCCACCAGCAGGCGCGATTTTATTGAAGGTTTTGGGCCCGTGGATATCGGCTACAGAAGCAATCTCGACCTGTTCTCATACAATCTGTTTGCGCAGGTTTCTGGGAATTTTTTGAGGGAACGCCTGGTGCTTTCACTGGGGATAAGAACAGATGCTGCCAACTATTCCCCGGAGATGTCGAATCCCCTTGACCAGCTTTCGCCCCGCTTTTCCGCTTCCTATGCCCTCAGCGAACGCTGGACCCTTAAATTCAATACCGGAAGGTACTTCCAGCGACCGGCATATACCACCCTGGGATACCGCAATCCGGAAGGAGAACTGGTGAATAAACAAAATGGTGTTACTTACATATCGAACGACCAGATCGTTGCCGGCCTGGGATACCGCCCCGGCGAGAAACTGGAAGTGAGCGTGGAAGGATTTTACAAGTATTATTACAATTATCCCTTCTCCCTGCGGGATTCTATTAACCTGGCCAGCAAGGGAGCCGATTACGGAACTTTTGGCGATGAAGCCGTCGTTTCCATATCAGAAGGCAAAGCCATTGGCGCGGAATTATTCCTGCGGGCCCGGCCGGTGGATGATGTGAATATTATCCTGTCATATACCTACGTGAGGAGTGAATTTCAGGATAAATTCGGGGAGTTCATCCCTTCGGCATGGGATAATAAGCACCTCTTGAACATCTCCGCCAGGAAGTCATTCAACAAGAATTGGGATGTCGGGGCGAAATGGCGTTTTGTGGGCGGTGCACCCTATACTCCCTGGGATGTTGAAAAATCGGGCCTGGTTGTTGCATGGAATGTGAATAGCGGTCCTTACCTTAACTTTGATGAGTTTAATAGTTTGAGGCTGAGTGCTTTTCATCAACTGGACGTGCGTGTCGATAAATCCTGGTTCTTCCCGAAGTGGTCGCTAACCCTCTACCTTGATATTCAGAACCTTTATAATTTCAAGGCTGAACTTCCCGACAACCTGATCCGGGAAACGGATGAGCAGGGGAATTATATCATCCTGAATCCGGGTGCGCCCATCGAAGAGCAGCGCTATAAATTAAAATCGATCAAAAATGAATCGGGTACCGTTCTTCCAACAATTGGACTTATCTTTGAAATCTAACTTAATCATCATGAAAGCAATACGTGGAATAATACTCTTTTTGGCCATTGCCCTGCCGCTGGGTCTTATGCTGGGTTGTTCCTCCGGGAAAAAAGGCCAGACGAGCGAAGAGGAAATCGAGGTGATCGTTACCAAGGCAGGACAATCGGGCATTGCCCTGGAACTTGAGTTTCGTAAAGGACCGGATCATAACCATCCCCTGATGGCCATCTGGGTGGAAGATATGGATGGAAATTTTATTGAGACCCTGTATGTTGCCTCAAGCATCGGTACGGGTATTTTCGGTCACGGGCTCGTTAAAGAAGGTCATTGGGAACCGGGCCCGGTAAGCCGTCCGGCCGCCCTGCCATACTGGTGGCACAAAAACTCCTACCTTCCCACCCCTGAGAACCCGGTGCCGGATGCCATTACAGGGCCCACCCCGGAAGCCGATTTTATGCTTGAATCCAGGATCACCTCACAGGTGCCGGAACGTTTGAAGATCATGTTGGAGATCAACCAGTCGTGGGACTGGAACGAATACTGGACGAACGATAAGTTCCCGGATAACCAGGACTACAAGACTTCCAGCCAGCCGGCCATCGTTTACGAAGCGGTCATTGACCGGCAAAATCCCGGAAAGGAATACCCGATGAAAGCTATCGGCCACAGCCATTATGCCGGGACCGACGGAAAACTCTACGATGGTCTTGAAACCCTGACTACTGCAAAGAATATCCTCGGGTCGGCCAGGGTAAAATTGCTCGACTGATCTCAGGCAGAAAGGTTTGAGGGGAAATAATTTCCCCAGAGATCTTCGGCAGCTTTTCTACGCTTTACCGGATCATCCTCCAGGCGGGCTGCAATGCAATTATTTTCTATTTTACAATCGTAACCGGATTGAAGCAATAATTGCTTGATTTCCGACATATTGGGTGTTTGGTCGATACGGATCACTTCATGCTCCCAGGATGAATCTTCCTGCGTACGCCTGGTGATCGCATACAGCCCTCCCATGGCTTTCAGGGAATCCGGGCTAGTAAAGGTGTAGAAACGGTATTTCTTGCCGGTCTTCCCGGTCAGGTAGATGACTTTTACTTCGCTCATATGCATACTCTCCATGTTAATCCTGTATAAGATTGATATACAGGGAATCCAAACAATAAACCTTAATAAGGGTGTACCTGTGCTTATTCGGCCGGGCGTGATGGTGGGCGCTGAATGTCTTCCAAGCACAGGGAATTTGTGCCTTAATAATGGCTCACCTTAAATATACAACATTTTGGGGCGGAAATCAAGTATTATTTTCCCAATGCCTTCTTTACATCGTAAATGCTGACGGGTCTTGCCAGGATAGATCTTTTCCGGTCGAGAAGGAACATGGTGGGGGTGGCATAAATATTATAATCGATCGCTGCCCTGGAATCCCAGCCTTCCAGCTCACAGTAATTTATCCAGGGTAAACGATATTCGGCCAGGGCACGATTGTAATCTGCAGCGCTGGTATCCAGAGAAATGGCCAGGACCTCGAAGGCAGGATAGGCCGGGTCTTTGTAGATTTTGACCAGCTCAGGCAACATGGCCGTGCAGTGCGGGCACCAGGAGGCCCAGAAGACCACCAGCGTGAGCTCGCTGTCGATGTCTTCCAGACTGAATTCCGTATTGTCGGAGCCGGGGATGACAATGTCGGGGGCTGTTTTACCGACAGCCATATTCCGCAGGTTCTCAACCCGTTTCTGCAATTCCGATTTTCGCTCCTCGTTCACGCAGGATGAAGCAGGTTCATAATTTTCAGCAATATGGGATATCACCCTGTCGAAGCCATACATCTCAAATCCATCAATGAGGTACTGCATGAGAAAATCGAAAACCTTCGGTTGATCCATGGCTTTGTACAGAATAGTGTCAACGGCCTGCATGAAAAGGCTTTCCTGTTGTTCTTTACCGATATTCTCTCCGGAATAAAAGCCCAGGTAATCAATGGCCTTGCCGGTTAGGACATTGGTGTTCAGCAGGAGGGTGTCACTGAAATCCGTTTCGTCGAGGAAATGATCACGCATGAACTGCAGGTAATCATTCCATTCATAATCATCAGGGATCTCAAGCGGGCGATCGCTTTTAATGATATGAGCCGCAAAGCTTTCCGGGTATTCCGCCAGGAGGCGGTTGGTGTATTTCCTGTATTCCTCCTGCAGCCTGTAAAATTCCGAACGGGTCGTTTCCCAGTAATCATCCCGTACCGGGTATGCAAGCAGCATATCGACAAGCAGGTCGCTTTTCCGAAAGTAGCTATCCGAGCGGAAAAGATAATCGAAATAGACCAGGTTTTCCCCGGACTGAATAAACTCTGGCATGCTGAAGGCCTGCAGGTCGAATTTCAGCCGTATGTTTTCATGATTATAGATGATATTGAAGAGGGGAGAGTTCCCGATGGCCAGGGAATACATCCCCGCTTCAGCCGATGCGTCCATTTCAAAACTGAACCACCCGTTCCCGTCTGTTCTGACAGAATCGGCAAATCGGTGTTCATCGCCAAAATACTCGAGCAGGATCAGTGTTTCATGGGGATACCCTTGAATGGTCCCCTCAATGGTATTCTGGGAAAGAACAGGAATATTCAGGATGATCAGTAGTAGAAAAGGGTATGCAAACTTCATATTAAAGCCTAAATATCAAGAACATAGACCTTTCGGCTGCAGGTGTCCGTCAGGGTGAAGTTATTTTTAACCTCCATGATCACCTTGTAGGTTCCGGGCAGGTCATACTTATGATAGGTGGTCGTATCCGTCATATAAGGTGTATCCCAGTTTCCGTCGGCTTCCCAGTCCCAGCGGAATTCAAGCTCATCGACCGGGGTATATGGATCGCTGCTGCTGCTAGCGTCGAACAGGAAGATGGTGGTTACATTGCTGCTGTCAGGTTCGATGGTGAACGATGCAGTTGGGGGTACACTGTCGGCATACACCACCAGCATTTTGAGCTCGGTATCGGTCCAGCCTTCTTCCGTAGCTACTTCCAGCACCACAGTATAGTTATCGGCTATTTCATATTGGTGATTCATGACTTTAAGCGAGGAATACTCCGTATCGAAGATACCGTCGCCATCCCAATCCCATCGCAGTTTGAGTTCACTATCGGAACCATCGGGGTCTGTGCTGGCATTGGCATCAAAGCTGAAAATGGTGGTGAAAGGGCCTGTCCCCGGTGTGATGGTAAACTCAGCAACGGGTTCCTTGTTTTCTTCTGTTTTTTCGCAGGAATACAATCCGGCCAGCAGGGCCACCAGAATGAAGAATGTAAAGTATCTCATTTGATCTGTTATTAATTTGTCCCGAAGGCACTTAAGAAGAAATGGCTCTGGTCTTGATCGGGTTTCTTCAGGATTTGGGTTTTAAAATGGTGCGTGAAAATACAATGTTTTTTTATTTTTTCCAAACCGCTTGCCCCATGATGTTGTGATTTTTCAGAACCGGCTAGCCCTGCTGCGAAAAGACTCGAATGAAATCTCTGTCTCCTCTTAAACCATCCGTCTTTAAAATTTTGTACCTTAGTGGGGAATATTTGTGAGTTTGCCATGAACGATCGAAAAGCACCCTTTTTACTGCCATTTGTACTCCTAATCCTGCTCAACTTGCTGGATTTCCCTGCCTTATCCCAGGCCCCTACGGCCGGGGATTGCCTTGGAGCCATCCCTGTTTGCCAGGATGTGTATTATGAACCCAATATTTTCAGTGGTACCGGCACCTATCCCAACGAAATCCCGAATTGCTCTCCTTCGAATTGCACCACCTGCTGTCCGAACAACTGCCTCGACGGGGAATGGAACAGCGCCTGGTATATTTTTACTGTTCAGACCGGGGGCTTGCTTAGTTTTACGATTCAGCCGGATGTGACTTCCGATGATTACGACTGGGCGGTTT
>NPID01001945.1_pt6 | contig 36062 bp, 38 predicted proteins | sample 8637491 | NCBI WGS metagenome assembly NPID01 (sample SAMN07420843, study PRJNA396082) | bioreactor metagenome | isolation source: sample BA6 brine-fed electro-methanogenic bioreactor BA | place: Japan: Kochi | collected 2016-06-14 | reverse complement strand
CACCGAACAGAACGGTGTAGAAATCATATTCGGTGACACCATAGTACCACTGGATGACGCCGGACTGGGCATCGACGTTGGGCCAGGGATTTTTGGCCTTGCCGTGCTCCATGAGGACGCCCGGGGCGACCTTGTAGATCATGTTGACCAGCTTGAACAGCGGGTAATCCGGCAGGTTCTTCTGGCAGAATTCCATCTGGGAGGTGTAGCGGGGGTCGGTCTTGCGCAGAACGGCGTGACCGTAACCAGGAATGACCTGGCCGCTGTTGAGGGTATCCCAGAGGGCCTGCTTGAGCTCTTCCTCGGTGGGCACCTTGCCGCCGAGCTTGGCCATGAAGTCCTGGGTCCAACCGAGGACCTCCTGGTTTGCCAAACCGTGCAGCGGTCCGGCCAGACCGTTGATACCAGCCGAGAGGCTGTAGTAGGCGTCGGACAGGGCCGAAGCGACCAGGTGGGTGGCGTGGGCGGAAACGTTGCCGGACTCATGGTCGGAATGCAGGATGAAATACATGCGGGCGACATCGTCATAGGGCTTGGGCACGCCCATCATGTGAGCGAAGTTGCCACCCCAGTCGAGGTCCTTGTTGGCCGCGATGGGGGTGTCACCCTTATACTTCATGCGGTAAATGTAAGCAGCGATTTCGGGAAGACGGGCCATCAGATTGTTGCAGTCCTCGTACATCGGATCCCAGTAATCCATCTTGCTCATGCCTTCGGAATACTTCTGGGCAAAAATGGATTCGCGCTGCATCGCCAGAATAGCGGAGGAGAACATGGTCATCGGATGTGTGTCGCGGGGCATGGTGCGAAGCAGGTCGATTACGTACTGGGGAACCTGGGAGCGCTTTTTCCAGTCCGCGACGACCTCGAGAGTCTGCTCCATGGTCGGGACATCACCGGTCAGAAGAAGATACCAGAAGCCCTCGACATAGGGGTAGTCGCAACCGGGAACCTTGGGCAGGGCAGCAAAGGTTTCGGGAATGGTCATGCCCCGGAACCGGATGCCTTCCATCGGATCAAGATAGGAGATGTCGGTAACCAGGCACTTAACGCCGCGGGCGCCGCCAATGGCTTGAGCAACGGTAACGTCGCCGAGCTTGACGTCGCCGAACTCCTTGACCAGACGGGTGGTACGGGGACGATGCTCCTGGATTTTCTTAAACAGTGTTTCCTTCAGTGTCGCCATACTCTCTCTCCTTTGGTGAAATGGTAATTCGATGGGCAATCCCCATCAGACCAAACTTCCGTACTGCTTGCATTAAAATGGCCCTCCGTCAGTGCCGCTGAAGCTAAAATCGGGTGGTATTCCAGCACTATCGGTCAGAAGGCCGAGGATTGAACAGACTCGCCAAGAGCCCCTGAATATCCTTGGCTGAGTCTCATCTTTCAACTATTGTTCTACCAACTCAAGTATGGGATGTCAAGCGCTATTTTGTATACAGTATGCTTTTGTCGACTTGGGGAAGGATTGCTTTTTCCCTTGATTTATCCCCCCCCCGTGCTAAGATGCACAATATTTAGGCAGAGACATGCAGATGAATATCGCCAACCTCACCCTTGAGAACAACATCATCCTCGCGCCCATGGCAGGCATTACCGACCTGCCCTACCGCCTGACCATGAAGGAATTCGGCCCTGGCCTGGTCTTTACCGAGATGGTCAGCGCCAATGGCCTCATCCGGGCCGGGAAACGCACCCGGGAACTGGTAAAATCACGCCCAGAGGATCACCCCCTGGGGATACAGCTTTTTGGAGAGGATCCAGAAGTCCTGGCGACGGCAGCCGGGCTCGTAGCCGGAGATGGCCAGTTGATCGATCTCAACCTCGGCTGCCCGGTGGCCAAAGTCGTCCGCAGCGGGGCGGGCAGCGCCCTGATGCGCGATCCGGCCAAAGTGGGCCGGCTGGTAGCTGCGGTTCGTCGCGCCACCACATTGCCGCTGACCGTCAAAATCCGTTCCGGCTGGGACAGGACTTCGATAAATTTCCTCGAAGTTGGCAGGATTGCCGAAACCGAGGGCGCCGATGCCGTCACGCTGCACGCCAGGACCCGAGCTCAGGGCTTTGGGGGACACTCCGACTGGGATCAGATCCGCCAGCTGAAGCAGGCCCTGAAGGTTCCGGTGATCGGTAGCGGAGATATTTTCACCCCGCAAGATGCCATGGATATGCAGGAACAAACCGGCTGTGATGCTATCATGATCGGCCGAGGCAGCTACGGCAACCCCTGGCTGATCCGCGATATCTTGATGCGACAGCAGGGACGCGAGACACCTCCCCCGCCAACCGCCCAACAGCGGCTGGAAGTTGCTGGGAACCACCTGAAGCTGTTTCTCGAAATCTTCGGCCCGCAAAAGGCGGTACGCGACATGCGTAAACACCTGTGCTGGTACTCCCGAGGTCTGAGCGGTTCCGCGGCATTTCGTACCAGAATCAACCACCTCCATTCGGTGAAGGATATGCAGTCCGCCATCAGCGAGTTTTTTCTCGCCGCCTCCGACCAGCCGCCGGTGCCCGCATGAAAAACCCGCCATCCGCCGGCGACGCCCAACTATATATCCGGGTGCTGGAAAACATCGACCGGGCGGTCATTGCCATCGATCAACAGGGGCAGATCGCCCTGTTCAATCCGGCCGCCCAGGCTTACACCGGTCTGAGTGAGCGACAGAGCCTGGGGCGCCCCTACGAAGAGCTGTTCGCTGGCCAGCAGGGGCTATTGTACCTGATCCGGACCGCAATCCGCGATGGTCGGTCGATTTCCGACCACCAGGATGTAACGCTGCAACGACCGTCCGCGCCGCCGTTGCCGGTCAGTGTCTCGGTATCGCCTATTTTCAGCAGCGCAGGCGAGCAGGACGGGGTCGTTCTGATCATCCGGGACCTTTCACGGGTCCTTGAACTCGAAGATGCGGTGCGACGCGCCGACCGCCTGTCCATGCTGGGAACCCTTGCGGCCGGCCTGGCCCACGAAATCAAGAACCCCCTTGGCGGCATCAAGGGGGCCACCCAGCTGCTGGCCATGGAACTGCCAGAACAGAGCCCGCTTCGCGAGTACACCGGGGTGATGATCCGCGAAGTGGAGCGGGTTAACGGCATTATCGAAGAGCTGATGGACCTGGCCCGGCCACGCCCCCCCGAATGGTCGGAGGTCAACCTGGCCAAGGTGCTGGGAGACATCATCCTGTTTCAGAAAGAGGCGCACAGGGGCAAGGAAATCGAGTTTGTGCTCAATCTCGATCCGAGCATTCCGCCGATCCGGGGTGACGAAAATCTGTTGACCCGACTGTTCCTGAATCTGATCAAGAATGCCGCGGAGGCGATAGATAAAGCCGGCCGCGTTGAAATCGTCACCAAGGTGGCCGCCGATTATCATCTACATCGCCCAGGAAACCGTCCAGTCCCATTTATCGTCGTGGAGGTGAAAGACACCGGCCGCGGCATTTCGCAGGCGGAGATCGATCAGATATTCACGCCCTTCTACACGTCCAAAACCCAGGGTAGCGGCCTGGGCCTGGCGACCTGTCAGAAAATCGTCTCCGAACACGGCGGCTACCTGAAAGTCACCAGCACGCCCGGAGAAGGCACGGTTTTCGCCGCCGCACTCCCATTTTTACGCTGACCTAATCCTCTTTTTCCGAGGAGCAAAAACTACTAGCCCGAGATCGACCGAGAAAGGCACCCCCCGACATGTCCATCCGACGCATTCTGGTGGCAGACGACGAAGAGAGCATCCGCTGGGTGCTTTCCAAGGCCCTGAGCAAAAAAGGATTTTCCGTAGATCTAGCGGCCAATGGCAACGAGGCGATGGAGCTCTTTCGGCGCACCCCCTATGACATGGCGGTCCTCGATATCAAGATGCCAGGCGTCTCTGGCCTGGAGCTGCTCAGCCACTTCCAGGACCAGCAACCGGAAATGCTGGTTGTCATCATGACCGCCGAGTCATCGATGAAAAATGCCGTGGAGGCCATGAAGCGCGGTGCCTATGACTACATCACCAAACCGTTCGACCTGGATGCCCTCGATGCCATCATCCTCAAGGCCCAGAAGGCCTCTGCGGTCACGGATGAAGTCCATCGGCTCAAGGAAGAGCTCAAGGAACACCACCAGCTCGACCGAACCATCATCGGCAACAGCCAACCGATGCAAGAGGTCTACAAAGTCCTCGGCAAGGTTGCGCCCTCCGACGTGACGGTGCTCATCACCGGCGAGAGCGGCACGGGCAAAGAGCTGGTCGCCCGCGCGATCCACTTCAACAGTCCGCGCCTTGGCAAGCCGTTTCTGGCCATCAACTGCGCCGCGATCCCCCGGGAACTGCTGGAAAGCGAATTATTCGGCTTTGAAAAAGGGGCATTCACCGGAGCAACCGAACGCAAGATAGGAAAATTCGAACAGGCCAACGGCGGCACCTTGTTTCTTGATGAAATCGGCGATATGCCTCTCGAACTCCAGGCCAAGCTGCTGAGGGTTTTGCAGGAGAAGGAAATCACCCGGACCGGGAGCAGTACAGCCATTCCGGTGGACGTGCGGATCGTGGCTGCCACCAACCAGGAGCTAAAGGAAAAAGTCCGAGCCAAGGAGTTCCGGGAAGACCTCTTTTATCGTCTCAATGTGGTTCCCATCGAACTGCCGCCGCTACGGGAGCGCCGGGAAGACATCCCTCTGCTGGTTGAGTATTTCATCCAGCGAGCCCACGAGGAGCAGCAGGTTCCGGCCAAGGGCTGCAGCGAGGAGGCGCTGGCCCTGCTGAAAAACTTCGCCTGGCCGGGAAATGTCAGAGAGCTGGAAAATACCCTGCAACGGGCGGCGCTGCTGTCCCCCGACCAGCTTTTGACGCCCGCGGATTTTCCGTTTTTGAACCATGAGGGGATAGGTGATGAGTCTGACGGGTCTTCCCTGGAGGCGCTGATCGCCAACAAGCTTCGCAGCTCGCTGGCACAGATGGATCTGCGGGAGCTGGACAACTTGTATGAAATGGTCCTGCATCAAATGGAACGCCCCCTGATCAATATCGTTCTGGAAAAAACCCGGGGCAATCAGGTGCGCGCGGCCGAAGTGCTCGGCATCAACCGGAACACTCTGCGGAAAAAAATTCAGACCCTGGCAATCAACCTGAATAAAGACTGACCCTCAGCGCCTTCTTCGCAACCCCTACAAACGGAAAAAGCCCAGCGGAACGGGGCTTTTTCCGTTTTCAGAGAAAATGAACCGGTCTACCGGCCATCATCTCGCCTGGATTGGTTTTCAAAGCGGGTGAATTCACCGCGGAAGGTCAGATGGACCGTGCCGATGGGACCATTACGCTGCTTGCCGATAATAACCTCGGCATCCTTGTCGTGCCCCTTGTCGCAGCTGTTGTCGCGCTTTTTACAGGCATCGCAATAAACCGCATCCCGATAGACAAACATGATGACGTCGGCATCCTGCTCAATGGCACCGGATTCTCGCAGGTCAGCCATGATCGGGCGCTTATCGGTCCGATTTTCCAGGGAGCGGTTCAGCTGGGAAAGGGCAATGACCGGAACGTTGAGCTCCTTGGCAAGCGCCTTGAGCGATCGCGAGATTTCGGAGATTTCCTGCTGCCGGCTTTCCGAATTGCTCCCCTGCATCAGCTGCAGGTAGTCGACGACCACGAGCCCGAGGCCACGCTCGGCTTTAAGACGGCGGCATTTGGCGCGTAGCTCGAGAACCGAAATCCCGGGTGTATCATCGATAAAGATGGGGGCCTCGCTGAGCAGACCTGCGCCATTGGTCAGCTTGGGCCAGTCGGATTCGCCGAGGTGGCCGGTACGGAGGCGACTTGCGTCAACCCGGGAAACCGAGCAAAGCATACGCTGGACCAGCTGCTCCTTGCCCATCTCGAGCGAGAAAATAATCGTGGGTACCGGCTTGGCGGCGTGAACGGCCGCGTGCTCGACGAGGTTAAGACAAAAGGCCGTCTTGCCCATGGACGGGCGCCCGGCAAGAATAACCAGATCACCACCCTGCATGCCGGCGGTCATCGTGTCGAGATCGGTGAATCCCGTCGGGACCCCGGTCACCAGCTCCTTGCGATCGTAGAGTTTTTCGATGGCCTTGAAGGTGTCCTTCATTATCTCCCGGGTGGAGAAGTAAGACGGACGCGCCTTCATGCCAGTGATCTCGAAAATGGACTTTTCCGCCCAGTCGAGCTCTTTGTCGATCTCGCCTCCCCCGTATCCCCTGGTGCAGATTTCGGTGGCCACGTGAATCAACTGACGCGCAAGGGCTTTTTCCTTAACCAGGCGGCAATAGTAGGCGATATTGGCAGCGGTGGGGACGTAATCGACGAGGGTGGCAAGGTAGGCGCCGCCGCCAACGGCATCGAGATCGCCTTTTTGCTGGAGGGCGGCGGTGAGGGTGACCAGATCGGCAGGCTCTCCCTTATCGGAGAGCTCGATCAGGGCAGCAAAGATCTTGCGGTGGCTTTCGCGGTAAAAATCGTCGGGGCGCAGCAGCTCAAGAGCTTTGTTCAGGGCTTCATTCTCGAGCAAAACCCCGCCCAATACGGACATTTCACCTTCCAGGCTCTGCGGTGGAAGGCGGTGCGATGGGGTCTGGTCCATGACTTAAAAGGGACTCCTGAAAAAGGAAGCCGCCGGGGGTCGGCGGCTTCCGATCCCAGCGTGTCAATTATTCGCCTTGTTCGGCGACAACCTGAACTTTGACCGTCGCCGAAACGCCGGCAGGCAGCTTGACCTGAACTTCATGGTCACCGAGCATTTTAATGGGCTCGTCCAGCTGGATTTTTTTCCGGTCGATTTCCACTCCGGCTTCGGCCAGCTTGGCAGCGATTTCCATGGAGGTCACCGAACCGAACAACTTCCCTTCTTCACTGGCACGGAGACTGAATGTACAGGTAACACCTTCGAGTTTGGACTTGAGGAGTTCAGATGCCTGGGTAACCTTCTGCATCTTGCGTTCCATCTGCCGTTTCTGATGCTCGAGTTCCTTGACGTTGCGGACATTCGCCTCGACGGCCATCCGCTTGGGAACCAGAAAGTTCCGGGCGTAGCCCGGCTTGACCTTGACCAGGTCACCGATGTTGCCGAGACCGTCGATGTTTTCTGTAAGAATGACTTTCATTTTATCCTCCAAAAAAAGACCTTCGATACCTACGTCTTTTTGATTCTGGGCTTGCGAAAATCTGCCCAAAGATCGAAGACACCGACCCCGGTGACGATCAAAGGCAGGGGATTAAGCAGTAACACCAGCACATAACCGAGAGTCCGGAACCCCGGTGAGATACCTTTTTTGCGAAAGAAAAAGGTGACCACCGCCAATCCCTGCAAAAAATAGACTGGCACCAGAATGGTCAGCAGATTCAAAGCAGCGCCCCACAGCCAGCCATCGGCGAGAAACACCCCGAATCCAGCAAGAATAAATGCCCAGATAAGGAGCTCGGGCGCTTTCCAGTTTGAAAACGGCGGGCCCGGAAGGACGTACCGACCATTGGCCAGCCTGGCGAGAAACAGAACCGTAAACAGCAACAGGATTCCGGTGACCACGATCGCCAGCCCGGGATAAGCCTGCCCGAGGAACTCCGCCATCCGCTCGGCGAACATGCGGAGCTCCTCGTATTGTTCAGGAGCAAGGTCAGCCTCGCGATAAATGACCAGGGAGCGATCGATCTCGCCCTGAACATACCGAGCGACGATTTCGTTGATCCCCATCGACCGGTAACTGGCATATCCGACCAAAGTAACTGCAGCCGCACCAACAACCACGGCAAGCGTCAGGCCGACGGCACGGTCCCAGCTCATTCCTCGCCTCAGCAACAGGGGCAGGAGCAGGGAGCCCAGGCCGAATTGCAGCAGATAACCGGCGGCAGCAGCGAAACCACCCAGACCAGCCAGGCCCACAGCAACCAGGGCGACTACTCCTCCACCATATGGGAAACCGGCCCGCATGCCCACATAGGCCGCCGACAAGGGAATAAACAGGTTGAGGGCAACCCCGGCGGGCCCAAGCAAGCCGGCGCCGACATGAAGCACCAAAGTCGCGAGGACGCCACCAAGGAGAAGCAACCAGCAATGCCCGGCACTCAGATTATTGGACCCCGGGACGCTCAATTAATCCAGAGAATGGCTGGCGGTAAAGGGCAGCAGGGCAATGTTGCGGGCCCGCTTGATCGCCTCGTTAACCTTGCGCTGGTGGGTAGCACAGTTGCCGGAAATCCGCCGGGGAACAATCTTACCGCGCTCGGACACAAAATAACGCAGAGTACGGATTTCCTTGTAGTCGATCTTAAGGGTCTTGTCTGCACAAAAACGGCATCCCTTGCGACGGGTGAAACGCCGGCGCTGAGGGGCTGCGGGCCTGCTATGGTTGCTCATATCTTTAATCCTCCATAAGTCGATGTTTTAGGTTGGCTCAGGCGGTCTCTTCGGTATCCGCTTCTGCGGCTGCAGCCTGCTCAGAAGCGCCGGTTTCGGCGACCAGCCCTTCCTCGAGCAAGACCGTCTGGAACTTCATGATATTGTCATCAATGCGCATGCGCCGCTCGAATTCGGTGATTACCTCGGGCTTGGCTTCGTAGGCTACCAGAACGAAGGAACCGCGGCCCTGCTTCTTGACCGGGTAAGCCAGTTTACGGACTCCCCATTCATCGACTTTGAGAATGGTTGCGTCCTGACCGGTCAGAACGCCCTTGAACTTGTCGACGACTGCCGCGTACTCATCGCCCACCGTATCAGGATGAACAATGAAAATGGTTTCGTAGGTCCTCATTATTAATCTCCTCTTGAGTTTGTAGCCCCGGTCCACCCGGAGCAAGGAGCGAACGCCTGAGCGTTCGGCCAAAAAGAACTTTTTTAAATACCACAGATTGCAGATTTATTCAACGCCTTTCGTTTCAGACATTGAAGCGGAAATGCATTACATCCCCGTCATGAACGATATAGTCCTTGCCCTCAAGGCGCATCAGCCCTTTTTCCTTGGCCCCGGCCTCGCCGCGGGAAGAAACGAAGTCCTGGTAGCCGATGACCTCGGCGCGGATGAACCCCTTTTCGAAATCGGTGTGGATTACCCCCGCCGCCCCAGGCGCCCGAGTTCCCCGGGGAATCGTCCACGCCCGCACCTCTTTGACCCCGGCGGTGAAGTAGGTAATCAAACCAAGCAGGTCGTACCCGGCATGGATCATCCGGTCGAGTCCGGATTCGGCCAGGCCTAGTTCGGCCAGAAACTCCTCCTTTTCATCGGCGGAGAGCTCTGCTATCTCGGCTTCAATCTTACCGCAGATGGTCACGACCTCGGCATTTTCAGCGACAGCCTGTTCGCGAATCAGGCCGACAAAGGGATGTTTTCCCTCCAGGTCGTCCTCAGAGACATTGGCCACGTAAAGAACCGGCTTGATGGTGATCAGATGAAGGTCGCGGATAATTCTTTGTTCCTCGACGTCGAGCATGGCTGCGCGGGCCGGACGCCCCTGCTCAAGGCATTCGCGGACCTTGACCAGTACCTCCAGCTCGGTCTGGAGTTTTTTGTCACCGCTTTTTGCCTGTTTTTCACTGCGAGCAATCCGCTTTTCAACCGTATCGAGATCCGCCAGATTCAATTCGGTCTGGATGACTTCCACATCCCGCAGTGGGTCCACCGAACCGTCGACGTGCACCACGTTGTCGTCTTCGAAACAGCGAACGATATGGGCAATGGCGTCCACCTGACGGATATGCCCGAGGAACTGGTTCCCGAGCCCTTCTCCCTTGCTGGCGCCTTTGACCAGCCCGGCAATATCGACAAACTCGATGGTCGTGGGGAGCACCCGTTGGGGCTTGACGATATCGGCAAGGGTGTCCAGCCGCTTATCGGGGACCGAGACCACGCCGACATTGGGCTCGATGGTGCAAAAGGGGTAATTCGCCGACTCCGCGCCGGCAGAGGTGATCGCGTTGAAAATAGTTGACTTGCCCACATTCGGCAGGCCGACGATGCCGCATTTAAATCCCATGATCTGACCGTTTCATGCAAAAGACGATAGCCGGGGCAAGCCCCGGCTATCGAGTTGTCCAGTTATCGTTGGCGCAGGAATTAAACCAGCAGCGGAGCGATGACCAGTGACACGACGCTCATCAGCTTGATGAGGATGTTCATGGAGGGGCCGGAGGTGTCCTTGAAGGGGTCGCCGACCGTATCACCGACAACGGCGGCCTTGTGGGCCTCGCCGCCCTTCTTTTCGCCGTCCAGTTCACCTTTTTCAATATATTTTTTGGCGTTATCCCAGGCGCCGCCCCCGTTGGACATCATCAACGCGAGCAATACGCCAGCCAAGGTGGCCCCGGCCAGCATGCCGCCAAGCGATTCCTTGCCCAGCAGAAAACCGACCAGCACCGGGGCGAGAACGGCAACCACGCCGGGCAGGACCATCTCTCTTAGAGCCGCACGAGCGGAGATATCTACACACTTTTCCGGCTCGGGCTTGGCTTCGGGCTTACCTTCCAGCAACCCGGGGATCTCCCGGAACTGACGGCGAATCTCGTCAACCATCTTGCCGGCGGCCCGGCCGACACTGGTCATGGTGAGAGCGCCGATGAAAAAGGGCAAGGCCCCGCCGATGAGAAGACCGATGACCACGGAGGGCTCGATCAGATTGATGGTCTCAAGACCCACGGTCGTGGCATAGGCCGAGAACAGGGCCAGGGCGGTCAGGGCGGCAGAACCGATAGCAAAACCCTTACCAACGGCCGCAGTGGTGTTACCGATAGCGTCCAGGCCGTCGGTGATCTTGCGGACATCCGGGCCAAGGCCGGCCATTTCGGAGATACCACCGGCGTTGTCAGCGATCGGGCCGTAGGCGTCGACGGTCATCGTCACGCCGACCGTGGCCAGCATGCCAACGGCGGCAATGCCAATGCCGTACAGGCCGGCAAAATAATTGGCGACAAAAATGCCGATGCATATGATCAGAATCGGTGCGGCACAGCTTTCAAGGCCAACCGCGAGGCCGTGAATGATATTGGTGGCCGGGCCGGTCTTGCTCGCTTCGGCGATGCGCTCCACCGGGGTGGCGGCGGTGTAGTATTCGGTAATCAGGCCGATGGAAATCCCGGCCAGAGTACCGGCAAGAATGGCCCAGAAGATTCCGGTATTGAGCCCCAGAACCTGGATCACAAAGAAGGCGGCAATCATGAACAGGCCAGCGGCGACAAAGGTCGTGTACCGCAGGGCCGCTGCGGGATCGATGTTTTTCAGGAACTTCATCGAACCGACCCCGATCAGGGAAAAGACCAGGCCAACCATGGCCAGCGCCAGCGGCAGAATCATCATCGAAGATTGGATGTGGTCACCGGTCCCGAGCATGCCAAGCATGTCCGGGGAAGCGGCGGCAGCAATGGCGATGGTCGCGATGATGGAGCCGACATAGGACTCGAAAATGTCAGCACCCATGCCGGCGGTATCACCGACGCAGTCACCAACGTTGTCGGCGATGACGCCAGGGTTGCGGGGATCGTCTTCGGGGATACCGGCCTCAACCTTGCCGACGAGGTCGGCGCCAACATCGGCAGCCTTAGTGTAGATGCCGCCACCGACGCGGGCGAACAGGGCGATGGAGGAGGCGCCCATGGCGAAGCCGTTGATGTATTTGGCAGTTACCGGGTCACCACCGAACATGATGTAGGCGATACCAACACCGATCACCCCCATCGAGGCGACCGAAAGCCCCATGACCGCGCCGCCGTTGAAGGAAACCATCAGGGCCTTCCCCTGCCCATCTGTCCTCGCGGCCTCGGCAGTACGAACATTGGCCCGGGTGGCGGCTTTCATGCCGATGAAGCCGCAGAGCATGGAGCAGATGGCCCCGCCCAGGAAGGCAAGAGCCGTCTGAAAGCCCATCCCGAGTACGATAAGGAAAAACACCAGGGCGATAAAGATTGCCAGCACCCGGTATTCTCGACTCAGAAAGGCCATGGCGCCAGCGTGAATGGCTTCGGAGATCTCCTTCATCTTGTCGTTGCCGACGGGCTGGCCCTTGATGACATTGTAAATCACAATGGCGATCACGAAGCCGATAATGCCCAGAATCGGTGCGAACATCTGCAGTTCCATTGGAATCCTTCCCTCTCTTTCCCTCTCTGGTTATTGTGCCAAATCGCGATTATTAAACTCGTTCATGGCCCATTGGATGTCCCTGGACAGAAGGGCCTCCAGAACCCGAACCGAGTTGACCAACAATTCGTCAAGCAGCCTTCTCTCGGCAGCGGAAAAGGAACTCAGTACATAGCCTGCAACATCGCCATCACCATCGGGCCGACCGACCCCCATCCGGACCCGGACAAAGTCACCCTGGCCAAGAACAGCACAGATACTGCGGATGCCGTTATGGCCGCCGTGTCCTCCGCCGACCTTGATGCGGACCCGGCCGAAGGGCAGGTCGATGTCATCATGAACGACAATCAAATCCCCCGGCGAAACTCCGAGGGATTTGCTGGCGGAGCCGACACTGACTCCGCTTCGATTCATAAAGGTCTGGGGCAAGAGGACCGTCGCCTGGGTACCGGCAATGCTACCAACCCCAAAAACACCCTGATGCCCCTGCTTTTTGAGGGCGATGCCAGCCGAGGCGGCCAACCGTTCGGCGACCATGAAACCGATGTTATGCCGAGTAAGGGCGTATTTGGCCCCAGGGTTTCCCAGGCCGACAACCAGCTTCAAGATGTCCCCGCTCAGGCCTCGACGGGCTCTTCTTCACCCTCGGCGAACTCAACCTCACCTTCCCCCTCTGCCTTGTGGCCGGTGCAGGTAATTACCGTGAAGTTGACATCGTGGGGAATCTCAACCCCATCCGGAGCGACAATTTCATCAACATGGATGACGTCGCCGATCTCCAGAGCGGTGACATCGACCTCGATCGCAGCGGGAATGGCGGTGGGCAGGCAGACCACCTCTAGTTCATGACGGATAATCTGCAAGCTGCCGCCGATTTTTTCGCCAGCGGATTTGCCCAGTGGATGAACCGGGACCATGACATGCACCTTCTGCTTCATATCGATGGTCTGGAAATCGGCATGGAGCACGTCACGGCGGATGGGATCCATCTGCATATCCTTGAGAATGACCGACTTGCCATCGAATCCGCCCTCACCCTTAAGAGTAAGGATGGTGTTCCAGCCGGCTTCGGTAGCGATGGCCTTTTTGAGGGCCTTGGGATCTACGGAAATTGCGCAGGGCTCCATTCCCTTGCCGTAGACGACGGCCGGAGCCAGTCCCTGGCGACGCAGACTGCGGGAAATCCCCTTCCCAACCGTATCACGCGACGCAACGTTAAGTTCGGATGTAGCCATTTATCTTTCCTCCGTTGAGATCTGTTCCCAGAATAGTTTTAAAAATACCTTAGGTTTTGCTTTAGACAAAGAGCGAACTTACCGATTCATCACCATGAATGCGGCGAATGGCCTCAGCGAGCACCTCGGCAACCGACAGCACCCGGAGTTTCGAACAAGCCTTGACCTTTTCCCCCAGCGGGATGGTATTGGTGACGACAACTTCCTCAAGGCAACTGCCACTGATTCGCTCAAGCGCCGGGCCTGAAAGCACCGCATGGGTAGCGCATGCATACACTTCCCTGGCGCCTTTCTCCTTCAGCGCGCCGGCAGCCTGACAGAGGGTTCCAGCAGTATCAATCATATCATCAATAATAACGCAGGTCTCGCCACTGACGTCGCCAATGATGTTCATCACCTCAGAAACATTCGGCCCACTTCGCCGCTTGTCGATGATGGCCAACCCGGCATCGAGACGCTTGGCGAAGGCACGGGCACGCTCCGTCCCCCCCGCATCGGGGGAGACAACCACCAAACGGCCGCTGAATCGATCCTTGATGTGGGAAAGCATCACCGGCGCGGCGTAAAGGTGGTCCACCGGAATGTCAAAAAAACCTTGAATCTGTCCGGCATGCAGATCCATGGTCACCACCCGGCTCATCCCGGCTACGGAAATGAGGTCGGCCACCAGCTTGCTGGTAATCGGGGTCCGAGGGGCAACCTTGCGGTCCTGACGCGCGTAACCGAAATAAGGGATCACGGCAGTCACGCTGGCGGCCGAGGCCCGCTTGAGGGCATCGGTCATCACCAGAAGTTCCATAAGATTGTTGTTGGACGGCGCACAGGTGGACTGAATGACATAGACATCCCGTCCCCGGACGTTTTCGCCGATCTCGACCATGATTTCGCCATCCGAAAAGGTCTTGACCTTGGCACTGCCGAGAGGGACGGCCAGGTGTCCACAGATCTCCCGTGCCAAAGCGATGTTCGATGTGCCGGAAAAAATCTTAAACTTATCCACCACGCGGCCTTTCATACAGCTAGGAAAAAACTGTAGGTCATGGTGACCCATGACCTAACCGGAATCAAAAGCAATGAAGCTATCAGCGGGCCCTGTCGAATCCCCCGCAGAGGGTTACTCGCCAAAACCTATCAGCCTTGATGGCTGGGGCGCCAGGATTCGAACCTGGGAATGCCGGAATCAAAATCCGGTGCCTTACCGCTTGGCGACGCCCCAAAAAACTATTTACCGCCAACACCGTGGCGAAGAATGACTCTTCCGACAGGATACCCGGCCAGACGCCCGACCTCAATCCTCAAGCGGTTGCACCAAAAAAGATCGCCATCCGGGCGTTCCGGCGAGAACCCCAACCGCCTTCCGAGCCGAACCCTCGTCGTCGAATACCCCGAAAACGGTTGGCCCACTACCGGACATCAGCGAACCAAGCGCTCCGAGTGCCAGGAGATCCGACTTGACCTTCTCCACCACAGGGTATTCGGGCACTGTCACCTGCTCGAGGTCATTGTGGAGAAAAACCGCCAATTCCCCCGCCGTGCTGGGAAACTTCGGCAGTTTAGCCACATCACCTGGGGATGTCAACCTTAAATTTCGGTACACCCAGGCGGTTGAAACCGCCACCCCGGGGTTGACCAAAACGTACCACACCGAGGGCAATCCGCGAACCGGCTCCAGCACATCCCCAATTCCCGTCGCCCAAGCCGGCTGCCTGAAGATAAAAAAGGGGACATCGGCGCCGAGCCTGCTTCCGGCGGCCATAAGCTCCTGCTGCGAAAACCCGGTCCCCAGCATCTCATTAAGCCCGACCAGAACCGCTGCAGCATCCGAGGATCCCCCGCCAAGCCCAGCGGCCACCGGAATCTGCTTATCAATAACAATTTCTACCCCTGGGACCGATCCGGCTCGCTCCAGAATGCTCGCCGCAGCACGGGCGGCAATATTTGACTCGCCCGGGGCCAGCGCAACCCCGGAGCACGCAACGCGCACCCCGGGCACTGCATCCAGTGCTATTTCGATCCGGTCAAAAAGGGAAACTCGCTGCATGAGCATGGCAAGGTCGTGATAACCATCAACACGCTTGCCAAGAACATGCAGGCAAAGATTGATTTTTGCAGGTGCCAAAAAGGTTTTTTTCATATCCAATCCCCACCCTGGTCGGTTCCAGGAGGAAGCTTCCGCCAGCGAGCATCAGGCGCAAAGATACTCAGACCCGCCCCAAGGAGTCAAGACGCAAACGGGCGCTCGACATGGCCATTGGCGACAACGACCCTGAACGACAAAGACCAACTTCCGCTCGAGAGCAAGGGCGGGCCGCCAGCTCCTCCCCCGAGAGAACCGAAAAGGCTACGGCGCGAAGCCGTAGCCTTTTCGGTAATACTTGGCGGTCACTTTATCCGAAACAACCCCAAGCAGAGAGCCTGCCAATTTAATTACTTGCTTTTGACCGGCGGATCATGGGGATCCAGGTGACAGGTCAGGCACTGCGGGAACTTTCCGTGCAGAGCGTCACTGTGAGGCAGCCCATGGCAATCATTGCATTTGGGAATCAAGCCGTGCTGGGTATGACAAGAGACGCAGGAGACACTGCCATGCTTGCTCTTGCTTGTAGACCAGGTCTCGTACACCTGGCCATGACAGGCACTGCAGGTCTTGAGCTCCACCTTGCCGGCAAAGGAAATCTGCAGGGGCTTATGAACCGGATGGCAGCCGGTGCAGGTTTCGAGCGGCTGAGCCTGGTAATGAGGCTCATGGCAGTTGAAGCAGGCCGGGATGTACCCGTGGGACTCATGGCAGGCTTGACAACCTTGTTCGGTATGGGCGCTGGGAAACTGCTTGAGCTGCGCAGCCGGAGAGCTGTGACAGTTGCCACAGTTGCTGGTCAGCTGAGCGACCATGGGAACCTTCCTGGGGGTGTGGGGGTTCTGATGACAGGAAAGGCAATCGGTAAAGGGTTTGCCGTGGGGCAGTGTATGGCAATTGGAGCACTGGGGCATCAATTCGTCCCAGTTCTGCTTGTTGGGGTTATAGGCGTGAAACTTCTGGTGACAGTTCTGGCAATCAAATTTGTGGCGACCGCCTGTCTCCTTAAGCCCACGGAACTGAACGGGGTGGCACTGTGCGCACTGCTGAACCCCAAGCGGCTTGGGTTCGGCGGCATAGGGGTCGATGTCTCCCTGCTCGGCGCTGGCCGACACGGGCGCAGGCATCGTATCGGCCGTCGGTGCCGGTGCGGATGGCACGGGGGCCGAAGCCTTCACCTCTCCACCGGGCATGACACAGGCGGCAAGAACAAAAGTCAACACCGCGGTCAGAGATGCGATGCTCAACCTTAAAGTTTTGATTTTTGACTTCAACATGACTGATTTCCTCTGCAAAGTATCTGGTGCCCCGAATGAAACAACCGGAAAAAGGATCTCCCCGGAGCCCCTTCCGTGCCTCAACGGCAGGAAAGGGGCTCCAAGCCAGTATTACTTGTTGAGATCGTGAGCGATATTATGGCAATCACCGCATTTGGGGAACTTCTTGTGGATCCCTTCGGCGTGGGGCATGCCGTGGCAGTCGCTGCACTGGGGAACCGTCTTATGCTTGTCCGCGTGGCAGGTGACACAGGCTACATCCTTATGCTTGTACGGGGTAGCGCCGAGCAGCGTGAAGGCGCTTTCGTGGCAGGCCGCACACTTGATGTTGGCCGTCTCGGGGCCGTAGGTGACCACCAGCGGCTGATGGGCCTGATGACAGGTCGCGCAATCGGCCTGGGTCATCTGCTGAGAATGGGGCTCGTGACACTGGACGCACTCGGGTATCACGCCATGGCGGTCGGCATGACAGAAATTGCAGGCGAATGTCGTGTGTTTGCTGGGGTTAGCTTCAAGCTGAGCATTCTGGGAATCGTGACAGGTCAGACAGGGGGCTTTAAGTTCACCCTTGAGCACGACCTGCAGCGGAGAATGGGGATTGTGACAGCCGACGCACCCTTCGAGCTCGAAGTGGGTCTCACCCTCGTGACACATGCTGCACTGGGGAATATTGTTGGCCACCTTGGGCCGGTGGCTCGTATGACAATCCTGGCAGCCGATCTGGCTTTTATGCGCGGCGCCGTTTGCTTCGATCTCCCTGGGCTGGGTCTCATGGCATTTGATGCAGTCAGAATTCCCCAGCATCACACCTTGGGCGAGAGCGGAGCTCGCCCCTTGTCCAACCATCCAGAACCCGAGCAGGGCCAAGCAGGTAAAAATTCGCAGCCCGATTCTTCTTCCCTTTTGCATTGATTTCCTCCCTTTCAACAACTCCAGTAAATAATTTTATGCCCCGCCTTCCGGTGGCAGTCAGAACATCTATGTAAAAACTCCGCTGAACGCTCATACCCGGCTTCAGTCGAGAGCGATGCAAATGAGACAGGCCTAACCGACGGCCTCGCAGATACTAGCAGAAATGCACTCCTCTGTCCACCGGGAAAATTACCGGAACCGCCCCCAAAACAAAGCCTGACCACGGTGGCCACGGTCCCCGGGCGGGCGGCGGCTCAACCGGAAAGGGCTTCAAGGACACGCTTCACCTCGGCCAGCGACACACCGGATATCAGCAGCCGCTTGTGGCGGGATTTTTCGCCGGCCTCAAGGGCCACCTCACTTTTGGCAACACTGAAAAGCTTGGCAAAAAACGCGCAGCAACGTTTGTTGGCCTCTCCCGCTACCGGCGGAGACGTCAGACAGACCTTCAATTCATCGCCCTGCAGCCCAACGATCCGGTTTTTACTCGCCCGGGGCTGAACGTAAAGATTCAGCCGAACACCGCCAGGAACCTCATGCAGACAGGGCCACATCAAACCTCCTCCGGGTCCTCGGTCCCTTCTTCAGGGGCCGGGGCGCGGCCCCGACCGAAAGGGAGGGGTTCTTCGAGCAGGTTGGTTTTACGATCACCTTCGTGAACCGTAACCACTTCAAGATCGAGCATCCTGACATGATTTTCCAAAAGGGCCCGCAAGCTGGTTTCAAAGGAGATCTTCTGCCGTTTGATCTCCTGAATTTCACTGACCAGCTGGATCCGGCGCTCCTCTGCATCCCGGACGATCCGCTCCGCCCGCAACCGGGCATCGGCGACAATGATTTCCGCCTCCTTGCGAGCGTTGGACTTCAACTCATCGGTCATCCGTTGGGTGGTCAGCAAAGTTTCCTTCAGGGTCGCTTCACGCTGGCGCATTTCGTCCAGGGACGCCCGGGTACGGGCCAGTTCCTCCCGGACTTCCTGGCTCTGCTTGTGAAGGCGCTCAAGCTCATCAGCGACCAACTCCAGGAAATGATCGACCCCAGCCTTGTCGTAGCCAAACGGGCGGGTCTTGAACTGGTGCTGCTGAATATCAATGGGGGTAATCGTCATGGCCCCCCCGTCAGAGGCTGTACGCCAGCCGCTGCAGCGCAACCAGCACCACCCTTTGGACCAGGTAGATTCCGAATAAAAGGGCAATCGGGGAAAGGTCGATGCCGCCAAACTGGAGCGGCAGGACCCGGCGGAGTCGATAGAGCACCGGATCGGTGGCGTTATGCAGGAAACGGACGATGGGATTGTAGGGATCGGGATTAACCCAGGAGATGATGGCCCTGGCCACGACGATATAAATGTAAACGGTGGTGACCAGGTTGACAACCTGGGCCAGGATCATGATCAGTTCACCTGCAAAACTCATGAGGCTTCCTTTCTAAGAGGCAGTCATCACACTGGATTTCAACATGAATCCCACTTTATACAGCAATGGACAAAAACCTGTCAAACGGTTTCCCTTCAGCAAACATCAAGTGCAGCGGGCCGAAAAAAGCTCCTTTTTCCGACCCCCAGCGTCAACTCTGTTTTGACATAGGCTAAAAAGATCGCTAGATTTACAGTTCGCTAAAGCACTCGAAGGGGAGGCCCCATGTAAGTGAACAATAGGGGATTTGAGAATGAAACGCACGAACAATCTTAAAGTCAGCGGCCTTACACCGATTATTGCACCTGCGGACCTGAAACAGGTTTTTCCGCTCTCGGAGCAGGCCGCCGAGGAGGTCACCCAGGCCCGGGAGCAGGTCCGCAACATCCTCTGCGGCCAGGACCGCCGGGTGATGGTCGTGGTCGGCCCCTGCTCCATCCATGATCCGCGAGCGGCCCTGGAGTACGCCGAACGCCTGGCAAAACTGAATCGCGATCTGCATGACCAGTTGCTGCTGGTCATGCGGGTCTATTTTGAAAAGCCCCGCACCACGATCGGCTGGAAGGGGCTGATCAACGATCCCGATCTCAACGGCACCCACCAGATCTCCAAGGGCCTCGGGGTGGCCCGCGGACTGCTCTGCGCCATTACCGGCCTCGGCCTGCCCGTTGCCTCGGAAATGCTCGACCCGATCACCCCGCAATACCTTGCGGATCTGATCAGCTGGGGAGCGATCGGAGCCCGCACCACCGAATCCCAGACCCACCGGGAAATGGCCAGCGGCCTCTCTTTTCCGGTGGGATTCAAGAACGGCACCGACGGCGGTCTGCAGGTGGCCATTGATGCCATGTCCGCGGCACGCCATCCACACAGCTTCCTCGGCATCAACCGTGAAGGCCTTACTTCGATCGTTCAGACCATTGGCAATCCGGATGTTCATATTGTCCTGCGGGGTGGTAACGACAAGCCCAATTATTACCCCGAGGACATCGCCCAAACCGAGCAGATGCTCGAAAAGTCCGGGCTGAATAACGCCATCATGGTCGATTGCAGCCATGCCAACTCCTTCAAGGACCATGAACGGCAAGAGAAGGTGCTGATGGACGTGACGGAGCAGATCACCGCCGGCAATCGATCAATCTGCGCACTCATGATCGAAAGCAACCTCGAGGCCGGCAATCAGCCGATTTCAGCCACGCCGACCGAGCTCAGGTATGGGGTCTCGATCACCGACAAGTGCGTCGACTGGGCAACCACCGAAAGAATGCTGCGCCATGCCCATGCCAAACTCGCCAAATGCGGCGGCAGGTCAATCGGCTAAACCACCAAGAGAACTCGATGCGGAAACACAACCATACCGAACCTGAGTCAGCCGTGCCGCCGGGGTGCTGCGGTACCCCGACGCCCGCCCCGGTCAGTCGCCCGCCCGAAGCCGATCCGTCTCACAGCGCAGCCACGCCCGACCAACCTGCGGACTGCGGCTGTGCACCAAAGGGCATGCCCTCAGGCTGCGGTCCTCCCTCCGCAGCAAACGCCACCGGTTGCCAGGAGTTTCGAGCAGAACGGCCGGGTTACCGCATCTGGCCCTTTGTCGAGGGATGGCTGGAGACGCCCGTCGGCCAGGTGCCGATGGTCAAAACCCGGCTCGCGCCGATGGACACTCTCGGTCGCTGGCAGATGCGCTGGGGGTTCGGCCGCCTGCGCTATCAGATCGCACCGGGCGTCTATGCCGCAGGGCGACCCACCCCGGCTTCGCCCGTTCTGGTTTCAGCCAATTACAAACTGAGCTTCGACGCCCTGCGCAGTCAGTTGAACGGACTGGATGCCTGGATCCTGGTAATCGACACCAAGGGGATCAATGTCTGGTGTGCCGCAGGCAAAGGAACCTTCGGAACGGCGGAAATCGCCCATCGGGTCAAACGGGTGGGGCTTGCCAAGCTGGTTGACCATCGGGTCCTGGTTCTGCCCCAGCTCGGGGCACCGGGCGTTGCCGCCCACGAGGTACACAGAACATGCGGCTTCAGGGTCGAATACGGGCCGGTCAGGGCGGCCGACATCGGGGAATTTCTGGCCGCAGGCATGCAGGCCTCTCCGGCCATGCGGCGGGTAACCTTCGCCACCCTGGATCGGCTGGTCCTGACCCCGGTGGAGCTGGCAGGGCTGTTCAAAACAACCCTCTGGATTGCCCTGGCTCTGTTTGTCCTGGGCGGCATCGGTCCGGGGTTCTTTTCCTTTAGCGCTGCAATCCAGCGAGGAACTGCCGCCTTTCTGGTCTACCTGGCCGGCATACTGAGCGGAGCGGTTCTGGTACCGACCCTGCTGCCCTGGGTACCGGGCCGAGCCTTTGCCCTCAAGGGAGCCCTGGCCGGGATTCTGGTGGCCTTGATTGCCTTGATGACGGCCGGCGGCGGTCTGAGCCTCCTTAACGGCCTGGCACTGCTGGTCGCCCTTCCGGCCCTGGCCTCCTATTGCAGCATGAATTTCACCGGCTCCACGACCTTCACCTCCCCCTCCGGGGTGGAAAAGGAAATGCGCCGGGCGATCCCCCTGCAGGCTACGGCCCTGCTGGTTGCAACCATCTGCTGGATTGCCTCGGCATTTTACTAGGATAAAGATGATGAGCCAATTTCGCTACCTGGACGGGGTGAGCAGCCTCAAGCTGGACCGGCCAACCTGCATCGGCTGCGCAATGTGCGCCGTGGTCTGCCCTCACGCGGTGTTTGTTATTGAGGAAAAAAAAGCGGTTATCGCGGAAAAGGACCGCTGCATGGAATGCGGAGCCTGTGCGAAGAATTGCCCGGTAGCCGCCATCGATGTGCAGGCTGGGGTCGGCTGTGCTTCGGCCATCATCCACGGCTGGCTGACGGGAAAAGAACCGAGCTGCGACTGCGGCGGCGGATCGACCTGCTGTTGAACCTCAAGCCATCGCGAATGCTTGCCGGGCCTTTCGGGCCAGGGTTCGGCCGATGCTGATCGAGGCAGTGGCGGCCGGCGAGGGTGCGTTGAGGACATGGACCATCCCCTCGGCCTCGACAATACGGAAGTCATCGACCAGATTTCCCGCCAGATCCACCGCCTGGGCCCGCACCCCGGCGCCACCGGGGGCCAGGTCCCCTTCCTCCAGCTCGGGGACCAGGCGCCGCAAATCCCTGGCAAACACGCTTTTGCGAAACGAGCGATAATACTCCTGCCCCCCCATCCTCCAGAAGCGCCTGGCCATCCGCCAAAAGCCCGGATAGCTCAGAATCTCAGCCATATCGCGTATTGAAAAACTCTGCCGGGAGTACCCCTCCCGCTTCAGCGCCAGCACCGCATTGGGACCGGCTTCGCGCCGACCGTCGATCATGCGGGTCAAATGCACCCCCAGAAAGGGAAAGTTCGGATCGGGGACCGGATAAATCAGGTTGCGTACCAATTGACGACAGGGTTCGGTCAGCTGATAGTATTCGCCGCGAAAAGGAATGATCCGCAACTCCGGACGGGCTCCGGCCAAGCGCGCCACACGGTCGCATTGAAGGCCGGCACAATTTACCAGAAACCGGGTTCTGACCGTGCCCAGCGGAGTATCCAGAGCAAACGCCCCTCCGATGCGGCGAACCCTGCGGACCCGCGACTGAAGGCGGACCTCGCCACCCTTGATCTTGACAACTCGCGCGTAAGCCTCGGTGACCTGGCGATAGTCGACGATGCCGGTTTCCGGGACCCAGAGCCCTGAGATTCCCGCTACGTGCGGCTCATATTCGCGCAGCTGCCGGGAGTCGAGCCGCTCGATCCCGGCAAGGCCATTCTCCCGTCCCCGCCGCTCAAGTTCCGCCAGGCCCGGCAACTCCTTCTCGCCGACGGCCACCACGACCTTTCCGCAACGCTCAAACGGGACCTGATGCCGCGCGCAAAATTCGTACAAAGCATCCCGGCCGGCCACGCAGTCTTGGGCTTTCAGGGAGCCCGGCCGATAATAGAGGCCGGAGTGAATCACCCCACTGTTGTGACCGGTCTGATGGGCGGCGAGGCGATCTTCCTTTTCCAGCACCAGCAGAGAAATCCCCGGCAGCTGGTCGACCAGCGCCATGGCGGTGGCCAAGCCGATGATGCCGCCGCCGACAATGGCAATGTCATGAACTTTCGAGGTCACCGGGGAGCCCCTCAGGCTTTGCGCACCATGGCTTCGACCTCCATCCGCACATCATCGATATTGACGCGCACCACTTTGCCCTTTTCCCGTTCGCACCGCACCAGGCCCTCCTCCACCCACTCCAGCACCAGGGCCTTCTGAATGCCGAACTTGTCGGCCGATGCTTCGGGGCTATACCAGGTTTTTACCAGGGCCATCGGTTTGCCTCCTTCCGGTTGGAGTAATTTGTGCATATGCATTATACCGTGGAACCAGACCATTGTCCTGAAGCCCTTTTGGCTTTACAAGACGACTCCAAATCCTTACATTTAAAAAAATCGTTCTTAATGGAATGCCTTCATGGACGCCAACATCCTCATAATCGATGACTCCCATGCCGTCAGGCAGCAGATGCTTGAGATCCTTAAAAAGACGACCCTGTTCGCGGTTTACCACGAAGCGGGAAACGTTATCGACGGCTTCAAGATCGTTCTCAATCAACCGATCGATGTGGTTCTCTGCGATCTGGAGATGCCGGGTATGGACGGGTTCAAGTTCCTCAGCATGATCAATACCCGGGGCGAGCTGCGCGACATCCCGGTCATTATGGTCACCGGCCGCGAAGACCAGGAGACCAAGATCCGGGGATTGGAACAGGGAGCCAGCGACTATGTCACCAAACCCTTCGATCCGGCCGAGCTGGTCGCTCGTATCAAGGTGCAGCTAAAAATCAAAAATCTGCAGGATAGCCTGAAGGAGAGCAACCAGGCCCTACTGGAGCTCTCCAACACCGATCCGCTGACCCGCCTGAACAACCGGCGCTGCCTGATGGAATCGCTGGAAAAGGAGTTCAAACGCAGCGAGCGCTCCAAATCCCCGCTGTCGCTGATCATGCTCGACATCGACCATTTCAAAAAGGTTAACGACAGCTATGGGCATCAGGAAGGGGATGCCGTGCTGGTGGCCGTGGCCGACATGCTGCGCCGCCATTTGCGCGAATATGACATGGCGGCCCGCTTTGGCGGTGAGGAATTTGCCCTGGTGCTCCCCGATACCGAACTGGTACGCGCCGTACAGGTCGCCGAAAGGTTACGCGAATCGGCCGCGGAGATGACCTTTAATGGCGTCTTGAGTAAACTCAGGCTGACCATCAGCCTCGGCGTGGCCAGTTTTCCCCGCGGACGGATCAAGTCGGTGGACGATCTGATCCGGCAGGCCGACTATGCCCTGTACAATGCCAAGGGCGCCGGACGGGACCGGGTCGAAGTCATGGAGGCATAAAACACCAAAGGCCGCGCAACCGCACGGCCTTTTCTCTTGCCCGACACCTCTCCACACTGCCAACTTTATCTGCTCTCGATTTTCAGGTCATCGTAATAGGCCACCACCGACTCCCCGGTATTGTCGGTATCGGTCATAATGGCGATGGCCCCCACCGGCGGCGGCTCTTCTCCGAAAATCCGCCGGTAGTCTTCCAGCACGTTCCGTTTTTCCGTTACCCATTGCCCGACCGGTTCACCGCCGCTCCGGCAAGCCACCATGACCGCGTTGGCAAAATAGCTGTTCGGGATATGCTCTCCCACCGGGAAGCGACTGGTCCAGATATAGCTGATGCTCCTGGTTTTAGGCGGGAACCAATGGGGGAAGACCACATAGACCCTGGCCGGATAGTCATCCCCGGCCTTGCGCCGGGGGTCGCTTTTGGCCACCAGGCCATCGACTTTCCAGCGCCAGCTGAGCACCGGAAAATCCTTCAGGTCATATGCCCTCCTGAACACCAGCCCCGAAGCCGAATCATGGCTCTCGGCCCTCAGGGATCGCCCATCTCGGTCGCTAACGACCGAATAAAGGGTGCGGCCCTTGAATTCCTTCTCTTCCCATCCCGGCGCCAGTCCGTCTTCAAAATCATCGATCAGGGCCGCGGGCTCCCCCGCGCCGGAACCTGCCGCGCAAAAGAACATGACCAGCAGGCTAAAAACCAGATTGCGAAACATTCCTTCCCCCGTTCGATGCGACATCCTGGTCACAAAAACCGCCCAAGGTCAGGTGCTGGCAGGAAGGCAGGCCTTCCACGGAACCGGCAGCCGGGGCTTTACGGTCAGATGAAGCGGCCGTTCTTCAGGAAATCCCGGGCCACATCCTTGGCTCCCTTGGCCGTGGCCTGGGCTTCAAGGTCGGCCATGGCTTCGGCGGGAATGGCTCCACCCAGCTTGTTGATCAACCGCGCCAGAGCCGGAAATTTTTTCAGGGTGTCCTTGCGCACCACCGGTGCTGCCTGGGCAGGTACCGCAGCAGGGACCGCCCGTGGCTCTTCAAACCCTAGCGGCTTGAGCCAGATCAGGTTAAGGTCCTGGTTGTAGGCCTCCTTGACCGATTGATACAACGCCTCCGGATCAGAGACGGCCCCCCCCTTGAGGATCTCGGTCTGACCGACACCGGTATACTCGATATACATGTCGAGATCCGCTTTCAGCAGGGCCTCGTGAACCGCTGCGGTGGAATCGAATTTGACGATCTTGACCGTGGTCCCGGTGCGTTCGCTGATCAGGATGGCCAGGATTTCCGCAAGAATATCCTGCTGCACCGTTCCTTTGGACCCGATCACCAGGGTTTTGCCGACGCAAGCGCCGGCGGGAGCGGTCAGGGTCAGGGCAAGAACCGCGGCGACCAAGCCAAGCCCCAGGCATTTTAACGGTCTTCCGATCTTCATGATTCAACTCCTTGTCGTGCTGGTGCAACCAGAACCCCGGCCGGTATCCGGGGTCAATGGTCCTCAGTGATAATTGCCCGCCTCCGGCCCCGCTCCGGGCGGACCGATGTCGACGCTGCCGAATTTCTGCTCGTAGCTACGCATGTTCTCTTCCAGGGCCAGGATCAGGCGCTTGACGTGCCTGGGCGAGGTGATCACCCGACTGCGCACTTTGGCCCTGGGATTCTGGGGTTGGGCAAAGATGAAGTCGAGGGTGAATTCGGCATCGGTGTGATTAACCACCGCCAGATTAGCATAAACCCCCTGGGCCGTCTCCTCGTCCAGCTGAATTTCCAGCTTGAACCCTTTGGCCTTCTTGTCGCTCACTCAAAACCTCCGATGCCCCCTTCCGGGGAAAAAGTCGATGCCATTTTATTGGCCGGGTTCCGTGCCGGCATCCACCACCGGCCCGGTCAGCCACGGGCTGAAGCGGACCACATCCAGTAAATAGCTCTCAGAGCCCGATTCCTCAGAGATTATCCTCGGCTGGTCCTTGCGGTCATGAAAAATAGCCACATTGCCGTCATTACCCGCCGCGACCAGCTTGGCGGTATCGTTCCCCCACCAGTTACCACTGACATCGACGAAATCACTGAATTCGGCAGTCATCCGCGGCATCATGGGGTTGGGCCCCTGGCGTCCGATGGCTTTTTCCCGGGCGATCCCCGTCGAACCGACCCGCCGTTCTCTGTCGGCACTCTGCATGATGCCGAGCCGCACTCCCAGGTCATTGTTGAGGAAGTTATTGTTCTTGACCCGGGGGTAGGAAGAATAATCGCAGACCAGAGCCACGTCGTTGTTTTCCAGCTGGTTTTTCTCCACGTCGGGGCTGGAGCGACGCAGGTTGTGCAAAGCCACGCGATTGTCCAGAAACCTGTTGTGGATCACCCGAGGCGTCCCGAGCTGGTCATTGCGAATGGCGGTGTCGTTGCCGACAAAGGTGTTGTTATCCACCGTCGGCGCCGAAAAAGAAAAATTGACCAGAGCGGTTTTGTTGTCGGTAAAGGCGTTGCCGCGGATAAGGGGCGTAGTGCGGGTCTGATCGCAATAGATGCCGGTTTCGTTTTCGCTGAAGAGGTTATTCACCACCTGGCCTGAAAACCCGCGCAACAGACCGACCCCCTGCCGGTTGGCGGAGAAGGTGTTGCCCTCGATCCGCCCCGAGCTGCTGTGCGAAGCCAGGACGGCCACCTTCCGGTGCCCGGCAAAATGGCTGCGCAGAATGGTCGGGGCCGACTTCATTTCGATATCGATGCCGAGCTCGTTGTCCTCGAAGCGACATGTCTCGATGACCGGGCTGGACTGGCGCAGCAACCTGACTGCCGTGCCGCAGTCGGCAAAGGAGGAAAAGCTCAGGACAAAGGACTGCAGGTTGCTGCTGATGGCCGTCTCGGCCCTGGCGAAGCGGCCATGTTCGATACGACTGCCGGCCTCCCCTTCCCGGAACTCGATCCCCTCCCAGCCCTCCGGACCGTCAAAAACCACGGGTTGCTCCGCCGTCCCCTGCACCTCCAAAATGCCCTGGACGACGATTTTCGCCTCGGGCCGCAGGGGGCGGACCAAGGTGCCGGGAGCGATCCGCAGACGGGCTCCGACGGGGACCGTGACCGCCTCCTCCAGCGTCACGTTCCCCTGCCAGAGGACCTCCCCGCGAAGGGTTCGGGCATCGGCCCCGCTCGCCAGCACGGCCAGGGTCAGTAGCCAGAGGGTCCCGAGAAGCCGTTGCCGGCGGCTAAAAATCCGCATTGCCATGATCATCGTCGGTCGCCCCGCCCAGCCCCAGGTTACCAAAGCTCTTTGCCAGAGAAGAGAACCATCCCTTCCCCCGTATCAGCAAAAGCAGTGCCAAGAAAAATCGTCAACCGGCAAGGGACTTACGAACTTTCTTCGGCCATTCTGGCGAATTTTCGTCAATCCGGGCGGTGCCCCCCCTGAAGAACTGCCATTTCCATCCCGGCACCGCGCCTCAGGGCAGGGCCTGTGCGGAGGAGTCACCGATCTGCAAGGCGTACACATGATGATCCCGGGAGCCGAACACCAGTCGGTCGCCGAACAACACCGGCGTCCCCTGGATTTCGCGGGGGACCTCAAAGGTCGTCAGAACATCGCCGCTTTCGACCCCCACGGCGAACAGGGTACCGTCATTGTCGCCGATGAAAAGTCGGCCGGAAACCAGCAGGGGCGTGGCATAGGTGGGGCCCGGCGCCTGCTGGCGCCAGATGACAATTCCGGTCGCCGCATCGATTTTCCACAAACTGCCGCCGGCGGTACCCAGGTAGATGCTCCCCCGGTCGAACACCGGGGCGCCGTAGAAGCAGGGCTCCGCGAGTTCGGTGCGCCAACGTTCTTCGCCGCTGACGTCGAGCGCAATGAGCGTCCCGTCGCGGGTCACCACCACCGGACCTTCGGGGGTTGCCGCCGGCGCGGCGAGCAGCGGGCTGCCCAGCCGCGCTTCCCACAGGCGAGCGCCGTCCAGCCGAAGGGCGCTCAGGGAGCCGGCCCCGCTGGCTTGGTAAAGCGCCCGGCCGTCCCAGACCGGAGCGCTGCGCAGGGGCTGGCCCGCCTGGTGCTGCCAGCGCCCGATGCCGCTTCCCGACTCGAGGGCGAACAGGGTTCCGTTCCAGGCCGGCAGAAGCAGCAACTCCGCCACCACCAGGGCGCCGCCCTGCCGGTGATCGTCGGCCCGGGACGGCGAATAGGTGAACTGCCAGCGGGTCTTGCCGCTGCGGCGCTCCAAAGCGAAGACCTCCCGCCCCCAGGTCTGGATGTAGACCGCCTCGCCGCCGAGGGCGGGCGAGGCATCCATGACGTCGCCAAGATCCCGGGACCAGAGCGGACGGCCCTGCGGATCGAGGGCATATAAATGCCCGTCCCAGCCGGGGACGTAAAGGGTTTCACCGGCGGCGGCAAAAGAGGCGTCGACAAATCCGCCGGTGGCGAACGTCCAGGCAACGCTGAGGCGCAGGGCGTCCCGGGGACCGGTTTCCGGAATCCAGGCCGACGCCGGCTGCAGATATACGGTACCGATTTCCGGATCCTTCCTGCGGTCGTAAATGGTCCGGGCCGCCGCCTCAGGGTCGGCGGTCCCCCACCAGTTGTCCGCCAGTTGGACGTCGTCGGTGTAAAAGTCGCCCAGCCGGAAGTTGTCCTCGTTACCGTACAGGTTGTTGTGATGGATGACGGCCTCCCGGTCGTTTTCGAACAGGAAGATCCCCGAGCCGTTATGGCGGATGATGTTGCGGGTCACCTCGATGGTGGTATTGCGGAAATTGATCCCCTTGCCCTGATTGTTTTCGATCAGACAATTGCGGATCACAAAGGAGGCCTGGCCGAGGCGGCAACCGTCGATGTTGCGGCGGATCGTGCAGTCCTCCACCACCCCCCGGGTAAAGTGGGCATGCAGGGTATAGGCGGAGTCGGTGATTTCGCAGTAGCGCAGATGAACGTCCCTGCTGAAATCGACGCGGATTTCCAGCCAGTCGCCGGGACGGGGATCGGCGGCGGCGCTGCGGAACCGGACCGGCATCGACCGGGTCCCTTCGGCGTGCAGGCTCCCCTCGACGATCAACACCCCGTCGCCGAGGCCGTCCTGGTCCTCATCGTGGCGGACAAAGGCGACGTCGGTCCCCGGAGCAATGGTCAGGGTCGCCCCCTTGAAGACCTTGACCGACCCGTCGATGACGACCCGTCCCTGCCAGGTGGCATCCTGGTGAATTTCCGCGTTGCGCAGGATGAGGACCTCATCGCTCGGCCTGACCCCGGCGCAGCCGGCCAAGACCAGCAGAAACAGGGCTGCAAGCAATCTCACCACATTTCCTCCACGACGATTTCGATTCCCGTGAGAGCCTGTCCCGTTTCCACGCGAACGACGTGGTCGGCAGCAGCATCATAGGTGCCGAAAAGTTCCCCCGGCGCCGGCGCTCCGCCCAGGGCATTGCGGGCAGAGAGATAATAATCGCCGCCGCGGGGAAAGGAAAGGACGAAGGTGCCGTCCTCGCCGGTGGGCTGGGAGACATAGAGGGGACGGTTCAGCATCTGCGGATCGTCGTAGAGAAAGGCCCGCACGCCCTGAACCGGCCGCCCCTGCCGGTCGACGATCCGGCCGTGAATGCTGGTCTGGCCGAACAGGCTGGCGGCGAGCCGATCGACCTTTTCGGGCACCTCGAGCATGGGGATGGCCACCCGGATCACCTCCCCCTCGGTCACCCTGACCGGATTCTCCGGGTAGTAACCGATGTAATCGCCGGCCTGCAGGGGACCGGCAAATCCGCCGCTGCGGCGCTGACGGGCCACCAGGTAATAGGTGCCCGGGGGCAGCTGGACTTCGAAGATCCCCTGGGCATCGGTCGGGGCGGTCATGGCCAACCCCATCCCCTTGAGGTCGCTGGTCAGATCGGTGTAGACGTAGATGACGGCGCCGGTCAGAGGCCCCTCGCCGGTGCCGACCCGCCCCAGCAGACCGGTGGCCGTTTGCGGCTCCCGCCCGGGAGCCGGCGGATGGCGGGAGACCAGGCCGAGATTCATCTCGGCCAACCCCGCCGCAGGGACGGTCACCGGATTGCGGCCGTAATAGGCGAACAACTCATCGCCCCGGGCCAGAAAATAGTAGGTTCCCGGCGGAAGTTCCAGAGCGAACAGTCCGTCCCCGGTCGAAACATTGGATCGGTAGGGCGCCGGTCCGGTCAACGTGGAGCCGCCGACCGGATAGGCTTCGACCCGCACCCCCGCTGCCGGCAGGGCCTTCACCGTCACCTTGCCCGACACGGTGGCCGCGAAAGCGGGGTTCGCCGGCAAACCGGCCAAGCCGGGTAGCAGCAGGAGAATAAGCAGAAAAAACAACCGTCGTAAGGCCATGATCCCACCTGTCGTTGATTGATCGGATGCCCCTGCCAAAACCGGGGAATCCGGTTCTGGCAGAAAGCCGTCAACAGTTCGGGGCCGATGGTCAGATGTCCATCAGGAAAAGAGCTGGTAGCCCCAGCCGAGCAGAATCGCCCCGGCGAGGCTGACCGCCAGGTAGCTGAGTACCACCCGCCGATGAAACATGCCCCAGAGGGCCACCATCGCCGGAATGCTGGAAACCGGGCCCGCCATCAGCAGGGTCAGGGCCGCGCCCCGGTCAATGCCGCGCTCAAGCAAACCGGCCAGGATCGGGATGATCGGGATCTGGTTGGTCGGCAGGGGCAGACCGATCGCGGCCGCCGTCATGACCGAAAGAAAGCTCTTCTGGCCGACCAGGACGGTGATCCAGGAGACGGGAACGAGGGTGACGATCACCGCTTCGAGGACGATGGCCAGAAGCAGGTATTTGCCGACGAACAGGCCGGCGTCAAGGGTCCGGTCGAAGATGAAGCGCAACCGACTGGGGCGGGGAACAACCGTCATGGTGCGCACCGCAATCCCGTTGGCGGCACCGATTTCGTAGGCGCTGGCCAGGGCACCGTCCTCTCGGTAGACCGGCCGCAGGCGAATCAGTTCTCCGGCCAGAAAGCCGCTCGAAACCAGCCATTGGGTGATGAATCCGGCCCCCAGGCCGATGAAGGCGGCGCCGCCGACTTTGAGCAGCGCCCATTCGGGCCCCAACCCCCGATAGGTGAGCAGCAGGGCATCGGGCCCCATGATCGGAGAGGTGGCCAGCAGGGCGATCAAGGGTGCGATAGGCGTCCCCATCATCGCCAGGGAAATGACGATCGGAAGAATGCCGCAGGCGCACAGGGGGGAAACCATGCCGACCGCCACCGCGAAGACAATCCCCAGGGCCCCGGCACGCTGGACGTAGTCGCGGATCCGCAGATCGAGCTTGTAGCCCTTGATCAAGCCGACCAGGACGACGGACAGGAGAAAAAACCACCACATCCGGGCCATCTCGTCGCGGACCACGATCAGCATCTGCAGGATCACCGAATCCGGCATTTACGTTCCCCCGTCCGAAAAGACCTTGAGGTCGAGAACGGCCGGCCGCACGGTCACCAGCTCCTCTTCGGCAAGTCCGCGCAGTTTCTTCAACAGCTCGTCGAGGGCCCGTTCCCGAGCCGCTTCGGCGGCTGCGAGTTCTGCCGGAGCAAGATGCGCCCGCCGGCTCTGCAGGTTCTCGCCGTGCCGGCGGAAATCCCCGGCCAGGGCCAGGGCCTGCCGGGTCAACTCGGCTGCGACACCCCGTCCGTCCTCGCGCCGAACCAGGGTCAGGGCGTGGCGGCCCTGCTCCCTGACGATCAGGCTGCCGTCTTCGACCCGACAGCCGGTGGCCTGGGCGATGCCGTCCAGCGCACAGGTCCGAACTCCGTAGACGGCCAGCAGTCCGGCCGCGGCCTGAGCCCGGGAGAACCGGCGGCGGGCCGCGTGACCCAACCGGCCGCCAAGGGTGCTCATCGGGCAGCGGTGGCCGTGCCGGCGGTAGATGGCATCGAACAGTCCGGCCGGCACCGGATCATTGGCCAGCTCAGAACTCATAGTGGTGGGGGCAGTCGGTATCGCGGATTTCACGGTATTTGGCGGTCATGTCCGGGGTCAGAAAGCGCCGCACCTCTTTGAGGGCCTTGCGGAAATGATCGATGGTCACGGTGGGGGAATCTTCCTTGATGGCATTGACCGTGGCCCGCTTGCACAGGCTCTCGATATCCCAGCCGACGTATCCCTCGCTCTGCGCCGCCAGCTCGCGGCGATCGATCCCCGAAGCCAGGTTGGGCATCCGGTCCATGTAGATGTTGAGCATCCCGAGCCGGTCCTCGGTGGTGGGCGGGTGCACGAACACCTTGCGATTAAAGCGTTTCTTCTCCTTGATCAGAGCCTGATCGACGGTATCGATGCGGTAGCAGGAACCGAGCAGCATGACGTTTTCAACCTGGTTGATGCGGTCGACCTGCTCGATGAACAGGCGGTTGAGCTCCTTGTCGGCAAAGGTCGGCGGCACCGCCCGCAGGTTGCCGGGGCTCCACTCGTAGGAGCAGCCGGCCCGCGGCGCCAGCCATTCGCAGTCGGAAATAAACAGGACGCAGGGCGCCTCGTGAACCGCACAATCAAACGCCTCGACCAACTCTTCGCCCTTGCCGAGCATTTCCTGGCCGGAGATATAGACAAAGGAGACCCCGGCCTCCTTGGCACAGGCTTCGGCGAGCATGGTGATTCCGGTCCCCAGGGGCCCCCAGAGCATCACGCCGGCGGGAATCCCCAGGTTGTGCCGACGAATCAGGTCGGGCTTTTTCAGGGGCAGGCAGACCATTTCCCGCAGGGTCTCCTTGACGTCTTGGTAGCCGCCGATGTCATCCCAGCCGATGACCGGGTCCCGAACCTCGTAAAAGATGTTCTTCAGTTTCCTGTGCATGCCGTAGAATCACTCCCTCTTCATTCCGGAATCGGCCGGGCGGCCAACACTCAATCGTACAAGGCTCCGGCCGTGGAAAGATTTCTAGCAACAACCATGCCACCACCTCTGAACGCGCAGCGGCCAGCGGGTCTAAAGATCATTGAGCAGCCGATAGATTTTCTGCTCGATCTCCCAGACTCCCGCCGCGCGGTCCTCGGCGCCCGCTTCGTCCATCAGCAACCGGGCCCGGTCGAGCTGGCCGTGGGCTTTGAGCAGCACGGGGGTCAACTGCGATTCGAGACGGATGCGGGGGATTTCACCCACCTGCTCTTCCAGTTCGGCGAGACCTTCGCCGGCCTTGACGACCTCCCGGACTTCGCGACTCTCCTCGGCGCCGGCCTCCGCCCGCAATTCGTCGACCAACCGCTGGACGTCCTGCACGATTTCCCGATAACGATCCGATATGCTCATGGTGGCTCCTTGAAAAAAATCGGCCGATTCCGGCCTGGGTCAAAGCTCTTCATAATAGTCAAATACCACCGGCAAAACAATGTAAAATCGCGGAAAGATGTTGACTTGGCGCCCCTGACGCTGGTAACGTATCACACCTTAACAACTGAACAGGAAACGCCCTAGGGGAGTAGTCTACTGAGAGTTCCGCGATTGCGGAACGACCCTTTGAACCTGATCCGGGTCATGCCGGCGTAGGGAAGCGGCGCGCGCATCCGGACCCGATACCGGAGGAGGCCGCTGTTAGCGGCCTTTTTTTATTTATGGACATTCTACTCAACGAACAGCCGGTCCGCGTGGCCGAAACCACCACCCTCCACGATCTGCGCGACCACGCCAAGCCGGACGCCGATGTCGTCATCCTCAACGGCTTTCCGGTGGCCGACGACCGTCCCCTCCAGCAGGGTGACCGGGTGGTGCTGATCCGGAGGGGCGAACAGCCTGCCCCCGCGGAACTCGAGGTGCTCATGGCTTCCCGCCACACCCCCGGGGTGCATGAGCGGGTCAAAAAGGGGATCGTGGGGATCGCCGGTGTCGGCGGGCTCGGTTCGGCGGTGGCCGTCGCCCTGGCGCGGATCGGAGTCGGCCGGTTGATCATCGCCGATTTCGACGTGGTCGAACCCTCCAATCTCAACCGCCAGCAGTTTTTCGTCGACCAGATCGGCCTGCCCAAGGTGGAGGCCCTGCGGGAAAACCTGGCCCGCATCAATCCCTACGTTCAGGTTGCGGTTTTTCAGGGCCGCCTCACGCCCGACAACATCCCCCAGCTGTTCGCCGGGGTGGACGTGATGGTCGAGGCCTTCGACGCCGCCGACCAGAAAGCCATGCTCACCGAAACCTTTTTATCACATTTTCCCGCAAAACCGCTGGTGGCCGCCTCGGGACTGGCCGGTTACGGTCCGTCCAACACGGTGACCACCCGCCGGGCGACCTCCAGACTCTACCTGGTGGGGGACGGCGAAACCGCCGCCCGCCCCGGCGAGGGCCTGATGGCGCCCCGGGTCGGCATCGCCGCCCATCATCAGGCCAACGCGGTGCTGCGCATTCTGCTGGGGGAAACCCCGGCTTGACCGGAGCAGGAGGACCATGATCCAGATCACTTTAAATGGCCAGTCCCGGGAAACCGACCCGGCCACCACCGTTCAACAGCTGCTGGATACCCTGGGGCTCGAGGCCGGCCGCGTGGCCGTGGAACTCAACCAGGCCATCCTGGCCAGGAACCGCTTTGCCGAGACCTCTTTGCATGACGGGGACACCCTGGAGATTGTCCAGTTCGTCGGTGGTGGGTAAAAAGATCGTTCACCACCTTTGGGTCCTCGCCGCCAACGGGTCGTTGTTTTGACGTAAAATTGATTTCATCTCAGAAAGGTCTAAATAGATAAATGGACGAACTGATCATTGCAGGTCGCCACTTCAAATCCCGGCTGCTGGTCGGCACCGGAAAGTTCGCCTCCAACGCGGCGATGGTCGCCGCCATGGAAGCTTCCGGCTGCGAAATCGTGACCGTGGCCCTGCGCCGGGTCGATATCGACAACCCCGGCGACAGCATGCTCAGCCACATCGACCGGAATAAATACCTGCTGTTGCCCAACACCAGCGGCGCCCGGGATGCCGACGAAGCCGTCCGACTGGCCCGCCTGGCCAGGGCGGCCGGCTGCGAACCCTGGGTTAAGCTGGAGGTCACTCCCGACCCCTACTATCTGCTGCCCGACCCCATCGAAACCCTCAAGGCTGCCGAGATCCTGGTCAAGGAGGGCTTCACCGTCCTGCCCTACATCCATGCCGATCCGGTGCTGGCCAAACACCTCCAGGAGGCCGGCACCGCCACGGTCATGCCGCTTGGCGCCCCCATCGGCACCAACAAGGGGGTCCGCACCCGCGACAGCATCGCCATCATCATCGAACAGGCCATCGTGCCGGTGGTGGTGGATGCCGGTCTCGGCGCCCCCTCCCACGCCGCCGAGGCGATGGAGATGGGCGCCGACGCGGTCCTGGTCAACACCGCCCTGGCCGTGGCACGCGATCCGGGAAAAATGGGCGCGGCCTTCAAAAAAGGAGTCGAGGCCGGCCGCGAAGGCTATCTCGCCGGCCTGGGCGAGCAGCGCAACCAGGCCGAGGCATCCAGCCCCCTGACCGGTTTTCTGCGGGATTAACTCATGAGCTTTCTCGACCAAATCAGCGACTACGATCCGACCCTGCTGCTCGCCGACATCGATGCCAAAACCTCCGGCGAGGTCGAGCGCGCCCTGCACGCCGAGCGGCTGCAGCTCGAGGACTTCAAGGCCCTGCTTTCCCCGGCCGCCGAAGCACACCTCGAGCCGATGGCAGCCAGGGCCCACCAGCTGACGGTCCGGCGCTTCGGCCGCAACATCCTGCTCTACGCCCCCATCTACCTCTCCAACGAGTGCGTCAACGG
>NPID01001281.1_pt1 | contig 36065 bp, 39 predicted proteins | sample 8637491 | NCBI WGS metagenome assembly NPID01 (sample SAMN07420843, study PRJNA396082) | bioreactor metagenome | isolation source: sample BA6 brine-fed electro-methanogenic bioreactor BA | place: Japan: Kochi | collected 2016-06-14 | reverse complement strand
TTGTTCCTTAAATTTTGGAATTTTCTTTTTTTAGACTTCTTAAGCTTGCTCTTATTTTTATCATTATTATATATAGCATGTACACTTACAATATAATAGTAATATATTATTTTAAAGGAAACATTAAGACTAACATTATAAAATATCAAAAAAATTAGAAAGGACGAATATGTATAATAGAGATTATCTTTCACAAGAAACATCTCAATATAAGGGTTCTGTAGACTCATCTAGAGCTGAATTAATGAGCTTTTTAAAAGCTACATATCAATTATTTGCTGGTTCACTACTTGCAGCAACTGCAGGAGCTTATATTGGATTAGATATGGTTTCAACAATTGCTAGTTGGTACTGGGGATTAGTAATTTTAGAGTTTGTTTTATTATTTGCACTATTTGCAGTAAAAAATAAACCAGGAGTGAATTTGGCAGTTTTATTTGGTTTTACATTTATGACTGGACTAACAATTACTCCTTTACTAAGTAGTATATTAATGATGCCTGCTGGTGCTTCAATTGTAGCACAAGCATTTTTAATGACATCAGTTGCATTTGGTGGGATATCATTATTTGCAATGACTACTAAAAAAGATTTCTCAGGAATGGGGAAAATGTTAATTATTGCACTTATCATATTAATTGTTGGTTCAATTTCTAATATCTTTTTCCAATCTCCTTTATTACAATTAGGAATTGCAAGTATTGGTGCATTACTATTTTCTGCGTTTATTCTTTATGATACGCAACAAATTATTAAAGGTGGATTTTCAACTCCTATTGAAGCAGCAATTGCTTTATATTTAGATTTTTTCAATTTATTTGTATCTTTATTACAAATTTTTGGAATATTAAATAGTGATGACTAACTAAAGTTATAAAACTTTAAAACATGACAGATAAAAATCTTCGACTAATTGATGCCAATCTTAATAGATTAAGAGAAGGTATCAGAGTAGTCGAAGATATCTTCCGATATATACACAATGATAAAGACACTTCAACAAAATTAAAAAACTTACGACACCTTGCAAGAGTTGATAACTATAATGAACTTTTAAATTCAAGAGATGTACAAAATGATGTATTAAGAGAATCAATAAAAAGCGAACAAAATAGAGAAGACTTAAACTCTATCCTGATTGCCAATTTTAAAAGAGCACAAGAAAGTGCTAGGGTATTAGAAGAATTTACTAAATTGATTTCCATCAAAGATAGTGAAAATTTCAAATATATTAGATATGAACTTTACAACTTAGAAACTGTATTAATAAAAATAACTTCAAACTCTAAATAGTTTAATGTATACTCTTTAAATAGCTTTTTTGCATTTTTAAAATCAAGATTTGAACTATCTCCACTAACACCTGACTTCTTAATATAATCAAATAAATCTTTTTTGTTTTCAAATTCCAAATTATAATTATGTACTTCAAACTCACACTTATATAGTGAGGAAAAAGCATCTTTTATCTCTTGTTGCGAAAGAATTGGAGATTTTGTATTTGTTATACTTTGAATAGTTTTAAATGTATTTGAAGTAAATAATACGGCATTTATATTATCTGTTGTATTAGATAGTTGTTTAATCAATTTTTTCAAATCTTTAGACCACTGCATAGCGGAAGATGAAATAACTAAATCAAATTTTTTATTCTCTAAAAATACAAAGAATTCATCTGAATCAAAGTCAAAACAATTAATATGAATATTTTTATCTCTTGGATGTAATTCACACATTGATGGAGAAAAGTCAATTGCATAATAATTTTTAATATCCCAATCAATATATTTAAATACTTGTCCAGAACCACAACCTATTTCCAGTATATTTCTAGGTTTTCCTTTAATATCTCGAACTAGTGCTTTTGCTGCTATTTGTTGGATAATATTGTGATTATTATAATCTTTTGCATATTTTGAAAATTGATTTTTTACTGACATAAATGAAATCTTAACTTATCTTTAATAAATTTTGGGTAAAATACATACCATTTTTTTACAAGGAATAGTAAAATGTCATCAACACTTTTAATAGTTCAATTTATTCTAGCAATACTGATAACAATAACTATATTATTACAAAAAAGTTCAAGTATTGGTCTTGGAGCTTACAGTGGTAGTAATGAATCATTATTTGGAGCAAAAGGACCTGGAAATATATTAGCAAAAGCAACTATGATTTTAGGACTTATTTTTGTTGTAAATACTGTTGCATTAGGATATATTTATAATCAACAAAGAATGTCAAGTGCTGTAGATAGCGTTAAAACTGATAGTTTAATCCCATCAACACCAATTGAGAAATCAGAAACAAATAGTGCTCCTGCTGCACCTACAAGTGTTCCAGTAGTTCCTACGACACCAACAACAAATAACTAAAAGAGATATGTACTATCTCACTTCAAAATAACTTTGGATAAATATATGTTTTTATCCAAAGTAACTCTTGCTAAAAAAAGTATACAATTCTTATCTTTGAATCTAAACAATAAAGTTTATAATGGTATAATCTTTAGCAAATTTTACAACACACATTTATATTAAAAAGGAGCATAAAGAATGTTAGAAGAGATTTACACAGAAACAAAAGAGCATATGGACAAATCAATCGAGGCACTAAAACAACACTACAAAACTCTAAGAACGGGGAAAGTAAGTGCAGCTGTATTAGATGGTGTTTCAATTGATTATTATGGAACTGCTACTCCTCTAAATCAAGTTGGTTCAGTAACAGCAATAGATGCGACTACAATTGCTGTAAATCCTTGGGAAAAGAATCTTTTAGGACCTATTGAAAAAGCCATCCAAGAAGCAAACATTGGAGTTAATCCAAATAATGATGGAGAGGTAATTAAACTATTTTTCCCTCCTATGACAGTTGAGCAAAGACAAGAGAGTGCTAAACAAGCAAAAGGTATGACAGATGATGCAAAAGTTGCAATTAGAAATGTAAGAAAACATGCAAATGATAAAGTAAAGAAACTTCATAAAGATAAAGAAATCACTGATGATGAAAACAAAAAAGCTTTAGATGAAATTCAAAAAATCACTGATGCTTATGTAGTAAAAGCTGATGATACATTTAAAGCTAAAGAAGCTGAAATTTTAAAAGTATAATTGGAATAATATGAACATTGAACAAATATACAAAGATGCAAATGCTTTATTAGAGGGTCACTTTAAATTAAGTAGTGGAAACCATTCAAAATTTTATTTACAATCAGCAAAAGTTTTAGAAGATCCTAAAACTGCAAAATTATTAGCAGAAGAACTAGCTAAACAAATTAAACAATCAGGTATAAAAATTGATGCTGTATGCTCACCAGCTTTAGGTGGACTTATTGCTGGATTTGCACTTGCTACTGCACTTGATGTAAGATTTATCTTTGCAGAACGAGTTGAAGGTGAAATGACTATTAGAAGAGGTTTTGAAGTACAAGAGGGTGAGAACTATATTATTTGTGAAGATATCATTACAACTGGTGGTAGTGCACTTGAAGCTGCAAAACAAGTAGAAAATGCAGGTGGTAATATTGTTGCATATGCTGCGCTAGCAAATAGAGGTTTTTGTAGTAGAGAAGGAAGTGATATTGAACCAAAAGATAATTGTAAATTGCCGCTAGACAAACCACTATTTGCACTTGATGATTTCACATTTGAAATGTATTCTCCTGATAATTGTCCTATGTGTAAAGAGGGTAGTATCGCTTACAAACCTGGAAGCAGAGGAAACTAACAACTAAATGGCTAAATGGAGAGATGTAAAACAACATAGAGTAAAGACAACTCCTAAAGAAAAACCCAAGGAAGAAAAAAACTCTTGTGCATCTCTTTCATCAAGAATGAAAGCCTTTTTAACTGATTCATTTTTAATAACTACTCCTATTTTTTATATTGTAATTTATTTGATAATGGGTAGTGGTGAGGGTTTTGCTGAACATAGATTAGCTGGCTGGGGTATGATAATAGGTGTACATTCATTAGTTATTATACTTTTTTGGCTAATTAAGCAACAAACACCTGGTCTTAAAGCTTATGATTTAAAAATTGTAAACTCTAAATTGAAGCAACCAAATATATTACAATATATAATAAGATATGTAGCAACACTATTTGCAGTAATCTCTTTCTTTTTACTCTTTATTCCATATACTAATAAAGAGAGAAAAACTTTTCAAGATATAATCTCTAATACAATTATCATTGATGATAAATAATGCTTTTTTTTAAATTATCAGCATTTTATTTTTTTTATTTTGCAGCAGTTGGGGTTTATATAATTTTTTTGCCCAAAGTATTGCATGATTTGGAATATACTGCGATGCAGATTGGTGTTGTTTTTGCACTAGCTCCTTTGATGAGATTTGCCACACCATTCTTATTTTTAAAACATATCAAACTTAATCAAAATGTATTTAAAATAGCTCTATTTCTTTCTGTTATATGCTCTTTAGGTTTTTATTTAACAATCTCAAATTTTTATACCTTTATGATAAACAATGCAATCTTAGGTGCGTCTTTATCTTTGATCCTACCATACTTAGAGGTTACTGCCATTAAAATATTAGGTAAAGATAAATATGGTAAGTCTAGGTTATATGGATCTATCGGTTTTACTGTGATTGCTTTATTATTAGGACAATTTTTAACACACCCTTTTATTGCTTTACACTATTATCTTGCTGTAAATGTATTAACAGTATTTTTTGCATTATTGTTATTAAAATATGATGATGTAAAACATGATGAATCTGCGAGTAAAGAACATTTTTCATTTTTTAAATATTGGCCTTTATGGGTTAGTTTATTTTTTATGCAATTAAGTTTTGGTGGATTTTATAACTTTTTTACTATTTATGAAACAGAACATGGTATTAGCCTTGAAATGACATCTTATATGTGGTCTTTTGGTGTTATTTGTGAAATAATTCTTTTATATTTTCAAGCTCCTTTACTTAAAAGAAATTTACTCAATATCATAAAGTTTTCATTAGCAATTACCATTGTTAGATGGTTTTTACTTTTTGCTTTTCCAGAGAATATTACTATAACTTTTATAACTCAAAGTATACATGCATTTTCTTTTGGACTCTACCATAGTGCAACAATTATGTTTCTTTATTCACTGTATGAAAATAAAAAATTAGCACAACAATTTATGTACGGTGTTGCTTATGGATTGGGTGGATTTTTAGGCGCATTAGTTGCAGGTTGGCTATATGGTGAATATCTATTTTTATACTCTGCCTTTTTTACTCTTTGTGCATTACTTTTTTTATTTAACAAAAGACTCTATAACGTTTAATATTTCTCTTTTGCAACTGCTAACTGCCCTTCTCTAAAGCTAATTACATCTTTTAAGTCTTCTATCGTTTTTTGTTGATTAGATACCATCTCTTGAAGTTTTTTTAGATTTTCTTGTTTTTCTTCTAACTCAGTTTTTAAACATCCTATATCCATTATAAACTTTTCATTTTCAACTTTTAGTTTTTTTGCATATACAAACGCTTTTTTTATCTTTTCATTTGAAGTTTCTATCATCTTTTCATATTTTGTATTTGTCTTTTTTATTTCACTCTCATAATGTTCAATTTGAGAATATAACTTCATTACTTTTTTTCTTTCAGAGTTTAAACTTGAATGTAGATGTTTATTTAGTGTATGATTAGTAGTTTTAAGTTCCTCTTCTAAAGTTCTAATATACTTTTCATGTTCTATTTTCTGCTTTCTTGTTTCCTGCATATTTTGAATTACTTTTCTTTTAAACTCTCTTTTTTCAAGTTCATCTTCTGTTGTTATAAATCTTATACTAATAAACTCTATTATATTTACACCAAATTCATCATATCTAGGAATTATTGTGGTATTTGCATAATAAGCACTTCCGTCTTTTGCTTTATTTTTTAATTTTCCTCGCCATGTTTTCCCTGATTTAATTGTTTTCCATAATATTTTAAATGTTTCTGCAGGCATATCAGGATGTCTTACTATACTATGTGGCTTATTTAGTAACTCGTCTAAATTGTACTTTGATGCTTCACAAAACAATTTATTAGCAAATACAATATTTCCATGTATATCAGTTTTTGTTACTGTTGCCACATTATCAATAGCTTTTAAATATGCTTCTAGCTCATCTTTTTGATGTTTTAAGGCTTCATTCTGATGTCTTATTTTACATTCTCTGATTATTTTGTTTAAAGCATCATCTATATTAATAGGCTTTAGTATATATTCACTTGCATTTAAATCGATTGCTCTTTTTAAATAATCTTTGTCAAAATGTGCTGTAGTAAATAAAAATGGAACATCTCCATCCTCTACTCTAATCCTTTCAAGTAACTCTATCCCATCTAAATTTGGCATATTTATATCACTAATGATTACATCAATTTTTATTTTTTTTTCTTTTAATTTTATAAATAATTCTAAAGCTTCTTTCCCGTCATTAACTACATAAAATTTATTAAATAAGTTTGCAATTTTCTCTTCCATTGCAGTACGTACTGATTTCGAATCTTCTGCATATAATACAGTTAATCCTTTTAGAAAATCAATTTCACTCATAATAACTCCAGAAAAAGCTTAAATTTAAGTTAATCTGAAAGTTTAACTAATTATATTTTAACAATAACTTATATATTACTTAATATAAAAAACTAATTTTTATAATTAATTATATTTATATATTATTTAATTATTCAATTTCCATGATTAGTAATTTTACATTTTTTTTCTCTTGAATCTCTATAAGATTAAGACCATCAATTGTTGTTTCCATAAACTGGCTATGATTTATAATATTGTTTTGAGCTATTGCTCTTAAAACATATCCTCTATAATGTTTCGCCCAGTGAGATACAACTTTCCCATCTTTTATAAATTTAAAAGTTAATACTTTTGCTTTTGTTACCTTATAAAACTTTTCATAATATCCAGCACGAAGGTCAATTATTTCATCACCAACTATTTCATCAAGTGCATCAGTAAAATTATCCATATAAAATTTTTCTACATTTATATTTGGTAATTTGGCACCTTGTTTGTATTTATAGTTTGGTATTAATCAAACTCACAATAGAATTAATAATTGAATTAATAAAAACATCTAAATAAGCTTATTTTGTTAATTCATTTTTATTTATTATAGTTGAGTAAATAGATGAACTAATAAATTTAATACTTAATTTATACAAAATATAATTAACATTCTTCATACGCTTCATAAGTAAAGAAATCTCTAATCTTCTCATCAATATCCTTAATAAAACTTTTACACTCCTCTTCTGTTCCAATCTCATATACTTCTAGTTTTTTCTTTTCATAACACTGAAAAGGAAATCTAGTTCTTAGTATTTCATCTATCTTTTTAGAATGAGGAATCTCATCAAAGTATTTTTGTTGTCCATTCTCTATCAATGGCTCAATCTCTTTAGTTCTAACAATATACATAATATTTCCCCTTTTTTATTCTTCTAATTTTATATTCATTATTTTTTCCACATTATTACAAAACCAATTATATCTATCTTCCATAGCAGTTAAAGTCCATTCTTCATCATATTTTTTTGAACTATAATCATCAACAATGTATTTAGTCATTTCAAATGCTGTGATTGACTTATTTTTATTATCATATTTTCCTTTGCCTTTATATACGTTAATTTTTTCATTAAAAGGATTATTACTTGCTTCAATATTTTTTGTCCCACTAAGTAAAGTTAAATTTCCAGCACTATTTATCCATTCGTATGCAGTTTCATCTGAAATATGATTCCATTCTTTAAAGTTTTTATATTTTTTAGGAAGTATATGTTCTAAATGTAAATCTTTTGATAATTCAATAAAAGAAAGTTTACTATCATCAGTAAGTTCATATTCAATTAATAAATATAGAGGCTTACACCAAGCTGTGTTGTAAATATCTTCAGATGTTAAATTATTAACAGCATCCTGTAATATTTTATCAGATTCAATTTTTGCATTAATTTCTTTTTCTATATAAGTTATATCTTGATTTTCTTTAACCCATTTGATAAGATTGAATGACAATTGCTTTACTTTTGTTAATGTTTTTCCTGAAATCCAATATAAATAATAAAATCGTCTTAATAATTCTAATAACTTATCATGGTTTTGATAACTATTATGCAGGGAAGCTAAAACAATTGATTTCCAATAAACACTCCATCTAAGATACCAGAATGAATACATAACTCTGTTTTCATTGTTAAATATTTTATCTCTATAAATTTCACAAAAATCTACAAAATCTTGTAAGACTTTATTTGCATCTTTATCTTTAAATTGGTCTTGGAGCTCATCAGAAAGTGATTTCTTAGGATTTTGTGCAAGTATATAGTATTCATAAACAATAAACATATCATTCATACTCAAATCTGTATCCACTAATATATTTTCTGCTTTTCTCCAATTAGTTATAAATTGGTCTTCTTCATCTTTTTTGTCTATCTTATCTTCTTCATTTTTATATTTATCTTCAATTTTTTGGAGAAGAAAACTTTTAATAAGATCAGAAGAAGTTAAATCCATACCTCTATCATTTAGAACTTGAAATAATTTAATTGCAAATCCTCTGTCAATACAATCAATACGAATAATTGATACACTATTGAATAAAAAATTAATAAAATCTCCAACCTTTTCTTCTCCTAGCTCTATTAATTTCTCTTTGAAAATTATTGCTGTATTGATAAATTTGAATTTAGGCTTTTCATCTAGTTTAATTTCATATTTATATGGTTTCTTTAAATTATCTACTGATCCATTAATAATAAATTTTTCAAAATCACCTCTATGTTGTGGGTCTGTCAATAAAGTTAATCTTTCAAATTTCTTTTTATAATAAATAAAATTTTCTATTGTTTCAAGATCTATTGCATTTGGATTATTTGAATCTTGATTTATATTTGGAAAAATATCTCTTAAAACACAAAATAGAATCATTAAAGTAGTCATACGTTGTTGTCCATCTATAATATCTATTGATGTACCATCTTTAGCAGTAATTATTGAGCCTAGAAAATAATTATTTATATTTTCCTCATATGCAGAATAAATATCATCCCAAAGTTGCTCAACTTGTTCATTTTCCCATTTATAAGGTCTTTGATATCTAGGAATTTTATACAGACTATCCTGATTCCCAAAAAGTTCTGCTATTGTTAAGGTATTAGGTTCAAATGGCTTCATATTATTTCCTTACTAATTAAATTTAATTTATTTTTGAGATAATTTATTCATTTGTTTTCCCTCTCGAAGGAAACTTAATAATATCACCACTTGTATTTTTAAAACACTCTCTTACTAACTTTGCATAAGCTTGATCATTGGTATTTTTGATATATTTAACCACTTCAAATAATTCGTGTGTGTTTAAAAGAGCGATTCCAGTTCTTTTTGCTGAATCAATAGCTTTTTGAGTAAAGAACTCTTTTCTTTCATTTGGATGCAATAATCTAAATGGATTACCAAATAGCACACCTTTTGCATGTACTGTAACTTCATCTCGCTCAAAATCTTCATGAATATTTGATTCCAACTGTCTAAACTTAGTTACATTTATTGCTGAGTTGTCTTTTCCCTCAGCTTCACCGATAAATCTTCCCTCATCAGATTCAAATACAATATCAAATTCAGATTTACCATCATCATAGTTCTCTGCTTTGAAGCCTATCGTTTGTAAAGCATCTATAATTGCATATTCTAGAGGTTTTCCATTTTCATACAACAGTTTTTTTGACAATGAATGTTTAGAAAGTTCAATTTGCTTTTGCTCAATTTGAGATTTAATTTCTTCTATTTGCTGAGTTAATGTATTAATCTCATCAAAATATTGCTGTTCTATATCAAGTTGAAACTCTTTTTCCACAAGCCATTGGGGAACAGGAGTGCTTTCTATAGATGTTTTCAATACTTTATCAATTGCTACAATTTGATTTAAAAGTGATTTTCCAAACTGTATTGCTTTTTGCGACCATACTTGAGTTTTTCCATCTGCATGCAATTCTGTAAAATTATTTGGTAATTGTAACGGTGGTAACAATAAAATCGTTCCACCCTTATCATTTTGCAGCATTCCACCAACTATTTTATCTCCACTTTTTGTAAGAATCAATGGTTTTACTTTTTCATGTTCAAAATAGAGTTGATACTCAGTGAAGTCTTTTATAAGGTCCCAATAAGGTTTCAGAAAATTGGTATTTTGAGTAAATTTTATATTTTTACCATTTGCCACTTTCTTATTTATAAAATTTATTGGTAACATTTTATAATTTTCTACAATATCTACAATATTTGTCGTTCTTGTATTTTTACCAGTTCCTGAATATTCCTTTTGTCCAGTACTGTAAAAAACTTGTTCTATAGTTTTCATAAACACAATAATGGTTTTACCACTCTCAAAAGCCATTTTCAGCTCTTCTCTCCAGTGCTTTATTGCTTCCATGCATTGAGTTGAACTTGACTCAGACAAACTTGGTTTTCCTTGAAATGTAGGATTAAAATAATCTGCTTGATATACTAGATTAGGCTCAAATAAAATAATATCTGCATCTAAAAGTGAAGCATTAGAATGAAAGATTTGATACTGAAAAATGTCTTTTGTAGGTAGCTCAAATCCTACTGTAAAAATTGTTTTTGCTGCCATATTTAATTTCCTTCACATTTCGATTTTATAAAGTCAAACATTGGTCTAAAAACTTCAAAATATGATGCATCAATATCCTTGACAGCTATTTTAGCAAATTGTGTTTTGTCGCCTTTAAAATGAACAATTTGAGCACCACCTGGTTTTGGTTGAATCTCAAAATAAGAATCTATATTTGGTGCAGTATAAAAAAGATGTTCTATACCCATTCTTGATTCATGAGCATAATGTGTTTTACTTGGTTTATCAGATATAACTTGTTTTTCAATTGCTTCTATCTCAGGTACAGGAAGCAAAAAAGCAAATAAATTTTTCGTAGGATTTTGAACACATAAGCCTTTATATGGATCATTTACAATAAAATTCCAAGTATCGGTTTTAGATTTTAAAACATTCCATTCATTGTATGCTTCATCAAAATCAAACATAGCAAATGCTGGTCTTTGGTTTAACTCATTGTGAATTCGTTCATCTTGAAATAATTGCTTTAGATAAACACAATTAAAAGCATAAATTGGGATAAAGGGCATAGGTTCTTCTGCATATAATTTTTGCCAAGCAACTTTTACTATATCTGGGTCTGTACTTCCTTCTGTAAATAAAACAGGAAGTTGTTCAATGTTTATATTTCTTAGAATACTTAATATCTGTTCATTTTCACTGTATTGAATCATATTTGAAGAGAGCTGACTTATAGCATAATCTTTTGGAACGTTCCTATTCTTTACTTTATTGTTTTCAAAAACAAACATTCTAATTTTTCGATTATCATAATTTACCAAAGTAATCGCACTATGACTACTCATCAAAACATGACTGTTTTTTGATGTGGTATTTGTTATCTCATATACTTGTTCTAAAAATTTAAATTGCCATTCTGGATGTAAAAAAGCATCTGGTTCATCTAGCAAAGTAGCACACTCTAAATCTTTAAAAATCTCCATAATGGTGTATATGTAAATTGACTGGAATTGTCCATCACTAAAATCTAAAATGTTTCCAGTCAAGCCATTTTTTAGTTCCAATGGAATTGACATACTTTCTAACATGCCAAGAGTTTTTAAATTATCAAATTGATTAAACAGTTGTTTCAATGTATAGTTACTAAATTCATTTTGTATTTTTTCAATAGCACAATAAAAAATATATTGTTCACTTGAATGCATATATCCCTGATCTACTGGCATATTACCAAAAGAATCAACACTACAAGATGACAATCTATTTATAAAATCTTTCACTAAGCCATCAGCTTTCCAATATCGATCACTTTCATCATTATGCTCTATATTATATGAATCATTTTTTGCATAATTTGGACGCTTTAAAACTAATTTTAATATCGGTTCTGTTAAAGCACTCTGTCCAGGTTTTTGCATACCTAAACGATGTATTCCCAATTGATTGACCAAAAATTTTCTAGCTTTATTACTTTCATTTTGCAGCAATAAAACAGACAATAAAATCTCTTTATATTCTGGACCAATCCCAATAAAAAATCTACTATCATCTACAGTAGAATTTTTAATTCTCTTACCAAAAGATGATTCATACTGTTCTAATAGATACGATATTTGTTTATTATGCCCTGAGTAATAAACTATAATATTATTTGGAAATGGAGCTTGACCTAAAGTCACTTGAGGTCTTCCACCAACATATCTTTGGTTATTTTCCCATTTGATTTCAATTTCCTGCCCATTCATCTCATATTTAATGATATAGTCAAATAAAATCTCTGCATCTTTATGTAAATGATGGAAAATCTTTATCAAAGCCTCAAAGAAATTAGATTTACCAGAACCATTTTTACCTACAAATACATCGATAAAACTGTTTTCATCAAAGGTGATTTCAAAATCTTTTAGATTTTTATATCCATCTCCGTAAATTTTTACATACTTCAATCTCATTTTATTTTCCTAAATTTGACATGATGGCATTTAGTAGTTGTGTTTGTTTTGATGAACTATTTTCTATTTGTTTTTCAAGATCATCACATAAAGCCATTAGCTGATTTATTTTTTCTACGATTCTTTGTTGTTCGTTAAATGATGGTAAAGGTACTATCGAATTGATAATTTTTACTCTTGAAATATTTGGTTGTGCCGCACCCGCTCCTTGAGAGATAAAATACCCTTTGAGTGAATCTATTAAAAATTTTAAAAATTGGTTATTGATTTTGCTAAATGTTTGACATGCACAAATTGCTTGATTTGTTGTAGCTTCAACTTCCAATATCCCAACTTCTCCGATATTTGCCCCATACATAGCCACCAATACAGAACCAGCAGGATTAAGACCAAGAGAGCACTCATCTAATGCCTTTTGAGTGATTGTTTCTTCAGTTTTCTTGATAAGTCCTTGTTTTACTTCTCCTGATTTTACCCATGGAATATCTCCACCGTAGTAAGCACTATTTGTACGGCTTGGTGTTGAACCAGACTTCCAAATACCAAAATCATTTAGATAAACCCATTGCCATCCATTTGGCAAGTCATAAGGGATAGATTCTGATTTAATAGGCTCTAATGATTTTACTTTATTGGCTTTTTTCCCTTTCTCAATCTCTTTTAATAACTCACTTGCAGGTTGATCATTTGGATCTTGTGGTACAAGTTTGCCTTTCATAGCAAGTTGTAAGATGGCACTTCTGAGTTCTGATACATTTTCTTTGACTGTATAGAGATCATTGAAATGATTTGAGATAAAGTGCCAACCTTTTTGGCTATTGCTTTTATCTTTGCTATCAAGGAGTTGATTTACAGCTGATTTGTGAACAGTGAGCTTTTTGGTTTCTTTTTGCTCTTTGAGTTTTTCCAACTCATCACATAAAGCCATAAGTTGATTTATTTTATCTACGATTCTTTTTTGTTCATTTAGTGGCGGAAGAGGAATTACTAAACCACGAACTTTATCTGCGTTTAAATTAGAAACAACTGCACCTGCTGCAACTGAAACAAAAAATTGATTTACATATGATGAAGATAATAAAAAGTATAAAAACTCTTTATCTAAAATCTCAGGTGGACTAATTCTCAACCAACCATCGTGAATGCAACCTTCAATTTGTGAAATATAAGGTCTTCCAAAACTCATAGAGTTTGTTAATAAAAAATCGCCTGGATAGACTTTTCTAGTTTTTGACAGTCCTTCTGGTTTGATTTTTTCTTTTGTAGATGTAATATATTTACCACCTTTATCAGTGTCACCTATCTTAATCCAATTTAATCCATCATTATCTGAAGTTAAAAATGCTTGAATGGGTCTTGGTGAACCTCCTCTTTCAATGTGAGAAATATTTCCAAGCTTTACCCATTCCCAAGAATTTGGTAGATCAAATAGTTTTTCATTTGGCTCAATTAAACTATGTTTTGATTGTCCTTTCAATAACTCACTTGCAGGTTGATCACTTGAATCTTGTGGCACAAGTTTACCTTGCATAGCAAGAGTAAGTATCAGCTCTCTAAGCTTTTTGATACCATCTGGTGCATTAAATGCTGTATCGAAGTATTTTTCTAAAACTTGCATTAGTTAGTTCCAAGTGCTTTTAGAAGCTCTGATTTTAGCTCTTGTTGTACAGAAAAAAGTTTTTTATTTATCTCTTCATATTCGCTCATCAGTTCCACTGGGTCTTGGTGGATTATCTCTTCAAAATGAGGATTCTTACAGTCAAAGTTATAGTTTCTCTCTTCAAGCTCTTTTACACTTACTTTCCAAGCATTTTTTGTAACTTTTCGCCCCTTACGGCTACTTCCACCCCACCACTCTTTTTCTAGGTCGAACTCTTCTATAGTCAGTGGATTTGATCTTGAGTATGATTTATATCCGTCTGGATATGGATGTTCAAAAAACCATACCTCTTTTGTCGGTCCACCTTTTTCAAAAAATAAAATATTTGTATTGATACTTGTATATGGGCTAAATACACCCTTTGGTAGTCTTACTATGGTATGAAGATTGAACTCTTCAAGAAGCTCTCTTTTTAGGGTGGTTTTTACACCCTCACCAAATAAAAATCCATCAGGAAGTACAACTGCCGCTCTTCCACCATCGTGCTTGAGCAAGTGCATGATAAGAGCCATAAAGAGGTCTGCTGTTTCTCTTGTTTGGTGTTTTTTTAGGAAGTTTGACTCTATGCCGTTTTCTTCCATACCACCAAACGGTGGATTTGTGATGATGATATCTACTCTGTCTTTTGGTCCATAATCTTTATATGGTCTATCGCCTAAAGTATTTGTATGTCTTATGTTTGTAGGCACATCGATACCATGAAGCATCATATTTGTCATAGCAAGCATATGTGGAAGTGGTTTTTTCTCTATACCATGAATAGAGTTTGACAATGTTTTTGTATCATCTGGAGTTTTTACTTGTTTTTTGAGATGCTCAATAGCACATGTCAAAAATCCACCCGTACCGCAAGCTGGATCCATTACCGATTCGCCAAGTTTTGGGTCTATCATATCTACGATAAATTGTGTCACGGCTCTTGGTGTGTAGTATTCTCCTGCGTTTCCTGCTGATTGAAGGTCTGCTAAAATCTTTTCGTAAATGTCATTGAAGAGGTGTCTATCTATTGAAGAGTTAAAATCCACATCCTCTTCGATAGTGTTGATAACTTGTCTTAGAAGTGTTCCTGATTTCATATAGTTGTAAGCATCTTCAAACACTGTACCTATAACTCTTCCATACTCTGATACTCCAGCGGTGTTAGCTAGTTTTTTAAGAGATGGGAATAGGTCATTGTTTACAAAATCTATAAGCCCATCGCCTGTGATACCCTCTGGATTTTTTGCCCAGTTTGACCATCTGAAACGATTTTGAAGAGGTGATTTGTAATTTGGTACTGTTAGCTCCCACTCTTGTTCTTTATCATCAAATATTTTAAGAAAAAGTAGCCATACTATCTGGCTGATTCTTTGTGCATCTCCATCGACACCCACATCCTTTCTCATAATATCTTGTATGATTTTTATCAAAGTTCCAATAGCCATTTAATATCCTAATAATTTAATTTTATGCACAATAAAGTGCTTGTTCTAAGTCGTGAATTGCTTGATTGTACTGCTCTAACCCACCAAAAGCTTTGATGATTTCTATAGGTGTTCCTATGTTTGTAAAAGGTGAAACCGTCAAAATCTGAGTCTGTTCGATTTGCACTATTCCCGCATCGGCATATTTATCAAGAAGTGCTTCAAGAACTATTCTTGCTTTCTCACCATACTTTGTGAAGTAGTTTTGTTTTTTTACTTGCTCGGCTCGCTCTTTTCTTGTAAGTGGGGGCATATCCCAAGCCACATGACAAAGTAAATCAAAAGGGTCACAATCTTTACCCACTTCATCGGCAAGTGCTTCAAAAAATATACCTTGATTTGATAGCTCTTCAATGATAGCTTGTTTTTTCTCTGATTTTGTCCATTTTGTCAAAAAATCATCCAAAGATGCAAACTCTTTTGAAAGTGTTTTTTTGGTGTAATCTTTTAAAGATTCTGTGATAAGCTTTCCGTTTGCATCAAAGTATTGTACTCTTTCAGCTGCTACTTTGACTTCAACGTTTGAAACAACATACTTTCGTACCTTTGAGCCTTCTTCATTATTGTGACTATCATCAAATGTAAAATCATCATTTGATTGGTTTTGTTCATATGGGTTGTTTTGATTTTCTGAATTCTCTTCAGTTTCATCATCTGGTGGTACCGGTGAGTCATCAGGATTTTTAGGGGTATAAATTTGCACTGGTTCACCATCAAAATCTGGGTCTGCAAATAGTTCAGTTGCTTTTTTGAAATCTATGATAGTGAAGTAGTATTTGTTAAAATCCTCATTTATCCTAGTTCCACGACCAATGATTTGTTTGAACTCTGTCATAGATTGTATTCGTTGATCAAGTACTATAAGCTTACATGTTTGAGCATCAACTCCTGTTGTCATTAGCTTCGAAGTAACAGCAATAACTGGGTATTTGCTCTCTGGAAAGATAAAGTTATCTAGTTCAGCTTTGCCTTCTTCATTGTCTCCAGTGATTCTCATAACATATTTGTGGTTTTGAGAGACAAGGTCACTATTTTCATTTACAAGTGCTTGTCTCATTCGCTCTGCATGGTCAATGTTCTCACAAAAGATGATTGTTTTATCAAAACGATTCGTCTGTCTTAAAAAATCACTCACTTTTTTGGCTACAAGTTCGGTTCTTTTTTCTAAAACCAAGGTTTTATCAAAATCTTTTTGGTTGTAGATTCTATCTTCTATCTCATTGCCATATTTATCCACCATACCTTTGTCTGGTCGCCAACCTGCAATATCTTTGTCTATATCAATTCTAACCACTTTATAAGGAGCTAAAAATCCATCTTCAATACCTTGTTTGAGCGAATAAGTATAGATAGGGTCGCCAAAATAATCGATATTTGAAACCTCTTTTGTCTCTTTTGGAGTAGCTGTAAGACCTATCTGAGTAGCTGATGAAAAGTAACTCAAAATCTCATGCCAAGCTGAGTCTTCTGCGGCACTACCTCTATGACACTCATCTACTACGATAAGATCAAAAAAATCTGGGCTAAATTGTTTATAGATATTTTTTTCCTCTTCATTACCTGTTACTGCTTGATAAAGAGAAAGATAGATTTCATAAGATTTATTAGCTTGTCTTTTTTGGATTTTTGTCATCGCTGAACCAAATGGTTTGAAGTCATTGGTCATAGTTTGATCGACTAAAATATTTCTATCTGCTAAAAATAAAATCCTTTTTTTAGCTCTTGATTTCCATAATCTCCAAATAATTTGAAAAGCTGTGAAGGTTTTACCTGTACCTGTTGCCATTACTAAAAGGATTCTATTTTGACCTTTTGCAATAGCCTCTATGGTTTTATTGATAGCTAAAAGTTGATAATATCTTGGTGTTTTTTTACTTCCATCGCTATAGTAATCTTGAGTGATTAAAGTGTTTTGTTCTTCATCTAAGCCTTGATTTTTTGTCCACATATTCCATAGTGTTTCAGGAGAGGGAAATTCATCTAAACTTATTTCTTTTTCTAAAATACCATCTTGTGCTATTTTGTTGTGAAAAATAAATCCATCACCATTTGAACTAAATACAAAAGGAACTTGAAGAAGTTCTGCATAGCCAAGACCCTGTTGCATACCATCACTCATAGAGTGTGTATTGTCTTTTGCTTCGATGATTGCTATTGGAATATTTGGTTTGTAAAAAAGTACATAATCAGCTCTTTTGTGCTGTGCTCGTACATGTAACTTTCCTCGAACAATTATTTTACCTTTTGTAAGAGGAAATTCTTCTAATATTTGAGTATGGATATCCCATCCCGAACTTTCTAATGCAGGAGTGATGAATTTGGTACAAATGTCACGTTCGGTAAGTTTCTTTTTATTCATAGTATTCTATTCTCTTAAATTTCATATCTAATAATTATAGATTATATCTAAAAGATTATTATAATTTTAATTATTTTGGTATTTTATTTTTTAAATATGTACTAAGACTTTGTCTTGTTCCTATATCAATTATCTTACTTATATTAGAAACAGTTACTTTTTTATCTAATAACTCTGATATCAGATATTAACTTTACAAAACAGCAATTCTTAATATTCATTTAATTAGTTCAAACAAGAGAAATAATATACATTGCATAATGCACAAATGAATAAAGATAAATTTCATAAAAAAATTTAACGAAAGAGTGATTGTCCTTAATTATTGATTAAATCAGTAATTGTAATATTAAAAATTTTAGAGATTTTATATAAGTGTTCTAAATTAAAATGCTTTTTGTTAGCATATAACTCTGCAGCAGATACTAAACTAACTGATTTGTATCCCATTGCATAAGACAACTCTAATTGAGTCATTTTATGTAGTTCTCTATACTCCTTCACTTTTTTACCAATCCTAATATAAAAATCATCAATTTCTTCTTTTGTAAACTTATTATTCATTCTAACCTACTATAGTGTTATTTTTAATTAAGTTTACTTTTTATAAAATATTTCATCAAACCACTATAGTGGGTTAAGGAGTTTTTCTAAAATGCTTTTTAAAAAGAGACAAATGATTGATCTTAATGAATATTCACATAAAGAACTTGAAGCAAATGTTGATCATGCTATCAATAGGTATCATGACAATAAATTTAAAAATAAAATTTTCAAAGAACTTAATAAAATTGATTCTTCTTTAATTAAAATGAGAAAAGCAGGTTTAAGTATAGAATATATCAGGCAATTTATAATTGACTATTTTGACTATAAAGTAGGTATTGCTACACTAGCTGAATACTATAAAGCTCATCATCAAGATATTGTTGTTAAAAAATAGATTTATTTTTAAAGTTAATGTATTTAAAGTTTTCTTGTTTTTATAAAGTTAGATAAAGACTGTTGTGTTCCAACTCCAATATGTTTGACAATTTTTGCAGGGCTTAGTCCTAAATCATATAATTCTTTGATTCTTTCCTTGTACTGGTCATAGATGGTTTTTCCAAGACTTCCTCTTTTTCTTCCTAATTTTATACCTTGCGCTTTTCTTGCTTTTAATGCTTCTTTTGTTCTTAGAGATATTAAATCTCTTTCAAGTTGTGCAAAAGATGCAAATATATTCATTTGAAATGTAGTAAAGGGATTTATTTTATTAGGTTCTATCAGCATATTTTCTTTTATAATATGAATATTTACTTTTTTAGATATGAGTTTATTTACTATATCAATTACATTGATAACTGATCTTCCAATTCTTGATAATTCAGATACAACTAAAATATCACCTACTTGCATAATTTTCAATAGTTCATCAATTTTTCTATCTTCTTCTGATTTTCTAGAACTAACTTTTACTTCAATAAAATCTATAGAGCCAAGTTTTTTTGAGTTACAATATTCTAAAATAGAATGCTTTTGATTTTTTAAATCTTGATTATCTGTTGATACTCTAATATATCCAATATTTTTACTCATTTTAGACTCTTTTAAGATTAATTATCTAATTTTAATAAATACATGTTAAAACTACAATAAAAATATACACTATTAATATTGTAATTTAAGAATCTTTATTTGGTGGATTAGATGTATCTTTTAGTGAGAAAAGTAAATTCTTAAAAGAAGAAGGAGTTTGGTTATACCATAGTGGTGTATTTATAGATGAATAAAATTTTTGAAAAAGCTTTTGAAGGAGAAGTTGGTAATATCTTGCTTCTATCTTTATTTATAATTTTATCTTTAATTACATTTGTAATAGTCTCTTATCAGATTAATGTTGGGTTTGCAAATAAGATTACAGGGATAGTATTTACTAATATTTTAGTTGGTAGAGTACCTGCTTTATCATTTGGGTATGCTGCAGAATTATCTCATTTTGTAGTTATATTTGTAAATGTTATAACAGAGATGATACTTGTTACACTAATTTATCCTTTATTTGTTTATAGTTTTAAAGGTATAGTTAAAATCAAAATATTAGAAGATTTTTTTACAGAGATAAAAGAAAAAAGGAAAAACTATCAAAGCTATTTTGACAAATATGGTAAATTAGGACTTTTTATTTTTGTTTTTATCCCCTTTTGGATGACAGGTCCAATAGTTGGAGCAATTATTGGATTTTTAATAGGAATCAAGCACTATACTGTTATAGTTGTGGTTTTTATTGCAACTATTATATCGATAACTTTATGGGGATTATTTTTACATCAGATAATTAACTTTTTGCTTACATTTAATACTCAATTCGTTTGGTTATTACTCCTTATTATAGTTGTAGCATTATTATTATATAGATTTAAAAATAAAATATTAAAAAAAGGGAAAAATAAATGAAAATTTTGTTAGCACCTGCTGAAACAAAAAATGATGGTGGAGATTTAAATCCATTTTCAAAAGAAAATTTTTGCTGTGAAGAATTATTTGAAAAGAGAAAAGAGATATTTGATATATATGAAGATTTTATAAAAAAATCAACTATTGAAGAGTTATCGAAATGGTTTGGACTAAAAAAACTTGAAGAGGTTGAAAAGTATAAAGAATCCTTGAAAGATAAACTTACTATGAAGGCAATTCAAAGATATAACGGAGTCGCTTTTGATGCTTTAGATTATGAAAGTTTAAATCAGAATGAAAAAAAGTATATAGATGAAAATGTGATTTTATTTTCAAATCTATTTGGACCAATTTTAGCAAAAGATTTAAACTATCAATAACTAACTAACTGAATTAATATTCTAATAAATCCTGTTTATAATTAATTTAAAAAGCTATTTGACTTTTTTTAATCAATTTATTATAATACTATCAATAAATGAATAAAGAATAAATAAAAATGTATAAACAAATTAATGATGGTTTTTATTTCTCATTATATATCAATAATCAGATATATAATCTACCTGAGTTTGAAAAATATCTTAGAAATAAAATAAAAGTAAAAAAAATTAAATATAAAACATTAATTACGAAATTATCAACAATAAAGAATTTTATAATTTGGTCATTAGTTAATCATGTTAATGAAGATGAAGATTTAGTTTTATATCTTGCAAGATATTTAGAATCAATTGAAAATGGATTTGAGATTTATGATTCAATTTATATTCAAGAAATAAATGAGAGTATTGAATATCGTTTAATTCAATCCAAGCCAAAAAAGAACTCTACTATAATTAAAGATAAAGCTATAATTGAGGATTTCTTAAAAACGACAAATCAAGATTTATTTAAATCATTTAATTTATCTAAAAATATTAAAGCATTGAATCATTCAAATAGTAATTCAAAACATGATGGATATGGCTTAGAGATGGGTTCATTATCTCAAAAAGCCTTTGCTAATGAAGTTTCAATAATCTCTAATACTCAAAATCCAATAGAAGGAGATATAAAAGCTTTTCCTTATGAATTATTTGAAGAATTATTGAATCTTGGAAATTCCAGAGAAAAGTTGATTTATCTTCTTTGTGGCGCATGCTCGGCAAGAGTTGGACAGGCTTTAAATTTGACTTTATATGATTTTGATTATGCAAATAAAAATGTTTGGCTTATTGATCCAAGATCAAATAATCAGTTGGGAATACAAGGTGTAAGTAGATATCAGTTTTTAAAAGATATGTACAACATTGATGCTAAAATAGACAAGCCACACGTTGATATTGGATTTAAAGCACCAATACCGTTGAGATATAAAGAAAGATTACCTTTATACTGGATTTCAAGTAATTATAAAGAACTTTTTTTTGAAATATTGTCAGATTATAAAACTATACCTGAAAGTAATAGAAATCCCAAGCACCCTTTTTTCTTTATAACTTCAACAGGGCAAAGATTAACTCCTCAGCAAGTAGATAATAGATTTAAAAGGCATTGTAATAAATTAAAAAAGAAATTTCCAAAGTATGAAGTTCAATTAGATGGAATAGGATTACATTCCCTTCGTCATATGTTTGGAGTTATGATGGCAACATTTCAAACATATTTGATAATGAATAATAATCCAAAAAATATACCAATAGATCAAATTAAAATTATTACAAAAGAGGCAATGGGGCATAGGCAATTATCTTCAACTGATATATATTTTAATCGTCCTTGGAATTTAAATATTGAATTGGGAGAATATGTAATGAAATTATTTGATACGATGAAAGAATCACAAAAATATGAATTATTAAGGAGGGAAGAAGATGAAAGATTTACGAAGCGAAAATGACAATTTAAAACTATGGCGAGCAAAAAAAGCTACATTGACAGAAAATTTACTTAAAAAGTCATTAGAAGAATTAGTAAAACTAAAGGCAGTTGTTAATCAAAAAACAGTTTGCGAGATGATGAATAACTTAGCGAATGATGAGGATAGAGAATACAAAGCTATCATATCTCCTTCAGCAATTTCAAAAAATGAATTATATAAAAATATGATTTTTACAGCTAAAGAAAAAGTTAGAATAATAGAAGATAAGAAGCAGAAATATAGCTTAGATGGAGATAAACAACTTCAAATATTTCAATTAAAATCTTTGATTGCAAAAAAAGAAGCAAAAATTAAAGAACTTGAATCAATAATTGATAGAGCAGATATTCAAACTGATAATGTTTCTATAATAAGTGACCAACCTAAAAATTTTGATTTCAAAAATATTTGTTTAGATTTAAAAAATTTTATTTTGCAAGAAGGTATAGGATATATAGATAACAATAATAATTTAATTGATGAGTCAACAGGTGATATTTTAATAAGTTCTTCTATTTTAGAGGTTTTATAATGCCTAGAGAGAGTAGTTTTGGAAAAAAACAAATCTTGGAATTAATTCAAGTTTTAAAAATAGAAAACATAACTTCAATTAGTGCATATGAGATAGTAATTATACTAGGTAAGCATTTCCCTAATCATGATAAATCAAATAGTCAACTTAGTGGTGTTATTAATTATTACAAGAATTTATTCGAACAAGAAGGTATAGAAATCTATGTTTATAGGGAAAAGGAAAAAGAAAAGGGTCAAAATCTAATAAAGGAAACACTTCTTTATTTTAAAGATGATTTAAAAAAAACTATTATTACGGCAAAAGAAATACAAGTGTATATGAAAGAAAAATATGATTTTAAATTACACTTGAATAGTACTTTTTATGAGACCTATAAAGTAGATAAATTCATGCAAGAACTAGGGATGTCCTTTTCAAATACAGATGAACAAAAAAAGAATTCATTAAATATTTTAAAAAGGTTTTCAAAATCAGATATTGTAGAGAGATATAAAAAAGAGAATAAACAATTTACTTTACCTAAGATACACTCTTATGTTAAAGATGAAATTTCGATAGCTTCATTATATAATTACTCTAATGAAATAATTAACCTAGGTATCCCCCTAAAGACGAACAGAATAATTGTAAATAAACAAAACTATGATGAAAAAGACATAATATCTAAGTTGTCTAGCTACACTATAAAACAAGGACAAAAAAGAATTTATGCAGGGGAGTTATCTAAGTATTCATGGAGATTATCCTTACCAACACTTGGATATGAAAAAATACTTGAATATAAAGAGTATATTCTTGATATGTTTGGAATAGAAGTTCTTGACCATAAAAATAATGAAAAACTTAAAATAGAAAATACTGTTGAAGATAATATAAATTATTTAAAAAAAGAAGCTAATATTAAAATCAGTTATGTAGATGTTTTACCTAACATAAATGAAGGAAATGATGTTGATTTTATAAGTGTAAATCAGAAAGAGTATGATTTAAAAGAACTTTGGATGCAATATCTTAAATTTTATTTATTAGAATTATCTAAAGTTAGAAGTAACGTAAAAAATGAGCTTATAGATGAGAGTGATATAAGAATTGATACTCAAAATAAAAAGATATTCTTTTTATTACATGATGATCTTCATATATCAAGTTTAACGATTGAAGATATTATAAAACTATCATTAAAAAATGTTTTATCAAGTGAAAAAGTTTATGGAATACATAGACAGAATCTTTTTATTGGTTTTATACTTTATTTATATACTAAAAATATATTACTACTTTCTATTGAGTTTGTTATCAAAAATTACTATAAAACAAAAAAAGCTCAATCAGAGATATTGCTAGTTTTAAAAGAAAACTATTTTATAAAGTTATTTAATATGGAATTAGAAGCTAATAGACTAAATACGAAAGAAAAAAAAGTACAAAGAGCATTTTTCTTTTTTTTAACAACACTAAATCTTAATCTTCAAATTAAAGATATAAATGAAAGTCATTTTTATTCTTTTGAACTTGTTGACAAGGAATTGACAAAAAGACTAAAAAAAATTTTTAATAAATTAGGAGCTGACTTAGACATATCTAATAATACTCTTCAATTTACTGAGGACTATTATAGTTTTATGAAACAAGATAATTACAAAGATTTTATTTTAATATGTAATTCATATATGGATAAAAAAGTCAAATTAAAGCAAACCAAAACACCAAATGATTACTTTAGACGGGTATCATCTAAAATTGTTAAATTTTTAGAATTTATGGTATCTTATCATAAAGGTATAAAACTTGATAAAAAAAACTTAGAACAAATATTTGATTATCCTGAGTCTAGAATATATACTTATCAGGAATATGTAGATGGGTTATCTTTATCTGAAAGTACAAAAAGTTCTAGACTTAATATTTTTGTAGAAATCTTTGCAAATACTAAAGGATATGAAAGTGTCTGTACAAAATCTAAAATTCCTAGTTATAATGTCTCTTCATTTTCTTCAAGAGAAGCTATTGAAGACGATGAAATTATTTATAAAATAAATGATATTGTAACTAATAGACCTCCTAAAAGTGACTATTTCAGAAATCACGTAGTGGATATGGATATGAGTTGGTGGAAGCACTTAGATAAAGTTAGACCCTTTGAACCATTATTAATAAAATTACATCTATCTATTCCTGTAAGAGGGGGAACAATAAGATTGATTGATAGAGATAAACTTTTACAATTTGATAATTATGGTAATATCAAAGGATTTCATTTTGTCAGTGATAAAAATAAAAAGAGAAGAGATCCCTTTGTAGTTCCAAATATTTGGAAAAGTGAACTTGATTTTCTTATAAAACTTGTAGAATATAGTAGAGAATATTTTCCAAATTTGAAAAAGATATATCCTGATGATACAACTCTAAAAGAAGGTGTTTTACCTTTATTTCCAGATTCAGAAGGAATAAAAGCATATACAAGTAGTCAGCATCATACATATTGGACAAAAGTTCTTATTCAAGCACAAATGGAGTTTTTTCAAGAAGGTAAAAATGAGTATAATTTTGTCTTTAGTGATGATGTTGAATTCCCTACAAGTATGGAAGAATTTGATAGATTGACTTCTGAAGATCTAAAGTCTTTTAAAAAAATTTATGACATTCACACTTTACGACATACAGGTATTACTAAGTATATTAGGGCAGGTATGCCTCTTGAACTTTTGAGAATGTTAAGTGGACATAGTGGGTTTAATACAATACTTACTATTTATTATCACGTCAATCAAGAAGAATTAGTTAATAATTGGCTTCTAAAGAACAATATTGATATTACAGACGATCTCGATATGCATAGAACAACAGATATATTTATCAAGAAAGAATTTATTGAAGAGATTGAGTCTATTAATCCAGAAAGAATCTTAGAAATTTTGAAAAAATATAGTTTTTTTAATTTGACAAATAGAACTCTTTCATTCAAAGAAGAGATAACTCTAGAGAGTATTTCTAAAACAGATCCAAAGTTTTGGAAAGCAAGAAATGGAGGAATATGTACAAGACAACAATGTCCTGATGGCTTAAATGAAAAATGTAGCCTATGTTCTTATTTTATTAGTAATTATATGTTTCTTCCTGATATAGGCTTGAATATGCAATTATCAATGGCAAAAGTTAAAAAATACAATGATATGGTAAACAAAAATAGAGAACAAAAGCAAAATGAAAAAAATAGTCGTTTAAAAAGTTTAATAAAAGAACAAATTGAAGAATTCTTCGGATGGTTAGAAATATTAGAATTAGCTAATAATTCATACAAAGAGACAATTGATGGAAATAATATTAAATTGATACCTTTAGAAAAAAGTAATGAAAATAAATCAACATACTCAATCCATCCATCTTTGGACATAAATCATGGGTATTTAGATACCTTAGTAAAAGCATATCAAAAAAAATTAAATGATGATGAGACAGTTGTAGATATTACTAATATTATTGCTAATAAACTGATAAGATATCATGCTAAAAATAATACCTATCATGAGATTGAAGGTTTAGAAAATGAAGAGATTGTTAAATCATTTTTACCAAAATATGAAAAAATCTCAGAAGGTTGGCATAATAATTCAAAATCTAGAAAAGAGTTAGAGAATTTATTAAATTTATTAGACAATAAAAACGAAAAATTGGAGTACAAAAATGAAAATACTTTTCTCACCGAGTGAAACTAAATTTAAAGGTGGTGAAAATAAAAAATTAAATAAAAATAGTTTTATTTTCCCCGAATTATTTGATAAAAGAATCGAAGCAATAAATGAATATCAAGAATTTATTGATAATGTATCAAATGAACAATTGTCTAAATTATTTGGTACAAAAAAACAAGATGTTATTGAATATTATAAAAGTAATCTTTTAGAAAAAGAACTTATGAAAGTTATTGAACGATATGATGGTGTTGCATTTGATTATTTAAAATATAAAGAGTTAAATGAAAATGAACAAAAATATATTGACAATAATGTAATGATTTTTTCTAATCTTTTCGGTCCAATACTTGCTGGAGATTTTGGATTACCTGATTATAAACTAAAACAAGGCGAAAAAATTGGAACACTTGCTTTAGAAAAATTCTATAATGAAAATTTTACAGAAGTAATTGATGAATATTTAAAAGATGAAGAAATTATAGATTTAAGAGCAGGGTTTTATGAAAAATTTTATAAATTAAAACAAGCATATGTGACTATGAAATTTATTAAAGATGGAAAAGTAGTTAGTCATTGGGCAAAAGCATATAGGGGTATTATATTAAGAGAAATAGCAATACATAATATTAGATCTATTTCTGAATTAATGAATTTACCAATTGAAAATCTTAAAATTAATGAGATTAAAAAACAAAAAAATAAAACTGAAATAGTATATGATATTATCTAAAAAAATACAACAAAAAATGACCTTGAAAAATTGTTGCTTTAAAAGTTACATAAGATTCTTCTAAACCATCAGAAAAATCTATAATCTCTAGTTTTTTAAATTGGCAGTTTTTGGAAAACTCCAAAATTGATTCTTTCCATTCATCAAAATTATTGTTAAAATCTTTGTTATTTTTATGTGTAGTTTTAATTATATATTTATAATCATTTGCAGCATATGCACTATATCTTGATTTCATCAAATCTAGTGCAGACTTAGGATTTGAGCCATCATGAAAGATTTTACAACACTTTTTAAATTTCTTGGTACTACCGCAAGGGCAAAAAGAGTTCACAGATATTTTCATTTTTAATACCTACTTTTTTTTATATTGTATCAAAAAATCTAAAAAGTGTAAAATAATTAAAAGTTTATTTGTTTTCCTCTTTTATTGTTTTTATCAAAGAAGGACCAAAACCTTTTAACTCAACTAACTGCTCTTCATTTTGTATTTTTTTAGTTTTTCTATATTCAATAATCAATTCTGCCTTTTTTTCTCCAATTCCTTTGATTTTCATCAATTCCTCTTTTGTTGCAGAATTCAAGTCAACTTTTGCAAATAACAATGTTATTCCTAGTACCATAAACACAAGTAATTTTCTCATTTCATCTCCTTTTATATAACTATTTTAATTATATATAAATAATCTTATAATTTATTTAAAACATTATATATTTTAATATTTTTTTTGTTATTATATAAATCTAATCTCTTATATTATAAAATCTATTTTTAATTTTATAATTTAAGGTTATGCATGGAAAACGTTCAGGTCCCTTTAGAGTTATTCTCAAATTTTTTGTCAATAGTTGTGTTGATTTTTATCTTTGTTAGATATTATCAATATAAAAAGAAACTCAATGTATTGAAAGAATTAAATAACTTAAAAGAGAATAATGATTTAACAGTTGAAGACAAAGAGTTTATTAGAAAAAATTTGAAAGACTACAAAATTGATTTTTTGAAAGATGAACATAGAATAAAACTTGCATATCCTGTATTTATTTTAATTGCTGGTTTACTAATAGCATTTTTATCTTTTCAAGAAGCTATGATACATTTAAACGTAATCATTGTAGTATATATTTATATGCAAATTTCAAAGTTACATAATAAAAATTTTGTAAACTTTTTAGAAGAGTTAAATAAAGATTTAGAAGATAAAAATTAACAAAGAGGTGAAGGATGTTAAGTTTTTTTAGTAAGGAAAAAGAGAACCCACAAAATACAAAAGTACCAGAAGATAAAACTAGCCAAATAAAGGTTGAGAAGAAGCCTGTAATCCATGAAGAAACTCATGATACAACAACACAACATAAACAAGACTATGTAACAGAACAATGTATAAGTATGGGGATGGATATAAAAAATGACGTTGAAAAATCAAGTAAAGTATTTTTCAATTCAAAAAATGAACAAAAAGCTCATGCTTATAATCTATTTCAAAACTATTTAGAAGGTTTAGAAAATAGAGAAGTATCAAGAATCAGAGATTTGACTTATCTTGAATTTAAAGAAAAAGAAGAACAAATTACTACAACATTAAAAAATGGATTTGCACAGTTTCTAACAAAAGGAGCAAGTTTAGATGAAGAAAATAAGAAAATTGTAAATTTTGTATTTTTAGATATTAAAAAATACCCATCTAAAGCTCATAGATACTGGTATTTCAAAGAATATATTTGGCAAAAAAGAGAGTTAAATTAGATTATCTAATCTAACTCCTTTATCATTTAAAACAATCTCAAACTCACATTTATATAGATCACTTGATTTTAAAAATTCTATTGAGTCATATATTGTGGCATCAGGGTCTTTGCAATAAACATAAAACTGCATAAGACCTTCACAAATATCCACTGCAATCAAGGCTAATTTATTTTCCTCTTCTAAACCTTCTAAATGATTGTTTTCAAAGGCAGTGAAAAATGCAATACAAGCGGGATCTGGAAACATTATATCATCTGCTGCATGATAATCATGATTTATCAAAACCAAATGAGGGAAATCCTGCATTGTTTGATATATATCTATATCATCCCTTACTCTTAACATCTGGTTTAAATTTTCAGTATTTTCTAAATACCATTTCTCTTCATCCATAAACTATTCCTTTACCAATTAATTGGTTTTTTACCAATTGAATCTAAAATCTCATTTGTTTTACTAAAGTGTTTGCACCCTAGAAATCCTCTATATGCTGAGAGAGGACTTGGATGTGGAGCAGTCAAAATATGATGTTTTGTTTTATTTATCAATTTTGATTTTGCTATTGCAGGAGATCCCCAAAGTAAAAATACTACATCCTCACAATTTTGAGATATAAATTTTATAATATTATCTGTAAATATCTCCCATCCCAGATTATGATGAGATTTTGCCTTTGATTCTTCAACTGTTAATATTGTGTTTAAAAGCAATACTCCCTCATTTGCCCAAGGGGTTAAATCACCATCCAAACAAGAAGAAGGTCTTTTTAAATCATCTGCAATCTCTTTTAAAATATTTTGCATCGAAGGTGGATTTTTTATATCACTAGGAGTAGAAAATGCCAAACCTTGTGCCTGTCCTTTGCCATGATAAGGGTCTTGTCCTAAAATCACAACTTTTAAATTATCTATTGGTGTTTTTGAAAAAGCATTATATATTAAGTTTTTAGGGGGAAATACTGTTGTTGTTTCATACCTTTTATCAATCTCTTCTTTTAAATTTTTGTAATACTCTTGCTCTTTTTGTTTAGCAATCACTTTTTCCCATGTAATCATATAAAACCTTTTAAACTAAAACAGTATTATGGCAAAACTATTATTAAATTTATCGAGAAAAAATCCTTTTCATTATTTATTAATCAATATTTAAATAATATAAGCAAATTTCAAAAAAAGGTTAAAAGATGAAAGCTTTTTTTATTGGCTTAGCAGTTGTTGTTCTAGGCTTTGTTGTTTTAATAGTTTCAAATATAAATAATGTACCAAAATTGGATGAAAATGTAAATGCAGCTTGGTCACAAGTTCAAAATCAATACAAAAGAAGAGCAGATTTAATCCCAAATCTAGTATCTACTGTAAAAGGTTATGCTGAGCATGAAAAGTCAACTTTAACAGAAGTAACACAAGCAAGGGCAAATGTAGGGAAAATCTCACTTACTCCTGAGATGTTATCAAACCCTCAACTTTTTCAACAGTTTCAAGCTGCGCAAAATAGTTTGAGTTCGGCTTTATCTAAACTAATGTTAGTTGTAGAAAGATACCCACAATTAAAAGCAAACCAAAACTTTCTTGCTCTTCAATCACAACTTGAAGGTACAGAAAACAGAATATCAGTTGCAAGAAGAGATTATATAGAAGCAGTTAAACTTTATAATCTTGAGCTTAGAACTTTTCCTGGAAAAATTGTGGCTGCAATTGTTTATCCAGAAGCACAAGTGAAACAAACATTTAGTGCCTCACCTCAAGAACAAGAGACACCAAAAGTAAAATTCTAAAATGAAAAAGCTAGCTTTTTTAACACTATTTTTTCTTTTTTTGCAAAATCTCTTATTTGCTGATATAACCTTTCTTACACTTACAGGAAGGGTTGTTGACCAAGCTCAAATTTTATCTTCACAAGAGGAAAAACGATTATCTGATATCTTGGAAAAGCATGAAAAAGAGAGCTCAAATCAAATAGTAGTTGTAACACTAAACTCTTTGGAAGGTCAAGATATAGCAGAATATGGTTATCAGCTTGGACGACATTGGCAAATTGGTCAAAAAAATAAAAACAATGGTGTTCTACTAATCATCTCAATGGCTGAAAAAAAACTACGAATTGAAGTAGGCTATGGATTAGAAGGTGCACTCACTGATAAAACAGCCCATGAGATTATAGAGTATATTTTAAAACCAAATTTTAGACAAAACAATTTTTATGGGGGTATAAAAAAAGCTGTAGAGGCTATAATAAAAGCCATAAAAGGGGAGTATAACCCAAGTGAATATGGTGTCTTGGACAAAAATTCTGAAAGTTGGTTCTTCCTATTTTTTGCAACTATATTTTTATCTGCTATTTTAGGTGGTATCACAAGAAAATCTAAAAATATAAAACTTAGTAAACTTTTTCACTCTACAATGTTAGCTGGCTTTGCAGGAACCTTTGCAATAGGTTTTACCCAAAGTTTAGCTTTAGCATTAATTGTATTTTTAATTACTGCTATACTAGTTTTTATAACTACAAAAAAGGTATCTTTTGATTCTTATTCATCTACACATCCATCATATACCGGTAGCTATAATTCTGACTTTGGTGGAGGTTTTTCTTCTGGTGGTGGATTTGGTGGATTTAGTGGTGGTGGCGGAAGCTTTGGTGGCGGTGGAGCTAGTGGAGGATGGTAATGTATTTAAATGACAATGAAAAAAAACAAATCTCTCAAGAGATTGAAAATTTAGAGAAACAAAGTTCTGCTGAACTTGTTGCTGTTATGACAAAACAGGTTTCATCATATAATTTTGAAACAATTGCAATAACTCTTTTAATCACAGTTATAGTTTCACTTTTTACACTTATATTTGAAAATGATTCACAAAGATTATTTCAAATACAAACAATAAGTTTTATCTTTTTTTATTTTATTTTTACAAAATCAAATAAATCACTTCTTTCTCTTCTTCCTAAATCATACAAATACGAAAAAGCTTCAGCTTTTGCAAATAAACAATTCACTTCTTTGGGATTGCACAAAACAAAAACAAAACAGGCCATTATGTTTTTTGTTAGTTTAGAAGAAAAATATGTAGAGATTATCACAGATAGTGTTATAAAAGAAAAAATTCCTGATTCTTATTGGCAAGATATTGTTGACGAATTTATAAAAGATGTAAAAAATGATAATCTAAAAAATGGTTATATAAAAGTAATAAAATCGTGTAATGAGATTCTTATTAAAAATTTTCCTATTCAAAAAAATGACAAGAATGAACTACCAAATGATGTAATAGAGTTATAAATTGAAACCATATTTTAAACAAATTTTATCAGCTTTTTTAATTCTATTTTCTTGTTTAGGATTTGGAAGATTTGCTTTTGGTATGATTTTACCGAATCTACAAAGCTCACTTGAACTTTCTACTACACAAGTTGGTTTTATAGGTACAGCAAATTTTATAGGATATTTTATTGGTATATTATTTGTAAATATTTTGTACTCAAAATATCCTACACATAAACTTATCCTAAGTGCTATGGGTTTACAAGCAATATTTATGATGGCTATGATAACTAGTTCTGACTACTTAATTATCTCTATGTTTTATTGTATAGCAGGATTTCTAGCAAGTATTTCAAATATCTCTATTATGGCTTATCTTTCAAATGAGATACCAAAAAACATAAGAGGAAAAGCTATTGGTATAGTTGTTAGTGCAAGTGGTCTAGCTATTATTATCTCTGGACAACTTGTACCATTTGTTGAAAAATTAGTACAAATTGATGCATGGAAAACCTCATGGTTTGTTTTTAGTATTATAGTACTTATATTAGCTTTTATTTCACAAATGGGAATTAAAAAAGATACTTCTCACCATATGAGTGAATTAAAATCAAAAACATTTGAATATTTTTATATAAGTTCTTTTTGGAAAATTGGTATTTTATATATGATATTTGGATTTACCTATGCTATTTATGTAACCTTTTTTGTAAGTGCTGTTATTTCAAAGTATGATGTCAGCTCATCTATCTCTGGAAACTTTTGGACACTTGTTGGTTTTATGAGTATCTTTTCTGGTTTAATATTTGGAATAATAGCTGATAGAACCACTGCATATAAAGCATTAATTCTGGTATTCCTTCTACAAACAATCTCTAATTTTATTTTGGTTTTTGATTTAAACTATTTAGCAATTTGGATATCTGCTATATGTTTTGGTATCTCTGTATGGAGTGTTCCATCTTTGATTACACTTCTTACATCAATCCATTTTGACGTAAAAAAGAATGCCCAAGTTTTAGCTTTAGTGACTCTACTTTTTGCACTATGTCAAACTATAGCTCCTGTAGGAGCTGGCTATATTTATGATTTGAATAAAAATTATGATGTAGTATTTTTAGTAAGTTCAATATTAACTTTATTTGCTATTATTCTTTCAATTATTTTTTCTAAACATATTATAAAAGAACATTAGGATTTTTATGAAAAACAAAGCAATTATTTTTGACTTAGATGGTACATTATTAGACTCTCTTGAAGATATTGCCGTTTGCGCAAATAAAGTCTTAGAAGAGTTTAACCTTCCTACTCATTCAATTGAAGATTATAAAAGTTTTGTAGGTAGTGGTGCAGAAGTATTGATAAGAAACTGTTCGCCTAAAGATTTGAAAGAAGAACAAATTTTAGCTTTATTGGATAGTTTTAAAGATATTTATGAAAAAAATCTGCACTCAAGTACAAAACCATATGATGGGATTTATGAACTTTTAGAAAAACTTCACTCAAATAATATAAAGTTTGCCGTGTTATCAAATAAACCACATGAGTTTACTGTAAAGTATGTAGAAAAATTTTTTAGTAAATTTAATATTCAAGAGATTCATGGTCAAAAAAATTTTATCCCTAAAAAACCAGATCCAAAAGCAGCTATAGATATTGCAAAAGCACTTAATCTTCCTTGTGAAAATTTCTTTTTTGTGGGAGACACAGATGTTGATATGAAAACAGCAAAGAACGCAAATATGACAGCAGTTGGAGTAAAATGGGGATTTAGAGAAGAAACCGAACTCTTAGAAAATGGAGCTGATTATATTGTAAAAAAACCTTTGGATATTTTTGAGTTATTATAAAAACTATTTTGCTTTTTTATAACCTAATTTCTCCATAACATCCATTGGACTCATATCATATTCTTCTAAAACTTCTTTAAATTTTCTATCCTCTTCTACACTATTTATACCTAATGTTTTTAGTTTATTTTTGAACTCTTTTGCAGATATATTTAGTGTTTGGGCAACCTCTTTTACTGTTTTCTTACCCAAACCAGTTAGTGGAATTATTTTCCCCTCTTTATCAAGTTGCTCTTTTAAAATATTGTATATAAATTGAGGACTTACATTGTTATCTTTTGAGATTTGCAATAGTGATTGAGAAGATCTAAATTTTATATTTTTTGATTCTAAAACTTTTTTTACTTTTTGAGTATCGTAACCTAATTTTTGGGAGAATTTATCTATTGATGAAAGTTCTGCATGAGAATAAGGAGCAGTTCCATACTCTTTTTCCCAAGAGTTTTTAACCCCATCTCCAAAATTTAAAAAAGAGGAAAAAGGTATAATCTCAAACAATGTACCTATTAAAAACACTATTACAAGAATAACTGCAATTATCATATCTTTTGTAAACACTACTAATTGTTTAGTTTGATTTTTCATATAACTAACAATTGGTTTAAAATTATAATAAATATGAATTATAGTAAAAACTATAAACAATAACATAAAAGTAGAATGAATTTGAGCATATTGTAATTTACTTAAACCAAATATCTCCCAATTTGCCCAGTTTGCAACCCTACCAGGAGGTGCTATAAAAAGAATAATACCTGTATATACCATAACAATCATTGTCAACATCATTGTCAAAGATGTAATTTTTTTAATATTCATAATATCTTCTTATATTTATATTTTTTTATATTATACTAAATTTTTATAATGTAAAAGCTAAACATCTTTGAATTTTTCTCTTATTTCTAAAAACTTATTCAAGTTTTCAAAAAATATATCAACTAAATTTGGGTCGAATTGTTTACCTCGTTGTTCCTTAAAATAATCAAATATTTTCTGATCTTCCCATGCTTGTTTATAAACTCTATTACTTCCTAAAGCATCGAAAACATCTGCAATTGCTGTTATTCTAGCTTCAATTGATATCTCTTCTGCTTTTATATGCCGAGGGTAACCATCTCCATCCCATCTTTCATGATGTTCAAAAGCTATAACTGAAGCAATTTTCAATAAAGGTCTATTAGAATGAGCAAGCATTTTATAGCCTAACTCAGCATGATTTCTCATAATAACAAACTCTTCATCTGTTAATCTTGCTGGTTTGTGTAAAATACTATCAGGGATAGCTACTTTTCCTATATCATGCATAGGTGAAGCATCTACTAAAAGATTACATTTTTCTTCACTAAGACCTACACTTTCCGCTAATATTCTTGAATACTCAGCAACTCTTTTTACATGATTTCCTGTCTCTTTACTTCTAGTTTCTCCAATAGCACCCATAGTAAATACAACTTCTCTTTGAGTATCTTCAATCTCTTTTTGTAAGTCATATATAGCAGTTACATCATGTCGTACACTAATATATTCATCTATTTCACCCGTTGAATCTAAAATAGGCATCACAACACTTTGAACTATATAATAAGTCCCATCTTTTTTTCTATTTTTTACTTCACCATACCACGTTTGTTTATTTTTTATAGTTTCCCAAAGCACTTTATATATAGATGCAGGGGTATCTTTATGTCTAACAATATTATGTGGTTTACCTATTAATTCTTCTTTAGAATAACCTGATATTTTACAAAAAGCATCATTTACATAAGTGATTATCCCTTTTTTATTCGTTTTTGATACTATTGTACCTTTGTCAACAACCTCTTTATATCCCAAATCCTGACATA
>NPID01001865.1_pt1 | contig 36119 bp, 30 predicted proteins | sample 8637491 | NCBI WGS metagenome assembly NPID01 (sample SAMN07420843, study PRJNA396082) | bioreactor metagenome | isolation source: sample BA6 brine-fed electro-methanogenic bioreactor BA | place: Japan: Kochi | collected 2016-06-14 | reverse complement strand
AATTGAGAACGAGCAAATATCCCCCACTTTCAGCGCAGTTTCCAAACTCGTAAAAGGCTTGGGCATTGATATTCCGCAGCTGTTTACACAACCCTCAAAAACAGCTGGCGCAGGGGGCAGGCGAGATATTACTCGTTCTGGTGAAGGAAAGCCCCACCCAACACCTACTTACGAGCATGAGCTGCTTGCCAACCAACTTACTAGCAAAAAAATGCTACCCTACAAAACCACTGTACGAGCACGCTCCTTTGAGGAGTTTGGCGAATGGGTTCGACATGAAGGCGAAGAACTTCTGTATGTAATCAGCGGCAGTATTATCTTTTATTCAGAGTTCTATGAACCAGTCCCTATGGAAGAGGGAGATAGCGCCTACTATGATTGCGAAATGGGCCATGCCGTCATCTCAACCAGCCAGCAAGATGCTGAAATATTATGGGTTACCGCCTGACAACTATTGCCTAGTCTTAAGCCTAATGCTAAATNNACGTCCTCGCCAACCTGCCTTCCTGGGCAAGGTGGTTACCGATATCGGTGATGTGGTCAATTGACAAATATACAGGTGACCCGTCTAATCCGTCAGCTCTCGGTTTTTATTAAATCTGGAGCTACTTATCATGTTTGAAGCACATTTACCCACTGCAGACCTGTCCGCACACAACGATCATTTAATATCGTTTCACTCTGGTGATGAGCGTCTCATCGAAATTTCCTTATTAAACAAAAGACACCAGTGCCACACATGGGTATGGACCGCAAAAGGCAAAAGAAAAGACCAAAAAGGCACCCCCCATGACAGACTCTTTGTGTATGTTGAATATAAGAATCGAAACAACACTTCCTGTTACTTGAGCAAAGAACTAAGAGGTGAGTCATTGATCGACCAACAATTTATTACTTTGCTCGCGGAGTCGCTTCACCTACCTGACATCAATACATCATCCACGCAACAGTGGATCGATCAAAAAACACTCAAATAAACCACTTACAACGCAAAACCATTCTGTACTAAATCGACCATATATTTTATAATGGTCGATTATATGTCATATCATCCCATCTCAGTTGCGATTGACGCAACTACGATTTACACAGGTTCAATTAGATGTCACTAGACGACCAGCCCGCTTTTTCAGAATTGGGCTTGGCCGCTCCTTTGTTGCAAGTGCTTCAAGAGATCGGCTACGAAACACCTTCGCCAATTCAGGCTGCCAGTATTCCACACCTTTTGGAAGGTAAAGACCTGCTAGGACAAGCACAGACAGGTACCGGGAAAACGGCTGCATTTGCATTACCGTTAATGTCACGTATCGACATTAAAAAAACGACGCCACAACTACTCGTGCTAGCACCGACACGAGAACTGGCTATTCAAGTAGCGGAAGCCTTTCAAACTTATGCCCGTCATATCAAGAACTTTCATGTACTGCCTATTTATGGCGGCCAGGCATATGACGGACAGTTAAGACAATTGCGTCGTGGTGTACATGTTATTGTTGGCACACCAGGTCGCGTTATGGATCACATCCGTCGCGGCTCCCTAGTCCTGGATGACCTACAGGCATTAGTACTGGATGAAGCTGACGAAATGCTACGCATGGGCTTCATTGACGATGTTGACTGGATTTTAGAGCACACACCCGCAACACGCCAAATTGCATTATTTTCGGCAACAATGCCCTCAGCTATTCGTCGCCTTGCCTTACAGCATCTTAAAAATCCTGAAGAAATTAAGATTGCTAGCAAGACTGCAACAGCAACGACTATCAAGCAACGCTACTGGCGCGTTAGCGGTCTCCACAAGTTGGATGCTCTGACTCGTATTTTAGAGATGCAGCAGTTCGACGCCATGCTTGTTTTTGTTCGTACGAAATCAGCAACTATCGAGCTGGCCGAAAAGCTGACAGCCCGTGGCTACGCCTGCGAAGCACTCAACGGCGATGTATCTCAGCAACTTCGCGAGCGTACGGTTGAGCGACTAAAGCAAGGGAAGCTCGATATTCTTGTGGCTACTGATGTCGTCGCCCGAGGATTAGACGTAGAACGTATCAGCCATGTCTTAAACTACGACATACCATACGATACTGAATCTTATGTCCACCGTATCGGTCGTACAGGCCGTGCTGGCCGTGAAGGGGAGGCTATCCTTTTTGTATCGCCTCGCGAACAGCGCATGTTGCGCATGATCGAGCAAGCGACACGCCAAAAAATAGAACCAATGGATCTTCCATCTGCCGCTGATATCAATACAAAACGTATTGATCGTTTCAAACAACAAATCAGCGATGTTTTAGATAATAAAGATATCTCTCAGTTCTTAGATCTTTTAACTGAGTATCAACATGAACACGATACTGACCCTATGCACATCGCAGCAGCACTAGCCGCATTACTGCAAGGTCAGACACCATTGCTGATCAATGAGAAAGAGATTCGAAGCCCTAAAGGCTTTGAAGACCGCCCACCTCGTGAAAAAGGCGAACGTCCAGCACGTAAGCGTCGAGAGGGCCCTGAATCTGATATTGAAATGCAACGCTATTGCCTGTCAGTAGGCCGTGAACACGGTGTTAAACCAGGTAACATAGTGGGAGCGATTGCCAATGAGGCTGATATTGAAAGTCGCTATATTGGTCATATCGACATTCGAGAAAAAGCAACCTTTGTAGATCTTCCTGCAGGTCTTCCTAAAGAGGTTGAAGCCCTTCTCCAAAAAGCGGTGGTCTGTGGCCAACGACTTAGCATCAAAAAAGTCGATGGCGCCTCTAAGCCTTCCCGCAGTGGTCGCCCTGCCAATAAAGGACCTCGTACTAAGAAGCCGCGCAAAAAGGATTGATATATCCCTCAAAAAGCACCTTTACTAAGGTGCTTTTTTATATCCTTGCTTTCAGACGTGCTTAATCTCCATCTATCATGCGCCCCAACCCACCTAATACCGAACCTTCCCCCTTGGAGACACCTCCAGCAGAAGGCGCGCTGGCAATAATCCTATCCGCCATACGTGAGAAAGGTAAGCTTTGTAACCATACGGTGCCAGTTCCTTTTAATGTCGCTAAAAATAACCCTTCGCCGCCAAATACCATCGATTTCAGGCTTCCCGCACGTTCGATGTCATAGTCAATCCCATCCGTAAAACCAACAAGACATCCGGTATCAACACGAAGCGTTTCGCCATTTAACTCTTTGCGAATCACCGTGCCCCCGGCTTGAATGAAAGCCATGCCGTCGCCTTCCAAGGTTTGGAGAATAAAACCTTCCCCTCCAAACAGACCCGTTCCTAGTTTTCGGTTAAAGGCAATATCAATCTTTGTACCTAAAGCAGCGCATAGAAAAGCATCTTTTTGACACGTTACTCGCTCCCCAAGTTGAGCCATATCCAGCGCAACGATATTGCCTGGGTAAGGGGCAGCAAAAGAGACACGCTGTTTGCCTCGGCCTTGGTTCGTAAAATGGGTGGTAAATACTGACTCTCCTGTCACCATACGCTTACCTGCAGAAAACAGCTTACCCATGAAACCTTGATCCGGTTCAGAACCATCGCCCATTTTAGTCTCAAACGAAATACCTTCTTCCACGTAGGTCATGGCACCAGCTTCAGCTACCACGGTTTCACCAGGATCGAGCTCGATCTCCACCAGCTGCATCTCAGATCCAAAAATTTCATAGTCGACTTCATGGCAACGCATGTTTAAAAATTCCTTAGTTTGCTTATATGAAGATTAGTAAGTAACGCGGATAACTCCACCTCTTTGCAAGAGCCTTACCTGCTCACCCACATTAAAAAATCGTTGGTCAGTGACTTCTTGCACAACCGATAGCTCTTCTCCGTTTGTTAACCGAACCGTTACCTCTTGACCTTGCTTGCGCGTAGCATTTTCTTCAATTGCCTGACCTGCCATACCGCCAGCCACAGCTCCAATAACCGATGCAATGCTACTGCCTTTGCCTCCGCCAATTGTGCTACCTGCAATACCGCCGATAATTGCACCCGCTCCTGTGCCTACAATGCCATCAGAGCGACCCTCAATCACAACAGGAGTAACCGATAGAACTGTGCCATATTTAATATGTTGGACTTGCCGTGCTTCGCTACGGCTATAGGTAGTACCCGTCAAACTGGGGGAGGCGCAACCCGTTAACAACACACCCATGACGATCGCTGACGTTATTGTGCTTAAAGTCTTCATTGTATTAATCCCTTTTATTTACCGAGTAGTCTTATAAAGCCTGTATTTTGACATCTTCTCCAAAGAATAATTTCAGTTAAGTGAATCAATGCTGACCATACAAGCGAGAATATAAACCGTCTTGCTTGATAAGTTCTTGATGATCACCCTCTTCCGCTACTTGTCCATCTTCAAACACATAGACATGGTCGGCCTGCTTTACTGCCGATAACCGGTGAGCAACAATGATGGTGGTTCTATTAGCAAGGAAGGTTGTCAGCGCCTTGTGTAATGCACTTTCGGTCTGCGTATCTAAGGCAGAGGTGGCTTCATCTAAAATCACCACTTTGGGCTCCGAGAGAACCATTCGAGCCACAGCAATACGCTGTCGCTGACCTCCAGAAAGTTTGACTCCCTGACGACCTACAACCGCATCTATCTCCCCATCCAGCGTTTTAATAAATTCATCTAATTGCGCTATTGTTAAAGCATCCCAAAGCTGTGCGTCACTATATGTGCGCCCCATACAAAGGTTACTGCGAATGCTGCCATTAAATAATGCGGGATGTTGTAAAACTGTAGCGACATTATCCCGCACAACCGATAACCCGATTCGCTCGACAGGAACTCCGTTAAAACGTATTTGGCCCGACTGTGGCGTATAGAGACCTAGTAACACTTGCACAAGTGTCGACTTACCGCCACCACTCGCCCCAACCAATGCAATTTTCTGTCCCGCCTCAATGTTCAAAGAGATACCTTTTAATATTTCGGTACCGTCTTCGTAGCCAAAATGCACATCCTCAATATCTATGGCTATACGCTCCTGCCCTTTAAAAGGGTTTTCTAAAGCCGAGTAGCGGGGTTCTTGCTGCAGTGAGAGGATGTGGTTAAGTCGTTTTAGCGCAGCCTTAGCGCCATAATAGGCATATTGCATACCTAACACTTCTTGCACAGGCCCCATCATGAACCATAAATAGCCAAACACCGCCATCATCTGTCCGATAGAAAGATCGGAAAAGACCACCATCAACATAGAAACTGCGCGAAACAGGTCAAAACCAACTAAAAAAACAAGAAAGCTAAAGCGGCCCGCTGCTTCACTCTTCCATTCAAAAGCGCTCGAATCATCCCTTACTTGCTTTGCTGAATTCATTAAACTGGAAAGGTAATGCTGCTCTCGATTGCTAGCGCGTATCTGTTGTATAGCATCCAATGTTTCAGTCAGAGCACCTTGAAATAGCTCATAAGAACGATTCTCCCGACGCTTTAACTCTTTGACTCGCTTGCCAATCACAGTTGTAAAATAGATGACTGCCGGATTGAGGAACATGATGAATAAAGCCAATTGCCAATGCATCCATAATAGGATAATTGCTGTGCCAATAATCGACAGCGATGCTACCAGTAATCGGCTAACAGAGCTTCCGACAAAACGATCTACCGTATCCAGATCGGTAACAAAATGAGAGCTTACCGCGCCACTGCCCATGGTTTCGTATTCAGCCATAGCGATCAGCCCTAAACGATTGAGCATCAATGATCGCATTCTGAAAATAATATCTTTAGAAATAATCGTAAACTGGCGCGATTGCCAAACATTGAGTACTAATGCAATTCCCCTCAATAAAACAGTGATGACAAGAATTGCCATGATGTAAAGTATTGGCCCATGCCAATGCTCTGGAAAGGAAGGTTGCAGTGAATTTATCAATACGCCGGGTTGATTGAGCAAAACCTCATCAACCAGCAATGGCATTAACAGAGGCAACGGTACGGAAGCAACCGTTGCTAAAATGGCGACAATGTTAGCTAAAACCAGCTCTTTTTTATGCTCAAGCGCAATATTAAGAATGTAGTTCCAACTAAAAGTGGTTGGTTGCATAGCACCTCAATCCCTATATCTCTGTGCCCGCATATATACCACACTCATCGTGCTATCGCATCGAAATCACTCCGAAGACAAATAAAAACACCCGCATAAGCGGGTGTTTTAAGAGCGATTACGGTTTACTTAGCAGCGCGTAACATAGCGTACAATTGATCTTTCAAATGCAGTCGCTTAACTTTTAGCTCTTCTTCGGTTTTTGTAGAAGCAGGCTCGATCTCCGCCTCCATTTTTTCTACTTGTTTTGTTACATCATGATACTCGTCGAACAGTTTAGAGAAATGCGCATCACTCATTTTCAGTGAGTGAATCTGTTCGCGGTATTCAGGAAGTTCGTGTACTAAATCATGATGTTCAATGCTCATGAGGGGTATTTCCTTGTGGGTTACATTTCTAATTGCTTTTCGGTTGTAGTATCACCCGACCAAGCATCCGGTTCATTGACGCCTATCAAAGGTAGCGACAAATGAGTCTAATCCCACTAAATATTGACACTCTGTATGATCTCCCGTGAGGTGTTAGCTAAACCAATACTTGCTTTTTCTGTATTTCTTGATGCTTCCAAAGCCACCTCCGCAGACTGTTTAACCGATTCAATATCGATCATTAAAACTTCCGCTGCTTGGCTTTGCGCGTTAGAGGCTGCAGCGATCATTGCGTTCATGTTAGCAATAACTTCAACACGGCCACGAATATCCTCTAATGCCGATCCAGCATGGTTAGCCTTATCAACACAAGCGGCTGCCTGATGCTGGCCTTTCTCCATGACGGAAATAACCTGACCGGACTCTTCGCTTAGTCGGTTGATCGCTTTATCAATGTCTCGTGTCGATTGCTGTGTACGCTGTGCTAATGCTCTGACTTCATCAGCAACAACAGCAAAGCCCCTCCCTTGATCGCCTGCCCTTGCCGCTTCTATCGCAGCATTCAAAGCCAGCAGATTTGTCTGATCAGCTATTTCACTGATAACTTGGGTGGCATTATGAATTTCATCTGTCGCCGCTTGCAGCAACTCTAACTGTTTAGCAGCCTGCCGAACATTACTATCCAGCCCCGAGATTGCCTGAATCGTTTCACTCACAGCGCCTTTTCCTGCAGCAGCTTTTTCATTAGCCTCTTGCGTATTTGCCGATGCCTCATTAGCCGACTGTGCGACCTCCTCTATCGCAGCGGTGAATTCGTTGATGCTTTGGGAAATTTTTTCTAGATCCTGCACCTGATTGGTAATAGCCGTCTCAGCCTTATGCGCAATAGCAATGGTTTCTCGCCCTTGATTATCCAAGGCCTGTGCTGCGTGATTAACACGTACATGCGCAGAACGTAAGCGCGCCTTATTAGTCAATGCTGCTAAATAGATGGAGCCTGCCTCTGATACTGAGTTGGCATACATCTCCTCTAGCACCTGACTTTGAATAACCTCATGCGAACGAGACACTAACATCCTAATAGGTTTCATACTATACAGGGCAAGCCCTGAGCAGATTGCTGCTCCAGTAATAGCTATAATAGAGGTAGAAATCACCGATTCCTCTGAAAAATATAAAGCAAGCATAGGAAGCAAAGCAGCGAACCAAGGTAGCAGCGCAACCTTCGTATTAATACTCACATCATGAAAAGAAAAACGAGTTTGATTCTGATTGATGCGATCATAAACCGCCTGCGCACGCTTTTTCTGCGAAGCTGTTGGCAACGTTCGAACAGATTGGTAACCGAGCGTCTCCCCATGCTCTGCAATCGGTGTGACATAAGCGTTAACCCAGTAATAACCACCATCTTTACAGCGGTTCTTCACAACGCCTATCCAAGGCTTATTTACCTTAAGCTTAGACCACATGTCTTCAAATACCGCTGGCGGTACATCAGGGTGCCTGATTATATTGTGAGGACACCCCACTAACTCATCACGGGAAAAGCCAGAAATCTCTACAAATGCGTCGTTAACAAAGGTGATTTGTCCTTTGAGATCAGTTGTCGATATCAGTGGCGTTTCATTTTGAAATGTATACTCTTTAGCATTTACGGGAAGGTTTTTCTTCATTTTTTATCTTCCGAAACCGAACGTACAGCTTTTATACGTATTCGATGGATTATGAAATTTCATACTCCTTGCATATATCGACCATATACACACTTTTTATAGGGATAAATTAAAATTAACACATTAACTCATCGTTTAATTATTTTTACGTTTAAGGACTCGACCTGACCCGCAACACAGGGTAGTTTATACCCCCCTGAATTATTGCCAATAATAGAGTTCTACCCATGGAAAGCCTGACACTCCAACCTGTCAAAGCGATTGCCGGTGAAGTCCGAATTCCGGGCTCCAAAAGCCTCTCTAATCGCATTCTCTTACTTGCTGCATTAGCTAAAGGCACAACAACGATCACTAATCTTCTTGATAGTGATGACGTGAAGCATATGCTAAACGCACTATCCAAGCTCGGTATTCGTTATGAGCTATCTGAAGACAGAACGGAGTGCACGCTTCAGGGTGCAGGACAAGCCTTAGGAGCTACGGCATGCGAGCTTTTTTTAGGTAATGCAGGTACGGCTATGCGCCCCCTCTGTGCAGCACTTTGCTTAGGAGAAGGCGAATATCACCTCACTGGCGAACCGAGGATGTATGAGCGCCCCATCGGCGATTTGGTTGATGCCCTAAGAGAGCTGGGTGCTGATATTACCTACCTAGGAGATAAAAATTATCCTCCTTTACTTATCAAAGCGAATGGACTGAACGGCGGCGAAGTCAGCATTAAAGGCAATATTTCCAGCCAATTTTTAACAGCCTTACTGATGGCCGCTCCCATGGCATCAGAAGATTTGGTCATTAACGTAGAGGGTGAGCTAGTATCCAAGCCCTACATTGATATTACCATACACACCATGGCGCTGTTTGGTGTCCATGTTATTAATGACAATTACGAGCGCTTCACAATCAGATCAGGACAGACTTATCGTTCTCCCGGCGAAGTTATGGTTGAAGGCGATGCATCTTCAGCATCCTACTTCCTTGCGGCCGCCGCCATTGCTGGCGGTACGGTGAGAGTATATGGCGTTGGGGCTGACAGCGTACAAGGCGATAAACGATTTGCCGAAGTGCTTGAAGCGATGGGGGCGTCTGTAACATACGGCCCTACCTATATTGAAGTAACCCGAGGAGCAGCGTTAAAAGCAGTGGATATGGACATGAACCATATACCTGACGCCGCAATGACAATCGCCACCACAGCTTTGTTTGCAAAAGGCACTACAGCTATTCGCAATATTTACAACTGGCGTGTCAAAGAAACTGATCGATTATCCGCGATGGCAACGGAGTTGAAGAAGGTGGGGGCTACTGTTGTCGAAGGTGATGACTTTATTGAAGTCACTCCACCTGCACAACTCACCCATGCTGTCATAGACACCTATGATGATCATAGAATGGCGATGTGCTTTTCTCTGGTATGTTTGAGTGACACCCCTGTCACCATTAATGATCCTGGCTGCACTCGCAAAACCTTCCCGGAATACTTCGATCTCTTTAAACAGATCTGTCAGTAACAAAACACTTCAGTGCCAGAGACCACTCTGGCGCTGCGTTTCAACGTTTATTTTGAACCACCCCTACACGTCGGGGACGGCATCACAACACCCTTCTTAGCTGCCCACTCCTCTCGAGTATAAAGATGCATTGCTAGCGCATGAATTGGGTTTTGCATCTCATCTGCCAAAATTGTGTAAATCATCTGGTGTCGCTGTACAAGACGCTTCCCTTCAAACGCTTCTGAAACCAATAAGAGCTTAAAATGACTCTCAGTTGCTGGGCCAGAGTGCATATGGCTTTCATTTTCTATTTGAATCTCTTCAACGGGTACAGCTTCCCGCAGTTTACTCTCCATGATCTGAGCAACACTCATTTTGATACCTCTTTTCTTGCTTTCTCATCAGCCAAATCGGCATCCCTCTGTTCTTTAGCTAATGCGAGAAAATGTTTATGTATTTTACGCGTCGCCAACCACACACCACTGATCACAACAGGGACTGCGATTCCCAGCGCCAGATGCTTATTAAAGGAAACGCCGCTGTCATAGATAGCATCCATCACCAGCTTAATCAGCCCTATTGAGTAATAACTGATAGCCGCTACAGATAGTCCTTCAACGGTGTGCTGCATCATCAGTTGAATCTTGGAACGACGATCCATTGAAGCCAGTAATTGTTGGTTCTGCGCCTGTATTGATAACTCAACACGGGTTCTCATCATATCAGATACCCGATCAATGCGTTTAGACATATCTTCCAAACGCTCGCCAACCGACTGGCACGTTCTCACCGCGGGTGTTAACCGTCGGGTCATAAACTCAGTAACCGTTAAGTGGCCCGATACCTCATCCTCACGTAACTCTTTCAGACGCTTGAGTACCAACTCATGATATGCCTGAGTTGCTGTAAAGCGAAAAGTCGTTTTAGCTCGATAATCCTCTACACGAGCTGCCATATCCGTTAATTCCCCCAAGATAGCCTGTTCATCAATCACACCACCTTCAGATAAACGCTGTGTTAGGGCTGCTAATTGACGATCCATCTTTGCTAAATCCGGCGCACATGCTCTTGCTAAAGGGAGTGCAATCAAGGTCATTAAACGATAGGTCTCGATCTCCATAAGCCGTTGTGCCAAACGCCCTAATTGGCTATCACTCATCCGTTTATTACAAATAAGGAATCGACCAAAATGATCACTATGAAGTCTAAAACTTGTCCATACACGTGCATCACCTTGCTGTGGGCTGCTACCCACTAGCCGCATTCCCTCAAAATAGCTTTTTACCCGCGGCAACATAAATTCTTCATCTTCGACAGAGTCTTCAACTGATAAATGAAATGCCGTGACAACTTGGCCAGGTAAGCGCTCTAACCATCCAAGGGGCAAAGGTGTGACGCCTGTATTGGCAAAAGGGTCGCTTTGAGGAGGTGCATCAAAATGGATAAACGTATAGGTGGTAAACTCCAAGTGTTTCTCACGACGAATTCGCAATGACCCCAGATCATATTCAGCGCACACTTCATCAGTCGTGGGCGGGGTAACTCCTAACGTCTCAAACAGTTCCTGAAGATGCTCAAATTGTGAAACTCGCTGAATATCATCAGCCATCAATGCTAAATGACTGACTCTAGCAGGGCTCGGTATGACTTGGAAAGGGCGAGAGTGCATCTCTTCATACAGTGAGTCTCGCAAAGGGTGAAACTGCAAACCCGTGATATCGTCGTTGAACATTGTTACTTCTCAAATACGTACTATAAAGATGGGCTATCTAACGGTGCGACTAGCAAGGTATCTTCTGTTATATCAAATACCATCAACTGATGACCGACGCTAAACCATTGATTGAATAGATCTAGGGACAGCTCACTTGGCCAGAAATCGCCCATTTCATCCCAAGCGGTTAGCTCATTTTCAAAAATAGCTCGCCAGTGCTGTCCTATCTCACGACTAAAATCATCCTCGGACTCAACCTCTCCAATCAAGTAGACATTGCCCTCTTTTTGCAAAGTACTCAAAGAAATATCATTGGATCCAAATTCGTCAACAGGCAAGGTAGCAATCCATTCCGCAAAGGGCGCTTTCGCTAATAAGGTTAGGGAGGAGCGATTTAAGAGTTTCATGTGCGTTATCAACCTATTCTATTTATACTCTGGGCAAAGCGACTACGAACTATCATGATGCATATACCTGTTCTTAATCAATTAGAAACACGTACCGAATGGATCTCCTTCTTTCGTAGGGAGCGTTCTTATGCCTATACTCTGTCACCATTATGCTTAGTCGACTTTCAAACTACTTTTCTACACCTGACGTTACTCGATGAAGTGATGTTAGACGGCCGTCAGGCAATCAAATACAGCCTAGGCTCCAAAACCAGCATGGAACCTGCGTGGCAGCTCATTAAAGCGTGTGATTGGCAATTATCCGCTGTAACCAAGGGATTAAGCGACCTAGAGTTCAAAAGTAATGTTCGTGACAACAGCTTTTTAGGTATCCATTCTGACTTATCTGTCAGAAAATACTTTGCTAAAGATAAAACCTTGATCGCTCCAACCCTTGTCGGGCCATTGGCACCGATCATAGCCAAGCCCCATGATTGGACTTTACACCATATTTGCTGCTTACTTAGCCACCAGCAACTAAGCGACTCTTGCTTTATGCCTGCTCCCCAGAAAGAAGCACCTGTAAAAAGTATCCTATTACGGTTACTGGACACCCCCACAGGATGGTCTATCCAGGAGATCGATAATACCTTACTTCTACGGTATCAAGACAAAGCGATTTTAAGCTTCACACCAACTTACACGGTGCCTGCGCCTCGTTTAAAGGAGGACACAAGCACACTTTGGTCGTTAAACCGTTTCTAGCATCTCTTCTGACAGCCCTGACGCCTCAAGCATCTTACGAGGGTTATCAGAATTTAGCAGAGCTTTGCCTTTTGGGGTTGGGAACTCCACATCGATATCAACAACACGGCCATCACGGCAAACGTTAATGATCGTATCCATACAAGACGACAACAGTGAGTATTTTTCATCCGGTGCCGCGATTATCGTCTGCAATCCTAGGTCGGTCATAAAACCGAGGGAGGTGATGGTATTTTCCGAGTCGAGTTTATTGAAGGCTTCATCGAATACCGACAGACTCATACCGCCAACCGCTTTACCATCTGGCCCCTCTTTTAACCGGTAAGCCGCTCCCATTGCAGCAGCCATTGCCACATAGAACGGCACTTGGTGCTCACCACCAGAACCGGTTTTGATACGCTGAGTCAGGGTTGTTTTACGGTTACCATTAAGGTCTTTTACAACTAATTCAAAGTTGTAGAAGTTACGATAATCCTGCAGGAGGCTGCTTTCACCCTCATCTTTGAGTACGTCGTGGATTTTAGCCAAGGCATCTTGATGAGGCTTATCTTCATCGTATTTCAGGTCAAATAGAGAACCGACATTTGCTTGATCTAATCGCGTGTATGCCTCAACCAACTCTAAAATATCTTTCAGTTCAGGGTTGGGAGACATCTCAAAACTATACATCTCTTTATGGAAAGGACGGTGTTTGAGGTGATTGTTCAGCTCACGAATCAGGTCTTTGATTTTGTTGATTTGATCATTCAAATGCGCCACAAAATCTGAACGGAACGCCGTTTCTGCTTCTAAGCGTGCACGCTCTGCTTTTTGGGTATAAAGCGCAAGTTCAGAGTCTTTGAGTGCTTGGACCGTCTCATCGACATACTGTTCCAGCTCTTCATGAGAGGAATCAGGACCGATCTTATCCAGCCCTTGATGACTCATACCGCCACCATGAAATTTGGCTTTGTAATTCGCTACCGCATCTCGCACTGAGTATTTTTTCTTCTCATGCAGTGTCAGCTCAGACTGTGCTTTTTTGGCCGCTTCAAAAATGACGCGCTCCAGCTCACCACCGCAACTTTCATCTAAATAGTCGCGTTTCTCCTGAGCGGATTGGGCATCAAAATCTTTATTCGATTCACAGGTGTTGCGGGCTTCTGCATGCTCAGATAACTCTTGATCCAACACCTCTAACGCCGCTGAGTCTTTAATCATACTGGTACGGATACGTTGCAGCTTATCCATCAACACTCTGTTCTTCTCTTCAGCCGCTTTCAGATTATCCGCAAGGTCTGCAATACGCTGTTGAATCCCCGTATCATCATGATTACGAAGGTCCGTAATCGCTTGGCGATAACCTTCTATCTCTGTACCTAACTGTTCACGCTGACGCACAAGATCGAATACTTTTTCGCCAGCACCCGCCAAGCTTGTGGTCAAGTTAATCAGGTTATCACGCAGCTTTTCCAACGCTTCATGGCGTTTGCCCATCTCAGTAAACTCAACCATCATCTGATCAACTTGTTTACCTTGGGTTGCTAACTGATCACCACGACGGCGTATACCCATGATAGGCGATAGCTCATTAATAGAGGTGGTTGAACCTTCCGTCTGCAGCATACAGTCATAGGTTAAAGCACGCTCTTGACGTAACAATTCAGCTTCTGTTTCTACCGCCATTACTCCGCCTAACGCACGATTCATATAAGCTTGAGCATGTTCATTATCTGTATCGATAAACTGTGCAAGCGACTGAGGCTTGGAGCGGTTGATCCACTCATGGGATTTTGCCGTATTCACAATACGACAACCTTTGAGATGTCGACCCTTACGACGATACAGTGTAACCGCTTCTTTCACACGGTCAGGGTCAACAATCAAAGCCTCACGACGCGCCCCTAGAAAAGACTCAATCGCAATACGCCATTTATCTTCATTAATATCGACCAATTCACATATCGGCGTGGACTCAATACCATATTCAGACAATAGCTCCATGAGCTCACGGGTGTTATGGCGAACAGGCGCACGGCCTTGCTTTAACTGCTCAACAGCCCCTTTCTGATTCTGAATGCTCGTACGTAATTCATTAATCCGTATGACTGACTCTTCAAATTTACGGCCAATATCACGGCGTACCGAATCCACACTTTTCTTTAGCTCATCTAAGGTATTGTCGACTTCAACAGGTTCTGGTGGCCACACATCCGCCATCATGTCTTCACCTGAACGCCATAAATCAACCGAGCGCTTTACTAATGGGGTGAAACTTTCTGGAAGCAGGTTCTCATAGTTTGCAAAACCCACGGTAGTTCGGAATAAACCATAAACATTCTGGATTTTGTCTTTGACCACACCCTCTTCATGCAGACGTGCTGCAATAGAGTTCTCCAGCGCTTTGATTTGGTGGGCCGCATCTGAGTTGTTCAGCTGAGCACGGGCATTGGCCAAGTTTTGCATGAGATCGCTCATCTCGGCCGCATGGGTTTCCAGCTCGGTCTGAACCTGAGTTTCTTTCTCTTGGTTAGTCTCTAGGCGCTCCTGAGCATCTTCTTTCTTAAGATCCGCATTTTCAAAGCGAGTCTCATGAACAACCCACTCATACTCCACCGCATTCTTCACATTGCGCTGGATCCCTTTGCAAAGCTCCTGAACTTTTTCCAACTCTTCTATGCGATTAAATACTTCGCGCGTTTTTTGTTCCATCGCGCGATATTCATCCAAAGATTTTCGAAAAGCGCCGACATGAACGATATTCTCGTCTAGTACAAACTCACGAACGAATTTTGTCGGGCTATCGATTGGAACAAAACGAAGCGCATTCTTGAAGTTTTTGACAAACTTTTCGTCATCATTTGGCATCAGTGGATCATGACTTAGCGCACTGGTAACCTCTTTTACGAATTTACTCGCCCGTTTTTCTAGGACCATATCAGGGCACTGTTTTAACAGTTCTGTTTTCACCTGCGCCCACGGTTTAGGTAAACGCCCATCCCCTTCTTTGATAGAAAAGTCATCCAGCGCCACGGAGAAATTTGGCAAGATAAAACGCCCCAAGATCTCCTCTTCAGGAGAGGACGTCGACGCACTGATCGCAATACCTATACACGTTTCCTGCGCAGTCTCTGTATCAAAAAAGCTTAATGCCATATAAGTAATGGAGTCTTCTCTCGCCGTCGCTTTTTTACCGCCATCATCCATAAAACCAAGACAGTAAGTACGCAACGAACGTTCGCTCTTTTGTCCAGCTGAGGCGTTGAAGCTAAGATTGCGCTTATGCCCCCCCATCAGCACGGTTTGGATCGCATCCAGTAAAGAGGATTTACCTGAGCCATTTGGACCCACAATGGCCACATTACCCTTAATAGGAACTTCTACTGCTCCAAGCACATACCAGTTAACCAATACAATACGATTAAGCTGTTTCATCGGCGATCGCCTCCTCTGCTTCTGTCAGCGCATCGCGGGTATCGGTATCGCACAGAGCTTCTAACTGACCTATATAATCTTCTATTACCACTTGGCGAATCGTCGGCAAAATACTAAAAGGGACATTCTTCGGGTCTGTCTCATTAGGACGACCACGCTCAATGATGCCGTGTCGGCTAAACAGAGAAAGAATCTCCTTCATACGCGTTTCATTAGGTAACTCTTTACCTGTCAGATTTTCATAGAGCGACAGGAGTTCGTCAGTGGTTGTAAACGCTTTCCCACTTTCCACCTCAAACTGCTCTAGTTTCGTTTCATATTGCTGTCGCATACACAGCATGAGCAAGGATTCATCAAGGCGCAGCTTAAGATTGCGCTCCTCACCTTTAGGCAAGATACCCATATAAGCTTCGTCGGGCTGATAGATGAATGACCAGCCAATTGCTTCAAACAAATTGGTAAAGTAATCAACATGGGATGCCACCAAAAAGTAGCTCTCACGATGCGAGGAGCGATCAGCGTATAAAAACTGACTGGTCAGCAATAAGTTAGCTGCACGGGTAAAGTCACCGGCATCATACTGATCACTGCGACTGATAATTTTTTGCAGATCCCCAAGCATTAGCGTTTCCTATAAATTACAAAATCACGACACTCAACCATCTCAGCAACTTGAGTGTAATCATCATTAAACTGGATATTAAAGCGGTCTGCGGTTGCTTTCGCTTTCTTGCCCAACGAAGCAAGGTGGCGGATATAACTAAAGCAGATGTAGTCTTCAATGGTGTTGATCCGAAACTCATTAGCGCGCAGGCTTTCTTTGTTTGCCAGATGATCATCCAGATAACTTTCTATTCGATCGATACGCACTTCACGCCGTTCTTTAAAGGCTTTGAATAGCTGACGTAATTCAATCACTTTCGGGTCTATAACCTGCTGCCTGATCACACGAGGCTCTGCTTGAATTCGTCGGCGAATAGGCGAGCGTACGCTGGAAGGCGAGATAAAACCAACAGACTCCAAGGTATCAATTTTAGGTAAATCGGAGCGCTTAGCGACTTCGGTGATCAAACGGGAAAGTCGAGAAGCCATCCCAGGCGTTGTTTTGTCCATATACCGGACAGTATCTGCAACACGCTTTTCTAAGCGGTAACGGAAATCATCAATGGTATCTAAACGTTTATCCACTGATTCAAAAATCCGAATAATACGATTGATATGCTGATGCACCATCGCTTCAGCATCTTCATAGTTCGATTCAAACTGCTCCTGATAGTGGCGAACCAGCTTATCTAACTTCACCATATCAAACTGTAGATCACGCAACAGGGACAAAATCTGACGACGAAAGCGGAACGGATTATTCTTGGTTTTCAGTGTTTTATAATCGGATACTAAGATATGCTCAACGAAGCGGTCAAAAAAGCCTCGAACCACTTCTTGCGGGCTTTCGGAGTTAGCTAGGCTAATCTTTAGCTCTCGCAAGCCCAGCATCATATCGGTTAGATGAGCACTGAACTCAGCCGCTGTTTGAGCAGCTTCTGATAGCGTAATCCCGCGCCCTGCAGGATCATTAACTGCCGACTCTAACGAGCTCAAAACGTTGAGAACCGCACCACCATATGAGCGTTTTTCCAACGTAGAGATGGATACCAGCGACCTTAACAAGTAACTGATGGAAGGCGACATCAACACAAAGGTTCGATAAATCCTTTGCTCTTCCTCTATCCAGCCGGTTTGCACTAAACGCCGGTAAATCCGGTTGGTATATTCTGCACTAGATCGTGGGAGTTCAGCATCGTCCGTGTCATCCTCTTCAGGTTCCCAACGACGCACACCTAAACGAACCACGGCGTCTTCGATGGAGGAGCGAACCAAATCTTTCGGAATGAAAGGGTCAATCAGGTCTTCGTCGAAGAAGAGATCAGCCAGTTGCAGTAAAACAGCCTGATATATATGCCGGTTTTTACCTGATAAGGGCAGAAATAAGTCGTCGGGGAGCTTATTAAAAAGCATTCATCATCCAATACGAATCTAGGTTAATTGCACTCTGTTAGGCAACAGCAAATGAAAGTTCAAACGAGGATTCTAGCTTAGGTAGCTAAGACAAAAAAGTGGATATTGGATATTTGGAGCATTCTAAGCAGGTAGGATCGGCTCATCTCAACACCTTACTGGCATTTCAAACAAAACATTTATGAGCTCATTAATCGATTCTTTTTCAAAAAATCGATTAATGCCCTTACTTTTTTGGGAACAAAATCGGCTTTTGGATAATAAACACAAGCCCTGTGTCTAGGGCTCTGTAATTCAGGCAACACATGAACTAACGTTTTATTGTCCAGTTCTTCGAGCAAAATTTCTTTAGGTAGATATACGATCCCTAAGCTGTTTTTAGCAGCACTGATCATAATTTCCGCACTATTGACGTATAACACACGGTTTAAAGCTACTGTCTGCCTTTCAAACACCCACTCCAACGGATACTTCTTATTACTGTAAACCAAGCAGCGTTGATGCCGTAACTGAGCTATTTCGTTGAGAGATGAGTGCTTTTCTACATACTCAGCAGATGCAAAAAGTTGATTGTGATAAGAGTAAAACGGCACCATGACAATAGAGTTTGAGTCATAGTCTTCTATCTCTCGACAGATTGATAAATCAGCATGAATTGACGGAAGTTGATCAATCTGATGATGCAGTAACTCATACGATATCTCAGGATACTGGCGTTGAAAGTCAGCGAGAACAGGCATAAGGAAACGGCTAAACAAAGGCTGTGGTGCGGCAATACGAATGATACCCTTTACATCCGCCGCCAAATTCGACGCCTCATCTAAAGTCGACCGCCATTCATATTCTAACCGTGTCACTTTTTCGTAAAAGCCTTTCCCTGCTTCAGTCAGAGCAATGCGCCTAGTTGTACGGTTCAGTAACTGTACGCCTAACGACTCTTCTAGCTTAGTCAGTTGTTTGCTCACTGCTGAAGCATTAACACCAATCTGATCTGCAGCCTTAACAAGAGACTGGTTATCGACAATAGCTTTAAACGTTAGCGACCATTCAAACTGACTCACAATAATTCCCTAATGGACACTTAGAAAGTCCTATTAGATCGATTATATCCTTTAAGGCATTTGTTAAGCTAAATTTTTAACTTATAAGGAAGGAAACTATGCAACCCCCTATATTTGAAATCCTTACTTGGAAGTCTGCACCAAACGTCACCGAAAAAAATATGATTGATAGCATGAGTCGTTTCGGTAACTTAGTGTCGACACTCCCTGGTTTTCTCCACCAATCACTCTATAAACGAATAGACGAGACATGGGTGTGTGTGTACTTTTGGGAGACGGAACAACAGGCCCATGATTCTAATGATCTTGTTGCGGGCACACCGGAATTCTCAGAACTCATATCCCTAATTGAGGAAGGAAGTATTACCATGGAAGTCCTTACTGCTCTGCAAGAACGGGGTATAATTGCCTAATAAAGCGGTTTATATAGGGCAGAAAAAAGCCCTCAGCAGCAAAAGCTATTTGAGGGCTAAACAGGAAGTTATTCCTTACACTGACAATTAGTTTTCGCAAGTAGATTCAATCTTGTGAATACTCAAATCAGCACCGTTAAACTCTTCTTCATCCGATAAACGTATGCCACTGACTGCTTTAATACCGCCGTACACAACGACTGCGCCTATAACAGCAATGAGGATACCAGCAACTGTCCCTATCAATTGGGACATAAAGCTGACACCGCCAAGACCACCCAACGCTTCACTGCCGAAAATACCTGCTGCAATACCGCCCCAAGCACCACACAAACCGTGCAAAGGCCACACGCCTAAGACATCATCGATTTTCCAGCGGTTTTGCTGAACCGTGAACAACCAAACGAAGATAACGCCAGCAATAGCACCAATCGCAAGCGCACCAATCGGGTGCACAACATCAGAACCTGCACAAATCGCGACAAGTCCCGCTAGCGGACCGTTATGAATAAAGCCAGGGTCATTCTTACCTACGATCAATGCAGCAATAATACCGCCCACCATCGCCATTAAGGAGTTAACAGCCACCAGCCCGGAAATACCGTCTAGGGTTTGGGCAGACATTACATTAAATCCGAACCAGCCAATCGATAAGATCCAAGCGCCTAACGCCAGAAATGGAATATTGGATGGTGGAAAGGCAACAAGACGCCCCCCACGATAACGTCCCTTACGAATACCTAGTAAGAGCACTGCAACCAATCCAATCCAGCCACCGACACCATGTACGACAACAGAACCTGCAAAGTCATGGAATGATGCGCCAAAAGACACTTCTAACCACGCTTGAAAGCCAAAATTACCATTCCAGATAATGCCCTCAAAAAATGGATAAACAAAAGCAACCGTTAATGTAGATGCAATCAGAATGGGCCAAAACTTAGCGCGTTCTGCAATACCCCCAGATACGATGGCAGGGATTGCAGCAGCAAAAGTCATTAAAAAGAAGAACTTAACCAGCTCGTAGCCATTACCCGCCGCTAAGGTTTCGGCATCCTGAAAGAAGGTAATACCATAAGCAACCCAATAACCAACAAAGAAGTAAGCGACCGCCGAAAAACCAAAGTCCGTCATAATTTTTACCAAAGCATTCACTTGGTTTTTATGGCGCACCGTCCCTACTTCGAGAAATGCAAAGCCGGCATGCATGGCAAATACCATGATAGCCCCCATTAAAATAAACAAAGTATTCGAACTTTGTACTAGCGTCTCAACCGCACTATTTACACTTTCCACACAAATCTCCCACGTTCAAGCAAGCTGCCTCGGCCACATTTGCACCAATATGATGCGATTTCTTATTAATATTCCCAAATGGGTGCATTAGGTTTCCTTTTATATCGATCAATCAAATAAGCAATTTATTAAAAGCTTATTAAGCTATTAATTTAAAAAGGAAAATAATGAAAATGCGCAGATTGAGCTTTAATCGCCTCAAGACTGCGCACTAAGAAAAAGCACAAAATGTGCCAAATGGAAGCGTTGCACCAAATTATGGCCAGCGGATCTCAAAGCAAGTGTGGATCTTACTATTACGCTTAAAATCGGGATCAATGGTAGATGTTGAGATATCCTTGATATCAAATCCCGATAATAGGTCGTAATCGAGTTTGAACTTACGGTAGTTGTTAGAAAAGATTAGCACTCCATCTTTTCGCAATAGGCGCATCGCCAAACGTATCAACTCAACGTGATCACGTTGAACATCCAATACATCCTGCATACGTTTAGAGTTAGAGAACGTCGGCGGATCCATAAAAATAAGATCAAATTCGGGCTTACGTTGTTTTTTCAACCATACGATACAATCCGATTGAATAAACCGGTGGTGCTTATCGTTGAAACCATTTAACGCTAGGTTTTTCATGGCCCACTGTAAATATGTCGCAGACATATCAACGCTCGTGGTGGTTTTAGCCCCCCCCACGCCTGCATGAACACTTGCAGAAGCGGTGTAACAGAATAAGTTAAGGAAGTCTTTCCCTTGAGAGATCTTCTGGATTTTCTGCCGAACAGGACGATGATCTAAGAATAACCCGGTATCTAAATAATCATGTAAGTTCACTCTTAAACGGCAGTTGTGCTCCGTCACTTCAAAAAAACGGCCCACGCTCGCTTGCTTTTCGTATTGGTCACTACCTGACTGTCGCTTACGTTGTTTAAGAACGACTTTACGGGGCTCCACCTCAAGTACCGACGGAATAACCGCAAGAACATCCTTCAGGCGCTCAAATGCCTTCACCTTATCAATAGAGGCAGGGGCAGCGTACTCCTGTACATGCACCCAATCTTTATAAATATCCACCGCTACTGAATATTCGGGGATATCTGCATCGTAGAGGCGGTAGCATTCAATATCATTCTGCTTTTGCCATTTTTTTAGCGCTTTAAGATTTTTCTTCAAGCGATTAGCAAACATTTGCGCCGTTTCACTAAATTCAGTAGGGGCATCTGATTGCTCGTACGTTTCAGTCACAGCCGCTTTTTCATACAACGTATAAAGAAACAAACGGCTATCGATCGGGCCATTATTCAAGCGGTAGGATTTGTCCGCCTTCAGGCCGACCACTTGGCAAAGATCAGGGTTTCCCGTAAAAATAGCTGCTTTCCAACCAGCAAAGTCTTGCTTTAGCGCATCACCCAATTGGCGATATAAGAACATCAGCTCTGACCCTTCACCTAGCCGTTCACCGTATGGCGGGTTTGTCACCATCAAACCACCTTGATCAGCAACAGGACACGTCATTTGCTCAACAGAAGCTTGCTTAAGCTCGATAAGCGCTTCAACACCAGCTCTTTCAGCATTGCTACGGGCAATTGACAGCATACGGGGATCTTGATCACCACCAAAAAAGCGAACCGATGATTGTTCTATCCCTTTAGCTCGCCGTACTTCAGCTTCCTCCTTAAGTCGCTCCCATATGTCAGGTTGATGCTGCTTCCAGCCTTCAAAACAAAATCGTTCACGATAAATGCCTGGCGCAATATCAGCAGACATCATCGCCGCTTCAATCAGTAGCGTTCCTGAACCACACATAGGGTCAAACACTACAGGACGCTCAACTGCAAGCTGTGGCCATTGGCAACGCATTAAGATAGCCGCTGCTAAATTCTCTTTTAAAGGCGCAGCGCCAGCTTGGGTTCTATAGCCTCTGCGGTGCAAGCTTTCCCCTGAAAGGTCAAGGGATAGATTCAATCGGCCACGATAGATATGAGCATGTATTTTTAGGTCAGGGTTGTCACGATCAACACTAGGACGCTCACCGGTTTTTTCTCTGATCTGGTCGACAATCGCATCTTTGACCTTCAAAGCCCCAAAATGGGTGTGATTGATCGACTCCGTTCTTCCGGTAAAAGCTACACTTAGGGAGCCAGACGCTTCCATATGCTCAAGCCAATCAACACTTTTCACTGCATCATAAAGATGCTCAGCCGTTTCTACAGGCGATTCAGTCAAAGGAAGTAACACCCGGTTAGCTAAACGAGACCATAGGCATACAAAGTATGCCTGCTCCAAGTCACCACTAAATTCGGCGCCCGTTGCGGTGGATTTCACATTTTCTGCACCAAATCCGGTCAGTTCATCAAGAAGGAGTGTTTCAAGCCCTTTCGGACAGGTCGCAAAAAATTTCATTATTTATCCACGTAAGTTAGTTGAAGCGCGGTATAACCGTATATTAAGCACATCATCACATACAAAAGTAGCAATTAAGCTGTCATAAATGCGTCATGATTATTTTTCATGTTTTGTTTGAGCACCTTATCGGTCACTTAACTGACTGAAAGCATGATGTTTTTGCAGTCGCTCACTATCGACTCAAAAAAAATGATTGTTTTAATTAATCGAACTCAATCGTTTTTTCCGCTATCTATAATAGTCACTGTGATGATCCAAGAAAGGGAAAATCATAGCTCAGGTTGAATATTCAGTCTCAGATATTCACGTTTTTCTAAAAACAACGTATGAGAGGCACCTCTATATGAAGAGACAGAAACGAGATAAGTCAGCAACCCTATTTAATCGCGGCTTCCAAGCAGGATTAGACGGTAAGTCACGAGACACCTGTCCAGTTACCACCACGGATCTACGTAGTCAGTGGATGAGTGGCTGGCGCCAAGGCCGAGAAGCCCATTGGAGCGGAATGGCAGGCGTATCCGCCATTCAAGCCCACCCTTCATTACATTGATGCCCTTCAAACACAAAAGGCTCCTCGCTTGAGGAGCCTACGTAGCACATGCTAAAAGCTATCGGGTAGTGCCTGAATCGCGCGAACCGAATCGCTCACAAGTGACGGGCCTTTGAATATAAAGCCTGAGTAAACTTGCACCAAACTAGCCCCTGCTTCTATTTTTTCTGCCGCATCGAACCCTTCGGTGATACCACCCACACCAATAATCGGTACAGACCCACTTAGCGATTTCGATAATACACGAATCACTTTCGTTGACTTGTTACGAACAGGAGCACCACTTAAGCCACCGGCCTCCCCTTGCAACGGTGAATCTTCTACTCCCTCACGGGAAAGCGTTGTATTGGTCGCGATAACACCATCCATCTCATAAGTTTTGAGGGATGCTGCCACCATCTCAATCTCTTCTTCCGTCATATCCGGTGCAATTTTGACAGCAATCGGCACATAACGATCATGTAAATTAGCTTGGCGAGCCTGTTCATTCTTTAACGCTTCAAGCAGGTTCTCTAAAGACTCACCAAATTGCAACGTACGTAACCCCGGCGTATTAGGTGAGGATACATTTACCGTGATATAAGAAGCTCTTGAATACACTTTTCTCATGCAAAGCAAGTAATCATCATTGGCTTGTTCATTTGGGGTATCTTTATTTTTGCCAATATTGATACCTAACACGCCGTCGTAACGCGCACGATCAATATTAGCCAGCAAGGCGTCTACGCCCGCGTTATTGAAGCCCATACGATTAATAATCGCGTTATGTTCAGGTATTCTGAAAAGACGTGGTTTAGGATTACCCAACTGAGGGCGAGGCGTAACCGTACCGACCTCTATAAAGCCAAACCCCATTGCCGCTAGTCCATCAATTGCAGTGCCATTTTTATCTAATCCTGCAGCTAAGCCAACGGGATTAGGAAAACGAATCCCCATCACTTCTACCGGCGCTTCCAGCGTCTCAGCACCTAAAATAGTAGGTAAGCCCATCGCTGCAGCGACATTCATACCACCCAGTGCCAAGTTGTGAGAGCGTTCAGCATCCATACGGAACATCAGGGATTTAGCCAATGAATAAAACATAGCGAACCATTTCCGAGAGTTAACGAAGCCAGCATTATAGCCGTGCTGAAGGAGTTTTACATCCTGAGCTAATTAATTCGCTGGATACTTTTGAACTTACCACCAGAACCAAAGCTGATACGAAAGCGCCCTTTGATGCCATCATGTAACAAAAAAGGTCTCAGGATTGAGGCAGGAAACCTGACTCGCCGACCATCTGAAGAGAGCGTTGAAACCTGGCAATTAGGGGCCTGATATTGCTTTAGATACTCTTTCGTAGAAATACTAATATTGATAATAATCTCGTTCATTTTAGCTGGTCTTTAACATGCGTCCTAACCATTCTAGCTAAACATGAGAGCAATGGAATCATCAACGCATTGATATCATTTGAAGCTTACTGAATAATGAACCAAATAGGTTTTCTATCCTGAGATTCATATAACAGAATGCGAAGTTTCTTTTTTTTACTCGTTTTACTACCCAGCCTAACTCACGCAGAAGTGAGTACCTACCTGAGTCGCTACAACATATCTCTACAGGACACTGTTCGTTTAACGATTGAAGTGACTCAACCTGGACAAGCACAACGCCCTGACTTATCAACACTTACCCAGGATTTTCAGTTGCTTGGCAGCAAAAAGATGACAATCTCCAGCTTACAGGGGAAGACACGGGTCGCCACTACCCGATGGCAGGTTTTAATACGCCCTAAACGTTCAGGTGCATTAACGATTCCTGCGTTTACGATCCAAAATGACCGTTCACTACCTATCACAGTGAATGTCTCAGGTCCTAGCAGCATTCCTAGTTATACGGCCACTCAAACACAAGCACCTCCTGGCATATTGCCGACAACACCATTGCAAAACATTCCACGCCCACTGTTTATTGAAAACGAGCTGGACTATACCGAAGCTTACGAAAGCAGCCAGCTAATTTATAGTGTCCGCTTGTATCACAAGGAGCCCCTCAGTAAGAACGTAGGGCTAACCGATCCTTTCCTTAATCGAGCTCTGATTGTACCGCTAGGTGACGCCCAAGAGGAGGAAACCCTCTATCAGGGCCAACGCTACTTCGTTAAAGAACAACGCTACGCTATTTTTGCCGATGAGCCGGGAACTTATGATATCGATCCTCCCCTGTTCTCAGGAACAACCGTTTCGGGCAACCCTCTTGAGACCGTAGGTAGCGAGCTTGAAGTAGCTATCATTCCTCGTGCGAATACTAACTCCCAAGGCTACTGGCTACCTGCCAATGATATGCGGCTTACCGAGACTTTAGAAGCGCCAGAGAAAATAGAGCCCGATGTTGCCATTATTAGAAAACTGACGCTCACAGCAACCGGACTACCCGCGGCCCGACTCCCCTCTTTGGCTGTACTACAAAATGAGCTTGCCGAAATAGAACTGCTTGATGTGACCTTGTCAGAAGCGATATCAGAACAGGGGTTAGTCGGTTCAAGAACCGAGATACTGCGCATAACACCCAAAGAGCGGGGAGAGATCACACTGCCGCCGATTGATATCCATTGGTGGGATACTTATGAGGACAGAGCAAAGATCGCCTCACGCCCTCCAGTTATTATTCGCGTAGATGCAAAATCCTCAAACGGCCAGAACCCTTCTACCCATAAGGCCCAACTGGCAACAACGATCAATGCTGATACCACTATTCCTGAACCTCAAGAAACTTCCAATACTACTACAAAACCTCATACATCAGATGGTTACATCGCCGTAATCGTATTTTTACTTACGTTAAGTACAGCCACGTCTCTAGGTTGGCTATACACCTATAATCAGCTTAGACATTTTAAACAGCATCAAATCAAAAAACGCAGTATTGTCAGCGAGCGGCAAAAACAGAAGCGGGAACGTACTCACCTGTTAGCTGAAAACAATACCTTTCAGGCATTAACCATGGCCTGTCAGCAAAACAATGTGGAATTTGCTAAACTTCGTCTTATCGAGTGGGCACAACATTTTTGGCCCGATAGTGATATAGACAGCTGTGAAGACATTAGTGCCGCCGCCTCAAACCAGACACTGGATTTTTTAATTATCGACTTAGAGCAGCATATCTACAATGGAGAAGCGGCGCTTTGGCAAGGAGACTTATTACTTCAGGCAGTTGAGGCACTGCGGCAGCGCCGTTTAAAATCCATCAACTCATAAGTAAGGTAACGTATGGGCTTTGATCGTCACCAAGCATTTCTGAGTCGCCTAGGTTTTGGTGGCGTATCTCCTGATGAAAATTCTACTGCACGCCGCTGGTCACGCCGACTAGAAGCCCCAATGATGATTGCGGCTTTATGGATTATCGTTGATTGGTATCTGGCCGAAAAAGGGCTATCGACCCCAGAGTTAACACTGTTTACAGACCGATTTATTTGGCTTTGCTTTGTTGCGGAAACCAGCATTTTACTATTTTTAGTGGATAATAAAGCGCTGTACCTCAAGCACAACTGGATGAATATCTTAATCATTCTTGCAGGTCTTCCGGTCATTTGGGGGATGCAGATCTTTTACGCAGGTGTTCTTAGAACCCTGCGTCTGTTAATCATGGTAGGTATTTTGCTGCGCATATCCACTGATGTACGCACCGTACTCGCCCGTCACAACTTAGGGATGACGCTGTTCATCTGCTTCTTGATTATGCTGTTTTCGGGCTTTCTTATTTCAGGCATTGACCCTGCGTTTAAAACACCTCTCGACGGCATCTGGTGGGCATGGGTTACCGTCACTACGGTCGGCTATGGAGATCTCGTTCCTGTGACTACTGCCGGAAGGCTCTTTGGTGCGTTACTTATTCTAATGGGCATTGGCCTTTTTTCTATGTTAACAGCCAGCTTCTCCGTGTTTTTTATAGAACAGGATGAAAAAGATATGCTGGAAAAAGAGAATCAAAATATCGACAGGATCGCAAAGATCGAATCTCAACTAGAGCGAATCGAGGTACAGCTGCAACAAACATTGCAACATTTAGAGAGCAGCCATCAAAATAGTCCCCCTGCTAGTCGGAGTCCAGAACAACCCGCAACGCCGTTGAAAGGTCAGGATATTTAAAGATGAACCCTGCTTTCAATAATTTTTCTGGATAAACACGCTGTCCTTCAAGAAGCAGTTCGCTAGCCTCCCCTAACATCAACTTCATGATAAAGGGAGGGACTCGGAATTTTGCCGGCTTACCTAACACAGCACCGAGGGTATCACTAAACTCTTGGTTAGTAACCGAACCGGGCGCTGTGAGATTGAAGGGGCCACTGAGAGTATTATGTGATAACAAAAAGCGAATAGCTGACACCTCGTCATCAAGGTGCAACCACGACATCCATTGTCTTCCATCGCCTATAGGACCACCTAATCCAAAACGAAAAGGAGGCAACATCTTTTGAAGTGCCCCGCCTTCCCCGATAACCACACCTGTTCGAATCACACAAACACGCGAGCCTAAGCGCTTTTCAGCACCCAGAGCAACATTCTCCCAGTCTCGACACAAGTCGTGAGTAAACCCCTTAGTAACCGTTGCCTGTTCATTGAGTGGCAAGTCATGGTCATGACTACCATAATAGCCAATCGCTGAACCACTAATAAAGACAGCAGGACGTGCGCCCGCCTGCTCCAAATTGGTTATCAGCGTTTGTGTAAAGTCGATACGACTTTCTCTCAATTGTTTTTTCCGTGATTCAGTCCAACGTTTATCAACAATCGGAGCACCGGCCAGATTAACAACGCCATCAACCGGTTTCATCAGCTTACATATATTATCAATTGTCGTAGTTTCAAGCTGCGCTTGGTGCATTTTTGAGCCAACCACAACGTTGGTAGGCTGTCGAGAAACCACTGTAATATCATGTCCGTCAGCCAATAGGGTCTCGACTAGCCGAGTACCAATAAAGCCAGTCCCACCCGTAACAACGTAGTGCATTTTAGACTCCTTGGAGCAAGTAATTTGTTCCTTTTTACGTTATTCTCTGCCCTTCAGATTAATCGTTAATGACAGGAAAGGTAAAGATGTTTACAGGCATTGTTCAGGGGCAAGCCGAAGCAACGCTTATAGAGCGTCGGGATAACTTTATGCAACTGACGGTCAGACTTCCATCCAGTCGAGCAGATAATTTGCAAATCGGTGCAAGCATTGCCATCAATGGCACCTGCTTGACGATTGCCAGTTTTGATTCATTCGATGTTCGTTTTGACCTCATAGAAGAAACGCTACGCGTGACTAACCTCGCGGATATCGCTGTGGGTGACCATGTTAATTTTGAGCGTGCAGCAAAGTTTGGAGATGAGATAGGCGGTCATCTGCTTTCAGGCCACGTTTCCTCTGTGGCTACCATTGATTCCATCCGTAAAACGCCAGAGAACTGTGAGATTTGGCTAAAAGCACCTGAGCACTTAAGCCAGTACCTTCTGCCGAAGGGCTTTGTCTCCCTGAATGGATGAAGCTTGACTATTGCTGATGTAAAAGGAAACTTGTTTAATATCTTTTTGATCCCAGAAACACTGAATGTAACCACCTTTGGTAGCGCAAAGATAGGCGACCGTATTAACCTTGAGGTTGACCCTCAAACCCAGGCCATCGTTGATACTGTCCAACGTTATCTCGATCAATCCTCCATATAAGGCTGTTATTGTTAATTTTATGAAGACTTTTGACTATTTAAAGCAGAGCTTTTTCTTCTTTCGGCAGAACTTCCGAGACATTGCGACGATTCAGCTTCCTTTTTTAATTCTTTTGAATGCTTTAGCGCTTTGGCTGGATATGAACGCATCCGAGACCGAAGACTTTCGCCAGACCGCCTTATCCATATCACTATTGAGCTTAGTACTGATGCCCATCTATTGGGCGGCCACGATTTTATATATGCAATCAAAACTTGAAAACCGGCCGTTACAGCCTTTTCAAGCAATCAGCCTTAGCTTTAAGTACTGGAGAACCTTACTGCTCATCTTTATTCTGACGGCATTGGCTATCTCCGGCGGCTTACTTTTACTCATCATTCCAGGCATCTATATCGGAATTCGCCTATCCTTTGCGGACTATATTGGGGTTGTCGAAGGCAAAAACGCATGGGCCAGCTTAAAACAAAGCTGGGAGGAAACCGATGATTACTTCTGGGTATTACTGCAAGGTTTATTGATTCTTTATCCTACTTTACAATTGGTAGAAATCCCTATTACCCAGTACTTTACTAATCAAGAAGACCGCAGCATGTTGCTCGAACTCCCCATTGTGGTCTTTTTAGATTTACTCAGTGCTTTAATCACTGTTTATGGCTTTCGCATCTATTGCGTTATGCGGGATGAAATTCGCCCCGAATCAAATGATAGTCAATCCAAAACCATTGATGACCAGACCCCCTGACAAGGAGTTTCTGTTTTATCTGGATTGACCTATTATTCATTTAGAGAAAGGTGCCTAATTTTAGGCATGGGTTCTAAAATAATGGATAACCAAGATGTCGGAAGTCGTTGCTACTTCGCAAAAAGCTATCAATGTGATGCTGCTCGATCCAGGCGGGGACTTTTTGTCATGGACACACCAACTCTCAAAGGCAGAACCGCATTGGCAGGTTGATCGTTTTGACGATCCGCAGATGCTACTGGCTCGGTTTGAACTTAAAACACCCGACGCCGTGTTTCTATCCAGCTCAATCAGGGGCCATGCCGAACTCAGCGTATTAAACCACATGATTGAGCTTAAACCTGATCTACTGCGCTTTCAACTTGGGCCAAGCATTCATAGTAACCAAAGTATTGCACAAAGGCTTGAGCTGACCCATCGGGTTTTTACTCAGCCCAACGACATTGAAACCATCTGCACAACAATCACGTATTTGCTTAAAATAACGCAGCTGGTAAAGCGCCCTGCTGTCAGAAGATTTATCAGTAATCAGCATCAGTTACCAGCCGTTCCCAGTGTATATCTGGAGTTAACCAACGCGCTCAACTCTGACACCACAAACGCTCAGAACATTGCTTCGATTATTCAACAAGATCCGGCACTAGCCGCTAAGCTAATCCAGTTAGTAAACTCATCCTATTTTGGTATGCCTAGAGAGATCAGCCAAATACCAGAGGCTGTGTCTATTTTAGGGATTCGTACCCTGAGAGGCCTCGCTTTATCCAGTCGTATTTCCAGCACCTATCCACCCCACAAGCGCTGGAAGTATTTCTCTTTTGAGCGGATAAACCAAAGAGCACTCTTAGTCGCCAGACTCGCTAAAGATATCTGTCAACAGTCCAAAGTGAGCCCCGGTATAGCAGAGCAGGCTTTTCTTGCAGGGTTACTGCAAGATATAGGTATTCTGGTCATGGCCTCCCAGAACCCATCAGATTATCTGAAGGTACTTCAGTATGCCGTTAAAGAGAAAAAGCCATTACATTTAGCTGAGAAAAAAATCACTGGGCTTTATCATGGTGAAGTTGGCGCCGCCCTGATGGCCTTATGGAATATTCCACCACGCGTAGTCGAGGCCATTCTTTTACACCCAGCCCCACACTTGTCCACTGACACAGATTTCCAACCTCTTACCGCGGTTCATGTAGCAGATGCATTAATACCCCCAGCATGGCAACACAAACATGCGAAAATGAATAACCTGTTGTCTGAAAAATACCTAGAGAAGATAGGCTACCTATCTTCTCTGCATCATTGGAAATTACTGGCACATGACTACAGGGCAATGATGAAAGCCAGCTAATGTCTATTAACAGCCTGCGTTTATATACAGCTCTTCTCCAATTGATCAATGATATGTTCACCTATGGGTATAGCCGATGTTGCAGCCGGCGAAGGTGCATTGCAAACCACCAGTGAACGTTGAGTTTTCACGAACAAAAAATCATCAATTAGATCACCTTCAGGCGTAATCGCCTGTGCCCGAATACCCGCAGGATAAGGCTTTAAATCATCCAAAGTGATTATTGGGCAATATTTTTGCACCAACCCTAAATAACCACGCTTAGATAAGCTATTTTTCATCTCAGCCAAGCTAGGCTTAAGGTTTTTCCAAACAACCTTTCTTAAGCCCGGATAAGTCAACATCTCCCAACAGTCTTTTAGACTGATATCAGTTTTACGATACCCTTCGCGTTTAAAGGCAAGTACCGCATTCGGACCTACGGTGACTGTTCCATCAATCATACGCGTTAAGTGAACACCCAAAAACGGCAAATCTGGATCAGGTATCGGATAGATAAGATGATTAACTATCTGATTATGCTTTGAGGGCAACAAAAAGTACTCCCCTCGAAAGGGGATAATTTTGAACTTAGGTTCGACCCCAAGCATCCGTACGACTCGGTCCGCCATAAGACCGGCACAGACCATTAGATGGCGCCCTTTAAATATTCCAGAATGGGTTATCACCGCCACCTCTTCGGGTGACTCCTTAACGCCGATCACTTCAGTAGATAAGCGCACCTCACCACCGAGATTAACGACTTTTTGCAACATTTTTTCTGTAATCTGGGTATAACTGACAATCCCTGTAGAGGGTACAAAAATAGCTCCAAGCCCTTCGATATTGGGTTCTCTTTCATAAAGGGCTTGTTGATCAAGCACTTCAATAGGCAGGTCATTTTCTGCACAACGCCCGATCAAAGCTTGCATTCTTTCAAGCTCGACAGGGTTGGTTGCTACTAACAGCTTTCCACATTGGTCATAAGGAATACCTTCTGCTTCACAGAAAGCTTTGGTTGCTGCATTACCTAATTTACAGAATTTTGCCTTCAAACTGCCCGGTTTGTAATAAACGCCAGCATGAATAACACCGGAGTTGTGCCCTGTTTGGTGGGCGGCTGGAGAGGCCTCTTTTTCCAGAACCAATACCTTAGCTGATGGATAACGTTGCTGTAGTTGCATAGCGGTTGAGGCACCCAGTATGCCACCACCGAGCACAATATAATCAAATAGCTCCGACATAACCTGCTCTCTATGCTCCTTCAATTACCGCATTGTCTTCAGGAGTTTTTATCCGTCGACTATAGATAAACAAACCAATAAATAACACCAAAGATAACAGACTGATCCATAGCTGATGATGTGGCCACAATAAGCCTAGTGCCAATACACCCGAAATTATCCTTAATACGATATTTAACTTACCTTCCAAATATCCTTCCATAAAACCGACAAAGGCATACATACCAAACAATGCAAAAATAAAGATACTTAGCACCTCTGTAGCAGTACCGCCGATAAAATTCGTATAGGCAAACAGCACTGGCACCACATACATCCCTTTCGCAATTTTCCAAGCTGTAAAACCTGTTGCCATAGGAGGAGTTCTAGCAATGGCCGCCGCGGCAAAGGCTGTCAGACAAACAGGCGGCGTTACATTGGAGTCTTGTGATAGCCAAAAAATAATCATATGAGCCGATAGCAACATCATTGCTAACACCGTGGGATCCATCGCCTGCTCTAACAACTGCCCTTTAAAATCACTGGGCACCAGAGCAACCAGCGCTCTGGCATCCACTTCTGACATTGGTGCCGATAGTAACGCTATCTTATCAGGGTCCACCAACATGAAGATCATTTTTGCAGCCTCGGGTAAGGAACCTTGGGTAATGATCTCGATCAGTTGCATCTCAGCAATCAGATTATATAAGGCGGGAGCCGATAAAGTGGCTAACACGATATATGCCGCGGTTACCGGCAACCCCATTCCCAGTACAAGTGAAGCTAATGCGACAAGTAGTAACGTAATAAAAAGGCTGCCCCCTGCCCATTCTGTCACCATTAGTGAGAAGGTATTACCAATGCCTGTCATAGCAACCACATTGACCACCAAGCCAACAGATATCAATAAAATCGAGGTGGTCGCCATATTTTTCGAGCCTTGGGAAAGCGCATCAAGAATATCTTTTATACCCATCGGCTTTTTCGATAACCATGATGCCACTATCACTGAGATGATCGATATACCTGCCGCATAAGTTGGTGTAAAGCCGTAGATCAGTAAGCTGACCAACACAACTAAAGGCAACAAGAAATGCCATCCCTCTTTTAAGACAGTCTTGATAGGTCTGGAGTCCAATTCAACCGCATGGGCATGGCTTCGCTTCGCTTCAACACGCACATAGAAACCCACTGACATGAAATAGAGCAACGCAGGTAAGGCCGCTATAGCAATAATGTCCACATAAGGAATTTGCGTATAAGACGCCATGATAAAGGCACCGGCACCCATCACAGGCGGCATCAACTGCCCACCGGTTGATGCCGCCGCCTCAACACCCGCGGCGAATCGTGCAGGGAAACCCGCTTTTTGCATCAGGGGAATCGTAATNNCACCGGTTGACACTGTGTTAGCAACAGACGATCCAGATACAGACCCCATCAGCCCCGAACCTAAGACAGCCACAAAGCCCGGGCCACCGACGAAACGCCCCGCTGCACAGCGGGACAGTTCAATAATAAAGTCACCTGCTCCTGATTTGACTAAGAACGCGCCAAACAAGATAAACATGAAAACATACGTCCAAGAGATACGGGCAATCTGGCCGAACATCCCTTCGGAGGAGAAATAGCTTCGATAAAGCACGGTTTCCAGACTTAAGCCTGCAAAACCAAATAAACCATCAATATAAGGGCCCCACCAAAATACATACGTGAGCGCGACCAAAATCATACAAGGGATAAACCACCCTGTTGTTCTTCTAGCCAGCTCCAGCGCAATCCCTATCGCCAGTATGGAAAAAAACCAATCACTGCCAGAAAACTTGACTCCCCTTTCATACAGAGCATCTTCGAAACCGATCAAATAGAGTGTACAAAGCACACCTGCCGCACCTAAGAGCACATCACCCAAAAGAACCAGCTTACCATTCCCGGCAGGGCCTTTAACCATAGGAAACATCAGCGCACACAGCAGTGCAAATCCACCAAAATGGATGGCAGATACCCAAAGCTCAGAGAGCGTCCCTAACGTGTTAAAGTAGATATGAGCTATCGCAAAAACTACACCACCCCAGTAGATAAATCGACCAACATGACTTGCGTCATCCCGTTGGGCAATCTCGAGGCTCTTCAGTTTTTCCTGGGTTTCCTGCTCAATGGCAGAGGATGATGTATCGAGGGAGTTAGTCATAATAATACCGGAAGATTGACTACAAAAAAGACTTGAAGATCAGTTGTGCGGCCCCTTAGAGGCCGCACAGCAGCATCAATTCGCCATCAAATGATCTGGAATTTGAATACCCGCTTCTTTGTAATAGCGCGCAGCACCAGGATGCAAAGGCAGAGGCAAGCCAGCAATTGCTTTTTCTATCGCCATCGCTTTGGTTGCCTTATGAATACCATTTAGGAAAGGCAGGTTCTCATAGATGGTTTTGGTTAGCAGATATACATCCTCTTCGGAGATATCATCACGAACGGCTAAAAAGTTTGGCTGTGCCATGGTGTTAATATCTTTGGTTTGCCCAGGATAAGTATTGGCAGGGATTGTGTAACGCGTCCACAGTTTATAGTTACCGTTAGCACGTTGAATCTGCTCATCCGTAAAATCGAGCACTGTAATATCACTACCCATCGCGGCATAAGCACGGGTAATTGCGGATGTAGGGACACCCGAAGGGATATTCATACCTTCAATTGTACCATTCTGTAACGCATCAGCAGACGAGCCATAGCCCATATAAGCCAGATTAAAGCCATCTGCATCAATACCCAAGTTACCCAGAATGGTTCGACCAGAGCCTTCTGTTCCAGAGTTTTTCTTACCAATAGAGAATTTCTCACCCTTCATCGACTTAAGATCATCAATTGAGCCGCTTTTTGCGAACTTGCTTTTAACTACAAACTGTTCAACGTTCTGCCAAAGCATAGTTACCGAACGAAGGTTCTTTTGAGGACCACTGCTAGCCAGCTTACCCTCTCCCTCCCAAGCCCAAGCGCCATATAGACCTTGCAGGATTGCAAACTGTGCTTCATTTTCTCCCAGCAGCTTAACGTTTTCACCAGAACCCGCTGAGTTAATAGCCGACATTGAAATTTTGTGAGAAGGCTCCAGTTTTACTTTGGCCAGTGTCGCTAATGCTACGCCTACCGGATAGTAAGTGCCCCCCGTTGACGCCGTTGCAAGAATATAAGAGCGCTTCTCATCTGCCTGAGCAAGACCACTGACGCCCACTAAACTACTCATTGCTACCGCCATTGAGATAGACTTTAGAAGCGTGCGTTTACTGATTTTCATTCTGTCACCTTTCTTGTGATTGTTGTAGGAAAACAGAATAGGTAATGCAGGGATTGGGCCAAAAAAAACAACTCATTGTTTTTAAATGATAAAATAAAAATCGACGATAAAAACGAGTACGAATAAGCAAGAAATTGCTTACTCAAGGGTTTTAGTAGGCAAAATCATGCTCATATCCACCAACACTCTCAGATAGCCTATTCAATGGGCATTTCTGGTGAAAAGCCACTAAAGACTCAACAGATAAGCACCATTT
>NPID01002565.1_pt1 | contig 36260 bp, 35 predicted proteins | sample 8637491 | NCBI WGS metagenome assembly NPID01 (sample SAMN07420843, study PRJNA396082) | bioreactor metagenome | isolation source: sample BA6 brine-fed electro-methanogenic bioreactor BA | place: Japan: Kochi | collected 2016-06-14 | reverse complement strand
TGTCGACCCGGTAGAAGCGCTCGAACAATCGGGGCAGATGCTCTTTTTGGATGCCGCAGCCCCAGTCCTGGACCTTGATCATCACCCCTCCGGTGCGAGGTTCGGCTTCGACCCGCACCTTCCCTTCCGATCCGCTGTACTTGATGGCGTTGGTCAACAGGTTGACCACCGCCTGCTCCAGCAGGGGCGCGTTGATGCGGGCCCGCAGATCCTCGGCGCAGGCCAGCTCGATCCGCACCCCCTTGTCCCGGGCGCTCATGCCGCAGTCGGCAATGGCCGACTCCAGAACCTTGCGCAGGCGCCCGCCGCTCAGGGCGACGCCCCCCTCGTCGACGCCCTGCTCGATGCGCGAGAGGGCCAGCAGGTCGTCGATGATGGCGTTCAGGCGGTCGGCCTGGCGGGCGACGATGCCGAGAAACCGCTCGGCGTCTTCGGGGTTTTCCACCGCTCCGCCCAGCAGGGTTTCCACCGACCCCTTGATGGCGGTGATCGGGGTCTTGAGCTCATGGGAGACGTTGGCCACGAAGTCACGGCGCACGTTCTCCAGCCGGCGCTGGCTGGTCACGTCGTTGAGCACCACCAGGGCGCCGATGTCATACCCCTGGGCGTCGCGCAGCAGGGTGCCGTGGGCCTGCAGGAACAGCTCGCGGTCGTTGTAGCGCAGGACGATGTCCCCCTCCACCGGCTCGCGGCTCTTCAGGCTGCGGGCGACGAAGCGCTGCAGGTCGGTCTTGCGCACCACCTCCTGGATCCGCCGCCCCTGGGCCGTCTCGGGGGTGACGTCGATCAGCTGGGCCGCGGCCCGGTTGAGACGCAGGATGCGCTCCTCGGTATCGACCGCCAGCACCCCTTCGACCATGCTCGAGAGCACCGCCTCCTGCTCGTTGCGCTGGCGGACCATGCTGCGGATCCGGTCGTCGAGCTGGGCGGCCATCTGATTGAGGGCCTCGGCCAGAGCGCTGATCTCCTCCGACCCCTCGACGGCCAGCCGCCTTTCCAGCTCCCCGCTGGCGAAGCGCTGGGCGCCCTGCTTCATCTCCTCCAGCGGCCGGCTGATGCGGCGGGAGACCCCGAGGCTCAGGGCCGCGGCCAGAAGGGCCACGACCAGGCCGCCGCCGCCGATCTTCAGGTAGATCCCCGTCAAGGTTCGATCGATGGCGGTCATCGCAATGGCGCTGCGCACCACTCCCCGGACCTGCCCCGCCTCACTGACCGGCAGGGCCACATACATCATCTCCTGGTTCAAGGTATGACTGAACCGGCTGGAGACCCCGGCCTGACCCTGCAGGGCAGCGGCGATTTCGGGACGGCCGGCGTGGTTGTCCATCCGTGCCGGATCCTCTTCGCTGTCCCCCAGAACCAGCCCGGAGGGGAGCACCACGGTAATCCGGGTTCCCGCTTTATTTCCGAGCAGCTTGCAGAGTCGATCCACCAGCGGGCCGTGTTCCCGATTGAAATGTCCGGCAAACTGGTTTTCCACCAGCAGGGCGCGGGCTTCCAGGTCTTTGCGGGTCTGTTCGAGGTAAAACTGGCGCAGGGCCCCGGAAAAATACCAGGTGACCGCCCCCAGGGCGACCAGGGTGATGAGCAGGTAGGAAGGATAGAGCTGCCAGAGCAGGCGCATGCGGCGCATATCAGATGTCCCCTTGAAAAGGGCGGGTCAATGCCCAGGACAGGGTCAGGCTCGCCGGACGCTGCGGCTCTGAAACGGTGACCGCCCGCCCCGTCCGGCCGATCTGCCCCTGGTCCGCGATGATCAGAATCCGCGGTCGGTCGTCGTTGGCCATGGATACCCTCGGAAAAGAGATTTCATCATTCATTAATTCAGGATTGTTAGGTTTTCGTTAGCCGGAGGAGCGCCGCCGGCGAATCAGACTAAAAGATAGCAGAGGCGCCATCATTTATTAACCGAAATCCCGCCCCTTGGGCTCGCGGAATCTCAGAAAGAAGCCCCCCACGGAATGCCGAATTGATTTCGCAGCGCCTGATCCCCCCCGGCAGATTAATCAAATCCGAGCGGGCTTTTAACCAAACCCTAACCGGGGCTGGGTACCTCTACGGCCTGCGGGGTGCTGAAGCCCCGGTGGGCATTGATCGCCGGCGGATCGGACACGCTGGCGGATGGAAAGGAGGGAGCAGTCAGTCAGCTATTTAACCAGAAAGTTTGCTCGATGAATTCACAACCCGTTCCACAGTCATTTAGCTTCAGGAGGACACATCATGAAACGCATGCTGAGCACCGCCCTGCTGGCGGTCACGGTAATCGGCATGGCCATCCAGGCCGACGCCAAATCTCTCGAAGAGATTCTCAAGGAGAAAGGGGTCATCACCGACGCCGATTTCCAGGAAGCCACCGAAAAAAACGACCTCGCCTATTACAAGCCGGGCCGGGGGATCACCGTCCAGAGCCGCGACGGCAACTACACCGCCCACATCGGCGGCCGGCTGCAGGCCCGCTACACCTTTCTCGATGAAGACCAGGGGCAGGACGAAAGCTCCTTTACCATCCGCCGCATGAAGATCTGGCTGCGCGGCAACGTCTTCAGCAGGAACCTCACCTACAAGTACCAGCAGAACCTCAACGAGACCGAGGACGCCTACGCGGCCTACAAGTTCCACGACGCCATCGCCCTGCAGGTCGGCCAGGCCAAGGCCCCCCAGGGACGCCAGGAGTTGACCTCCTCGGGCAGCCAGCTGTTCATCGACCGTTCGCTGGCCAACGACACCTTCAACCTCGGCCGCGACATCGGCCTGACCGCCAAAGGCCAGTTCATGGACCACCTGATCGAGTACATGGCGGGTATCTACAACGGCAACGGCCCCAACCAGAGCAACCCCAACAACCAGCACATGGGAGCGGCCCGCATCGACGTCAACCCCTTGGGCAAGTTCAAGCGGGACGAAGCCGGCTGGCCCGAGGATAAGCCGCTGCTCAACCTCGGCGGTTCCTACGCCATGCAGACCATGAAGGCCGACGACATGGGTGAGATCGACAGCGACAACGACCTGCTCGACAAGGCCCTCAACATCGACGGGATCGACGCCGCCGACTTCGTGGCCGCTTTCGGCGATGAACTCGATTGGGATCTCTGGAGCGCCAACCTGCACGCCAAGTGGCTGGGCGCCACCTTCGGCGCCGAATACTACAGCATGAACGCCGAACCCGGGATCGGCAGCGACTGGGATGCCGACGGCTACTACATCCAGGGTGGCTATCAGATCCTGCCCAAGACCCTGGAGCTGGCCCTGCGCTACTCGGCCATCGATTCCACCGACGCCAACGCCTTCGCCAAATTCGACAAGTCCGAATTCCAGGCCGGCGTCAACTACTACTATGCCAAGCACAACGCCAAGATCCAGGCCGACTACACCGCCGTCAACGACAATCTGAACAACAACAACGACGACGACAACATCTTCCGCGTGCAGGCCCAGTTGATCTTCTGACCTGCATTTCCCGCCGCATAAATACTATTGCCTTGCTGAACAGCAAGCCTGCGATTGGCCGGCCCCGCTCCGGGGCCGGCCGGGTTTTGTTCAAAAAAACGGCAAGGACCGCTCTGGCATGGGAGGGAATTCGACCCCGCCTGGATTTCCAACTCTTCCGGAACCTATTCTTCGCTCTGATTGACCCTGAAACGCCGCAGCATCTGGTCAGTTTGCCGATACCTTTGCCCATCTTTGGTCCCCTTTCCTTTCCTGCGGTTAAGTGCTTGCCAAAACCGGGCATAAAAAAACGCCCCCCTTCTTTTCGGCCGAATGGGTGCGCTTGCTGGCGAATGAATCGTTTTCCCCTTCGGCAGCCCGGCGATCCGACCTGGCGGACCCGTGGCTTTGCGTCACCCGATTACTCGGGTGTTGCTCTCTCGGAGGCTGAAGTTTCTCTGTCGGCTTTAGGCTAAAATGGCTGGGCTAGGGCAGCGTTAAACAAGGTGGTATTTTTCTCTAACCCCGGGCAGGGCGGCGGTTCAGATCTCAGATCGAAGGGAGCCAGAGCAGCGATGCCCAGTAAGCCGACAGTCGGCCGATACATACATGCCGGCCAGCTGATCGAGGGTTCGGGAGACCCCGTTGACCTGGGGAAAGTAAGTCTCGGAAACGATGCTGGCGCGCAGGTTTTCGGTCATGGCAGGGTGGGGATTTCCTTTGGTGAGGGTTCTTCGCCGTGGGCCTCGAACTCGATGCAGAACCGGGTGCCGGAGCCCGGAGCGCTGTGCACGGAAACTTTCCCGTGCAGCGCCTCGACCAGGGTTTTGACGATATACAGCCCCAAGCCGGAGCCGCCGACGCCGGTCCCATGGGGCGCGCCCCGGTAAAATCGCTCGAAGATATGTGCCTGGTCCTCTGCGGTGATTCCCGGACCGGTATCAGCGACCTCCAGTGTCAGCCCGCCGTTCTGCGTTTTGCCCCACCCGAGGGTCACCCTGGCCCCTGCCCCGCCATACCGGATGGCATTTTCCAGCAGGTTGGACAGGATCACTTTGAGGGCCGCCTGGTTCAGAACAAACAATTCCCCGTTCGGACTTTTTGCAAACCGCAAGGTTACCTGCTTGTCCCGCGCGGTCGGTTCGAACAACTCCACCAGTTGGGCGAGAACCTCCCCCGGATTGACCAGCTGCGGGGGAAGCGTCAGGCCTCCGTCCTCGACCTTGCGCACCAGCAGGAATTCTTCGGCGAGAAAACTCAAATAGGTGGAACTGCGGTGAATCGCCTGAAGGTAATCGCGGGAATTCCCCTCTTCCGGGTGGACAGCGCCCTTTCTGAGCAGTTCGGAAAACCCGCCGATAATCAGCAGCTGGTTGCGCAGCTCGTGAAACACGATGCTCTGGATGTCGGTCTGCAGCGATTCATGATGGCGATACTGGTCGAGTTGAGCATGCAGGGCCAGTTGTTTCTTTCGGCGGGCGAGCAGATTGCGGGCCTGGGCGATGACCTCGCGGATCGAATAGGGCTTGGGAAGGTAGGCGTCGGCCCCCAGCGCCAGCCCCTTGAGCCGGTCATCTGCCGAGCCGAGGGCGGTCAGCATGATGAGCGGAACCGTAGCCATGGTTTCGTCGGGATGGCGCCGGATCAGCTTGCAGACTTCCCAGCCGTCGAGATCCGGCAGCATGATGTCGAGCAGGATCAGGTCGGGCCTGCGTTGCCCGACCAGGCGGCAGGCGGTCAGACCGTCCGGGGCCGTTACGGTTGCGAACCCGGCCCGGCTCAGCGAGTACTCGAGCGGCGCCAGCAGCTCCGGTTCGTCCTCCACCACCAGAATCGTGCCCGGTTCCCCGGTCGGCTTTGCAACCTTTGAGTCCATCGGCCAAGACCCATGGGGCGCGATCCTGAATGCCAGATCATTCACCGAGATATTGCTTTCGAAGCCGGCGAGGAGATCGCCGGGCGCAAAGGGGAGTGTTTCGATTGGAGACGATGGCGAGCCGGTCGCCTCGGAAAGTCGGCTGGGAATTTCGCGGGGATCGAGGCAGGAAGGATCGACGCCTGCGCAATGCGATGGCCGGCGAGCGGGAAGGATCTTGACCTGACTGCCAGTTTTCACGGTGGGCTCCTGAAGTGAACCGGCGCTGCCGGATTAAAACTGCAGGAACCTTAAGGGCGGATCATTGCCGCACGATTACGGTTTTGTGAGGAGCCGGTTAGGCGGTGGAAGCAGAAACGGCCATCCCCTCCGCGACCTCGCTCAACACCAACCGCACCTTGGTCATCGGCCTGCCCGGCCCTGAGTCGACCAGGGCCACCAAGGCGATCAGCAGGCAGAAGGGGGAGAGCTGTCAGAGCAGACGCGGGCGGGCCGGTTTTTGCCTAATCCTTGAACCGATAGCCCACCCCCCGCACCGTTTCGATGTAAGCGCCGCAGGCACCGAGCTTCTTGCGCAGACCGACGATCTGCACGTCCACCGCCCGGTCTGTGACCGCATACCCCTCCCCGCGCACCGCGTCGACGATCTGGTTGCGGGTGAAGACCCAGCCGGGACGGCCGGCCAGCAGGCGCAGCACCCTGAACTCGGTAAAGGTCAGCTCGGCCCTCTCGCCGTCGACAAACACCTCGTTGCGGCCGGGGTGAATCACCAGTTCACGAACCTGGATCGGCGCCTCTTCGTCGGTCGGCCGCCGGGCCGCCTCCTGCCGGCGCAGCACCGCCTTCACCCGGGCCAGCAGGACCTGGGGGCTGAACGGCTTGGTGACGTAGTCGTCGGCGCCGATCTCCAGGCCCCTGACGATATCGGCCTCCTCCCCCTTGGCGGTCATCATGATCACCGGGGTGCTTTCGGTCCGGGGCTCGGCCCGCAGCCGGCGGCAGACCTCCAGGCCGTCGATGCCGGGCAGCATCAGATCGAGCAGCACCAGCTCCGGGCCGAGATTCACGGCCTTCTTGAAACCCTCCTCGCCGCTTGCGGCGCACTCGACCCGGTAGCCGGCCTTGATCAGGTTGTAGTGCACCAGCGCCAGGATGTCTTCCTCGTCCTCGATGATCAGAATCTGCTCTTTGCGTTCTTTACCCATGGCCTCCTCGTTGTCTGAACTTGCCACTTATTAAAACGCCATTGTTAGGCTTTTATTAGGCGCGGAACCCACCACCTGCATGCAAAAATAACAAAGACACCATGAGTTATTAACACAAAACCTCTTCAATACCGCCAAATGAATCGAAAAGGAGGATCAACCAATGGACACCCGTTACAACCTTCGCGACTTTCCGAGCCATTTTTTCGAACAGTCGATCAAGGCCCTGCTCTGCCTGCTGCTGCTGACGCTGCTCGGCACCATCTGCGCCGGCATCCTGCGCACCTTCATCGACCTCTGGCACTGCTTCGAGCAGGTGATGCATGAGGGCAGCCTGCACCACGGCTTCCGCTGGATCCTGGTCGACGTGCTCAGCGTGCTGGCGGTGGTCGAGGTGTTCCGCACCGCCATGGCCTATTTCACCGAGGGGCGCGTCAAGGTCACCTACATCATCGACACCGTGCTGGTGGCGGTCCTCACCGAGGTGCTGGCCTTCTGGTACCGGGAGGTGGAGCCGACCCGGATGGCCGTGGTCCTCGCCCTGGTGGTGACCCTGATGTTCGTGCGGATCATGGCCATCCGCTTCTCCCCCAAACGCCGCGAACTCATCGACGGCCTCTGAACCGAGAAAGGGCCATGGCAATGCAGAACATAGAATCCCCCAGCCCGGCTGCCGAATCCCCCCTGGCGCACCCCATCCGGGAGCGCTGTCCGTTTACCGACAGCACCTGCCACACCTGCCTGGCCTCGACCTCGGGCATGGCCCTGGACCCGCGGCGGCGCAGCCTCTACTGCTGCAGCGAATCCTTCGACCGCTGCCCGTTGTTTCTCTCCAAGCTGCTGCGCGGCGGCCGGCCCATCGACTACCGCCGGCACATAGGGAGTGCCCCCTGGTCTCCCTGCTCCAAGTAGCGACGAAGCGTCAGGCCTGGAAGAATGTAACCTGAAACCGGTGGGTTGCGTCCCGCCGGACGCCTTCATTTTTTGAAGCCGCCAATAACGAAGCAAAAGCGGCATCCCTTTGCCGGGAGAGACCTCTGTCGCGAGGGTTTTTCGGCCCTTGGGGGGCCGGTGGTGGGACCTATCTCCAGCGGGATAGGTTCCCGGCTCCTTGGCCGCCAACAGAACTTTGACAATGCCTTTGCTGTCGTATAGACTGCCCTGAAAACAGGGGGTTTTCGATGGGGCGCGAGAAGAAAATTGATTATTGGCTGACCTCGGCCGAAAAGGATTGGCAGGTCGTTGGCCATCTTTTCGAAAAAAAAGACTATCCCTATGCGCTGTTCTTTGGACACCTCGTTCTGGAGAAACTATTAAAGGCCCTCTTTGTTTCCCGCCATGATGAAGTTCCTCCATTTACCCACCGCCTGATATTTCTGGCAGAAAAAGCAGGATTAGCCCCCGACCAGGATCAACTCGAAATCCTGGAGACCGTCACCGACTTCAATCTGGAAGCCCGGTACCCCGACGAGAAGTTTTCTTTTCATCGGCGTTGTACAAGAGAGTTTACCCGGCACTGGATGGAAAAAATCGAGGACATGCGCCAATGGTTATTGCGGCAGATAAAGTGATCGAAATCGTTAAAAAGTATATTGAGGAACTGAAAATGCACGACATTCCCGTGGAAGAAGCCATTCTGTTTGGTTCTTTTGCGCAGGGGCGCGCCCGGGAGGAAAGTGACATTGACCTGGCCATTATTTCCTCAGCGTTCACCGGCGACAGGTTTGCCGACCGGCGCCTGATCGTTCCCCTGCGGCGCGGCGTGGACAGCCGCATCGAGCCTATGCCTTTTCGACCCGAACAGTTTGCTGAAGGCGGCAACCTGATCGATGAGATCAAACGGACGGGAGTTCACGTGCGGCATTAAGTTTGGTCGTTTCATGTTTTGCAACAGGAAGGGAGAGGCCGCTCTGGGGGTTGGACCAAACCAATCTTCCGGAATGATTGCAAAAACCTCCTGCAATCAGGATCGCAAATCAATATCGGAGCTGCAGCCGCTGACCGTTGAGGCTTCCCGCCGGTTGGCAGGCCCCGACCCGAACGCCGAAATCATTGTATGATTCAGATGGGAAGCCCCCTGAACCCTTATCATTCCTTCAAGGTTTTATGACACCCTACAGCGCTATCATGATTGAGATCGCCCTCCCCGTGCTGCTCATGCTGGGCGCGGAGCGCTACGCCGTGAGCCGGTTTCTGCGAACCCCCCAGCAGATCGCCTGGGTGCGTCGCCACGCCTGGCTCCACCCCAACGCCATCAGCCGGGCCCGCTATCCCATGGGGTTTCTCTCCGTGGCCCTGCTGCACATGGACTTTCCGCGGCTGTGTTTTCTGTTCTTCACCTTCTGGATGATTACCGACATCACCGACGGCGACATTGCCCGCAAGTGCGATCTGCATACCGCGGAGGGGGAATCGATCGACCCCTTCTCCGACAAACTCATGTACTCCCCGATGCTGGTCTACATGGTCTGTCGGGGCTGGCTCGACCCGGTGCTGGTGGGGCTGTTTCTGGCCTTCGACATCACCGGCCAGGCCTCCCGGCACTTCACCAAGGTGAAGGCGGCGAACCTGTTCGGCAAAGCCAAGACCTTTCTGGTGGTCCTGCTGCTGATCGTCGTGGGCCTGGAGTGGATCTACGGCCCCCTGCCGCTGCTGGGCCGCACCATTCAGCCGCTGCTCGCCATATGCGCGGGCCTCGCTTTTTGCTCAATGGCCTTCAAGCTCATCCCCAACTACTGGTACGCCAATATCCTGAGCCTCATGAATCTGGTGTGCGGGCTCCTCGGCTGCTGGGTGGTACTCACCGGTCACCCCCCGGTCTACGCCCTCGGCCTGGTGTTTCTGGGGCAGTTTCTCGACCTCTTCGACGGGCGTGCCGCGGAGCGCTGGGGCTCCACCCCCAAGGGGGAGCTGTTCGACGACGTGGCCGACGGGACGAGCTTCGGGCTCACCGTGGGGCTCATCGTCACCACCGCCTTTTCGCAACTGTCGGTGGGCCTGGCGATGGGCGGAATATACCTGGCGGCCGTGGTCTATCGGCTGATCCGGTTCGTGGTCGAGAAACGCAAGCAGGGGATCCTGGGCGGGGTGACCACCTTCTCCGGGCTGCCATCCCCGGCCGGGGCGCTGCTGGCAGGAACCACCTGCGTTCTGATCCCCAGCGAGGCGGTCATCGGGATCATCGTCGTCGCAACCGCCCTGCTGATGGTCTCCCGGGTGCCCTATGCCCACTTCGGCCGCGCCATCCTGCCGAAGATTCCCAAAATCGTGCGGGTTCTCGTCCTTGGGGCGTTCCTGTTCCTTCTGGCCCTGGGGGTCCGGCGCGACCACTACCTCGCCCCCCTCCTCCTCGCCTTTATCACCGCCGTGACCTACCTGGTCTCCCCCCTGTTCTGGACTTCGGCCCAGAAACCTCCCGCGGACTGAGCGCTTCGCGCCCCGCCCCCTGATTTTCAAGACCGGCGGTCGGCGGCCCCGCGCTATCAGGTCTCCCGCCGGCGGCCTTCGCGGCGTTCCTTCAGCCCGAAACGCTTGGCCAGCAGCACGATCACCCAGGCCCCCGCCAGGGCCGCCGCCAGCAGCCCCAGGGCCACCAGCAGGTTGTTGAGCAGCGCCGGCTCGACCAGCAGCAGCGCGCCGAGCAGCAGCATCATCAGGCCGGAGACCAGCTTGAGCACCCGGCCGTGCCACTCGCTCAGCTTGCGGCTGCCGAGCGTGACGGTGAAGACCAGCACGATGGTCAGCAGCGGCAGCACGTAGACCAGGTTGTACAGGCCGAGAAAGGCGTAGTGCTGCCAGGGCGCCAGCTCGTGCAGGGTCAGCACCCGGGTGTAGACCATGGGAAAGCCGGCGGTGCACAGCAGCTCGTAGGTGTTGGCGGCAATGGCCAGGACCACCGTGCCGAGCAGCACCGAGGAGGTGCGGCTCGCCTTGAGCAGCCCGCGCATCCGCTCGAAGAGCCTGGGCTTGGCCTTTTCGGGGATGGAGAGGGAGATCCCCTCCTGGAAGAAAAAGAAGTCCTTGATGTTGATCAGGGCAATCACCAGGGCTACCAGCCCGGCGGTGGCGGTGATCCAGGCCATCTGCCCGGCGATGAGAAACAGATTGAGCCAGGCGGTCATGAACAGAAAATAGATCAACCCGGAGAAGAACACGAAGGTCCCGCCGACCAGCAGCATGGTGCGGCGCGAACGGGCATGGACCAGCAGACTGAGCAGGAAGAAGAGAATGAAAAAGGCGCAGGGGTTGAAGCTGTCGAGCAGGCCGAGAACCAGGGTGAAGACCGGCAGGGACAGGGTCTCGGGGTCGAGCCGGCCGAGCAGGGGCACGCGGACCGGCGGGGCGGGTTCCGGCGCCGGCGCGGGACGCCTTTCGCCGGCCGCCCCCTCGGCCACCCGAGGGATTTCGGCCGGGCCTTCCACCAGCGCCAGGGGGTCGGGACAGCCGCCGGTCAGGCAGCGCTCGACCGTCGCCTCGATCTGCCGGCCGACCGCCGCGGAAAACCCGAACCAGACCCTTCCCCCCACCGCCGTGGTCGGGGTGCTCACAGCGGTGCTGCCCGCCGCCTTGGAGAGTCTCACCATCAGATCGAAGGCCTTCCGGTCTTCCCAGACGTCGTATTCCCGGATCTCAAGACCCGGGTGGCGCTGCCCAAGGGCCTCCAGAAAGGGCTTTTCCAGGGCGCAGTGCGGGCAATTGGCGGCCCAGAAGAAATGCAGGGTGACCGGGGCGGCGCCGGCAGCCGCCGCGATCGCCGGGGTTGCCACGGCGGGCAAAAGCAGCAGGAAGGCGCCCGGCACCAACCTGATCCAGAACCTCTGTCGCAGGAGCATGACTCACCGTCTGTTATTTTAAATTAACTCCTCGTAATTATAATGGCGGGAACCGGCCGGGTAAAGCGAAAGAAGGGAAAACCGGAGGTAGGGGCGATCCTTGTGATCGCCCTTGGTCGAATACCGGATGCGCCCCCGTGAAGGGCGCGGTCAGCCGCCCCAGCCGGGGCTGTCGATCCGCCCGTCGACGAGATAGGCGCCGCCCCGGAGCCGGCTGCCGAGCTGCAAGGCCCGCTCGAAAATCAGGTCGGTGTTCAGGCCGGTGTGGGCCTTCATCAGCGCCACCAGGTCCGAGCCGTGCAGGTCGGTTGGGCCCCGCTGCAGGCGGTCGAGCAGGGACCGCAAGCCGACCTGTTCGGTCCAGGCCATGAGCAGCAGCATCGACGCCCCGTAAAGGTCCGACTCCAGGGGCAGGTCATAACCGCCGTGTTGGGACCAGGAAAAAACCTGGTCACGCACCCGGGGATCGGCCAGCACCGTGCCGACCTTGCGGATGCCCAGAAAACGGTGACGGACCGGGGACTTTTCCTGACCGGCGAAGCCCTTGGCGAGCAGTTCGCAGACCCCTTCGATGAACCAGTGGGTGCGACAGGAGGGGCGGCCGGCGATGTCGTGCCTGAGATTGGGGATGCCGGCCACCTCGGCCAGGCCCCTCCCCGGCGCATCGGCGATGTTGGTCACCACCCGCAGCCGCCGGCCCCGGCCCAGCTCGAAATCGTGGGTCGCCGCCCCGGGCAGACCGGCAGGCTCGATGGTCACCGAGGGATAGGGGATGCCGTCGCGATCGAAGGCGACCAGCTGCTGGGAAAAGGTCCGGGAGCAGGACACCGCCATCGCCTGGCTGGCCCGGGCGTGGGCGACCAGCAGCAGCAAAGCGACGATCAGCGATGGCATCCATTTGCCCATGGGGAGTCTCCTGCCAGGCCAAAGTTCTGCCAGGCGCCCGGTCAGGAGCGGTAAAGGCCAACCGACCGGCGCGGACCATTGATCTCTTGGCCAGAGGCGGGGAACAGGTTAAACTGTAGGCTGTTTTCCATTTTTTCGCGACGGGGGTGCCGGGTGACGTCCAACATGAAGCTGAGGATTCTCTTTGCCGACCGGGTCGGCATCGTGGCCGACATCGCCAACCGCATGGCCGAGCTGGGGGCCAGCATCCTCTCCATGGAGGTGGATGTGCAGGGAGACCAGGCGATCGTCTACCTCGAGGCCCGGCACGACGCCCGGGCGATCCCCCCCGCCGAACTGCTGGCGCGGCTGAAGACGATCCCCGACCAGCTGGAGATCGCGGCGATTCAGACCCTGCCCCAGGAGCGGCGGGAAAGGCGGTTCCAGGTGGTGCTCGACAGCATCAGCGACGGCATCCTGGCCGTCGACGAAGACGGCCGGGTGACCACCATCAACCGGGTGGCCCAGGAGATCCTCGACTGCGATGCCGGCGAGGTGACCGGCAAGCCCCTCCAGGAGCTCAAGCTCCCCGACGCCAGCCTCTCCGAGTGCCTCGACGGCAAGACCTACCTGAACCAGAAGCGCAACCTTATCACCGAAAAGGGGCGTTTCCAGTTTATCGCCACCGGCAAACTGATCCGCGACTCCCGCGAGCGCATCGTCGGGGCGGTGGAAATCATGAAGAACATGAAGGAAATCAAGGAGCTCGCCAACGCCGTGGCGCAGCCCCAGCAGTACACCTTCAGCGACATGATCGGGCAGAGCCCGGCGATCAAGGCGGCCATCGCCTTCGCCCAGAAGATCGCGGGAACCGACGCCATGGTCTCCATCCGCGGCGAAAGCGGTACCGGCAAGGAGCTGTTCGCCAGCGCCATTCATGCCGAGAGCGGCCGCGGCGGACAGTTCGTGCCGCTCAACTGCGCGGCCCTGCCCGAGCAGCTGCTGGAGAGCGAGTTGTTCGGTTACGTGGGCGGGGCGTTCTCCGGGGCCCGCAGGGAGGGGAAGCCCGGGCTGTTCGAGGTCGCCAGGGACGGGACGATCTTTCTCGACGAGATCGGCGAGATGCCCCTGAGCCTGCAGGCCAAGATGCTGCGGGTGATCCAGGAGGGGCGGGTGCGCAGGATCGGCGGGACCACGGAGGTGCCGGTCAACGCCCGGATCATCACCGCCACCAACAAGAACCTCGAGCGGATGGTGGAGGAGAACCGGTTCCGCGAAGATCTCTATTACCGGATCAATGTCTTTCCGATGCACATTCCGCCGTTGCGGGAGCGGCTTGAGGACATCCCCCTGCTGGTGGAGCACTTCCTGTTCCGGTTCAACTCGCGGCTCGGCAAGAAGGTTCAGGCCCTCTCCGGCGAGGCCCTCGGGAAGCTGACCCGGCACAACTGGCCCGGCAACGTGCGCGAGCTGCGCAACGTGGTCGAGCGGGCCGCGATCCTGAGCACCTCGGAAACCATCGGGGCGGACAGCATCCTGTTCAAATCGGAAATCGGCAGGGCCATGCAGGGGATTGCCGGTCCGCTTGCCGGGGGTCAGGAAGGCGATTTACTGCCGGCCCTGATGGACCGCTACGAGAAGCAGCTCCTGACCGCGGCGCTGGAGAACTCCCGAAGCATTCGCAAGGTCGCCAGGAAGTTGGGGGTGTCCCACACCACGCTGCTGAACAAGATGAAAAAACACGACCTCAGCCTGGAAAAGAAATGAATCTGCGATCGGTTCTGCCGACCTGGTGCGTGCGGCTCCGAAAGGGCCCGGGCTTTCATGTTTGGGCAAAGGGTGGCAGGATAAAACCTCATCGAGCTTAGTCTGTATGTAATGAATGCGAAGCTATTGGTGGCACCGCCGGAGTGCTGGATGAGGTTCGGGGCTTTGCCGGTTTTCTGGGCCTTGCCGAAATCGTTAAAGAGCCCGATGACCGCTTGGGCCGCAGATTCCGGGTAATCAGGCGTCTCTTGCTAGGAGATGCGGTGCGGTTTCGCTGAACCCGTCGCACGCTGACCTGTTCCGGATCAGATTGTCGTTCTCCAGGTGTTTCTCCTGGAGGTGCTGGTTCCATGAGTACGTGGCAAGTTCGTCTATGACGGGCAGGGGGATTGCGGACCATGGTCTCCGAAAACGATGATCCTTGGGTGCCGGAAGAAATCGAGTTGCCCATTGACGGCGTTCTCGACCTCCATACCTTTCGCCCCTCGGAGGTGAAGGACCTCGTCCCCGATTATCTTGCCGAATGCCGGAAGCGGAGGATTCTCGAGGTTCGGATCATCCACGGCAAGGGGACCGGGAAGCTTCAACGGACCGTGCACGCCATCCTCGGACGGCTCCCGGAGGTGGTTTCCTTCCGCTTGGCCGGCGAGGATGCCGGGGGGTGGGGCGCGACGCTGGTCAGATTGCGCCAACAAAACTGACCAGGGGACCGGACCAGGCCAAGGGTCCGGAATGTCAGCCCTGTCAAACTTTTTTACGAGAAAATCGAAATGCGGCGTCCGGAAATTCCCGGAGGATCTTCCGGTCGCCGGTGAAGAGCTTCGCGCCCGTGCCCTGCGCGAGAGCAACAAACTCGCAACCGTACGCAGAGCGCGAGCCGTTATGGACAAGTTGAAGTACGTCGCGGGCGGGAGAGAGATACTCTTTTTCTCTTAAAAGAAACTCGGTCTCAGGTCGCAGGTTAAGCGCCTCCTTGAGGCTGATCACGCCTCTTCTCCGCTAGCCAGCCAGGACGATTCGGAATTCGCTTCGCCACAAAAAAGGCGCGGACCAAACAGGCTCTGCCTACAGCAGCGGCTCGGCCTGTTCCACGTGATCCGATGGAAGGTCCAGGTAGACGATCATGTTGGTATATCGACCACGAATTCACAGACGCCGACCACTGCTGTCCCACAGCTTCAGACGATCTGTAACCGATTGTTTTGTAGGGGATTTTTGAATTATCAAGTCAATGAGGGACCATAGAAACAGCCTTGGACTTGGTTTTCAAAATATCTCGTTTTTGACGAACGCTATCTAATGGTTCTGTCCCCTGTCACTTGAACCACCCTTTGCTGTGAAAAATCCAGAGCAGAACCGCTGCGATAAGGGTCATCAGGGTAAGGATGCCGACATAGCCGTACCTCCATTCGAGCTCGGGCATGTGGTGAAAGTTCATGCCATAGATGCCGGTTACCAGCATCAGAGGCAGAAAAACCGCCGAAATGACGGTTAGAATCTGCAGCCGCCGGTTGGCCTTGTCCTGCAGCTGGAGCAGACAATGCTGATAAAGGGTGGTCAGACGGCTCGACTGACGGCCGATGGACCGCACCGTATGCTCCAGGTGAGCCACGGCATCGCGAAAGTAGTCCTGCAGCCCTTCGATGCTGAAGGCATCCGATTCAACGGTCTGCAGCACCCCGAGGCAATGGAGCTGATCTTCGAACATCGCCTCCAGGCGTGCCACCTGCCGTTTCAGCGGGTGAGTCGTTTCCGTCGGGGCGGCATCGGGGCCCTGGTAAAGCAGTTCCTCGAGACGGTCGATGCCGTTGCGGGCTTCCAGAGCAAACACCATGTCCTGATCGATAATGTAGTCGAGGACCTGATAAAGGATGGCCGAGGTGCTGAGGCGATGGAATTTCATGCCGGAGGTGTATTGAGTCACGATGCTTTCCAGCGCTGGAATCGCGGTCTCGTGAATGGTAATAATTTTCCCCGGCATGCAGACAATCGACAGGAAGGTTCGTTCCGGATCGTCCCAGGTGACCTGAATTGGCAACCCGATGAACAGTGCCTGTCCATAGGCAACGATGCGGGACTTCGGTGTTACTTCGAGGCAGGCTTCAACGGCAAGGGGGTGCAGATCCTGCCCGGTCAGGAACCCGGTCAGGGCGTGCGGCTCGCGGCGGTTTATATCGATCCAAAGGGGGGTGTCACCGGTCGCCTCCATTGCCGTTAGCGCCAGTTGAGGTTGCGGTTCAAGAAAGCGGTCCTCATTCAACCTGAAAACTCTATGTTCCATTCCTGCTCCCCTCTTTTTTCGTTATCAATCCTTGTCTCGACCTGAGCCTTTTGAGAACCGGAAACAGGTCAAAGATTTCCCCCCTTTTGCGACTCGATCCAGATTCTGAAGACCTGGTGCATGGAAAGAGAACCGAGCAATTGTCCCTGTTCATCCACCACCGGCAACTCTCCCCGCTCGTGCTGCACCATTTTAGCGATGGCGCTTCCCAGGCTCTCCGCCTCCTGCACCACCAGCGGCTCGGTGACCATGATGTCCGAAGCGAACTCGGAACTGACCAGTTCGATGAGCTGCCGGGTCATGAGATTCGGGTCGACGTGGTGGGAAAAGACGATGCGAAACAGCTTCTTGATGTTGATGATCCCCAAAAGATGATCCTCGGCGTCAACCACGCACACATCGTGAAACCCCGGATGCTCCAGAAGAGTGGCGACCACCTGTTCCAGGCTGTCGTCTTCTTTGACCCGGATCGAGGCCAGAAAAGGGCGAAACCGGGAAAGAGGCTGTTTTTCCATCGTTCACGACCCTTTCTCAAGAGATTTTGGAATTTCACCGGCTCTGCCGATGGCATACTTGACCGCCGGAGGGCCCAGGATCTGGACCACCACGGTTGTCGCGGCAATCACATTGATCACCGTATCTCCCGCCACTATGCCGGCAGGTCCAAAAGCCAGCAGGCGGTGGTGGATGTCCAGGGCCAGTCCTACTGCCACTCCAGCCTGGGAAAAAAGGGCCCAACCGAGATACTTCCTGACGGTTTCGGGTGCATGGGACAGACGGGCACCAAGGTTGGCTCCGAGCATTTTCCCTGCGGTTCTGCCCGCCAGGTAGACCAGGCCGACAAGGCCTAACGAGGGAAGCAGCGTCAAATCAAGCCGAGCACCGATAAAGACGAAAAAAAGAATATAAATGGGCGGGGTAAAGGCTTTGATGATGTCGAAGGCTTCTTCTTTGTGGGTGGGGAGAAGATTGATCAAGACGGCTCCCAAAGCCAGGCTGGCAAGAATCTGGGAAAGTTCGAATCTGGAGGCGAACCCGCAGACGAACAGAATGACTCCCACCAGAAGGCAGAGGGTTTGTTCGGAATTACGCTTAAAGCGCCGAAGAACCAAAGAAACGATAAAACCGACGCTTGCCCCAAGCAGCAACGAACCCAGGATTTCCCTGGCGGGTTCCAGAAAGATCGAGCCGGTGGCGATGTCCGCCGCTCCCAGGAGGATCTCCGAGAAAGTGATGGCAAATGCATAAAGAAGCAGGGACAAGCCGTCATCCAGGGCGACAATGGCAAGGATGGTGGTCGTCAAAGGGCCTTTCGAGTGGTACTCCCAGAGGACATTAACCGTTGCAGCCGGGGCGGTCGCTGAAGCCAGGGCCCCCAGAAGCAGGCCGAAATAGGCTTTGCCGGTCACCAAGGTGACAGCGCCCCCCACGACCAGCGCAGCTAATAGCCCTTCGCAAAGCAGGATGACAAGAAATTTGGGACCGTATTTTCTGAAAACCTCGGCCTTGAGCTCTCCTCCGACCATAAAGCCGATGAACCCCAGGGCAACCTGGTTGATGGGGCTCAGTGACATCAACAGGTCCCTTTTGATGACGCCGGAGAGGGAATCCCCCATTAGCAGGCCGATCAGGATATAGCCGACTACCTGGGGCAGGCCGAGCTTCTCAAGAAACTTACCTCCGGCCAGACCGGTCAAAATTGCGAATCCCAAGAGCAATAAAGGATCCATGAGCCCATCCCTCGTCAAAGAAAGCCGGTCGGTCCACCCCTCCTGCCCTCACGACGACTCATGGTTTTCGTTTTTCACCGTCAACGCCTCAAAGCCGGAGATCACATCGAGCAGTTCCTCGGTGATGGTGCTCTGGCGAAGGGAGTGGAAGCGCGAGGTCAGATTTTCCCGCATTTCCTCGATGTTCTGCTCGGCCCGCTGCATGGCCGCCAGGCGGGCCGCATTCTCGGCGGCCAGAGAGGAGGCAAAGGCGCGGACCAGCGAGACGAACAGGTATTCCCCGATCAGGGCCCCAAAAAGCGCTCCCCAGTCCAGGGTATAGAAGGGCAGGCCCCTGCCGGGCCAGCGCCGGTCGCCGAGGCCCACCAGCCAAGGCCTGTCAGGCGGCAGCAAGTGGACCTTGTGCTGCCGGTAGGATGCGGCCGTGACCGGCAGGTTGTAAAAAAGCACCAGACGCTTCTCGCCGTGCTGCCGGCGGTGCTCCTCGAAGCGCAGTACCACCGCCTGAACCGCTTCGGTGATGAGTTTAGCCGAGCTCGGCAGGCTGAAAAGCTGTTCAACGCTGCCGAAGCGCTCTTCAACCCCGGCTGCGGCCTTGGCACCGACCACCCAGAAGCTGGCCGTTTGGGCCACCACCCCATCATCCTTCAGGGACCGCCCGGCAAAGTCGATAACCGCGTCGTTGAACCGCCCGACCATGCCCTGGTCGGAGCCGAAAACCAGGACCACCGTCTGGCGGGTTTCGCGGACGCGGGGCAGAAGCGGCCGATGGAGCAGCGCGGCCCGCAGCCCCAGTTCGACGGCCCGGAAGTAGTCGTTCAGGGAACGCACCGCCTCTTCGTACTGGCGGATGTTGACCGCGGCCAGGGACTTCATGGTGCGCACCACCGCATGCAGGTCGTCGGCGCTTTTGATTTTCCGCTTAAGCCCCTGCAGCGTCTCCATCGGTATTTCCCTTCTCCTGAAAGAAAGGCCGGAGCGCCTTCTCGGCGGCTTGGCGCATGGCCTGCAGCTCGTTCTCTCCAAGCGCCTCACCACGTTCCACCCTGGCGGCGACTTCGGGGATCTCGGCGGCGGCGCGGCGCACTTCCTCCTCGGCCCTGTCGAGGGCGTCCTCGGCGACCTCATCGAAGGCCCCTTGGGTGACGGCGTAGAGCACGATCACCTGTTCGGTCTGGGTCAGGGGTGTGAACTGCGGCTGCCTGAGAACGGCGCGCACCCGGCGCCCGCGGTTCAGCGCCTTGCGGGTGTCCACGTCCAGACGGGTGCCGAAGCGCGAAAAGACCTCCAGCTCCTCGAACTGGGCATAGCTCAGCTTCAAATCCCCGGCCACGGCCCGATAGGCCGGGAGCTGGGTCTTTCCGCCCACCCGCGAAACCGACTTGCCCACGTCCACCGGAGGCAAAATGCCCTTCTGGAAGAGATCCGGTGACAGGTAGAGCTGCCCGTCGGTGATGGAAATGAGGTTGGTCGGGAGGTAGGCCGAGATGTTCTGGGCCTCGGTTTCGATGATGGGCAGCGCCGTCAGCGAGCCGCCGCCCAGCGCCTCGCCCAGGCGGGTGGAGCGTTCGAGCAGACGCGAGTGAATGTAGAAGATGTCGCCCGGAAAGGCCTCGCGTCCCGGAGGCCTGCGCAACAGCAGCGACAGCTCGCGATAGGCCCGGGCGTGCCGGGTGAGATCGTCGTAGATCACCAGCACGTCGTGGCCCTGCTCCATGAAGAACTCGGCCATGGTGGTGGCCGCATAGGGGGCGATGTACTGCAGCCCCGGCGGATCGTCGCCCTCGGCCACCACCACCGTGGTGTAGTCCATGGCCCCGTGTTCGGCCAGTTCGGCCACCACCCGGGCGACGCTGGAGGAGCGCTGGCCGATGGCGCAGTAGATGCACAGGACGTCCTTGTTTTTCTGGTTGATGATGGTATCGACGGCCACGGCCGTTTTCCCCGTCTGGCGGTCGCCCAGGATCAGCTCGCGCTGGCCTCGGCCGATGGGGATCAGGGCGTCGATGACCTTCAGTCCGGTCGCCAGCGGTACGGTCACCGGGGCGCGGTCCATGATGGACGGGGCGGGGCGCTCCACGGGGCGGCGCTGGCGGGCGCGGAAAGGGCCCCGCCCGTCGCGGGGACGGCCGGTGGGGTCGATCACCCGGCCGATAAGCCCCGGCCCCACGGGGACGTCGAGGACCTCGCCGGTACGGACCACCTCGTCGCCGGAGCGCAGTTGACGGTACTCGCCGAGCAGAATCACCCCCACCTCCCCGGGATCGATATTGAAGGCCAGCCCCTGGAGGCCGCCCGGAAAGGCCAGAAGTTCCTCGCTTCTTGCCCCGGGGAGTCCCGCCACCCGGGCGATGCCCTTGCCCATGGAGACAATCCGGCCGGTTTCCCACAGGCTCAGCTGGGGCTTGAACCCGGAAACGGCTGCGGACAGGACCGCGAAGGTCTCCTCCAGGGCCTTCTCAAGGAATCCAGACTCCCGGTTCATGATTCATCCCTGTCAGGTGCAGCGGCTTTTTCCCCCTTTTCGCTCGCAGCGCCGGCGACTTCCCTCACCTTGGGCGCGGTCGATTCCTCGAAGAGCTCGGAGAGGTTTTTGCCCAGCGCTTCAAAGTAACTGTCCACCCCCCAGGAGAGCCGGATCCCGTCGGCGCTCATCTCGATGCCGAGGGCCATTTCGGGGTCGACCGCGTAGGCGATGTGCAGGTTGCCGCCGCAGATCGGGATCAGAGCCGCGCTGATCTTCTGCTGCTCGGAGGGGTCGATCTCAAAGGGGGCGCGTACCACCAGCTCTCCGCTGCCGGCTTCGGTGGCGAAGGTTTCTTTTTCCGCGCTGCTCAGGGCGCGCAGTTTGCGGGTGAAAACCTCGACCAGCCTGGGGTCCAGGGCCTCACCGGTCAGATCGGCGATCAGCTTGCGGCAGATCTGCAGAACCTCGACGCCGGTCCGCTTTTTGAGCGCTTCGATAAATTCGGCCTGCTCACGGCGGGCGGCCTTTCTCCAGGCCTCTTGCAGCGCCTCAGCCTCGCCCTTCGCCCGATCCATGAGCTCCTGGCGGCGCCGGTCGGCCTCCTCCTCGGCCTGCCTGAGCCGGGAAGCACGCTCCTGCTCCAGTTCACTGCGCTTGCGCCGGAACTCGTCGGCCTCTTTTTCCGCCTGCAGGCGCATCTCTTCCCCCTGTTGGAGCTGCTCGGCGATGCGCTGTTCGCGGCGGTCCATGGCCCGAAGGACAGGGCCGTAGAGGAAGCGTTTGAGCAAAAAGATCAGCACCAGGAAGTTGACGATCTGGGCGCCTGTCGTGAACCAGTCGATCAGCACGGCTTACCCTCCCCCGGCTTTGGCGAGAAAGTAGTTCCAGAAGGGGTTGGCGAAGATGAGAATCATGGTGACCACAAAACAGTAGATGGCCGTTGACTCGACCATCGCCAGGCCGACGAAAAGGGTGCGGGTGATGGTGTTGGCTTCGTCCGGCTGCTGGGCCAGGGCGGCCAGGGCCTGGGCCAGGGCACGGCCTTCGCCAAGAGCCGGACCGATGGCGCCGAGCCCGATACACAGCCCGGCCGAGACAATGGAGGCAACGGCAACCCATCCGAGACTATCCATACGATGCTCCTTTCTCCTCACGTTCCAACTCCACCCGGGTCGCGGCGGCGATGTAGACCGCCGCCAGCACCGAAAAGATGTAGGCCTGAATCACGCCGATAATCAGGCCCAGTACGTTCATGATGACCGGAAAAATGAGCGGGGCCACGATGAGCAGGATACCGGCGATCATGCTGCCGCTCATGATGTTGCCAAACAGGCGCACCGCCAGGGCCAGGGCCCGCGACAGCTCGCCGATGACATTGAAGGGCAGCATGATGACCGAGGGCTGGATGTAGAGCTGCAGATATCCCTTAAACCCACGCCTTTTGACCCCCCACCAGGGGATGGCCACGAAGACACAGATCGCCAGGGCGGCGGTGGTCGAAAGGGATCCGGTGGGCGCCTTGTAGCCCGGGACCACCGAGAGGAGGTTGGAGAAGAGGATGATGATGAACAGGGTTCCCAGAAAGGGCAGAAATTCCCGGGCAGGTTTGAGGCCGATGTCCTCGAGCTCGCGGATGATGCCGTCGACCAGCGCCTCCTGCAGGTGCTGCCAGCGCGACGGCTGCGCAGCCGTCCTGGCGGTAATCGCCGCCGAACCGGCCGCCAGAAGCACCAGGTTCAACCAGGTGAACAGAATGGTGGCGTTGAGCTTGACGAAGCCCCATTGCCAGAAGATCGATGCATCCGGACTGATTTCCATCTTTTCTGCTCCTCAACACAAGGGGAAAGTTCCCTGTTCCGCGTTCCGCGTTCCGCGTGACAAGTCACTCATCACCCCTCACGCTCCCAGCCCCTGCCACCCCTCCCTTGACCCTCAACCAGAGCTGCCGGGCGACCAGAAAGCCCACCATGGCCACAGCCTGCGCCATCCAGCCGTGCGGCAGCAGCAGGTAGAAACCCGTCAGCACCGCCGCGGTGCGCGCCACGAAGCTGCCGCCCAGCAGCAGGTAGGGCCGGCGTGTCCGGGGGACCCGGGTGACGGTCAGCCACAGCCCGCCAAAGTACAGGGCGCCGAGGGCTGCGCCGGCCGCCAGGCCCAGACCAACTTGCCAGAACTCAGGAGGCATCCTTGTCCTCTTTGTAGTTGCGCTGTTCCTTCTCGATTTCCCTGCGCTCCCGGTTCACCCAGAACCAGGCGTTCAGACAGCCCGCCATCACCCCGATGACCAGCAGCATCAGGGTCCACGAATACTGGCGCTTCAAGGTGGAATCGAGCCAGATTCCCAAAGCCGTAAACAGAAGTGCCGGCACCACAACGGCCCAGCCGACGACGCCGAACATGCCGAGCCCGAACCAGACGCTCCGGTCGCCATGCCTCAGGGCTCGCATCTTCCGGCGTCTGCGGGCCTCAACCGCATGCCTGAATTCATCGTGGGGCTTTTCGTGCTGCTTTTTCCCTGCGGGCCCATTCCCGGTCATTTGAGCTCCATGAAGCGTCGGAGGAAATCGGCCTCCAGCCGGGCGACGGCCGAGCGCACACTGCGCTCCTTTTCATCCAGGGCCATGAACCGGGCATGCACGGTCTCCACCAGCTCCTCCAGCCCCACGCCCCCTACGGCATTGCGCACCGCCACCAGGACTTCGGGGCCGTGCTTGATGAGAATGCCCCGGTCTACGGCCATGTACTCCCCTGTTTCTCCAGGAGCTCGCACAAAATAGAGGAGTCCGGGCACCAATGCCGAGACGAAATCGATGTGCCGCGGCAACAGCGCGAAGGAGCCATTCTCACCTTCGGCCACAACCCGGAGGACCTTCTCGTCGAGCACCACTTCGGTGGGGGCGAGCACCTTGAGCCTCATGCCGCCGCCCCCTTGGTTTTTTCGGGGGACGCATCCGGAGCCTTTTTAACCTCCTCGATCGCACCGATCATATACAGGCTTTTCTCCGGATACGCGCTGAACTCATCGTTGAGGATCCGCTCGCAGCCCTCCAGGGTATCCTCCAGGGCGACGGTCCTGCCCGGCAGGCCGGTGAACTGCTCGGTAGTGAAAAACGGTTGGCTGAGGAAACGCTCCAGGCGCCGGGCCCGGTAAACGGTGTTGCGATCCTCCCGCGACAGCTCTTCGAGCCCCAGCATGGCAATGATGTCCTTGAGCTCTTCGTAGGTGGCCAGGGTGCGCCGGATCTCCCGGGCGATGCGGTAGTGGCGCTCCCCAACCACCTGGGGGTTGAGCATCTTGGAGCCCGACTGAAGCGGGTCGACCGCCGGATACAGCCCCTCGCTGGCGCGCTTGCGGGACAGCACGATGGACGCCGAGAGGTGGGAGAAGGTATGGACCGCCGCCGGATCGGTGAAGTCGTCGGCCGGCACGTAGACCGCCTGGATCGAGGTGATGGCACCGCGGCGGGTATTGATAATCCGCTCCTCGAGCTCGGCCAGCTCCGAGCCCAGGGTCGGCTGATACCCCAGGCGCGAGGGGAGCAGGCCGAGCAGCCCCGAGATCTCCATCCCCGCCTGAATGAAGCGGAAGACATTGTCGATGAGCAGCAGAACATCCTGTCCCAGATCGTCACGGAAGTACTCGGCCATGGTCAATGCCGTCAGTCCGGTTCGGAAGCGGGCGCCGGGCGGTTCGTTCATCTGACCGAAGACCATCACCGTATTGTTCAGAACCCCTGCCTCGCGCATTTCGCGGTAAAGCTCTTCGCCCTCGCGGCAACGCTCGCCGATGCCGCAGAAGATCGAGACCCCCTTGTGCCGGCCGACCATATTGTGGATCAGCTCGGTGATGAGCACGGTCTTGCCCACCCCGGCCCCGCCGAAGAGGCCGGCTTTGCCGCCGCGTTCCAACGGCGCGACCGCGTCGATCACCTTGATGCCGGTTTCGAAGATCTCCGATTTGGTGGAACGCTCGGAAAGCTCTGCCGGCTTGCGGTGCACCGGACGCAATTCGCAGCCATCAAGCCGCTTGCCGCGGTCGATGGTTTCGCCGAAGACATTGAACACCCTCCCGAGGATTTCCTCTCCCACCGGGGCCTTGAGCGGCGCCCGCGTATCGCGCACCGGGGAGCCGCGGGCCAGACCCTGGGTGGGAGTCATGGCGATACAGCGCACGGTTCGGTTGTCCAGGTGCAAGGCGACCTCAACGACGATCTTTCCCTCTTCGCCGGCCCGAAGGAGCTGGTTGACTCTGGGCAGCTCATGCGGGAAACGGACATCCACCACTGCGCCGCGAACGGAAATGACACTGCCGGGAAAGTCTTCTTCTCGATTCATGGACGGTCCCCCCGGGCCTTTATCCTGAGAGAGAAACAGCCTTCGTGTGGTTCGTGCTCGCGCACAACCGGTCGACTTTCAAGACCAGGAGTTTTTTTGGCCGGCGGTCATTGCTGATCTTGAAACGTTGCCCCGGCAAGCAGAAGCTCCCCCTTGAGGAGCATCATGTTGATCCTCTCGCCGAGTTTGGCGAAGCTATCCGGAACCTTGCCGGGAGAGTTCTCCAGGGCAAGGACCAGGTCATCGATGGCCAGGAGCACTTCGGTGGTTATCTTCTGCAGAGAAGGATCGGCAGTATGGCCAATCTGGACCAGCAGTTTTTTTGCTTTATCAAGATTCCCTTCAGTCTCTTCTACCCTCTTCAGGTAATACAGCCGGTCGGCATCATAAACCAGACGGCGAACCTCAGTCATCGGCAGGTAGTAATGCTGCAATTTAAGCAGCCACCGCCTGGTCTGCTTCAAGGACTTTTGGGCCTGGGCAGAGTAGCCGGCATCGAGTTTTTTCGATGCCCGATCTAAATCCTTCAGGGCCTCGGTAACGGTACTTTCCAGGTAAGTGAAGCCGGTATCCTCCAGCACCGGAATCCAGGGCTGGTGTTCTTTTGGTTCTTGGCAGCCCGAAAGAACGCCAATGGCGATACTCAAAACCAGGGCCAGGCTTACCAGTCTTTTCATCATTGCACCCCTGTGTCGCAGTTCGGGAATCGGCACCAAGCGCTCTCTCTGACGAGATGGGTGAAGGTAAAAAAAGTCTAACAGTCGGAAGCGGATTGTACATATGCAGCCGGTATTGAAACATGCCTCGGCTGTTAAGGGCCTTGCTTGGCCCGAGATGTCCTGGCAGCGAAACGTCAAGCCAAAAGGCCGCTCCATGTTAAGGGTCGCAGCCCACTGCTGTCTCATAGTTTGATCGAAAAATAGAAGGCTTGGAAACTCGCTTGCGCTATACCAAGTTCGCAAAAATACAAGTAAAAACAATGAGTTCCAAGCCATGGCACATTGTAGAACTGTTTTTTCTCAAATAGTACGATTTTTCCCGAGACATGAATTTCAGGCCCTCGCCGACAAGCACCATGTCGGACAGAAGTTCAGGTCGTTTTCCCGCTGGACCCAGTTTATCGCAATGCTGACGGCACAAATGACAAGCCGCAGCAGTTTGCGGGATGTCGTTGACAATTTTGGCGTGCAAGCCAGCAAGTTCTACCACCTTGGGATCCGGTCCTTCAGTAGGGCGACGCTGGCCCGGTGCCAATCCATCGCACCTCGAAACAAACGCTTCAAGCTCGATGGAAAGATTTACCTGCTGGATGCGTCCCTGGTTGACCTGACGCTGTCCCTGTTTCCTTGGGCCAAATACCAGAAGAACAAGGGGGCAGCGAAACTTCACATCGGGCTCGATGCCGATGGCTATCTGCCAGCGTTTGTCGACCTGGCCGAGGGCAAAGAGCATGAAATCAACCATGCCAGGGATCTTCAATTGCCCAAGGACTCTTACCTGGTCTTCAACCGAGGTTATACCGATTACACCTGGTATCAGGAGTTAACCGAGGACGGGGTATATTTTGTGACCCGCCTCAAGACGAACGCTATCGTGACTCGCGGGAGAAAACGCCGTGGTCGTAAAAGCCCCGGGGTGATCGAGGATCGGAAAATTCAACTGGGCAACTTGCCCGACACGTTCCGGCTGATTACCTACCGGGACGAGGAGACGGATATCATCTACCAGTTCGTGACCAATGCCTTGGAGCTGCCAGCCCAAACCGTGGCCGATCTTTACAAGGAACGCTGGCAGATCGAGCTCTTCTTCAAGTGGATCAAAGGAAATCTCGAGGTAAAGAGCTATCTGGGCACATCCATGAACACGGTGAAGACCCAACTCTGGATCGCCCTGCTGGCCTACCTGGTGCTCTCGTTTTTGAAGTTCCAATCAAAAATCGGGACCTCGTTGCAGCGCATGCTGCGTATTTTACAGCTAAATTTGTTCGAGAGGCGCGATTTGATCGAACTGTTCAAGCCGCCTCGATCGAAAATTTCTTTACAAAACAATCAGTTGTCGCTGCTGTGAATTTGTGAGACAGCAGTGCCGTGCGCCCCCAATTCTCATACCCATGACGTCCTCCTATGTCGCTTCGGGTTACACAACTCCTATTTGACCTTACCTTCCAATTGCTGTAGTTTGACGTGTGGCTGATTCATGTCGACTTCTGAGATGGGAGAGGGACGTTGAAGGTTCTGTCTATTAATGGAAGCAGGAGAAAAAAGGGGAACACAGAATCCCTTATTCAGTCGATACTGTCTCCTGCCAAAAATGGAGGAGCGCAAATAGAATCGATCTTCCTCGGTGACTACAAGATTGGTGCTTGTACTGGATGTGAGGGGTGCAGCAAATCTTGGGAATGTATCATCAAGGATGATTTCGCCCAAATCGTCCAAAAGATAGATGAGGCAAATGGGATAGTCCTCGCTTCACCAACCTACTGGTATTCTGTCACCTCTGATATGAAGCGCTTCATTGACCGTTGCTACAGTCTCATCCAGTTTCCCGTTAGCCGAAAGGAATGGGTCGCAAAATATCAGGGGGCGGGAAAAGTCTGTATTACTGCGGCGGTTTGTGAACAATCGGAAGCATCAATGATGGGAAACACCCTGTCACTGCTTACAGATTTTTCTAAGGATATTGGACTGGATGTTGTCGAGTCTGTAAAAGCGTTGGGGTTCTTTGAGGCCGGTAGCATTAAAGCTGACCATGAACTCCTTCACAAAGCCGAACAGGCGGGACAAAATTTATTTGATCACCTGAAACGGTAACCCCCTATTTTCAATGCCCCCCGGTCACCACATTTTTGAAGAGATTTTAAGGGCCATTTTGATCACCAGATCAAGTGGCCCTTTCTCATAAGGCAGCGATGGCGGATTGGTAGCCGATATTTTTCCTCCGCCCGTGTTATAAAGGCAGCAAGCCCGCCACGGGCAATTTTCGCGACCCCTGAGCGGGTTCCCTGATCAAGAAGGTTCATCGTGGCAGATCCGAAAACAGATGCAGCACAGGGCGCGCAGCCCGCGAGAAAGGACCTGATCCTCCGCCACCTGGGCCGGCGGCCCTACGAGCCTGTCTGGCAGCGGATGCAGGCCTTCACCGCCGGGCGTGATGCGGGCACGCCGGATGAGATCTGGCTGCTGGAGCACGAGCGGGTGTTTACCCAGGGGCGCGCCGGCAAGGCCGAACACGTCCTGGCGCCCGGGGACATTCCGGTGGTGCCCGTTGACCGGGGTGGGCAGGTGACCTACCATGGTCCCGGCCAGCTGGTGGGCTACCTGCTGATCGATCTGAAGCGGCGCGGGCTGACGGTGCGCTCGCTGGTGGCAACCATCGAGGAAGCCATCATCGCCACCCTGGCCGGCTACGGGGTGAAGGCGGCTACCCGGGCGGGCGCCCCCGGGGTCTATGTCGCGGGGGCCAAAATCGCCTCTCTCGGTCTGCGGGTGCAGCGGGGCTGCAGTTTCCACGGCCTGGCCCTGAATCTCGACATGGACCTGGAGCCGTTCTCGCGGATCAATCCCTGCGGTTACCAGGGGATGCGGATGACCCAGCTGAGGGACCTGGCCGGGTCCGTCCCCCTTGCCGAGGTCGCGGAAAGGCTAGCCGCCCATCTGGTGGCCGGGCTGGGCTGTGCCTCGGTCACCACGCGGCGAGGTTGGGATTGATCCCGGCTGCGCCCCACGAGACAGAAAGATCTACCCATGAAATCGAATCTCAAGCTGCAGCTCATCTTTGCCGACCGGGTCGGGATCGCGGCGGACGTCGCCTCACTGCTCTCCCAGCAGGGGGTCAACATCGCCTTTTTCGAGATGGAGGTGCGCGGCGACCAGGCGACCATCTACCTGGACGCCGAAGCCACCGGGGTGACCGACTGGGATTTTTTCCTCGACCGCCTGCGAACCCTTGCCGACCTGCGGGAGATCTCCACCATCGAGACCCTGCCCCAGGAAGAGCGCGAAAAGCGCCTTCAAGTGGCGCTGGACAGCATCAGCGACGGGATTCTCGGCATCGACAGCCAGGGCAGGGTGGCCATCATCAACCGGGTCGCCCAGCACATCCTGGGCTGCGACGGCCGCGAGGTCGCCGGCACCGACATCGGCGAGCTGAACCGGGCCGACCAGCGGCTCGAGGAGTGCCTGGCCGGCGAATCCTTCACCAACGTCAAACAGAACCTGATCACTCCCGGCGGGCGGTTTCAGTTTCTCGCCACCGGCAAGCCGATCCGGGACTCGGCCGGGCGCATCGTCGGCGCCGTGGAGATCATGAAGGACATGCAGGAGATCAAGGAGCTCTCCACCGCCGTCGCCCCGTCCAGCCAGTTCAGCTTCAGCGACATGGTCGGCCGCAGCCCGGCGCTCATGGAGGCCATCACCTTCGCCCAGAAGATCGCCCGCACCGATGCGGTGGTCTCCATCTATGGCGAGAGCGGCACGGGCAAGGAGCTTTTCGCCAGTGCCATCCACACCGAAAGCGGCCGCAGCGGCCCCTTTGTGCCGATCAACTGCGCCGCCCTGCCCGAAGCGCTGCTCGAAAGCGAGCTGTTCGGCTACGTGGGCGGGGCCTTTTCGGGGGCGCAGAAGGAGGGCAAGGCCGGGCTCTTCGAAGTCGCCCGGAAAGGGACCCTGTTTCTCGACGAGATCGCCGAGCTGCCCCTGGCCCTGCAGGCCAAGATGCTGCGCGTGCTCCAGGAGAAAAAGGTGCGGCGGGTCGGCGGCAGCCAGGAGATCCCCGTCGATGTGCGGATCATCACCGCCACCAACAGGAACCTGGCCGAGATGGTGGAGAAGCAGCTGTTTCGCGAAGACCTCTACTACCGGATCAGCGTCTTTCCCATCTACGCCCCGCCCCTGCGCGATCGCCGCGAGGATATTCCGCTGCTGGTGGAGCACTTCCTGTTTCACCTCAACCTGCGGCTCGAAAAGAACTGGCAGTCCCTGGCCCCGGAGGCCCTGGAGAAGTTGCACCGGCACCCCTGGCCCGGCAACATCCGCGAACTGAAAAACGTCATCGAGCGAGCCGCCATCCTCAGCGGCTCCCCCAGGATCGACGCCGGGTACGTCCTTCTCGGCAAAGAGGTCGGCAAGGCGCTCCAGGGAACGAAAGAGGTGGATACCGGGGAGTTGGGCGCAACGCCGCTGCCGGCCCTGGTCGAACGCTGGGAGAAGCAGTATATCGCCGCCGCCCTCAAGCAGACCCGGAGCAAGCGCCAGGCCGCCCGGCTCCTGGGCATCACCCATACCGCCCTGATCAACCGGATAAAGAAATACGGCCCCGGCTTGGAATGAAATCAATCCATTGGAACGTATTCGTTCCGCCACCTGGTTTATTCTTAAAATTAGGTGAGTTATATTTTTAGCTAGACCCAAATGGAACGATTCTATTCCACCCCCTCCCTGCTCCCCCGCCCCCAGCCTCAGCCCGGCCCGTAAAAGATCTCATCCGAAAAAAATTTCTTTTTTTCTCTGCGCTTCGCCCAAACCTGTTTCTTTTCCAGAATTTAACACTGTTTGTTTTTTTCCATTATCCCCCGGTCGCCCCTTGCCCGGCCGGGTTTGCCGCAGGTTGGCAAAGGCCTTGCTCATAGGGGAATCAAACGCGCCGGGGAAGGGATGGCCCCCGATCCGGGAACCCCACCAGGGTGACCGGGCCCTGACAGAATGACGTTGAGTCCCCCGCCAGCCTGCGGACCTCCTCCCCGCGCGGCTGGCTGCCGGAACCCGGGCCGGCGCCGACCGCCGGCCCGGGACTTTTTCAACAGGAGCACAAAAATGAACGAGCAAGCATTTGATCTGGTGATCGTCGGCGGCGGCCCCGGCGGCTATGTCGCGGCGATCCGCGGTGCCCAGCTGGGCCTCAAAACCGCCCTGGTGGAGCGGGAGCATCTCGGCGGCATCTGCCTGAACTGGGGCTGCATCCCCACCAAGGCCCTGCTGCGCTCGGCCGAGGTCTACCGGCAGCTGAAAAATGCCCGCAAGTACGGCCTGACGGCGGCGGCGGTCGGCTTTGATCTCCAGGAGCTGGTCAAGCGCTCGCGGCGCACCTCAAGCCGCCTGCAGAAAGGGGTCGGCTTCCTGCTCAAGAAAAACGGCGTCACCCATATCGAGGGAAGCGGCCGACTTGAGGCGCCGGGACGGCTCAGCGTGGAACAGGACGGCGGCCGCAGCGAGGTCTCCGCCAGGCACATCGTCCTGGCCACCGGCGCCCGCCCCCTGCAACCCAAGGGGCTCGAGGCCGACGGCCGGCTGGTCTGGACCTACAAGGAGGCGATGACCCCCGAGAGCTTCCCCCGGCGGTTGCTGGTGGTCGGCGCCGGCGCCATCGGCCTGGAGTTCGCCAGCTTCTACAACGACCTGGGGGCCGAGGTCACCGTGGTCGAGGCCCTGCCCCGGGTGCTGCCGGCCGGCGACGCGGAGATCTCCGAGCTGCTCGGCAAGGAACTGAAACGAAAAGGGATCGCCGTCCGCACCGGCGCCCGGCTGCGCACCCTGGAGAAGGGGAAGGATGCGGTCACCGTCACCCTCGAGTCCGAAGGCGCCAGCGGGCAGCTCACCGTGGATCGGGTGCTGCTGGCCATGGGCGTGGTCGGCAACGTGGAGAACCTGGGCCTGGAGCATACCGGCGTCCAGATCGACAAGGGCGTCATCCGGGTCGATGAATGGCTGCGCACCGACGAGCCGGGCATCTACGCCATCGGCGATGTCACCGGCCCGCCCTGCCTGGCCCACAAGGCGAGCCACGAAGGGGTGATCTGCGTGGAGAAGATCGCCGGATTGGAAACGGTGCACCCCCTGGACCGGGAGCGGATTCCCTACTGCACCTACACCCACCCCCAGGTCGCCAGCGTCGGCCTCACCGAGGCCCAGGCCCGCGCCCGCGGCGGCAACCTCCGGATCGGTTCCTTCCCCTTCACCGCCAACGGCAAGGCGATCGCCCTGGGCGAAACCGAGGGAGTGGTCAAGACCATCTTCGACGCCGATAGCGGCCGGCTGCTCGGCGCCCACATGATCGGCGCCGAGGTCACCGAGATGATCCAGGGCTACGGCATCGCCCTCAGCCTCGAAGCGACGGAAAAGGCCCTGCTGCACACCATCTTCGCCCACCCGACCCTCTCGGAGATGATGCACGAATCGGTGCTCGCCGCCTTCGACAAAGCGATCCACATCTGACCGGCAAAAAGGTTTTTACCCGTCACCAGCACACGTCACCACTTTTAAAGAGAGGAACCATGCTGAAAACTACCCCCTTGAACAAAGTTCACAGACGATTGGGCGCCCGGATGGTCGATTTCGGCGGCTGGGATATGCCGGTTCAGTACACTGGCGTTATCGAGGAACATCTTGCGGTACGAAAAGCCGCCGGGCTCTTCGATGTCTCCCACATGGGGGAGATCGAGGTGCGCGGCAAGGGAGCGCTCGACTACATCCAGGAGTTGACCACCAACGACGCGTCAAAACTGGTCGACGGCCAGGTGCAGTACTCGGCCATGTGCTACGAAAACGGCGGCGTGGTCGATGACCTGACCCTCTACCGCTTTGCCGAAGACCGGTACCTGTTCTGCGTCAATGCGTCCAATATCGAGAAGGACTTCGCCTGGATGCGGGGGGTGCTGGACAAGGGAGAGTTCTCCGATGTCAGCCTGGCCAATCTCAGCGATTCCTACGCCCAGCTCGCCCTCCAGGGGCCATGCTCCGACGCCATCCTCTCGCGCCTGACCGACACCGACCTCGAATCGATCGCCTACTACCGCTTCGCCGAAGGTGGGGTCGCCGGAGCCAGGACCATCATTTCCCGCACCGGCTATACCGGGGAGCCCGGTTTCGAACTCTACTTCGCTCCCGAGCACGCCGAGAAGATCTGGGGAGCGCTGATGGAAGCGGGTGCGCCCGATGGCCTTCTCCCCATCGGCCTCGGTGCCCGCGACACCCTGCGGCTGGAGAAAAAGTACGCCCTCTACGGGCACGAACTCTCCTCGCAGATCACCCCCCTCGAAGGAGGAATCGCCTGGATCACCAAGCTCGACAAGCCGTCCTTCATCGGCAAGGAGCCGCTCTGCCGGATGAAGGAGGCGGGTGTTCCCCGGCGCCTGGTCGGTCTGCGCATGACCGGCGCCGGTGTGCCTCGCGAGAACTATCCGGTTTTCGTCGGCGATGAAGAGGTCGGTATCGTCACCAGCGGCACCATGTCCCCCTCTCTGAAGGTCGGGGTGGCCCTGGCCCTGGTCGCAACGGGGCACCACGACGTCGGCACCGAAGTCAGTATCGGCATCCGCAACCGCAAGGTCTCGGCTGAAGTGGTCAAGACGCCTTTCGTCTAGTTCAACTGCCCTGCACCGCAGGCATACCCAAAAAGGAGAAGAGCAATGGAAATTCGTGACGATCTGAGATATTCCGAGGACCATGAATGGGTGCTGGTCGAGGACGGCATCGCCACCGTCGGCATCAGCGACTTTGCCCAGCAGTCCCTGGGGGACGTGGTCTTCGTCGAGCTGCCCGCAGTCGGCTCCACCTTCAGCGCCGGCCAGCCCCTCGGCGTGGTGGAGTCGGTCAAGGCCGTCTCCGACATCTATGCGCCCGTTTCCGGCGAGGTGGTGGCCATCAACGAGGGGCTGCCCGATACCCCCGACACCGTCAATTCGGCTCCCTACGAAGGGGGCTGGATGGTGAAGATCCGCCTGGCCGACGCTTCGCAGAGCGAAACCCTGATGGATGCCGACGCCTATCGCGCCTTCGTGGCCGAGCAGTAAAAGGAGAGAACCGATGCGCTACATCCCGCATACCGATGAGGATATCCGGCAGATGCTGGAGACCATCGGGGTCGACTCGGTGGAAGATTTGTTCGTCGAAGTGCCCCGCGAGGTCCGCCTCGACCGTCCCCTCGAGCTGCCCGCGCCGCTCTCCGAAAGCGAAGCGCTCAGAGAGCTGAAGCGGCTGGCCGCGAAAAACGCCACCGCCGAAAGCCACCTCTCGTTTCTCGGCGGCGGCGCCTACAACCATTTCATTCCCGCGGTGATCGACCAGTTGATCTCCCGCAGCGAGTTCTACACCGCCTACACCCCCTACCAGCCGGAGATCAGCCAGGGGACCCTGCAGGCGATCTTCGAGTACCAGACGCTGATCTGCCGGCTGACCGGCATGGACATCAGCAACGCCTCCATGTACGACGGCGCTTCGGCCTGCGCCGAAGCGGTGCTGATGGCGGCCCGCGCCACCCGGCGCAAGAAGGTCCTGCTGGCCGCCAGCCTGCCCCCCGAATACCGGGAGACGGTGGCGACCTACTGCCGCCACCTGGAGATGGAGCTGGCCGAGATCCCCTTCGGCGCCGACGGCCGGCTCGACGCCCAGGCCCTGGCCGGGGCGCTGGACCAGCAGACCGCCGCGCTGGTCGCCGGCTATCCCAACTTCTTCGGCGTCGTCGAGGACCTGGCCCCGCTGGCCGAGGCTGCCCACCAGGCCGGCGCCCTGCTGGTGACCGCCGTGGCCGAGCCCCTGTCTCTGGGCCTGGTCAAGTCCCCCGGGGAGTTGGGCGCCGACATCGTCGTCGGCGAAGGGCAGAGCTTCGGCATGCCGGTCTCCTTCGGCGGCCCCGGGGTCGGCTTCTTCGCCGCCCGGCAGAAAACCGTGCGCTCCATGCCGGGCCGGCTGGTCGGCGCCACCACCGACAAGGAGGGGCGCACCGGCTACGTGCTGACCCTGGCCACCCGCGAGCAGCATATCCGCCGCGAGAAGGCGACCTCCAACATCTGCTCCAACCAGGGGATGTGCGCCCTGATGGCGACCATCTACCTCTCCCTGCTCGGCAAGCGGGGCATCCAGGAGGTGGCCGAGCAGAACCTGGCCAAGGCCGAGTACGCCAAGCAAGCGATCGCCGCCCTGCCCGGCTTCCGCATCCCCATGGCGGGTCCGACCTTCAACGAGTTCGTCGTCGAGACCGACGGCGATGCCGAGGCGCTGCTGCGGCGGCTGGAGGACAGGGGGATTCTCGGCGGAATCCCGCTGCAGCGTTATTACCCCGGGATGGAGCGGCGGTTTCTGGTCTGCGTGACCGAGCAGAACAGCCGCGAAGAGATCGATGCGCTGGTCGCGGCGCTGGCAGGAGGTGCGGCATGAGTGAAAAAGGAAAAGTGTTGGAGTTCACGGGCTGCCCCCATGCGCCCAAGGCTGTCAAGGAGACTGCCGCCAACCGCATCGGCGCCCGCGGGCTGGTGCTTAGGGAAAAGCCGATCTTCGAGCATTCGGACCCGGGGCGCATCGGCTACAGCCTGCCGGCCCTCGATGTCCCGCCGGCGAGCTTCCCCGAGGAGCTGCGCCGGGGCGAGGTCGCCGACTTCCCCGAGGTTTCCGAGGTCGACGTGGTGCGGCACTTCACCCGCCTTTCGACCTGGAACTACGGGGTCGACAGCGGTTTCTATCCCCTTGGCAGCTGCACCATGAAGTACAACCCCAAGGTCAACGAAGCCGCGGCGCGGCTGCCCGGCCTGGCCGGCTGCCACCCCCACACCCCCGAGCGCCTCAGCCAGGGGGCGCTGGGCCTGATGCACGACCTGCAGCGGGCGCTGGCGGAGATCTCCGGGTTCGCCGCCGTCACCCTGCAGCCGGCGGCCGGGGCCCACGGCGAGCTGGCCGGCATCCTGATGATCCGCGCCTGGCACGAGGCCCGGGGCAGTGCGCGCAAAAAGGTGCTGATCCCCGATACCGCCCACGGCACCAACCCGGCGACGGCGGCCCTGTGCGGCTACCAGGTGGTGCCGATCGCCTCGGGCGAGTCGGGGGTGCTGACCGCCGAGACGGTGGCCGAGTACATGGACGACGAGGTCGCCGCGCTGATGGTGACCAATCCCAACACCCTCGGCCTGTTCGAATCGGATATCCGCCAGATCTGCGACATCGTCCACCAGGGGGGCGGCCTGGTCTACTGCGACGGCGCCAACCTCAACGCCCTGATGGGGATCGCCCGCCCCGGCGACATGGGGATCGACGTCATGCACTTCAACCTGCACAAGACCTTCTCCACCCCCCACGGCGGCGGCGGGCCGGGGGCCGGGCCGGTGGGCGTGACCGAGGAGCTGGTGCCGTTTCTGCCCCGTCCGGTGGTGGTGCGCGACGGCGAGAGCTACCGGCTCGATTTCGACCGGCCCCAGTCCATCGGCCGGCTGCGCTCCTTCTTCGGCAACTTCGGCATCATGGTGCGGGCCTGGGCCTACATCCTGTCCATGGGCGGCGAGGGGCTGAATAAGGCGAGCCAGATGGCGGTGCTCAACGCCAACTACATCCGCGCCCGGCTCGAGGGGACCTACCACCTGCCCCACCAGGCCCGCTCCCTGCACGAGGCGGTCTTTTCCGACAAGCACCTGGGCGGCGACTGCCACACCATCGATGTGGCCAAGCGGCTGATCGACTACGGCTACCATCCGCCGA
>NPID01003127.1_pt1 | contig 36385 bp, 26 predicted proteins | sample 8637491 | NCBI WGS metagenome assembly NPID01 (sample SAMN07420843, study PRJNA396082) | bioreactor metagenome | isolation source: sample BA6 brine-fed electro-methanogenic bioreactor BA | place: Japan: Kochi | collected 2016-06-14 | reverse complement strand
CGGAAAGGAGCGGCGTATGATACACAAGCATGAACTGACCGTCCAGAGCTACGAGTGCGATATGCACCGGCATGTAAACAACGCGGTCTATTTGAACTATCTTGAAGCTGCACGGATGCAGTTTCTCAGGGATGTCAATTTCGACTATCACAATTTCCTGAAGGAGGGCTATGCCCTCTTTGTCGCAAACATCAATATCAGCTACCGTTCTCCGGCATTCTACGGAGACCGCCTCAAGGTGGTAACGACTACGGTAAAACGTAAAAAACTTTCGGGGATGTTTCTGCAGGAAGTGATGCGCGACCAGGAGCTTCTTGCACGCGCTGAGGTAACCTGGGCATGTGTCGATGCATCNNGGAAGGCCGGTTCCCCTTCCCGACCGGTTCGACGGGCCCTGGCTGGATCCCGAACCGGTGAATATCTCGGGCTGATTCATCCGGGCTGTCAGATAAGCTTTGCTGCCCGGCCCCGGGCGGTCAGTTTTGCATTCCAGTAGCTTCTGTTGAGAAAATCCTGCCTGTCCGCAGGCACCTCTATCCTGCTGCTGATTCCCTGTACATACCTCAGGGCCTTCGAAAGCTGGGTAAGCCGGTCCAGCCCTTCCGGCGATCCGGCGCTGTTTTCGGGAAGAGCGAGGGTCTGAAAAAAGAGATAGAGGTGACTGAAGGGATCATTATCAGCCAGCTTCTCTTCACGGGTTATACGGGCAAGCTCCTCCTGCCCCTCTTCGCTCCTTCCGTTTCTTGAAAGGATAAGGCCGCGCCAGGCCCTTATCAGCTGAAAAAGAGAGCCGTGGCTTCCGGGAAGGGCAAAAGCAAGATCTTCTATACAGGCGAAGCCGGATTCCCAGCAATAGGGAACGGGTCTGGAGAATAGTTTGATCCGTTCTTTTTCCAGCCGCAGTGCACGGTCAATCGAGATAAGCGCCTGTTCATATTTCTCACTGAGAAAATGAGCTTCCGCAAGAAAAAACTGCTGCTCGGGATTATCCACCGATTTTTCCAGCCGCATTACGGCCGCTTGAATCTTTCCCTGATAGATCATGCTTCTGCAGACCCACCCTTCAACCATCTCTCCGCTGCCTTCGGAAGGATAGAGCAAGGCGATATTCCTGCAGAGAAGAAACTGCTCTTCCGCTTCGCGGTAGCGCCCGAGGGTAAAGAGGATCCTGCCGGTCAGAAAGGCGGCGAAAAGCTCCCACTGTCTTCGGCCGCTGGATGCAAGCAGGGCGGATGCCCGTTCAACCTCCCTGAGGGCGGCGCTCATGCTTCCGCCGAGGAAGTGGGCTGCGGCAAGATATACCGCAATCTCTCCGGAGTGATCGTTCTCTCCGCTTTTAAAGCCCGTCTCGGAGGCGATAAGGAAGTAATCCCGCGCTTCATCAATTCGCCCCATGGCAAGAATGATGCGTCCGAGCAGCAGGTTGGCCATCGCTTCTCCCGGCCCCTGGTTCCTCTCCTGCAGCTCAATCAGCGCGGCCTTTGCGGGATCCAGAGCTTTCCGGTAGGTATGAACGGCAAGGAGATACTCTCCCAGGGCATGGCGCCGTATGGAACGAATTTTCCAGTCCGAAGGCTCCGGCCGCTCTCCGAACCTGGCGGCTATCTCAACGGCAAGGGTATCCCGTCCCTCGCGGATGGCGGCAAGAAGGTACAGGGCATCAAGATGATCACGAAGTTCCTGCCTTTCCGGACCTAGTCTGTTTATTTTACGGCTGATTTTTTCGAAAAAAGGTGCGGCGAGACTCAAAAGGCCCACATCCAGGAGATTTCCAATTCTTTCCAGAAGCCAGCGTATGGACTGCCCCGAGGGAGCTTCCTCCTGCTGCAGGAGCGCCTCCCGGCGGTAAGCTCCCTTCAGCAGTCCCTTCTGTTCCTCCTCCAGATGCCCGATAAAAAAAGATTCCAGCGATTCCCCCTCTTCTCCGAGCTCTCTCCTGAGAAAAACGCGCAGCTGAGGAAAGACCGGTTTGAGAAGGGAAGATTCTGCTAACAGGCCGTAATCAATAAGGTCCGTGGCAATGGTCGAAAACTCTCCCCGCTCCACGGAATCAATCTTAAAAAGGCTCTGAATTTGTTCTGCGGTGTAGAGCCCCCCCGTAATGGTCGCAAGAAAGAGCAGTTTACGGTGAAGAAAGGGAAGGTCCCGGATTATCTTCCTTGTGGCGGTATTTCCCGAAAAATAACCTGCACCCCGCTCCAGAAGAAGAGCCGAGTGGTAGAGAGATACCGAAGCCTCAAGGCTCCCCTCCTCCAGATGATCCAGGAGGCTCCGGTCCACCATGCGTGAAAGTTCCTCCGTTTTCCACAGATCAAACCCGACCCGGACAACGGGCAGTCCGCTGAAATCCGCGGGCAGGCTCTCTTCCCTGCTTGTCAGAATGGCGGTGAGCCTTCCGGAATGAAGATTCTCATCAAGAAAACGGGCGATGGCACGAACCGTTTCATGACGGTACTCGCCTATTCTCTCAATGAAAAGCAAGGGAGGAAGCAGTTTTTCCTCCATCTGCCGGATGTATGCTTCCAGGTACAATCCGAAAATAATTTCAGCGTCTTCTCTTGTTACCGTTTCGGGATCCCGCTCCAGGAGGTGAGAGAGCTCCTTCCAGCAGGTCCCGGCTCCGCGGGAGAGATAATCCGCAAGATCTTCCCAGCCCCGGCGTGCTGCCGCCTCAAGCAGGGGAACACCGGCTCCTGTGTAGCTTGCTGGAGGCAGAATGGTAAGATAAGGCAGATCGTTGCCCATAAAGGCGGTCTTCCGCTTAAGGTAATCAAGGGCATGCTCTTTTCCGCTGAAGGCGGGGCCGTAGAGAAAAAGGGCTCCACGCTCCTGACCGTTCAGAATGGGTCCGAAGCGCTCCATAAGCTCTTCCATTCCGGGATGGCCGTCCATAAACGCGGAAATAGTACTCTGCTGGCCGCTGTCGGGGTTTCTCCTTCCCTTGACCGAAAAGCCATCACCATCCGGATACAGCTCCGCAAAGGGTGTGAAGATATCTGCAGCCTCTTTCCCGATCCAGAAACTGCGGTCGCTTCTGACCGCAAGAATCCGCTTCTGCAGCCACTCACCGAGCTTTTCCGGATCGATTCCGTCATCACGCTCTATGATAAGGTTATATCCGCGAAGTTTCTCGCCCCGCTCTTCAATGGCGCTCCAGGCGCGCATGGCCAGATCAAACAGCAAACCGAACTCCCGCTTTCCCGGAGACAGGCGATAGAGCAGCAGCGAGCCGAAGCGAAGGGAGCGGTCGAGCATGGATCGTTCAAACAGCTGATCAAGATACCCGGTGAGTTCTTCAATCAATTCCGGTTCTATAAGCTTTAATTGATCAATGCCATTGATTTCTACAAGCACATCTATCATTATTGCTATTGTAACGTTGTATAAGGAAATGGCAAAGCGAAAATCGATGAGATACCTTGGCTATAACAAAAAAAAGTACCGGCAGATCAGATTTTCCTTCTCCGGGAAGGTTCCGTTTGAAAAGGTGCTTACCGCCCTTAACCGTATAGACTTCAACGGATGCATCCAGAATGATGAGCAGGCAGTCTACGCGGTACTGGAACTGGTCAGCAATTCTCTGCGTGCCCACCGCGAAAAAGAGGTGCAGGAAAAGATTGTCCTCAGAATAAAAAGTGAAGAGGATCATGTCTGTTTTCGGTTGAAAGACCGCGGCGGAGGCTTCGATATCTCCGGACTCCCGTATGATATCCACAGTCCGGTAGAAGATATTAATGCGACCAGCGAAGAATTCGAAGCATACCGGGAGCAGCATAATTACCGGCGTTTCGGGATGGGTCTGCTGCTCGCCAGAAAGGTCTTCCCGGGTTTCAGACTGAGTTTTGAGGAAGAAGATGGAAAAGTTGCCGGTACCGTGGTCGATCTTTCCACAAAATCGTTCCAGCATGCACACTCTCCCGAAGCGGTGCGGGAAACGGGAGGGGTAAGCTGATTATGAGCGAGGAACAGGAACGAAGAATAGATACCCGGAACCACAGCTATGCCAAAGCCTTTATGCCCGACCACAACGCAATAGGCTATATCCGGGACATTTCCCAGAGCGGATTCAGAATTGAGGCGCTGGGCTCTCCCGGTTTTACCGAAGGTGCAGAAGTTACGGTTGTACTTATCCCCAATGAGGAAACAAAGTTCCCGCCCTTCACGGTCAGGGGCAGAGTCCAGTGGATGCACGATAATGCACCCACCTACAGCATCGGCATTGCCATCGCATGTTTCGTCAGTCCCGGCAGCAGACGGCTCTTCGGGAAGTTCCGGAAGCGCTGGTACCGCCTGGTACACTGATATCAGAGCACCACTTCCGGCGGCTTCGCCCCTCCCTCCCAGAGCCTGTCATCGCGCTCGGTGAAGGACCTTCCGTAGACAACTTCGAAAAGGTAGCGGAAGTCCTCCGGTTTTATATCCATAAACTGCAGTCCGTAGTAAACCCGGTTATCTTCATGGTACTTTCTCATGACCCTGCTGGCAATCTTCATGGGACGCCCGGCGATGGTAAGATTCAGCTGAATATCGCTGTACATGCCTATCTGGCTCGACAGTTCCGTGGAGGAATGGGTAAAAAGCAGTCCCGAAGCGCTTATGTTCATTATTTTGGGTTTGTATGATTCCACCATCTGCCTTCCGCCGGCAAAATATCCGCTCTGCTGGAGCGAATGAGCAAGAACCATAGTGAATTCGTGACACGTATCCAGTATTCCCGCATCAAGCGGAAGCCCCCTGCTTATTCCCGTGCGCAGCTTGATCATCCCTATTACATACTCGCGGTAGCGTATGGGCACATCGAGTTCCGACAATATCCCCTGCTGACCCAGATCCTGCACCCAGCTCTTTATCTCCTTCCTGCTCTTTCCGCAGAACTTCTCGGCGCTGTCATCGGAAGGCAGCTGCTCATCCACCACAATGGGGCGGCCTTCGGCCTCCTCAAGGGTCGGGAAAAACCGGGAGGTGTCGGGAATGTAAACAGCCTTCCCCGTTGTCGCAACCACATTCTCTTCGAAGCTTTCCGGTTTATGTTCCCTGAACATGATAATTTTTGTTTCTTCGGCGTGCTGTTCCATCATGCTGTTGAACTGAGAAAGGAGCTCCTGGATGGTATTGGCACTGAAAATGGAGGAGTAGATCTGATCATCATCCTGTTCAATCTCCTGAAAGAAGGCTGTCCGTGGAAAATCCAGTTCTATACGGCTGCTTTCCAGATCGAAGGAGAGATGCACATCCTGCTCAGGCGGAGAGACCCGCTCAAACTTGCGTTCAAGGTTTTTGACTACAGTCTTTGGAATGGAAACCAGAATGGAATCGTTCACCTCCTGAATTATTCCCTCAAAGGTCATGGTGTGGTCGAAAAAATCAAAAAAGAGCCGGATAGTTTCTCCCTTTTCAAAGGAGGTTTCGAAGGAACCGATCTGTTCAATCCGCAGCCTTTCATCGCTCTCCATCGCAAGAACCCGGGCCCTGCCGTCCTTGCGCTCTCCATGAATGGTCAGCTCTATCTGTGCTTCTTCCATCTTCCGGAGCACAAATTCCTTTTCAATTCTTCCAAGTGTACTGCCCATCCTCACTCCTTTCGGCAGGCCGGAAGATATTGAAATCCGCTCCTGTAATCTGCCAGCCTTTCTCATTAATATACTCAAAAAAAAGGTTTCCCGTACATTCTCCCTCCCCTTCCGGGGAAAAAAAATCATCACAGATAAATCTGATGGCGGCGGATGCTTCCCTGCCCGATGGCCGGACGGTAAATCTGCCGATCCTGACCGAACGAAGAACCACGTCTCTCCGGTCAAACCGGTCCGACCGGGATACGGAAGCGTTGATGCGCCGAAAAGCTCTCAGTGCTTCCGGGGAAACCAGGATCTCTTCTCCTTCGTTTCCGATAAAAAAGCGCTCAATCTTCCGGGCAAGCAGATCGAGGTCCTCTCCGTACACTCCATCCCGGTGGAGGGCTCCTATCATAACATCTTCTGGAAATATCGGCTCCTGTCTTTCACGCAGGAGAGAAATGAAGGGAGAAGTTTCACTGCTGCCGCCGCCTTCGCCGCCGAAGACAAGAGTTTCCTGCTCCGTCTGGGAAAAAACGGTTCCGGAGAGTGCAAGCAGGCAAAAGCTTAACGCCATGATCAACTTTTGATCCATACCATTTTGTATATCACCCCTGCCGCTTTGTCAAACGCTGGACATTTTTCCGGCGGTCGGGATACACTTGAATATACTCATCCATTCCTGAAATTTGCTGGAGGTTATTATGGGATACAGTGCGGCGGAAAAGATACTTCGGGACCACCATGTAGAGGGAACTTTTGCGAAAGGAGAGGAGATCGGCATCAGGATCGATCAGACCCTTACCCAGGACGCAACCGGAACCATGGTATACCTTCAGTACGAAGCAATGAACATTCCAAGGGTAAAGACCGAGCTTTCCGTCTCCTATGTGGACCACAACACCCTTCAGAACGATTACCGCAATATGGACGACCACCGTTTCCTCCAGTCGGCGGCCGCCAAATTCGGCCTGCATTTTTCTCGTCCGGGAAACGGCATCTGTCACCAGGTGCATCTTGAACGCTTCGGACGCCCCGGGAAAACCCTCCTGGGAAGCGACAGCCACACGCCGACGGGGGGCGGTCTGGGCATGATAGCCATCGGAGCGGGCGGACTTGATGTTGCAGTGGCAATGGCCGGAGCTCCCTTTTATCTTACCTGTCCTCAGATTGTCGGTGTCAGGCTGAGCGGAACGCTCGGCAGAATGTGCAGTGCCAAGGATCTAATCCTTACCCTTCTTAAACTGGAAACGGTCAAGGGCGGTGTCGGGAAGATCTATGAATATTTCGGCCCCGGAGTGGCGGCCCTGACGGTCCCCGAACGGGCGACCATAACCAACATGGGTGCGGAGCTTGGTGCCACCACCAGTCTTTTCCCCTCGGACGAACGCACCCGGGAGTTTCTCCGGCTCCAGGGACGGGAAGAACACTATTCCCCCCTCTCGGCCGACCCGGATGCCGAATACGATAAGATCATTGAGATTGATCTCTCATCGGTCGTTCCCATGGCGGCCTGTCCCCACATGCCCGACATAGTCGTTCCCGTTTCCGAACTTGCGGGCAAACCCCTCCAGCAGGCAGCCATAGGCTCATGCACCAACAGCAGCCTTGACGATCTTGGAGTGGCTGCCGATATTCTTTCGGGCAGGACCCTGGCCGAAGGGCTGAGCCTGGGTATAAGTCCCGGCAGCAAACAGACGCTCTCGGCTGCGATGCAGGCCGGAATTATCGGAAAACTGGTCGATGCAGGCGCGCGGGTGCTCGAAAGCGCATGCGGCCCCTGCATAGGAATGGGCTTTGCCCCTTCCTCCGGCGGTGTTTCCCTGAGAACCTTCAACCGCAACTTCAAGGGACGCAGCGGGACCGCCGATGCGGAAGTCTACCTGGTCAGTCCCGAAACAGCAGCCGCCTCTGCTTTAAAGGGGGTAATTACCGATCCGAGAGACATTCCCGATGTCAAACGCAGCGATTATCTCTCTGAATCCCGGGTTAATGACAACATGATTATCCCCCCCCTTCCCTCAGGTGAAGCCCTTAAGGTGGAGATCGTACGCGGACCCAATATAAAGCAGTGTCCCACTGCTCTTCCCCCGGCGAATGAACTTTCGGCGAAGGTACTTCTTAAAACCGGCGATAATATAACCACGGACCACATAATGCCCGCGGGTTCCAAAATCCTTCCCCTGAGATCCAACATACCCGAGATTTCAAAACACGTATTCGCACCCCTCGACCCGGATTTTGCCGCCAAAGCCCTTGCGGCCGGGAGCGGCATAATTGTCGGCGGAGAAAACTACGGACAGGGTTCCAGCCGTGAACATGCGGCACTGGCGCCCATGTACCTCGGCATCAGAATGGTAATTGCAAAGAGCTTCGCCAGAATCCACAAGGCCAACCTCATCAACTTCGGAATACTTCCCTTTACCTTCGCCGATGCAAGTGATTACGATGTGATCGAAGAAGATTCGAATATTGCCTTTGCGGGACTGATCGATCAGATCAAAGCCGGAAGGGAAATCGAGGCGGTACTTGAGGGAGGCAGCTCCGACGGCAGAAAGATTATCCTGCTTCACGATCTTGCGGCACGCCCCCTGGAGGTTGTACTTGCGGGCGGATTGCTCAACTATACCAGAAACAAGACCTGAGCATGATAAAAAGCCACCTGGAGAGTTCCTTTACCGAACCGTTTCGTGATCCGGTCTGGGGTGATATCATGCTCTCGCCCCAGTTCAAGAATCTCACATCCACTGCCGCCTTCCAGAAGCTGGCGGGAATCAAACAGCTGGGTCCATCCTACCTGGTCTATCCCGGAGCGGTCCACACCAGGCTGCTTCACAGCATCGGGGTATTTCACCTTGCATGGCGCCTGCTCAAACAGCTTTCCCGCAGTTCAGGGGCACCGGGGCTGGAACGGGAAGAAATCGATATCTTTCTGGCTGCAGCGCTCTTTCATGATCTGGGACACTTTCCCTTCGCCCACTCCCTGAAAGAGCTCTCCCTGCGGGACCACGAAGAGCTGACCGGAGAAATTGTCAATTCGCCGCCTCTCGCCGGAGCCATCCGGCAGGAACTGGGAGTAGACCCCGATCTTATAGCCCTGGTGATCGATGAAAGCAGACCTTTGCCTGAAGACTCAACAGGAAAACGCATAGCCTGGTTCAGGACCCTTCTCTCGGGGGTACTCGATCCGGATAAACTGGATTATCTGAACCGGGACGCCTTTTTCTGCGGCATCCCCTACGGATATCAGGATGTGGACAATATCCTCGCCCGAACGGTTATCCTGCCGTCGGGAAAAGTCGGGGTCAACCAGGCGGGGACCTCGGCAGTGGAGAACCTTCTTTTCTCCAAATACCTTATGTACCGCAGCGTCTACTGGCACAGAACCGTCAGAATTGCCACGGCCATGATAAAACAGGCCCTTATGCTCGGCTTCGGTGAGGGTGTTCTCGGCCCGGGAGACCTTTACGGAACCGATGATGCCCAGTTTTTCAGGAAGCTCGACTCCATCGATTACCGTCCCTTTTCCCTTGTCGCAGATGTTCAGGAGCGAAGGCTTTTCAAAACGGTTCTGGAAATCGATTACCGCCATCTGCCCTCTCTGGATATTGAAAACCGTCTTGCCGCCTCGGACCGTGCGGCGGGCAGGCTTTCGTCACAGCTTGGCATGACCGTCCACCCCTGGGAGATAATTGCCGATATTCCCGAGCCTATCAGCTTTGAGACCGATCTCGGCGTTCTTACCTCCGATGGTGAAAAAGATTTCGCCTCTTCGGAAACCGTTTTTACCGGTGCCGTTGTAACCGGTTTCTCCCGCTCCCTGCGAAAACTGAGACTCTTCGCCGATCCCCGCATCGCCGGAAAGCTTGAAAAATGGACACAGGAAAGCCTTCTGGGACTTTTTTTATGAATCAGTCACTTGAAAGGATTATGGCCGGAGACATTCCCCCCTGGGTAATGAGGTTTGTCAAGCAGACGGGACGGGGCATAAACCATTACTCCATGATCCGGGAAAACGATACCGTCCTCCTCGGCATCAGCGGAGGCAAGGACTCGCTCGCCCTGGCCCTGGCCCTCTCCCTGCGGCTGAAATGGCTTCCCATACGGTACAAACTGCGGGCGCTGCACATTGACTGGGAAGAGTATGCCGTACCCGAAGCCTCGCTCGAACGCCTGAGAGAATTTTTCGATACAATAGAGGTTCCCCTTGAAACTGTCAGAACCGGCATGTTTCCCGAATCATTCAAGGGCGATTTCAACTGCTACCTCTGCAGCCGTAACCGCCGCAGAATCTTTTTTGAGAAGGCCGAAGAATACGGACTCAACAAAATAGCCCTGGGCCATCATCTCGATGATATAGTAGAAACATCCATGATAAACCTCTTCTTCAGGGGACGATTCGAAAGCATGAAACCGGTGCAGGACTTCTTTTCGGGCAAACTGTACATTATCCGCCCAATGTGCGAAGTCCGGGAATCGGTAATAACAAAACTTGTACGCGAACTGGAGCTTCCGGTAGTAAAGCCCGAATGCCCCTACCATGAGACAAATATCAGGGCTCAGATAAAACCGCTTGTGCATCAGCTCTCCCATATTGACCGTCACACCCGCGAACATGTGTACAAGGCTCTTGATTTCGAGCATGATATCCTGAAAAGCTTGCAAGATTGAAGCTCTTTCAATAGAGTTAGCTGTAGTGGATCAAGGAGTGCGCAATGCAGGTATACAATATAATGGAAGAGCTTGTTCTCGAAACGGTCAATGAGGTGTTTGAAGAGAAGGGGGAACAAGGCTTTCCCCTTGCCGAATGCGAACAGTGCCGCCTCGATGTGGCATGCTATGCCCTGAACAGGCTTCAACCCGAATACCTCATCTCCGGACGGGGTGTTGTTCATGTGGAAAACGAACTCCGTCAGAACTTTCAGAAGCGGGCCGATATCGCTGCTCTCGTAAACGAGGGAATACGGATAATTACCAAAACCCAGCGTCCCTACTATGAGGATTCCGCCGCTGCAGCCCCGGAGGAGAAGATCGAAAGCCGAAAAGGCAGTTTTTTCAATTTTCCGGCCATACTGGGCACCATACTCAACGGAAAGACCTTTGAACCCGCCGAAAATATGGACGTCTTTCTCTATCAGGACGGCTCCCTGGTTTCCATGATAGACCGAAGCTGGCCGAACCCCTATTTTGTGGTTCGAAGCACCAGGGGAAGCTTCAGTTTCTGGCCGAAACCCGTAAAGGCATCGAGAAAAGGAGAACACCGCACCTTCAGCTTCGAAATTCATGCCGAACAGGAAGGGTGCCAGCCGATACGTCACTTCCTTGAGCTGCATCTTGCTGCGGTAGATGAGTACTGTACCACCTTTTCCATGGAGAGAAGCGAAAAAATCGGCAACCTCTATATCTTCCCCAAGGCAAGCGAAGAAGAACAGCGGGAACTCGGAGTGGAAGACCTTTAGCTCTCGCCTTAATCGTAGTATTCCGTATGAACCCCGAAATTCTGAATTCTGCCGGGAATTTCCGTCTCCAGAAAAAGCAGTACCTTGTTCATAACCCGTTCCCCGTGTTCCCTGCTGTTGGTGACAAAGGCACCCCCGATCTGACCGAAACTGGTGCTTTCCAGAAGATCAACCTCGGCAGCGGATATCCTGAACTTGTTGCCGAGCCTGGCAATTACCGATTTTACAACCCGACGCTTTTCCTTGAGGCTGGTCGCCTCCGGAAGCTCGAAGAGGCACTGCATCATTGCTACAACCATCGGATTCAGCTCTTTTCCTGATCTTCGGGCCCGCCGAAAGCGAAGCCGAAATCCCCGATATCGTCCATACTCAGGGAACTGCTTCCCACGCCGGAATCAAAGCGCTCCCGTGCCTTCATCGGCAGAAAACGCCTGTTGTATAGCTCCGCAAGGCGGTAGACATCATCCCCCCGGAAAATCGGATTGATCTCCACCTCAAGGTTGTAATCATCCTCTCCCATACCGCGCTTCATTACATGTACCGGATCACTAACGCTTTCCGCAAAATGGGGACCATAGACGAAAAGGATGACAAAAAGCAGGGCCAGGACCAGGAGGAACAGGGCAAGCTGTTCACGGGACTGAACGGCCCTTGCCGCCCGGAGGTCGAAAAAGAAGGTGAGATTTCCGCGGTGGTCGACCCGGTAGTCTTCAAAATCGAAGGCAGATTCGTAGTAGCTGTTCTCATACCTGCTGAAAAGAACGGTATCGCCCTCCTTTACCAGGAGAAGCTCTTCATGAAGGTCCGCAAAACCATTGCCGCTGTTCTTTACCTGCGCGGACCTCTCCACCGCGGCTACCTGGGACCTGGCCGCCTCACCCAGGGGAGTCGGAAGCTCCAGATAAGCGGAGAGTGCTCCCCAGAGAATGGAGGTAAAGACCACAGTGGAAAGCGCAAGGGTCGCTATTCTCGCAAGATGGCGCTGTGCCATCGGACTGTCGGTATTCTTGATATTCCGGAAGAGCTTAAGGGCACGCAGAAAGCGCAGAATCCGCGCAAGCCGTATGGCCTTTACCGCTTTCAGGACGTTGAGGGCACCGGCTCCGCCGAAAACCAGACCGCCGCCTGCGGCTAGAACGTAGATCCGGGGACCGCTGTCAAAGAGCAGGAGGGGAAGCGCCGCAAGAAAATCGACCCAGCCCCGGCGATGCAGAAGGTAGTCTCCCGCTTCCCTCATGGAGAGGGCGATAAAAAAGCGCGCGAGAAATTCGATAGTGAAGAGCAGATCGAAGGCGAAACCCGCGACAAGAAGATACCGCCGGATCTCGACACCCCAGCCCGCCATGACTGCCAGTTCCTCCAGAAAGGTCTGGACCAGAACGAGCAGTATCGCAATGGTAAGAAATTTATCGACGGAGCTTATCCCGCCGCTCTTTATTCCTGTTTCATTCCCTCTCATCCATCACCATCCGTTTTCGGCGGCGAGCCGGTAGAGCTCGTCCACCATTTTCATATCGAACCCGAAATGCCGGTGATTGTTCCTGGCAACTCCGAACCAGCTCCGCTCCTGGGTGGCCGCACCCCGGTCTATCTTCATCCCCGGCCGGTAATCCCGCGCCATAAAACTGAACAGGGCAGCCAGCCTGGAGGTTGCCGGAATATCGCTGCGCTCTTCAAAGGAGACATTACTGAAAACCGCGCTCTCTATAAGCTCCCGGGGCAGGAAGGGAAGCTCCTTCTCCATGGACTCTTTGACCCTCAAGGCAAACTGATAGGGCACAAGCCCGCGGGTCATATCCATCCCCTGAACTCCCGATGTCTGGAACAGAAGAACCGCAGGACGAAGCAGCATGGAGGTTCTTACCATGTTTTTCACCTCTTCCTGGCTCATGGCAAGGCGCTGTACCTTCTCCAGCTCGAAGCGGATATATCCGCGTCCATCATAGATAAGATCGAGATAGCGGTGAGCAAGCCGGAGCGTTATGGCAGTATAGGGTCCGGTCAAACCCCGGCGGGCCATCGGGTGTCCCACCATCTTCATCATGAAACCGTAAAGTTCTCCCGTCTTTTCACCGTCCATTCCCTGGCTCCGGCTGAAAAAGGAGGTGTAGTGAAAATTGATGGTACGCGAAAAGAACTCCTTCAGTCCGGCGGCGATCGATTCCGCGGTAATAACGTAGAGCTCCTCTACCATGTTCTGGAAAATGGTATTCCAGGTACTGCCCGGGAAAAATGCGGACGACGAGAGGGTAGGATAAAGCTGCCTGCTGTTCTGCCGCAGGAAAGAGATAATCTGCTCCTCTTTCTGCAGGGGCGTCAGGGGCTTGAGGGCCGGATTGGCAAGCAGCCGCTGAACAAACTGTCTCGATTTCTGATCCATGCAGCTATTGTACACGAATTGCGCCCACTGCGCTATAATGTCTTTTATGCGGCTTGTTTCTGTGCGCTTCTTTATGCTGACCATCCTCATGTTCCGCCTTCTTCCGTTTTTGCCGGAAGATGCAGGCCTTTCGGCCCAGTCATCCGGGAGACAGCCCCCCCTTCCCTCCGAGGAAGCGCCCCCGACCCTCTTCACCTCTCTGGCCGATGAAGAAGTGGATATCTTTGTCACCGGCTCCTGGGAGGCTCAGCTCTCGGCAGGATTCGCCCTTACCTGGAACAGCCTCTCCCCGGTCATGCAGACCACAAGCATCCCGGAAATAAACAGCGGCGTCCGCTTTCAGCAGCTGCCCGATATCATCATCTCGGTCTGGCTGAAGGAACGCTGGTTTTTCGACATGTCCATTCTCGAGGGTTACGAACTGAACTCCATAGTTGCAGGATACCAGGGCCGGGAAGATGAGCTTGTCCGGGAGGTGCGGGTCGGCAATATCGACATCGGCAGCTTCGATTCCCCCTTTTTTCCCCTTCCCGCGGCCGGCATAGATTCCCTCGGCGCCTGGGCCTACCTTTCCCCCGAAAAGTCCGAACACCGTACGGCCCTCCGCTACGATCCCGCACAGCTTCAGAGCGTCACCTTCCGGGGAATGAACGAGGTAAAGGAAGAACTCTTCGATCCCGCAGCCCACGTTCCGGACCGCGTCTTCGTTCTCCCCGATGCCGATGTGGAGAACCTTGTTCTGTATCTGGAGGATGATGGTAATTTCCGCGTCGCCGATGCCTCCGACGCCGTCGTCGACCCCGAAAACGGCATCGTCTACCTCCTTGCCCCCCCATCCGGACGTGTGGCGGTCTATTACGAGGTGGGCGGAACCCCCGTCGGAGATCCTTCCCTCGGCATCGGAGCACTCCCGGGGCTGATCGGTGATGAAGTGCCCGATCCCGGGCTGCCTGCGGAGGATTTTTCCTTTTCAGAACCAGACTATGCCGGCGTTGTCTTTTCCGAGCTGGCAATCACCATCGCCGGCAACCCCTCCCTCCTCCTCCACCGCCCCGGCCGCTGGTCTCCCTTCCTGCACCGCGGAGTATACGAGCTCGCATCCGCCCCGGGAGCGGAGAGAGAGCTCTTTGCCTCTCTCGTCGGGGGAGATGGGGACGGAGCCGAGGAGCGCCGCTATCCCCTTCTGGCCGATTCCCTTCCCCATGAGGCGTCCGGGCTCTCACGGATGGTTTTCATCACCCCCGAAGAGGCCCGCTTCGATGAGATCCGCTCCATAAAGCGCCGATTCCCCCTGGCCGAAGCTGCCCTCGATGCGGGAAGCGATATAAACGTCTATGGTCCCGGGGCCGGTATAAGCGGCGCGGCTCCCCCCTGGAAGCTGCAGATAGAGCATCTCTCCCCGGTATCATCCTTCAGCCTGGAGGAAGGGGTCCTGGAAGGGTCTGTTTCAGTCAGCCGCAACGGCCGGGACGAATACCGCTTCAGCATAGACTACGAAACCGGAGAGCTGCAGCCCCTTTTTCCCGTCCGGCCCGACGACCTTATCGAGGTTCGCTACCGCACCCGAAGCGGCGGAGACCGGGGAGACCTTATTTTTGCCTCGCGCAATGACTTCTACCCCACCGACCGCCTCTCGGTCGGCCTGGACGCGGGGGTCCGCTGGAACCTCGCCCGCCAGTCATACACCACCGCCGCCGATCAGGCCCCCGGGATATTGGCCGCCGGGGCCCGCTTCGCCTATCTGAACGACGATTCGGAAACGGGAACCTTCTCTGCCGGCCTCGAGGCGGGCCTCTCCCTCAAAAACCCCGACACCACCGGAATCTTCCGCCTCCTGGGCATGAACGACGGGGGGCTGCGTGTCCCCATCACCTCCGGCAGCCTCTACCCCGCCGCCTCCGACGACGTGAACCCCGATCCGGACGATTTTCCCGAAACCCTTCGCGGCACGCTCTACTACCACGACTACCACCTCTACCCGGCCGTGGACAGCCCCGCCCTCCAGCGCTACGACTGGAACGTTCCGTCGGACCAGAGGTATCCCTACAATACGCCGGGTGAAGAGAACCGCATCGGGCCCATGGTGGCGGCAACGGGAAGCGAGACCGAGGGAGATGCCATTGTCTTTACCTACGATGATCTGGCCGCCGGGCAGTGGGTGGGCGGCCGGGTCCCCCTTTCACAGACGGGAAAGCCCCTGGACCTCTCCTCCGCGGGGCGGATAGACCTTCTGATAAAACCTGAGTACGACATAAGCAGCCTTGAAATTTACCTGCGGGTCGGCGACCTTATCGAAGACCTTGACGGCGACGGTGTTCCGGACGAGGAGTCCGGACCCCTTGCCCCGGGATTTTCCTTCAATCCTCTGCCCGACAGAATAGCCCACCCCGTCGGACGGGGAAATGATGTGACCGACAGCGAGGACCTGAACGGCGACGGAAGGCTTACGTGGCAGACGGATGGGGAAGATTCGGCGCTGGTATGGGTATCCGGCGATCTGGCGGACCCCGCAACGGGCTTCGATCCAGCCTCCGCCGCCTGGCAGCGAGTCAGCATCGACCTCTCCCCATCTGAACGGGAACAGCTGCGCTCGGTGACCGCCTTCGACATCATGATAAAGAACAGTACCTTAAGCACCCGGAACGGCGGAACCGTTCTTGTCGCTGATCCGATCTTTGTCGGTACGCAGTTTGTCGGCGAAATGGATGCTCCCGACTCCCTGGTGATAAGCGAAGCCCTGGAGAGCCGCTCCGGCGAACCGGAGGCGGACGTGACCCTGATCGAAGCCTTTCCCGACCAGGCCGGGCTCTTCTCGGACGGAAATACCCAGCGGACGGCCCTCTTTACCTGGGATGCCGCGGGCACCTGGAGCGCCTCGACCACGACCGCCGCGGCATCCCTGGGGGACTACCGCAGTCTCGCTTTTTTCATGCGGACCCCCGCAACCTCAACTCCCGACCAGGTAACCGTCTCCCTCACCTCCCCCGACGGGCGGGGGGTCGAGGCAAGCTTCGAACCCATTGCCTCGGATGCCTGGATCCTCTACACCATCAACCTGGACAGCAAAACCATTGACAGCTCCGGTGGAACTCCCGGCACGCCCGTGGTTACGGTAACCGACCGGGACGCCCTGGTAAGCTACTTCAGCATAAGCGCCGTCTGTCCCACCGCCGACGGAGAGCTCTGGCTCGACGAGGTACACCTCTCAAATCCCCTTCTCTCCCTCGCCTCCTCCCTCTCTTCCTCCGTTTCCTACGACAGGAAGGGAAGCTACCTCCGGGCGGGCTCGACGGTCATTCTCTCGGATTTCGGTTTCTCCGCCAGGGCAAAGTGGGATGGTGCCTACGGAACGGGGACGGGCGATACGGCCGGCCACAGCATCGCCGCTTTTTCGGAGCTCTCCAGCGGCCTTTTCGGGGGCAGTTTTTCCGGCGATTTTGCCTTCACCGCCTCGGACGCCCTCTTTCTTCCCGCTTTCTCGGGCGGCTACCGGATGCCCTTCTTCGACGGCCGTCTCGCTGCAGAACAGCGCTACGGGGAGCAGCACGATATCGACAGGGTCGGTTTCAACCACAGCCTCAAAATTATCTTTCAGCCCTGGCCGGAAAAAAACAGACCCAGTCTCACCCTCTCGAACTCGCTGTCTCATCCCGACAGCAGCCTGAATCAGAGCTGGGAAGCGGGAATTCTGATCGGGTCGGAAGGGGGCGAAGAACCGGCCGAAGTATCCCTGAAGGCTTCACAGAGTCTCCGGGGCACGGCGGAGGAAGATGCGGATACACTCGAGGAGCGGATGTCCCGGAGCGGAAGGGGAATCATCCTGCCCCAGATGGACCGGGTAAGTCTCCGCACCTCCTCCCTGGACCTGAAAGCTTCGTTTCCCCTGGCTCCGGGATCCCTTCTTCTTCAGACGCGAAACGGGACCAGTTCATCCTCAACGGAAAGCAGCCGCCTGGATGCACGTCACAACGCCGGGGCAGCCTGGAGCCTTCCCTTCGGAAAAGGTTCCTCGGCACTCATCACCCTGAGCCACGACATCTCCGCAAAGATCCCGACGGAAGATATAAGCATCCCGCCCTCAAGCCCTTTACACGCCTTCGGGACGGATACCGCAGATTTCGCATCCGCCATCGGGCCTGTCTACCATGCACTGCTCTCAAACCCGCCCGATGCATATTCGGACGGCCCCTTCGGCGATAAAACCGCCGACCTGCTCAGCGGAAGCTACACCCCGACGCTTAAACTTTCACTGTCCAGGAGCCCCGGGAGCAATCTTCGGGACCTTTTTCTTCCCTACAAGGCCGATCTCTCCCGTGCCGTTACCTGGGAGAAAAGCTTCGAAGAAGAAGGGAAAAGCGGGAAGACAAGCATCGGCTGGTCGGCATCGGCCTTTAACCTCTTCGGCAGGCTCGGACGCTACCCCATCTTTTCGTGGTACAGGACCGAGGAGATAGCCTCTTCTGCACAGCTCGTCATTCTTGATTCGGGGGAAACCGATCTGTCCCACCTGTTTCTCTACGATCTTATGTTCAGCGAAAGGCGCTCCCTCAGGAGCGAGAACGATCTGGTCCTTTCGGGTTCCGATTCGGGTTCGCTTGAAAAGTTCGACGACACCCTGCGGTTCACCCTCCGGAGCAGAGGAAGGGAGCTCCCCGCCTTCCCCCTGCCTCCTCTTCTCAGGAGCGGGGAAGCACCGCAGCTTATTCATGACAGCTCCCTCTCCGCGGGTTTCCTTATTGACCGCGAGGAAGATGAGAAGAGCCTGACTATAACGGCAGGCCACGAAAGCTCGGTTAAACTTCCCGGAAAAGGTGAGATTAATGGATATATTAACGGGATTTACCGTCGCCAGGCATTTGCATCGGAGAGCAGCTCCATAATATACTATACCATCGGCTTTGAAGCCGGAGTTGGTTTTAAATTAACATTTTAGGCTGAGAGCCGAATCAGCCTGCTGAATTTTGCTCCTTTCGGGGCTATAATGAAATATAAAAGGAGAAGCGTATGCGTAAGGTGCTGCCCTGTTTATTACTGATAGTTTCAATGCTCCTGGTCTTCCCCCTGGCCGCCCAGGACTCTGAGGCGGAGGAAGATTCCGCCGGTTTCGGTTTCCGGACAACCGTCGAACTGGGTGCAAAGACATTCAACGAAATGGTTGACGGAGAAATGACTCAGGTAACCTACAACATGATAGGGTTCAATCCCGATATATCCTTCGGAAAGGTCGGAATAGGACTGGCCGTTACGCTCCACTATCAGAGCGCCGACGGCTTTGTAATACGGGAAGAAGACTGGGTCCCGGATGGTGACAAAAGCTTCCTCGACCTCTATCTTCCCATTTTCCGGTATATCCGCTACGCCGAAAAGGGGGAACCCTTCTACGCCAAGATAGGAACCATAGAGGATGGTACCCTCGGCAACGGTTTTCTCATGCGCAACTACTCAAATGCCCTTTTTCTGCCGGAACAGCGGATAGTGGGTCTTGCCCTCGATGTTGACGGAGCCCTCTTTGATTTTCCCTATGTCGGACTGGAAACCTTCACCGGCAACCTGGCCGCCTTCGATGTCTTCGGCACCCGGATTTTCGTACGCCCTCTTGCGGCAACAAGCATCCCCCTTCTGAAGGACCTTCAGCTTGGAACCACCTTTGCGGCGGACTTCAAGCCTGAATACAACTACGATTTTGTTGTCATAACCGATCCCGGTGCGGTCACCATGGCCGGTCTGGACTTCAAGCAGCCCCTTCTCTCGGGGAACGCACTCAGCCTCGCTCTCTTCGGCGATGTCGGTTTCCAAAGCGGAGGCGACAGCACCAATGCCGGAGGAATGGTCGGTTTCGGAGGACAGCTTATCCAGTTTATCAACTACGGCTTCAGCCTGCTCTTTCTTGGCGACAACTTCCTTCCCTTCTACTTTGATGCGGGCTACGATCTCTACCGGGAGGCCAAGTACAGCATCTACTCCGGGGAGCAGGCGATCGACGGCTACAGCGGCTGGATGGCCAACATCGGATTCTCCTTTCTTGAGAACAGCCTGGTATTTTCCACCACCGTGGACGGCTCCTTCAGCCCCGACAGCAGCAGCGATGACAAGGCGGCCATGACCTATCCCCACCTGAGGGGCACCCTCACGGTAGCCGAAGGAATCCTTCCCGGTTTCTTTTTTGATGCCTATTACGACAAACGCTACCTTGCATCTTTTGAAGATTTCGCCGATCCGGAAAATGCCAATATCGGCGCGAATATAAACTACAAAACGGGACCGGCGGTTATCACCCTCGGTTACAACCTGAGATACGTACCCGAGGATGGATCCTGGGAGACCACAAGCCGTCTTACCAGCGCCATCAGTTTCTGAGGACGAGGAGGATTTATGCAAAAGCTTACCATAAAGCGGATTATTCCGATCTTACTGCTGCTGATGTTCGGCACCGTCTCCGTATTCTCCCAGTACGGAGATCCAAAGGCGATTCTCGCCTATGCGGCAGACGAGTTCGAGGTGGAAATTGTTGATGCCGGCGGCACCATCATTACCGATGTCTATTCAGGCATGGAACTTTCGGAGGGAGACACCGTCCGGACGAACGGGACCGTTGCCGAGCTTAGTCTCGACCCCAACGGCTCCATCATCAAGCTCTCGCCCAATACGGTCTTCACCATAAGAGAACTCCAGAGGTCCGATGAGAGTACCAACGATTTTCACATGGTTGCGGGCAAGCTCCGGACCATTGCGGCCCGGGGATCCCTGACCGCCCGGTACCGCGTAAGTACTCCTTCGGCTGTCTGCGGTGTCCGCGGAACGGACTTCGGTGTCATATCGATTCCTGGTTCCGAGGAAAAGGCCTTTGTGCTTGACGGTCTTATCGACTATTCCAACGCGGCGGGTCAGACCATCAGCCTTTCCTCCGGACAGATAGCCGATGCTCTGGCGGCAAGCTTCGAGGCTTTCCAGGCATCCCAGGAGCAGCTCCAGCAGCTTATTCAGGATGTTGTCTTTGAACAGCTCGATCCTTCCCTGGTTCCCGGCCACATCCCGGAGATCGAAGAACCCGAAGTCGATACTGAAGAGCCGGAAGCGGAAGAAACCGGGGATGAGGAAGAGGTTCTTGCCGAAGAAGAGTCTGAAGATGAACCCGTCAATGTCGATACCGTTCAGGATGAGCCCGGTGAAGATGCTGAATCACCTTCTGCCGGAGCCGGCGGAGAGGCCGGTCTTCTCGGCAAACTTGGACAGATGCTCGGTCTCGAGATCGGTACGCTCACCATCGACGGACTTACCTATTCAAAGGCGGTACTTCAGCCCGTATTCGAAACGGGAAAACTGAAAATGGCCCTCTACCTTCCCATAATCTACTCGAAAGATCTCTTCGATCCCGACGACTGGTACTCCCCGAGAGGTAATGACGAATGGTCCTTCGGCACCGATCAGGACTGGGAAGGCGATCCTCTTGCCGCGGCAGGCGATCTCGCCTCCGACCTTTTCCTTAAACTCCGGTATCTCGAATACGGCGGTAACCGGGACCCATTCTATCTGCGCCTCGGGAACCTGCGTACCATGACCATCGGGCACGGTATTCTTATGAAGAACTACGCCAACGACTTCGATTTTCCTGCTATCCGCCGTCTCGGAATAAATACCGGACTGAGGGGCAACAAGCTCGGATTCGAAGCGGTGGTTAACGACCTTGCCGTACCGGAGGTATTCGGCGGCCGCCTTGTATGGCGCCCCATGGGAATGGATTTCCCCCTCGGCTTCGGTCTTTCCGGCATAATCGATATTGATCCGGACAGCATGAGCGACCCTGACTACCTGAGTCCCACATCCGACCCCCTGCCCGACGATATCATGCTTCTGGGATCTGCCCTCGATCTGGAACTGCCGGTAATGGAAAACTCCGTGCTTTCAATTGTCCTCTTCGGCGACGCTGCGGCAATGATGCCTGTTATCAACGGGACACCGGAGATAGAGGCTATCTACGACAGCAGCGCCGGCAGCTTCAGCGAGGCAATGCGCAACTACGGCCTTGAGAGCGGTTTCTTCGGCAATGTGCTCTTTGTCGACTACCAGCTTTCCTACCGCTATTACCAGGGAACCTTCCGTCCCACCCTCTTCGGACCGAGCTACGAGCGTCTTCGCGGAACGTATGCCATCGAAGCGTATGAATATCTCCAGAATCCTTCCGCCACCGATAACGATAAAGTGGTTATGGGAGTATTCGGAGAAGCCGGCTCGGATATTCTTAACATGTTCAGGATTGAAGCGGGATATTTCTGGCCCTGGAGCCCCTCGGGAGCGGATGTTGAGGAAGACTCCCTGAACGTTACCCTGACCGTATTTCCGGACGTTATTCCGGTCCTGGGCATATACGGGTCCATTACCTATTCGAGAACCAAATTCCTGCCCTTGCTTACGGGCAGCAGCGATGAGGATCTTGGTATTCTGGATGCCTATGCGGCCTTCAGCGGAGAGATTGTCTACCCGCTGGCACCCAATCTGGACATAGTGCTTGCGGCGGGATCCGCCCTCAAGTACGAAGGTTCCGAACCTGTTTTCAACAGCGACGGCAATCCGGAAATGGTGCCCAATTTTACCCTTGAAACGCGGGTACGCTTCTAGTACCTTTGTTTCATGAATCCTGAAAAAGAGATAGGATCCCGGAGCATTCATCTGCTCCGGGACTCCGTTGCACGAAAAATTGCGGCCGGCGAAGTAATCGACCGGCCTTTTTCATTGCTCCGTGAGATGCTGGACAATGCGGTAGATTCGGGTGCCGACAGTATTGAGGTGCATCTTTACGGCGGCGGGACCGGAAGTGTAAGAGTTGTCGATAACGGCTGCGGCATGAGCCGGGAAGATCTGGAACTCTGCTTTCTTCCCCATGCGACAAGCAAGATTACCGAAGTTGAAGATCTTGACCGCATTACCAGTCTCGGCTTCAGGGGAGAGGCGCTCTCTTCCATAGCCGCGTGCAGCAGGCTCACCATAACCAGCGCCGCCGAAGAGGGAAAAGCCCACACGCTCAATGTGGAAAACGGAAAGCTTCTCGCTCTTGAGCCCTCCATGGGACGCAGGGGAACCGTTGCCGAAGCGGCCGATCTCTTCTATTCGATTCCCGCACGTAAACGCTTTCTTAAAAGCGACCAGGCCGAACTCAGCGCATGCAGGAAACTCTTTACCGAAAAAGCCGCGGCTTTTCCCGAAATCAGTTTCAGGCTTTTCTCCGAGGGTACGCTTAAATTGTTTCTTCCCGCCGGTTCTCTGACCGAAAGGCTTATTGCCTGTTATCCGGGACAGCTCGACAAGGGGCTTCTTCACGACATAAGCGGAGAATCCGCCCTCTTCCGTTTCACTGCCCTCGCCTCGGGGCTCTCCCTCTACCGGCGGGACCGCCGCTTTATCCACATCTACGTAAACCGGCGAAAGATTGATGAGTATTCCCTCATCCAGGCGGTGGAATACGGCTATGGCGAGTATCTGCCTGGCGGATCCTTTCCTCTCTGTTTTCTTTTTCTGGAGATTGACCCGGACAGGGTCGACTTCAATATTCATCCCGCCAAACGGGAGGTCCGTTTCCGTGACCTCAAAACCATCCATCACGAAGTATCCTCAGCCATTCGCGGCTACCTGAGGGAGCGCTGGCCGGCACCGCCTCTCTTCCGCGCCGAAACATCGAAAGGGGGAGGCGGTTTTTCTGCCGCCGAACCGGGCAGGAGCACTCCATCCCCCCGCCCCGCTTCATCAGACAGGATGGAACAGAACCGGGCCTTTTATGACCGCTTCGAGGAGCGCAGGGAACGTGAGGAATCAGGAAAGCGGGAAGAGATTGTTCCCTTCGGCTTCCGCTATCTGGGTCAGGTGTTCGGGCTCTTTCTTGCGGTTGAAAAGGAGGGAGTTTTTTACCTGATTGACCAGCATGCCGCACACGAACGGGTCCTTTACGACCGTTTTACCGGCGGCGCCGGAAAGCGGCAGCAGCTTCTTATACCCAGGAAGCTTGCGCTGGAGGAAGATGCCGAAGCCCTTATCGCCGACCGTCTGGGAGAGCTTCACGCCCTGGGTATAAGTATAGAGAAATGCCCGGAAGACAGGACTTGGCAGCTTACCACTCTGCCCGAAAGCTGCCTTCACCTGGAAAAGGAAATCATCTCTTTTCTGGAAGCTCCCGAGAGCGGCAAAGAGCGGCTCTCGGAAAAGCTCTTTGCCGACCTTGCCTGCAAAGCCGCGGTAAAGGAAGGCGAATACCTCCCGCCGGAACAGGCCCGGACGCTGATCCGGGACACCTTCAACCTTGAACAGCAGCGCTGTCCCCACGGCAGGCCCGTATTCTTCGCCATCGAAGAGCAGGAACTTTACCGGGCTGTCGGACGGACCTAGCGGATAAGCTCCTCGATCTCCGCCCTTTTCTCGTAGGACGGATTTTTCTCCAGGAGCCTTTCAAGAATGGTTTTGGCCGATTCGCTGTCGCCTTTCGCAAAAAGGAGCTTTCCGAGCTGATAATATGCATCCCAGAAAGAAGGATCAACCTTCTGAAGCTCCTGAAGGGTGGCTATCGCCTCATCCTGTGCTCCCGTCTCAATGTAGGCCAGGGCAAGGTTATAGCGCATAAGGGTGGCGTTCGGCTTCTTGCTTATGGCAACCTTGTAGTGCTTGATGCTGTCCCCGTAGAGTTCTTTATGAAGGTAGACATTGCCGAGGTTGTTGTTCACCTCCAGGGATCCGGGATCTAGTGAGTAAGCCGCAAGAAGCTGCTCCAGAGCCATATCGTACTTTCCCTGCTCATCATAGAGTTTCCCCAGATTTATCCGTGCAGGCAGGTAATTCGCATCCCGAGCGATAGCCGCCTGGTAGGCGCTCACCGCTCCGTCGCTGTTATTTACCGCCTCGCTTGCAAGTCCCAGGGTGTAGAGGTAGGCCGGAGACCTCGGATCAAGCTGAACCGCCTTTGCGGCATGTTCAAAGGCCTTATCGTTCTTTTCCAGACGGAGCTGGACAAGAGCCAGGTTGTAGTAGCTCACCGGATCCTCCGGATCGGCGGCTATAGCCTTGCCGTAGGCAGATTCGGCCTCCTGGTACCTGCCCAGCTCGCCGAGAACCACCGCGTATGAGCCGTGATAGACACTTCTGCCGGGCACCAGGGCGGATGCCTTGCGGTAGCTTTCGGCCGCTTTTTCGAGCTCGCCCTTCTGACGGTAGAGCTCTCCCAACTGAAAGTGAGCCACATCTCCCTGGGGATTCACGCTACTGGCCCTGGAAAAGGCGTTTATGGCGGAATTTACATTACCGAGCCTTCGGTGTGTTACGCCCAGATTCAACAGCGCCCGTTCGTGGGACGGGTCTATGTGAATGGCTGCCTCAAATGACTGCCGCGCATCATCGAACTTGTTTACCCTGTACTGCGCCTTGCCGAGCTCAAAGAGGACATCGGCGTTTTCCGGATTCAGCCGGGCCGCCTTTTTGTACGAGTCAATGGCATTTTCCCACTGGCGCTGCTTGCTGTACACCTTTCCCAGGGTATTGTGGGGGATCCAGAGATTCGGATCGCTTCTGATTGCACGGTTCGCATACTCAACGGCCTTGCGGACATTTGAATCGCTCTCTTCATCTTCACGGAAGAAGCTCTCTCCGGTATTTCCCAGAGCCGTCGCCAGTTCGGGCTCTATGCCGAGGGCTTCGGAAAAGAAGCCGCGGGCACCGATATAATCCTCCCGGTTCATGGCCTGCTCGCCTTTCTCAACAAGCTCTTTCAGCTTCTCGGCCTTCTCCCGCTCGGCCCGGCTCAGAGCGGCGAGACGCTCCTCTTCCTGACGCCTGCGCTCCTCGGCGGCTCTTCGCTGCTCCTCGAGCGCTCTCAGTTCGGCCTGACGCTGTGCTTCGAGTTCCCGGTCACGGGCATCGGATTCGCCGCTCTTCAGGCTGCTTCCAAGTCCGGAAAGGGTATCCTTCAGCTCCTCCTGACTCTGCTGCCGCTCCGCTTCCGCCGCCTCTTCCGCCTTCCGGCGTTCAAGAATTATGCGGTCCCGGAGTTCTCTGGCCTCCTCATCGTCGGCATTTTCAATCAGGAGGCCGTCAATAAGGTCCAGAGCCCGCTGATATTCGCCGCCCCCGAAATAGTCCTCTGCAAGCTTGAGGGTATTGGCCCGTCTCTTCGCAGCTTCATCCACCATGCCTGCGGTTCCCTCATCGGCAGGCGCCTTATCCCTGCCCATATACAAAAAACCGCCACCCAGAAGAGCGAGCAGAATAACGGCTCCCGCGATAACCGCAACCGTGCGTTTATTCATAATTAACTCCGTTTAATCAATGATGTCGAAAGATGGGTCATAGTCTTCACTCTCTCCGCTGCCTGCAGAGAGGTTGGTGGTATCACTTCCCGCATTTTCCAGAGAACCGAGGACCTGATCGAGAAGGGCCTGCTGCCTGGCCGCCTCTTCCTTCCTCTTGCGTTCATCTTCAAGTTTCCGGCGCTCCTGGTTCTGCAGCTCACCGCTGAGCAGCGATATCATCTGCTCAATCTCCTGCCGCTGAGGATCATCGGGACGCAGGGTAATGTAGTTCTGATAATCGTTGACCGCTTCCCGGTATTCTCCGGTCTTAACACGAAGGTTTCCACGATTGAGATATGCGGGTGCAAAGGAACCATTGGTCTTGAGCGTAAGATTCAGGGCATCGGCTGCCTCCTGATCCTGCCCCAGACGCAGATAGTTGTTTGCCATATTGAAGAGAAAGGTATCCCGGTATGCAGAGGCTCTTTCCAGCCCTCTTGCATATGCCGCCACCGCGTTCTCATACTGTCCCAGCTGTTCGTATGCTATCCCGAGGTAGAGAAAAGCCTTTTCGTTACCGGGATCGCTCCTGACCACTTCCTCGAGGGCAAATACCGCCTCGGCGGGCTTGTTCTCCATAAAGAGCTTTTCCCCTCTTTGAAAAGAGCTTTCTTCGGCACCGGCCGAAGAAAAGGAGAACAAAAAGAGGAGGATCGAGAGTGCCGCAATTCTATGGACAACCCCGTAATTTCTCCTTATGATAAAACAACTGACTGATCGTTTGACAGGAATCATATTTCTCACTAACCTTACCTGAGGAGACGATATACCATGCCATTAGTCATCGCCCTCATTATTATACTCGGCGTAGGAATCGGACTGTTTACCTTTTTCCTCGTACGTTCCATTATAGCACCAAAACAGGTTGCTTCATTGCAAAATGCCCTTAAACAGGGTAAACCTGCAATAGTCGTACGCATTGCCAAGCAGATGATCGCCAAGAACCCGAGAAATGCCGAAGCGCATTACTTTCTCGGCCTTGCATACAGTGCCCAGAACAAACCCGAACTCGCCCTTATGGAACTGAAAACAGTCAATCAGATAGGCTCATTCGGCGGCAGCCTGCAGGAAACCGAGTTCAGAAAAAGAATAGCCGATCTTTTTGAACGGTTCAACCAGGAAGAAGAAGCACTCAAGGAATTTCTGCTCCTGATCCGTCTCGAGCCGCAGGTTGCCGAGCACTACTACCGTGCGGGGCTTATTTTCGAAAGCCGTCAGCGCAGCGACAAGGCCTTGAACTATTTCCGCAAGGCTGTGGAGATAGATCCCCGCCATTCGGATGCCCACTTCCGTCTCGGCTTCTCTCTCTTCCGCTCAAAAAAAGTGGTGGAAGCCAAGCTGGAACTTGAGGAAGCCCTCAGGTACAATTCCAACAATTACGAGGCGCATTTCTACCTTGGCAAGCTTCTCAAGGAGAGCCACGACTACGTGGCCGCCCTTCTCAGTTTCGAAAAAGCACAGAGGGACCAGGAGCTGAAGGTGCGGGCCCTGGTGGAACGGGGAAGCTGCTACATGCATATGAACAGCTTTGACAAGGCGACAAGCGAACTTGAACGGGCCATCAAGCTTTCCACCAGTGATTCCACCCAGGAAGTGCTCTATGCCCGCTATTTTCTGGCACTCTGTCACGAAAAAAGCCGGAATTTTGAAAAGGCCATTGAACAGTGGGAGGCAATCTACAAGCGGAAACCCTCCTTCCGTGACGTTGCTGAGAAGCTCAGCCAGTACCAGGAACTGCGTACCGACGACAAGATCAAAGACTATCTGACCGCAGGCCCCAACGAATTTCTGGAAATCTGCAAGGCAGTGGCCATAGCCATGGAGCTTAACATCCGCGATGTTACGGACATTAAAAACGGATGCCAGATTATCGCGGTGGAGAGCGATTCCCGCTGGCGGAATGCGAGAAAGCTGCCCAAACTGCTCTGGTTCCTCCGTGTTCCGGAGATGATCTCCGAGTCCACGGTGCGCTCGATTCTTGAAGAAATGAAGAAACTCTCGGTGAACCGCGGGGTAATATTTACCAGTTCCAACTTTTCCCGCAGGGCCATAGAGTACGGTGAGAGCCGGCCCATAGAACTCTTCGGAAAAGATGAACTCCAGAAACTCCTTCAAACAATAAAGCTGGACTGATATCCCTGTATGAAAAGCGGGAAGGCAATAAAAAGTAAAACTGCCAGGATTCTGTGCATATCCGATCATGTTGATCCCCTTATCTATTCAAACAGCATAAAGAGCCGTTTCGGCACCGTGGACCTGGTTCTTGGTGCCGGAGATCTGGAACTCCCCTATTACGGCTATATCGTAAGCAGCCTTAACAAGCCCCTGGGCTTTGTCTTCGGGAACCACAATCTAAAAAGAATCAGCTACTACCGGAAGGAACATTCGCCGGTCCAGATGGACCTGAGCGGGGCTTCTTTTCTGGAACGGAGCTACGGCAGTACCTACGTGGGAGACCGGGTCCAGAAACTGGGCGGGGTGCTTGTGGCGGGGCTCGGGGGCAGCATGGAGTATAACGGCGGTCTGAACCAGTTTACGGAGTTCCAGATGGCTTTAAAGATGGTAAAAATCCTTCCCGGCCTTATCATCAACAGGCTTTTCAGGGGGAGATGGCTCGATATCCTCCTTACCCACGCTCCTCCGGCGGGTATTCATGACCGGGATGATCCCTGTCATCGCGGTTTCAGGATTTTTCTTTTTTTTATGCGGATTTTCAAACCAAGGTATCTTGTACATGGCCATGTACATCTTTACGATTTAAATGCTACGCGGATTACGGACTACCTTTCCACCACGGTGGTCAACGCGTATGAACATATAGTTATTGAGTTAGAGGTTCCAATATGAGTCAGAATTCACCCATGGTACGAAGCCAGGCGCGGGAAGATTTCAACAAGGCGCGCTCAAAAGCCACAATAAGTACCATCCTCAATGCCCTGACACCGGAGAAGCAGCATCTTCTCTCTCTTGAGGATGTCCGGAATGTTCTGAAGCCCAAATCAGAAACCTACAAAGGCATGCAGACCGTTGATATAGATAAAATAGTGGGAAGCGAAGGACGATACAAGGACTTCAATTCGGCCTTTCTGCCGAAAAGAGACTTTATCCGCGGGCGCTGGGAAAGCATTGACCGGGCCCACCTCACCGATGTAATGCTTCCTCCCATCAAACTCTACGAGATAGGCGGTGTCTATTTTGTGAGGGACGGTAATCACCGTGTCTCAGTCGCAAAGAGTCAGGGGGTCATGGCCATCGATGCCGAGGTAATAGAGCTGGATACCGAACTGAAGCTCGAAGCCGGCATGACCTGGAGCGACCTTAAGTGGCTTGTTATCGACTACGAGAAGGAACAGGTATACAAGGATACCGGGATTGGAAAGGTAATTGACAGGCGGGAGATCCACTTTACCGAAACCGGACGCTGGATCGAACTGCTGCGGCATATTCAGGGACACAAATATTTCCTGAACCAGGACAAGGATGAGGAAATCCCCTTTGTCGAGGCGGTACGATCCTGGTACGAAAACCTCTACCTTCCCATTGTCGATATTATTTTTCAGGAAAACATCCTTGCAAGATTTCCGGGGCGCAGTTTTGGTGACCTCTACATGTGGATAATCAAGCACTGGGACGGACTCAAGAGGAAGAACGGCGAAGATTTTTCACTGAATCAGGCGGCGGTTGATTACTCTCTCCGATACGGTAAAAGCTGGAGAGGGCAGCTTAAGGACCGTTTCGACAGAATGAGGAAGGGAATCCTTTCCATTCTGAAGCGCTGAGTCCGCGCCTCCCCTCCTCAGGGGCTCAGCTCAAAGGGTCCCTGCAGGATTCCCAGACCGGCAATCCTGTCATATGCGTAGAAGTACCAGGAGAAGAGTTTTTTCTCCCGGGCGGCCCCGAAGAGTCCGGGTTCCGGCCTGGCGGATCCGTTTTCCGTAATCAGAGCGGGGCCGACCATGGCGGGCTCCGAAGCATCACCATAAAACCTGAATTCCGCATCCAGCCAGCGTCCCGGATCTCCGTAAAGCCGGAACTCCGCGCCGCCGTCATGTTCCGGCCGTAAAACGGGGCGAGGAAAAAATTCCGGATTAACTTCGATCCCGCTGTCGATTGAAAAGCGGTATTCGCTCCACTTTCCTCCCCGGTCATAGAGCCTGGCTTCGTACAGGCCCCGCGGGAGGACGGAACCATCGGGCGCTTCCAGGCGTGAATGGCCTAGCCAGATCTCGTCCCTCTCCCGGTAGATCCTGAGCTTATCCCTTTCGACCTTCCAGACCACTCCTTCCGCTTCAGAGCTGAGATGAAGGGCATCCAGATCCGCATCTCCGTCCCGGTCCTCCGCAAGAAGATAGAGACGGAGATACTCACGGTATTCCGGAGGCTCCTGCGTAACCGGAGCGCCTACGGCCACCTCAAGTCTCCAGAAGATCGAAGAGATTTCCGGGGCATTGCCGCTGCAGGAGGAGAGAAAGAGAATGCTCAAAAAAGCGGCCGAAATGCGGCTAAAGCTTTTCCACATATGACATTTTGTTGACAACCGGATTGGCGTAGGCGTGGAGAAGAATCTCCTTGACCCCTTCGGGAAGATTCCTGAAGCGCTTGAGCAGCCGTTCGCGGTCCGAATCGTCGTAGCGGTCCTCAAAAATGGTGCTGCCCTTGACCATATCATAGGCCAGGTAGTTGGTGGCCCAGAGGCGGTAGGTCATCTGAATACGTTTGTCAATTTCATCGGAGAGTTCACGATCGGTTTCAAAAACTCCGGATATGGGTTTGGAGAAGGCGTAGTGTACACGGCCCTTGAAACCTTTCATGCCGGCTATCATCGAAACAAGATCCTCGTATTTACCTTTCTGGTGCTCGCCCCTGATTTTCTTGTGGTAGAGCTCCCACGCCTTCATCCGGTCGCAGGGGTCAAACTCGTAACTGATGGAGACCGGTACGATTGAACAGCGGCTGGTAAACTCCCCGAAGGGAATTTTACGCGCCCTGTCCACCAGCTGAATCATCTTGAGAACGGCGGGATTGGTAAGGTCGGTGCCGTCCTTTGTCCGGCCGGGGCTCTGGGCTATCCAGACGGACTCCGATGTGTTGTCCAGAACGTGGCGGATATATGCGGAGAGCTGCAGGCTTGCGATAATCTGCTCACGCACCGGCAGGTTCCGTTTGACGATAAACGAGCGGTTTATCCGGATAATATCCGAAACCACCTGGTTTATCATCAGGTTATCACCGAAGGCAATCTGGGTAAGCGGCAGACCGCTCTGCTTGAGCACATAGTTGAGCAGGGCCGGATCAAGCACAATATCCCGGTGATTGCTTATGTAGAGATAGGATTGCCCCTTTTCAAGGTTCTCTGATCCGGAATAACTCAGACCGCTTATTGTTTTTTTGACAACAAACTGATGCAGAAAAGTGTCCACGATTATCTTATGCTGAAAATCGTGGACCGTATAAATACTGCGGAATTTTCTGCGAAGGTAGGAGCGCAGAAAGATATCTACCACTTTCTGTATGAGGCGGGGAAGTTTCGGAAAGAAGGCGGTGCGGATGCCTGAGACAAGCCATTCGCTTTTGCCCAGCCGGTTCAGCACCTCCCGGACCTCATCGTCCTGATAGGGCCGGATATCTTCAAAATTTATGTCATCAAGCTGTTTTTCAAGATCCATAAATAAAGCGTATCTCTTTATTCCGAGAAAGTAAAGCCGGCCGGCAATCCGACCGCTTCCAGCTGAAGCTCAAAGAGCTTGGAAAGGCCGGTCTCCGCGGAAGCTATAAGCCCGGCAAGCTGATCGGAGGAAAAGGTGCTTTTTTCTCCCGTGCCCTGTATTTCCACAAACTGATTTCCCATCTTTACAATGTTCATATCCACATCCGCACTGCTGTCATGCGCATAATCAAGATCGCAGATTACCTCTCCATCGACAATACCGACGCTTATCGCCGCAACCTGACCCCGCAGGTAGGCCTGGGCACCCTCTTTGCCCTGATCTGCAGCAAGACGCGTCAGGGCACCGTAGAGAGCGACCCAGCCGCCGGAAATCGATGCCGTACGGGTGCCCCCATCGGCCTGAATAACATCGCAGTCAATTACAATCGAAGTCTCTCCCAGTGCATCCATATCAACCGCAGCCCGGAGGCTCCGGCCTATGAGTCTCTGTATTTCGGTGCTTCTTCCGTCCCGCTTTCCGATCTCACGGCGCTTCCGCCCTCCGCCGGTACTTCCCGGCAGCATCGAATATTCTGCCGTGACCCACCCCTTGCCTCTTCCTTCAAGAAAGGAAGGAACCTGGTTTTCGATACTTGCGGTGCAGATTACTTTGGTGTTGCCGCAGCTGATCAGACAGGAGCCGGCGGGATAAAGAAGGTAGTTGGTTTCAAAGGTGACTGTTCTCATGCCGTCAGGTTATGGGCTGAGTTGGCCCGTGTCAAGCGGGAGAACCGGAAAAACAGTCACTGCCGGTATCTGTCCATTATTTCGGGAAACTCATAGTAGATTATCCCGTCATCGCGGACTTCCATTCGTACGTGCTGATTGTCCACCATGGACTGGAGGATGCGTTCCACATCATCCACATCAATCCCCGTTTCAATGACCACGTCCGAAACGGTCAGTCTGCCCTTCTGGGTATCCGCAAGACGGTAGATAGAGGCCCGCAGTCCGCGGTCTATACTCCGTGTTCCTGTTTCGGAGAGGTAGCCACGCTCCTGACGATCTTCATGATCATCCTGACGCGACCGTGTTATGGTCCGGACAAGGAAAAAGACGATGAGGAAGGGAAACAGGAATTCAAAGGGTCCGAAAAAGAAAAACATCGTGTTAGATCCTCCCTCCTGAATATACTACCACAAAAGCTGAAAAAGAAAAAACCGCCCGCCGCCTGTTTCGGATCCTATTTCCATTCCCGGTCCCGGTTGAAAAGAGAAGGTTCACCACGCCCCGGGCCGGGATTTCCATAGCCCGGAAGAAGATCCCCGGAGAAACGTGCTGCGGCACCCGGAACTGCCTCCGCTTCGTAACCCTCCCCGCTCCAGAGGACCGTCAGACCGTAGGGCCCCGGAGGAGCGGTGTGGAAGGAGCGCCCCCTGCTGTCGACGATGGTGCCGTCAACGGCCACCTCCGCCCTGGTAACCAGAAGCGGTATCCGCCCGGAAACAAACTGCTCCACCGCCACGCCGGCAGAATCGATAAGGAGACGCTCTCCCTCCCGGTCCAGCTCGATCCATGCCTGGACCCTGTCAGCACCCAGGCTGGCAAGAAGGTCCGCAGCAAGTGAGTTCGCCGCCGGCAGGGGCCAGGAAGCGGTCAGAAAAAGCTCCTTCCGCTCCACGCCCCGTTTGCGGACCTCCTCGAGAAGGGGCGCAAACTGAAAAAGAGAACTTATCCTGAATCTTCGTACGCCGCGCTCCAGGGCATTCGCAAGGGATCGGGTAAAGCCGTCCATGGCCGTTTCCGGAACATATATGGGGAGCAGCGCCTCCTCTCCCGGGGCCGCCTGGTCGATATAGACGGTGCGGACCCCTTTGCCGGCAAGGGCCCCGGAAGCGGCCTCCCGTGTCCTGAGCCGGCTTCGGAGCTCCGCGAAGCGCTTCCGGAAAAGGCTTTCGGAGTCTTCACGGCCGGTACCGGCGTCATCAAGCTCCTCAATAAGCGATTCCCAGAATGTCCGTCTTATCCTCTTGAGGTTTCCGGGGGGAATAAACCATTCACCCTCTATCTCCGCGGAAAAAGAACCAAGACGATAATCGTCGCTTCTGCTGGCCTTGAAAAGGTCCTGCAGCATCTCCCTGTTTATTGCACGGTTTTTAGCCTCTTCCGGCTCAATATCAAAATGGGTGCTTTTACCGGCGGCCGCGACGGTCAGTCCATCTCTGTTCAGCTTGACCGAAATATCCACCGCCGTGCTGGAACGCAAAAGGGGCAGCGTAGCGGGATCCCTTCCGGTCTTCTTTCTGGATTCTCCCACCTTGTAGAGCCTTGCTCCTGCCTCCGCCTCGAAGGGAGCGAAGATGCTTACCACATCCCCCTCTTCCGCTCTGGTGACGCTTTTCGACTGTTTGCGCATCTCCATCAGGAGAAAAGCTGACGCCTCTCCGCCGGAGGCATCCTGCAGCCGCAGTCGGTCGCCGCGGTGGATACGGCGGCTTATTTTCGCGGTAAAGGAAGTTCCCCGTACCGATAGAACCTCTCCCACCAGGAGACCCGAGACCCCTGGAGAGGAGGGCTGGATAAGCTCCCTGCGGTCTTCTTCCGTAGCAAAGCCGTGAGACCAGTGACGTCCGAAGGAACGTGAGAGGATAAGACGGGCCTCACCCAGACTGCGCTCCTCCTCTCCTTCCGGAGCATCGAGCATGAGACGGTATGCCCGTACAACCTGCTCGACGTACTCTTCCTTTTTCAGCCTTCCCTCTATCTTGAGACTCGCTATTCCCATCTTCCGGTAACGGGAAATGAGATCCAGGGAGTAAAGGTCCCTGGTGGAGAAGAAAAAGCCGCTCTCCTTCTCCCTGCCCTTTATCTGATGATAACGGCGCCGGCAGGGCTGTTTGCAGCGTCCCCGGTTTCCGCTCCAGCCGCCCATCCAGCTGGAAAAAAGGCACATCCCCGAAAGGGAGCAGCAGAGGGCGCCATGAATAAATACCTCAAGCTCCACGGGAGAGTCCGCCGCAATAGCCTCCAGTTCCGTCAGATCAATCTGGCGTTCCAGAATTACCCTGCTCATCCCGAGATCCGCCGCTGCCCGTACCCCCGCAAGATTGTGGATACCCATCTGCGTTGAAGCGTGGACGGGAATGGCGGGATAGAGTTCCCGCAGCACCCTCACAAGGCCGAGATCCTGGACAATGAGCGCGTCGGGCTGAAGATCTTCAATCAGGCCGACCGCCGCGGCGGCCTCCTCTATTTCGTTCTCCTTGAGAAGGGTGTTGAGGGTAATGTAATAACGCCGGTTACGCTCCTTCGCGTAGGCTGCAAGACGGGAGAGATCTTCAAGGGAAAAGTTGTCAGCTCCCTCGCGGGCGTTGAATCGGCCCATTCCCGCATAGACCGCGTCCGCTCCGCTGTCCAGGGCCGTTACGGCACAGGACAAGTTGCCGGCAGGCGCCAGCAGTTCGGGAATAACGTCGCCTTTCATCTCAATCGCTCCCCTTCGGCATGGAAATACCGGATAAGGGAGAGCCCTCCGGCATCTCCCCAGTTGTGTATAAGACCGTGGTGAATCAGTTCGTCACCGCCGTAGAGTTTTCCTTCCGCCTCTTCCAGGTAGGATGATGCGGAATCGATGCCGAAAAGCCGCAGCCTGGACGGGGCACGGTTCACCGCCCCTTCGGGATGAAACCAGAAAAGCATGAATTCGCTCCCGTCCCGGGCGACGGTAATCCAGGCATGTTCCCCGACGCCCGAAGGCTCCAGGCGGTAGAAATCTCCACCCTGAATGAGCTTCCGGTGCTTCCGGTAAAAGGCAATCTGCCAGCTTATCTCAAGGCGCTCCTCCACCCCCAGGCTGAGAGGATCAAGCTCGTAGCCCAGATTCCCCGCCGCGGCGACGGCAAAACGAAAGGCCGGAGAGCTGAGTCTCCCGGTCTGGTGATTCGGTACCGCCGAGACATGGGACCCCATGCTTACGGGGGGATAGAAGATGGAGGTACCCTCCTGAATGGCAATACGGTCAAAAGCATCGGTATTATCGCTTGTCCAGTACTGGGGCATGTAAGCCAGCACCCCGGCATCGAATCTTCCCCCGCCGCCGGAACAGCCTTCGAAAAGAATATCGGGATAGGCCGCGGTAAACCTCCCGAAAAGCCCGTACAAACCGGCGGCGTAACGGTAAGCGCAGTTCCCCATCGGCTCATCAGAATAGGCCGGAGAATAGAGAGGCGCCGCCGACCGGTTCATATCCCATTTAACGTAATCAATCAGCCCCGTATCGAGAATCTCCGATATGGAAGCAAAGAGGGCATCACGCACCTCCCCGCGGCAGAGATCGAGGACCAGTTGATTACGCCCCTCGGGCCGTTCCCTGCCCGGAATGTGAAGGCACCAGTCGGGATGCTGCCGAAACAGTTCACTCTCTTCGCTGACCATTTCCGGCTCAAACCAGAGTCCGAACTGCATGCCCGCCTCATGGGCCTTCCTGGCCACCGCTTCTATGCCTCCGGGCAGTTTGTTCCGGTTGACAAACCAGTCGCCCAGGCTGGTGGTATCGTTATTACGCTCTCCGAACCAGCCGTCATCAAGAACAAAAAGCTCGATCCCCAGCTCCGAAGCCGAGTCGATAATTCTGCCCAGTTTTTCCTCATCAAAGTCGAAGTAGGTGGCCTCCCAGTTGTTGAGCAGGATGGGCCGCGCTCTCTCCGCCCATCGCCCTGGAAGAATACGCTCCCTGGTAAAACGGTGAAAACGGCGGCTGAGCCCGCCCAGTCCGTCATCGGCATGGATCATTACAAGTTCGGGAGTCTCAAACACTTCTCCGGGAGCCAGATTCCACGAGAAGCCTTCGGGGTTCAGCCCCATCAGAATATTCATCCCGCCGTCCTGATCGGTCTCGGCACTGAAAAGAAAATTGCCGCTGTAGACAAGTGAAAAGCCGTAGCACTCCCCGCTACGCTCCCCCGTACCGTCCGCCAGAAGGGCCGCGGAAGGAGAAAAGCTGTGACTGCTTGTACCCCGGAGGG
>NPID01002668.1_pt1 | contig 36462 bp, 34 predicted proteins | sample 8637491 | NCBI WGS metagenome assembly NPID01 (sample SAMN07420843, study PRJNA396082) | bioreactor metagenome | isolation source: sample BA6 brine-fed electro-methanogenic bioreactor BA | place: Japan: Kochi | collected 2016-06-14 | reverse complement strand
ACACAAACTTCTTTACACCGCCATGTCGAAGATCGCCAGCAATGAAACCTATGGCGGATCGACCCTTCGGAAAGCTATCGATTACTTCTGCCATCTTGCAGTAGCGCCGGAGTTTTACCCGACAATTGTTGACGTCGACAAAGATTTTGTCAGTACGGACTACTTTCAGAAGATGTCCTGGCTGAAGAATGAAAACGAGGACCTCTACGATCCTGACTACACCGACTTGCTGCGGGTGGCTTTTGTCCCTCAGTTTAATCGCGGCAAGTTCTCCGACTTGGTCAGCCTGTTGTCTGGCCGTAATTTCGAAACCAAACAGTTCGAGGATGACATCGCTAGAGAGTCGTTCGAGAAGCTCAAAGCCGGTATCTTTGATGCCATCAACGAAACCCATTTCAAGCGGTTCCTGATGATCATCCGGTCGGCCGGGTTTATCGATTCCGGCATGATCCGCTCGCAGAACGCTTTGAACTTTGCATACGTAGTCTATTTGAAGTTGCGGGCGCAAGGTGTGCCGCCGCATGACATTGAGAAATATGTACGCCGATGGTTTGCCATGTCCGTCTTGACCGGAAGGTATTCGAGTTCCCCTGAGTCGAGCATGGACTTTGATATCCGCCAGATAGCAGGCAGCAGGTCGTTCGGAGAATTTTTACAGTCTGTGGAAGATGCTGAGCTGTCAGATGCTTTTTGGGATGCTGGTCTTGTGCAGAGCCTCAACACCTCCGTGAGCAGTAGCCCTTATCTAAACGTTTTCTGGGCCTCGCAGATTAAAGCTAATGACAAGGGGTTCCTTTCCCGGGATATCACCGTAAATGATCTGGTGAGCCACAAGGGGGATATCCACCACATCTTCCCAAGGGACTATCTCAAGAAAAATGGCTTTAAGCGTGGTCAGTACAACCAGATTGCCAACTATGTCTACATGCAGTCAGAGATCAACATCAAGATCGGCAATAAGGCACCTGTGACATATTTTGACGAATTGTTGCGGCAATGTAATGGTGGCGGATTGGTTTACGGAGCCATTTGCGAAATGGAGGCGTTTAAAGAGAACCTGGCCATGAACTGTGTTCCTGAGAGTATCTTCGCAATGACGTTGGAGAATTTCGAAAAGTTCTTACGGGAGCGGCGCGTATTGATGGCGGGTAAGATGCGGGATTACTACTTTTCACTGTAGGAGTGGGCATGGCGGATTTTCAGGTTGGCGACAAGGTTAGTCATCCCACGATGCCCGACTGGGGGCTGGGGAAGGTTTTGGAAATATAACCAGATGGCAAGGCGCGTGTCTTTTTTTATCCATGCTGGGGGGAAGTTGCTCGGCTTGAAGCATGTCCGTCTGGAAAAAGTGGAAGGCTCAGAGGCGAAGAACATCATCTTGGACAGCCCAACATTGGAAGAGCGTCTCAAGTGCTAAACAGGGTGCCTTCATGTCGTCCCTCGGGACCCAGCTGTGGCATGGGGTGTATGGAGGTGTTGTCCTATGTTGGACAACCATGGGATGATGTTTTATGTGCTTGAATTTGTTTAGTTTTGTCTTTTGGCGGCGCTGGGGAATATTGTAGCATGTGTTCTTATTAATTTGACGCTCGCTAGCGACCTGTTCTATAAAGGGACAGCCAAACCGGAAAATGCATTCATGGTCTGCGTCCCCTCGGGGGAAAAGCTTACCATCGCCTTTTTTCCCCAGAGTGACAATTAACTTTTAGCAAGTGACAATAAACTTTTAGCAATTCACAAGAGCAAGGGAGGCGACCCCGATGTCGGTCAACAAGGTAATTCTGGTAGGAAATCTCGGTAAAGACCCCGAGCTGCGCTACACCCCCTCGGGGGCCGCGGTGGTCACCTTTTCTCTGGCGACCTCGGAGCGCTACAAGGACAAAGGCGGCGAGTGGGTGGACAAGACCGAGTGGCACAATGTCGTGGCCTGGCGCAACCTGGCCGAGATCTGCGGCAAATACCTGCACAAGGGCAAGCAGGTCTACATCGAAGGCAAGATCCAGACCCGCTCCTATGACGATCGCGACGGCAACAAACGTTATATCACCGAGATCGTTGCCGACCAGATGCAGATGCTCGGTCGCGCCGGCGAGGAGGGCGGCAGCAACTATCAGCGCGGCGGCGAATCCCGCCAGGGAGGCTACGGCGGCGGCCAGGGGCAGCGCCCCCAGCAGCAGCGCTCCGAACCGAGCCGCAACGACTACGAAGAGCCGCCTTTCAATCCCGATGACGATATTCCCTTTTAGAAGACGGAACCCAGGTCAGGACAAAGCCTAAAAGTAAAAGGCTCTCGCGTTTACCGGAGAGCCTTTTACTTTGTGCGCCCGACGGGGCTGTGCCGTGGCGTCTGTGCGCTGTCGTTCCGCCTTATCGCCAGCTCAGCGAAGACCCTTTGCGCTTTTTCCGCGAGATGCTGCCCACCACCCAGCCGCTGAAAAGGACCCCGGCGCCGGCGACGAACCACTTGATCATGCCGGTGCGCAGGGCCTGGCTGCTCTCTTCCCGCAAGGCGATGACCTCGGTCTCTATTTCCAGGTGGGCTTTTTTCAGCTGGTCCCGTTCTTTTTGCAGTTCAACGACGTTTCTGGCCTCCTCGCGCAACCGCTCGTATTTGGCTTGAAACTCCCGGAAGCCTTTTTCCGCCTCGCTTCGAGCCTTTTCCAGGGCGCCGATCTCGGCTTTGAGCTGGCTGATCTGCGTATCCACATCCCGGTAGCTCGCCCTCACCTGCTTAAGCTCATTGGTCAGACGGTTATTTTCTTTTGCCAGCCGGGCGGCGACCTGCGCCTTGGGCGTCTCCGTGCTGAGATACTGGGAGATCACATACCCTTCGGTTCCATCCGGTTCACGGACTTTGACGTATTGGCCATCGGTTTCAAGAACCTGAACGGGGGTCCCGGTTTTCAGCATTTTCAGGATCTTGTACTGATTGCCCTTGCCCCGGCGCAGAGTAATGGTCAGCTCGTCGGTGACAAAGCGGGTTTCGGCCAAGGCGACCGTGGCCATGAGTAGGTGGCATAGGAGAAAAGCGGTTAGCCAGATTTTCAGTTGCATAAAAGTCTACCTCGGGGAAAAAGGGATCGCCGTGGCGGTAAGCCAAGCAACTCATGTGCCGGATCTGTTTTTCCCATTATTTAAGGTGTTTGTGCTGAGTTTGTGGTCTGGTGGAAGGGCCGCTGCCGCAAGCGCGGTAACCGGCGGGAGACAAACTGTCGGCAACGAGCGACCGGGATGGCCCGGACCCGGACCGGGCGAAAGGGTTTCAGTGCTTGGCCTTTCCCGGAAAGGATCCGATGTACCATCAATGATTCAGCTAAATATCCCGATAGAAGAGGTTTGCAGGCCGGTACCCTGCGGAAAAAATCAATTCACCGCCGAGGCGTCTGCCTATGGCGACAGTCGGTGCCGGAATGGGGCAGTCCCCGGGTCTTTTCCCCGGGGCAAATCTTGACCGCTGCCGAAATGAAAGCTTAACTTGAAGTGTCGGGGGGCGGCTCATCGGGGTCGTTCCGCGAGGGCTTTGAACCCGCAGGGAGGTAACGTCATGGAAGAGATGCTCAATCAGGCCAGAGAGATTCTCAAGAATGACCCGAACCTCGCAAGGCTGGTCATCCGCGAGGAGGGCGGCGAATTTCACCTGTTCAAGGGCGATGATCGTTTCGCCAGGCTGCTCCCGACGGAGAAGAAAGGGGTCTGGCGGATGGAGTACTTCCAGAACCGGGAACGCTGGGAGAGCATCGATTTCCGCGGTTCGCTGAAGGAGTGCCTGGCGTTTCTGTCGGAAAACACCCATTACCACTTCTGGGAAGGATAGGGCCAAAGTCGTTGCACGGCATGGCAGATTCTGTTAACGTGCATTCCTGTGCTACGGAAAGGAATGGAGCGGTAACGATATGCTGGAAGCGCGCCGAAAAGCTCTCAAGGAAGCCTTGGGCGACTCCGATGATGGGGTCCGGCTGGCAGCGGCCGGGGCCTTGGAACAGCTTGAGGCGGCCATGGGACTGGATCAGGTTCTGGCGGCACTGAAATCCGACCGCCGGGCCCAGCGGGTCAATGCGGTGATGGCCCTGGAGCGGATCAACTCGCCGCGGGTCCTTGCGCCCCTGATCGAACTGATCAAGGATCCGGATGCCGACATCCGCGCCGCCGCCATCCAGGTGCTGGGGAAAAAACAGAACCCCAAAACTCTCGGTGAACTGGTCAAGCACCTCAAGGATCCCGAACCGGCGGTGCGGGTCCATGCCGCCGAAGCACTGGGTTATTTCAGAGATCCGCGGCTGGTTCCCTATCTGGGCGCCCTTCTCAAGGAGCAGGACGCGGAGCTGGTCAAATGCGCCGCCAGGTCCTTGGGGGCCATCGGCGCGAGTGAGGGTGAACGGTTTCTGGTCCCGCTGCTCAAGGACACGCGTCCCGCGGTGCGTCGCGAGGCGGCTCGGGCCCTGGGGAAACTTGAGATCGAGGGGTAGGGCAACCATTTCCCAGCCAGCCGCCTACGGGGGCTGGGCGATCAAATAGCAAAAAGCCGGGTCGGTCGACCCGGCTTTTTGCATTCGTGGATTCCGCAGCCATTAATCAAAATAGTCTGAAACCTCGATCCCCTTGGTGAACGGTTCGACCTCGGCCACGATTTGGCCCGCCTGGGGGCCGGAGAGTCTGCGCAGCGCAGGTTCTTCAAGCCGGTTGCCTTCGGCGTCAAACAGGATCTTCAGCTCAACGGCGTCGGGGTCACGGATGTCGACCCGGACGACCAGCCCGATTTCGCTGCTCTCGAGACGCACCAGGCTGCCGACCGGGTAAGGGCCTAGGGCGGCGATGAAACGGTCGACGAACCGGGGATGGAGAACCGTGCCGGCCAGTTCGCGAAGCCTGGCCGTGGCCTTGCGCGGGGTCATCGGGCGCTGGTAGGAACGCAGGGTGGTCATGGCGTCGTAGGTGTCGGCGATGGCCGCCATGTCGGCCATGGGGGAAACCTTCCGGCTGCGGGCATCGGCGGGATAGCCGGTGCGGTCGAAGCGCAGGTGGTGGCAGAGGACCACATCGATGACCTCGGGGGTGATTCCTTCCATCTGGCGGACGATGAGAGCGCCGGAATGGGGGTGTTTTTTGATCTGGTCGAATTCCTCTTCGGTCAGCCGCCCCGGCTTGGTGATGATCTTGCGGTCGATGATGAGTTTGCCCAGGTCATGAAGCAGTCCGCCCAGTCCGAGGGTTTTTAACTGGTCCTCGGACAGGCCGCAGGCTCGTCCCACCGCCAGGGAGATAACCGAGACGTTGACCGAGTGGGTAAAGGTGTAATTGTCGTAATCCCTGAGCATCGACAGGGCGAACAGGGCATGGGGTTCCGAAAGGGTCAGCCGGACCATGCTTTTGACCACCTGAGTGGCTTCGCCCGAAGAGGGCAGCTTGCCCAGCCGCACATCGTGGAAAATCTTGTCCACCACCCGCAAGGCCCGGCTATAAACCTTGCGCGGTGTTTCGTTGTCCTCGGTCGCGTCGGTGGTCTGGACCGCGGCAATCCGTATATTATGTACCCCCAGGTCGGTCAGCGCATCCTCGAGGGCTTCTCCCCGGAATTCTCCCTCCTTGATCAGGCCCAACAGGGTGCGAATCTCTTCGGTCGTGACATTGGCGTGAATTTCCACGCCTTCCAACTCCAGCGCCTGCAGGAGCCTGGCGATTTCCTCGGCTGCCGGACTACCGTCGGCAAACAGTTGGTCGTGCAGAAACAGCGTGCCATCGAGCAGGCCCAGCTTGACGATTTCCTCCTCGCCGAAAAGGGCTATCAGGCTGTTCATCAGCCCGTCGATCTGGCGTTCGACCGCCGGGTGCCGCACCGGGTACAGCCGTATCGCCTTGTAGGCGCCGGAGAGGGCCAGCACGGCTTGTCTAGGGAGTTGGGGGTTCATCGGATTCGCTCTTCAGGAGATTTTTGAGGGCCTGATTGGCCGCCCGTGCGACCTCGGTCGAGCGGCCGTTGGCGGCCGCCTCCAGGGCCGGAATCGTCTCCGGGGTGCCGATTTCGCCCAAGGCCTGGGCGGCCGCGGCCCTGACTCCGTCGAAACGGGTCCGTCCCAGAAATTTACGCTGTTTCAGGACCGCAGTGAGGACCGGCACCGCCTCGGCGGAGCCAATTTCACCGAGCGCCTTGATCGCCGCTTTTTTGTCCTCGGCCAGGTGGACCATCAGGTCGGGACGTTTCACCAGTCGGAGCAGGGTGGTAACCGCTTCCGGGCTTTTGATCGCTCCCAGGGAGAGCAGGGCCTGCCGGCGAAGCTCCGGATCCGCCTCCTCGACGGTGCGCAGCAGGATGTCGATGGCACTTTTGCCGCCGATGCGGGTTAACGCGCGCAACGTTTCCCGGCGCACCCGAACCTCTTTATGGTAAAGCAGTGGACTGAAATGGGCTGCCGATTCCTGATCGCGAATCTCGCCGAGGATACCTACCGCATTGCGAATAACGTACCAGCGCGGGTCGTTGAGATGCTCGGTCAAAACCGGTACCGCGGCCTTGCCCTGGCCGACCAGAACGCTTGAGAGGGTTTTTCGGGCCCGGGCCTCACCCTCCTCGGCCAGACGGTTCATCACCTGGCGAACCACCTGTTGCTTGAGAAAGACCAGAACCCGGAATACCCGGTCCCGGAGCTTTTCGGACGAATCCCGGGCACAGAGGAGGTCGAGCAGATATGCGACGACCTGATCGTCAAGTACCTGGTTGAGGGCATGGAGGGTGCGTTCGCGGCGGGACTTGCCGAGGGTGACATCCGAAGTATTTTTGCACAATAACCCCAGGGCCCGGAGGATGCTTTCCGGGGGGCTTTCTCCAAGCTGAAGCCGCACCAGGGGAACCAGCTCGAGCAGTAGTTGCCGGTAACGCTGGTCAGTGGTTGTCCGGCGCAACTCGTCGATGACGCGGTCGAGATCCCTTTTTTCGGGGACGATGCCGGCGGCGACAGTCTCCGCCCTCTCAGGGGCTTCTTCCGGCGTCGCACCATGCAACCCCTTGCTGGCTTCGATCTCTTCCTTGCGTGCCAAAATTTTGGCCAGGTCGGTCTCATTGACCCATATGGTCGAAACCTGGGCCCGCAAAAGCACTTCGCGGATCCCCCCAAGATGTTGGATCTCCTGGCTGTCTCTGGTCAGGCAGCGGGCAAAGGAGCTGAGGTCCTGGACGGTGAGGTCGGGAAGCAGCAGGAGCTGCTGGATGCGGCGGGCGAAGAGCAGCGGCGCCAGTCTGGCGACCATCGGATTTTTCGCCGCGACGGGCTCGCCGCTCAGCCGTAACCCGTTGCGGCGAACCGTCAGGGTGAGGTCTCTGCCCCCCTCCAGAAGGGGCCGGAAGGCTCTGTGGGCTGCGGCGCCGGCGGTCTTGAGGGCGGGGTGGCCGGGGGGATAGTAGCCGACGGCCTTGATGAGTTTGATCAAGGCCGCCAGGGCGTTTTCAAGGGTTTTGAATCTGGGTTCGTCCACCGGCACTTACCTGGCTCGAGTTCGTTCCCCGGAACGGAATGTCATTAAAATATCGTTTCAGGGCCCCGAAGTAAATGACTTTTGCCCGCCTGCCAGGCGCCGGTCCGGAAGCGGGGCGAACCGATCCCGGAGGGTGGTTGTGGCTTTCAGCCGCGGGTCTCCACGGTGCAGTATCCGCTGTCGTGGATGCCGTGATCCTTTGCCTGATACATCTCTTCAAGGATCTGCCGGTAATGCTCGGTGACCAGCTTGCGCTTGACCTTGAGGGTTGGGGTGACCTCCTCTTTGGAAAAGTCGCTCGAGAGCAGGGTGAAGCGTTTGATCTTCTGGAACGAGGGGAGGTTGGCCTGGAGGGCATCGATGCGGCTGCGGACCAGTTCCAGAATTCGAGGATGGGTGACCAGGTCGCAGTGATTGAGAAAATCGATGTTGTTGGTTTTGGCGAATTTTTCCAGGTTCTCCAGATTCGGCACCAAAAGGGCGGTCAAAAAAGGCTTGCGGTCGCCGTAGACCATGGCATTGGCCAGGAACTTGTCGGTTTTGAAAAGATTCTCCAGGTACTGGGGGGCGATGTTTTTACCGCCCGCGGTGACGATCAGGTCCTTTTTCCGATCGGTGATGGACAGGAAGCCATCGTCGTCGAGCTCGCCGATATCGCCGGTGCGGAACCAGTCACCGCTGAAGACCTCGGCGGTTCGCTCTTCATCGTTCCAGTATCCCTTGAAAACGCCGGCCCCCCTGACCAGAATTTCCCCTTCGTGGTCGATGCGGACCTCGGTGCCGGGGAAGGGGCGCCCGACTGTGCCGAGCCGATGGGATTGGGGAGTGTTGACGGCAATTCCGGCGGCGGTTTCGGTCAGGCCGTATCCTTCGTAGATGGGGATGCCGGTGGCCAGAAAGAACTCGGCGACATCCCGGCTCAAGGGTGCGCCGCCGGAGATGAAGAAGCGGACCTTGCCCCCCAGGGGCTTTTTAAGTTTAACGAAGATGTGCTTGCGGGCCTGGCCAACGACCGCGGCAAGCAGCGGTCCCGGTTCCTGGCCGGCCATGCGCTGACGGACGTAAAGCCGGCTGGCCTTGAGGGCGGCGAAGAAAATCTGTTTTTTCAGCCAGGGGCCGTCGAGAACCCGTTCCATGACCCGGGCGTACATTTTTTCGAATAGCCGCGGAACGCTGATGGCCAGGGTCGGACCGACCTCCTGAAGGTTGGCCGGAACCGTGTCGATGCTTTCGGCATAGGCGATGATCGCGCCGGCCTGGAGCATGAGGTAATAGCCGTCGACCCGTTCGAACACATGGGAGAGCGGGAGGAACGAGAGGCACTCGTCCTGGTCGTTGATCGTGAACCGCTGCAGGGCCGCCTCTATATTGGCCAGGATGTTGCCGTGGGTGAGCATGGCCCCTTTGGGCTGGCCGGTGGTTCCGGAGGTATAAACCAGGGTCGCCACGGCATCGGTTTGGCCCGCGGCGAGCCGCTGCTCAAGGTCGGCGTCGGCGATCTGCTGCGCCTGGCTGAGAAAGGTGGCCAAGTCGATGATCCTGGGGTGATCGGCCTGCCCCTCGAGCAGGATGATTCGCTCAAGCTGCGGCACCTCGGCAAGTTGCGGATCGAGCTCTTCGGCCATGACCGGCGAATGCATGAAGAGAAATCGGCTGCCCGAATCCTTGAGGATATGTAGAATCGCCTTGACGCCTTCGGTATGGTAGACCGGAACCGACAGGGCTCCGCAGGCCATGGCGCCGAGGTCGGCATAGGCCCATTCGGGGCAGTTGGGAGCCATGATCGCCACCCGTTCGCCCGGTTTCAGGCCGAGGGCGATCAATGCCTTGGCATACTTCCGGATGGTCAGACCGAGGGTTTCCCAGGAAATATCCCGGTAGGCATCGTCCACTTTGCTGCGCATCGCGGTGCGTTCCCGGCGCTGGGCCGCTCTGTCCAGCACCATTTGTGGTATCGTCCTGATCTCGTCCATAAAGACCTCTCCGGCTTAAGAAAGAATTTTTCTCCCGCCGCCTATCTTTGCTATGATGTCTCCCCGAGTTCCCTTGCTGGTTGCGGGGAAGTGCCAACATCCTGGCGGAAGGGCCCCTTACCATGATTTTAGGCGTTACCGGCGGCATTGCCAGTGGTAAAAGTACCGTCACCCGAACTTTCCAGGCGCTGGGGGCCGCCGTGGTCAGTGCCGATGAGCTGGCCCGGGAGGCGGTAAAACCGGGAACGGCAGCGCTCGTGCAGTTGGTGGAACGTTTCGGTGCGCAGGTTCTCCATCCGGACGGTACTCTGAACCGCCAGGCCCTTGGCCGGTTGATTTTCGCCGATGACCGGGCCCGGGAGGACCTGAACCGGATCACCCATCCGGCGATTGCCGCCCTTGCCGAGCAACGCCTGGCGGAACTGCGCCATGGCGGCCATCCCCTGGTGGTATACGAAGCGCCTCTGCTCTTCGAGGCCGGCGCCGAGCAACGTGTGGATGCCGTGCTGACGGTCACCGTCGACGAGCGGGTTCAACTCGAACGGCTAATTGCCCGGGACGGCATCAGCGAGGCCGAGGCTCGTTCCCGGATCGCCGCCCAGATGCCCCAGGCGGAAAAGGCCGCTCGGGCTGATTATGTCATTGACAATTCAGGGCCGCTGGCAACGACCGAAGCCGAAGTGCGACGTCTCCATGCACGTCTTACCGGTGCTGCCGGGACGTCTCGCACTGATTGAGAAAATCCCTGATCAGGGTCAAGGTCTGCCCCAGCCGCGGGTTTTCCCCGGTGGTGAGAACGTGGGGTGCCTCCGGGCCGAGCAGGTGGTGCTCCTTGATCGGACTGCCCAGCGCCTGATAGAGTTCGTAGGCGCTTTCAAGATTGACAGTCCGGTCCCCCTGGGCGCAGATGACCAGCGCAGGGGCGGTAATCCGGCCGAGTCCGTCCCGGACTCGGCGGATCAGTCGGTAAAGCTGGTAAACGCCATTGAGCGGCCGCAGGGCATAATAATATTTGGCCAGGTCCGCCGGAACCGGATGGCTCTGGTAGCGCTTGAAAAAACGCATTATCCCGGTTGTGGGAGCCAGCCGGTGGCGCAGCCGCAGGTAGGGTGAAAGGAGGATGAGTCCGTTTAGCTTCCCCTGCGCGGCCGGGGGCAGAAGCAGCAGGGCGCCGGTACTGCTGCCCACCCCGTAAACCCGTGAGGTGCGCTCCTTCAGTAAGCGCAATCCCTCTTCGACCGCATCCAGCCACTCTTCGCACTTTCGATCGATCAGATCCCGGGGGACGGTTCCGTGACCCGGCAGACGAATCCCCAGGCAGAGATAACCGGCTTTGGCCAGGCTATCAGCCGGCAGGCGCATTTCCCAGGGGGACGCGGTGAAACCGTGAACCAGTAAAACCCCTGCCTTCGGCGGGCTGGTCGGCTCTAGTAGAAAGGGCAGATTCTCCGCACACGCCACCCCTTCCTGGCGAGCCCGCTGCTGATCCTCGGCTATTGCCATCACCGACTTTTCCTCCTCAACGGGGCTGGCCTTCGGGGTACGCGGCAGTCAATGATATCGGCATCGGTTATTAAAAAGGATCTTTCCTCTTGAAATTCTTGGGAAAATCCAGTTTGAATTTTATCAGCAAGGGGGCTGTTGTCAACCGCGGTGAATAAGCCCACCATGGCTGTTGGGGCGGGAAGGCAAAAAAAATCCCCCTGCAAACAGGGGGATCGTTTTTGCCCTTGGCGGGACGGTTTTATTTGTGGAAGCCAAGGCGGGTGGAGAGATCTTCTCCTGCCTGCGTCACCAGGGGGATCAGTTCCTTTTCGAGGCGCTCATCGGAAAAGCGCATCGAGGGTCCCGAAATGCTTACCGCACCGACGATGCGCCGGGTGTAGTCGCGGATCGGGGCCGCCACGCAGCGCACTCCCGGGTCGAGTTCCTCGTCGTCGATGGCATAGCCCTGTTCGGCTATTTTTTTCAGTTCCTGTTTGAGCTGGTCGCGTTCGGTGATGGTTCCCGGAGTAAAGCCTTTGAACTCGCCGCGGGGCAGAGTGGCATCCAGTTCCTCGTCAGACATGACGGCCAGGTGAACCTTTCCGGCGGCGGTGCAGTAGGCGGGAAGCCTGGAGCCCACTCGGGAGACGACGCGCACGGTGAGGTCGGTTTCCACCACGTCGAGGTAGACGACGTAGCCTTCCTTGAAAATGGCAACGTAGGATGTTTCGTTGCACGCCTCGACCACTCGCTCAAGAATCGGTTTGGCCTGGCGCAGCAGCCCCATCTGCTTGATGAAGGTCTGTCCCAGTTCCAGTGACTTGAGACCCAGTCGGTAGTTCTCCGTGGCTTTGTTCTGCTCGATATAGCCACGGGACTCCAGGGTGGCGAGAAGTCGGAAGACGTTGTTTTTATGTAGTTTGAGCCGTTTGCTCAGCTCGGTGACACCGAGTTCGTCAACATCGTCGTGAAACTGTTCAAGCAGGTCCAGGGCGTGGGAAACCGCCTGGATGATATATTCGGACTTGTCTTTCTTCGCCATGATTATTTTTCCCTCTTTTGGATTTATTACAGTGAGAAATTCGCCCCCATCTTATAAATTTCGCATATTATGTCAAGTGCTATGGGATTATTTGCGAAATGTGATCACCCGCTGCGACAGGGGATGGCACTCCTCAGGGCGTTTTTAAACGCTTTTCCAGAGGCATCGGCCCCGGCAATTGAACTATAAAATGTTGTTTTATGAAAGTCAACTTTAATGGTCTTCATCCGGTGCTTTTCCTTTGGGTGTTGCGGGCATCGGCTTCAGTTGACAGGGGTTGGCGTTTCCGTTAGATTTGACGGGCATTTGCGGTCCGGGAGAAAAAACCATGCTGAACCTCAGTAAAAAAATTCTGGTAGCCATCGACGGTTCGCCGCAGTCGGACAAGGCGGCCGAGGAAGCGGTACGTCTGGCCAAGGCTTCAGGCACACGGTTTAAAAGCAAGGTTTATGCCGTGATGGTGCTGCCGAGCATGCGGGCGCCGTCTTTCACCGATTTTTTCCCCTCCCCGCCGGCCACCGAGAGGCCGGAGTGGGAAGAGACCCGCAAGCGGATCTTTTATGTGGTCGAGAAGGCTGCGGCCGAAGCCGAGGTGCCACTGATCAGCGAAGTCGTATACGGTGAGCCCGCCGAGGAGGTCCTGTCCTTTGCCGAACAGGCAGAGATCGATGTGATCGTTATTGGTTCTTCGGGCTCGGGGCGGGTCAGGCGGGCCCTTCTGGGCAGCGTTTCCGCCAAGGTTGCCAGCCACGCCCGCTGCTCGGTCTATATCGTCCGCTGATTGCCGGCCCTGGTTTCTCTCTTTCCTTCCCCCGGCCCGTGGGCCGCGTCTCGATTCACCCTTCTTCAATCATTAGTTCCGTTGACGGTTCCTTCTGGTGAGCCTTAAGTTGAAGGGCTTTTTCGCCCTCGCCCACGCGGGCGATGGGGGCGGGACGGGGAGCATCCGCGTGCCGGGTCTCCTGGCAGAGGTAGGCGAGAATTTCCGCCAGACTTTCGCGGATGCCCTCTTCGCTGTCAGGAAATTCGTGGGGCGAAAGTTCCAGGGTCAGGGCCTCGTCGTAGCCTGTTTCCCGCAGGTGGTTGAGAAAGCGGGTCAGGGGTAAAATGCCATGTCCCGGCAGAAGATGCTCCCGCCCGTATCCGTAATCGGAAAAATGGATGTTGCGCATTTTCCCCGATTCATAAAGCAGGTGAAAATCATGGAGGAAGTTGGCCTTGGATGATCCCATGTGGGCGGTATCGAAGGTCAGGAACAGGTTTTTCCCCTGCATGAACTCGATCATCGCCCCGGTGTGACCGAGCAGATAGGGATTGGATTTGAAGGCCCCGGTGCAGGGCATGTTCTCAACGGTGATAATGACCTGGTTATTGCCGATCTCGGCCTGAAAATCGGCAACCCGGTTGAACCACCGCCAGAATTTGAATTCCAGCGCCAGCCAGGACGGCGGGTGAAAATTGATCAGGGGGATGCCGGTTTCCATGGCGAGGCCCGCCGTCCGGCGCAATTGGCTGATCTTGTTGCCCCAGCCGTCGATTTCAAAAAACGGGGCATGCAGCGAGCACACCGGCAGGATCTGCTGAAGGTGGTGGATCAGTTCGGCGTTTTCACCGAAGGCGAAATCATGGTTGATGATGACTTCCATGCCCTCGAAGCCGGTATCCCTGGCGATCTCAAAGACCTTTTCCAGGGGCAGGGTATACAGGCTTCCGGCGGACAGGACGAGTTTCATCGAGCGTGCTTGCTCCAGTGGTAGAACGATTTTTTATGGCAGTGGATCTTTTACCAGAGGCCACCTGGCCGTGTCAATGTCCGGTGCCGACAAGGTCAGGGGGCATGAACCTCTTCCGCCAGAAAGCGGCGAATTCTTTCCGGCGGAGCCGGGGTGGCCAGGGAGACGACGATCATCGTCAGGATAACCAGGGGAGCTCCGATCAGGGCCGAGGAGGTCGGTGGCAGAACGGCGGCCAGGGCCGGCGCCGCCTGGCCCAGCAGCAAGGGGGCCAGGGTAATGCCGATGCCGGTGATCATGCCTGCGATTGCTCCGTACTTGTTGGTCCGGTCCCACCAGATGCCGAGTAGAAAAACCGGAAACAGGGTGTTGCCGGCCAGCGCGAAGGCCACCGCGGTGATCTCGGCGATCAACCCGGGAGGATGGATGGCACCGGCCACCACGATCAACGACAGGACCAGAGTGGTCCCTTTGGCGATCCGCATGCGGGATCGCTCACTGGCCCGCGGATTGATCAGGCGGTAATAGATGTCGTAGGAGAAGGCGCTGGCGCCGGTAATCAGCAGGCCGGCAACGGTCGAGAAGGCGGCCACGATGGCGCCGACGGCAATCGTTCCCATGAGCCAGGCCGAAAGCCCCGACCACTCCACCGCCTTGACCACAATCAGGTCGGCCACCGCCTCGGCGGTCGCAGGGTCGGCGGCTCCGCCACTGGCCGCCAGGATCCGGGCGAAGGTGGCATAGGCCGGGGCGCTCCAGTACAGCAGGCCGATGAAGAAGATCCCCCAGACCACGCTCCAGCGGGCGTCTCGCAGGTTCGGAACGGTGTAAAATCGGGACAGCACGTGGGGCAGGCCGGCGGTGCCCACCATCAGCGTGAAGCAGAGAGCAATCCACTGGTAGGATGAGCCGTGGGCCCAGGGAGCAGCGGGCAGGCCGTTGGTGGCGGTGGTCAGTTCCTGCAGGGCCCGGCCGTAACCGATTTGGGGGATCGCCCAGAAATAGCCGAGCTTTTTCGCGACGAACATCAGCGGCAGAATGAAGGAGAAGATGACCACCGCATACTGGAATTGCTGGTTGCGGGTGGCGCCGAGGGTGCCGGAAAGAACCAGATACGAGATGACCACTGCCGCGCCGAACAGCAGTGAGGGGGTGTAGTCCATGCCGAAGATCCAGGCGAAGACCAGGCCGATGCCCTTGTACTGAGCCACGCAGTAGATCAGGGAGATGAGGATGGCGATCGCCGCCGAAAGCGCCCTGGCCACCCGGGAGTCGTAGCGGGCGCTGACGAAATCGGGGGCGGAATACTTGCCGAAGCGGCGGATCTGGCTGGCCATCAGAATGAGCAGCAGCACGTAGCCGCCGGTCCAGCCGATGACGTAGGCAAAGGCCAGGTAGCCCTTGAGATAGAAGATGCCGGCAATGCCCAGAAAAGAGGCGGCGCTCATCCAGTTGGAGGCGATCGCCGCGCCGATGCCGATGCGACCGATGGAGCGGCCGGAAACCAGGTAGTATTCACTTTTGGCGGTGCGGCTGGCCACTCCGACCAGGACCAGCACCGCCAAGGTGAAGACCAGCAGCAGGGCCGGCATGATTTTCAAGGTTTCGGCAGGCATGCGCCCTCCCTATTTGCGTTTGCGGTAAAGCTTGGTGAGATGGTCGATGAAGAGATTGAACAGGACGCAGAGCAGGATGAACCAGACGATCATGAACTGGCCCGAGAACCAGTAATGGAGCGGGAAGCCAAATACGGTGAGTTCGGTTAGCGGACCGGTGCCATCGGCGCCGCGCTGCGTGAGGACCAGCAGAAACTGGAACCCGAAAGTGAAAAAGGCCCAGCTGATCAGCAGAATCCAGGTGTAGACGACCTTCTGCCGCATGAAGCCGGGGCGGGGGCGCAAGAAGTTGACCCGCAGGTCTTTGCCGGACTGGTCGGGCGGTGCCTGATTCTTGGCCATGATCCCCTCCTTATCAAGCGTCCCCCGCCGCAGGGCAGAGGGTGTTTCTCCCACGATGGCCGCTGCGGGTGCGACGGCTTGGCTAATCGGCTTTCATGACCTCGCACAGCACGCTGGTGGCGTAGCTGCCACGGGGCAGGCTGAAGCTGAGCACCAGGTCCTCGCCTTCGGCTCGGGCTGCGGCAGCGCCCAGCGGCACGCGCAGTGGTCGGCGCTCCCCGTCCATGGTCAGTCCCTGGCCGAGGCGGAAGTCCTCAAGCTTGAGCCGCTCTTTCTCGAGCAGGCCTTGTTCGAGCAGGCCCGCCTGTCCCTGGGCCGGGGTCAGTTTGCGGCCGAACAGGGGGCCGGACGGACTGATTTCGAAACGATCGGCCCGAGGCTGCTCCACGGCAGGGTCGGTCACCACGAAACAGGCGCCGTTGTCATGCTTGTAGGCCAGGTCGCCGCGCCACAGGATGTCCAGAGTGTCAAGCCGCATCGCCACCAGCCGATCGAACAGGTGGGACTGGTAGGCTGAAAGGTAGAGCCGCAGCATTTTTCGCGGCATCCCCAGCACCGCTTCCTCGGCCGGGCGGCCATCGGCCAGCAGGTGCACCATCTTGCGTTCGTCCCGAAAGCGTCCAGGCAGGGCGGCCAGGGCTCCGGCCAGGTCGCCGGCGGCAAAGCATTCGGCCGCCCGTCGCCACCGCTCGTTCTTGATGCACTCGGGGTCGCCGATGATAAGTCGGGCCGCTTCGGCAAAATTTCGTCGCAGCAAGGCGCCGCCGATGCGGTGCGAGGTGTTCAGCACGCCGTAGCGCTGTTCGCCGAAGCGGTTGGGAACCCCGACCTGTTCAAGGATGTGAAAGGTGTCCAGGGCCATCTCAAGGGCACCCGCGCGGGTTCCTTTGATGCGGATTTCGAACCGGTTGCCGGCCAGGTGACCGGGGCGCAACTTGTTGCCGTGGCGCCGCGCGGAGAGAATCCGCACGCCTTCCAGCTCGAGGGCCATGGCCCGTTCGGGTCTCACCCCGGGCACCGAAACGCTCTGCCGCGTGGTGGCCCGGGCGTCCTTGAGCCCTGCGTAGCCCATGTCCCGCTCCTTGACGCCGAGAGCCTTTGACAGGGTTCGCAGCAGGTCAAAGGTGGTCAGCCCCTGCTTTTCGACCTCCAGATAGAGGTGTTCCCCTTCGCCGCAGGGTGTGTAGAGCGGGATCTCCTCGACGCGGAAATCCTCGGGCGTTTCCTTGATGACACCACCGATGCCGGGAATCGCAGCGCTCAGATACCTATCCATTCTGGGCGTGACTCCAACGCACCCGGAACCCGGGGAGGGGCTCGGCCAGCAAGGATTCGTCCGCCCTCAGCGCTTCGTCCTTGCGGTAGTGAATGAAGTGAACCGGCTGTCCCAGATCGAGAAACCGGCGCATGTACTTGGAGCGGGGGTATCCGGGGAGATCTAGAACGAAAGGTTTCGCAAGGCGGTTTTGGTAACCTTCGATGGCGGGCAGCAGGTCGGCCACGTCGTAGGCGTAGTCGACGAAATCGGTGCTGAAGTACAGCTCGCCGCCGGGCTGCAGATAGTAAAGGAGGGTTCGCAGGAACTCCCGGTTCACCAGCCGGCGCTGGCGGTGGCGCTTTTTCGGCCAGGGGTCGGGGCAGTTGATGTAAACTCCGCAGAGCGCTTCACGCTCGATGAAGTGGGCGAGCAGAAAGCGGGCTTCGGCGCGCAAGACCCGGACGTTGTCCAGCCCGGCCGCCTCGATCTTTCTGCAGGTTTTCAGGCAGCCCTTGTTGTAGATGTCGATGGCCAGAAAGTTGGTTTCCGGATGCCGCGCGGCCAGTTGCACCATGAAGTCGCCGATGCCGCAGCCGATTTCCAGGGCGAGGGGGCGATGGCTGCCGAAAATCTCGGTCCAGTCGGCCGGTTCGGAGAGCTGGCCTTCGGCAATGAAGTACGGTGAGGTTATTTCGATCATCCGCTGGGTCATGTGGCTCTCGGGTTCCTTCCGGCATTGTATTTCAGCCCGGAAATTAGCACAGGCGGCGCTGGATTTCAACGTCGTGCCGGCCGGCACGGATTACTTGAGATTTCCGAGATGCTCGGCGAGAATTTTCAGATCTTCCTCGGACAGGTGGGGGTAAGCGGGCATGATCGAGGCGGGGTCGGCCTGCTTCGGGGCGATCAGCTTGGCGCGGATCTGGCCGGTTGTCAGCCGGCTTCCGACCTTGTCGAGGGCCGGGCCGAGATTGCCGCCGTCGCCGTTGATCCGATGGCAACCCTTGCAGCCAAGGGCGTTGATCAGTTCCCTGGCCCGGGCTTCATCCTCGGCGGCCAGGGCGGGCGGGGCCAGCGCCAGGATGATCGCTGCGGCCGCGGTGATTCTGGTAAGATGGTGAATGAACATGGTTGGATGCTCCTCTCATCGGATGGCAGCGCGCCGGACCGCAAAAGGTCGACGGCGGGAAGCGGCTCCGGGCAAACTCCGGCAAACCGGGCGGAGTGTCAGGATACTAAAATTTTATTTTTTGGCAATGAAAAGAAACGGGGAAAGGGGTTGAATTCCCCGGCTTCGGGGGCTAATCTATCTTAATTTTGCGCTGGCCGGCGTCGGTCGGGCGGAATCCCCATCCCCTCTGGAGGTCTTCGTGAATATTCCCGTTTCCCGGCGGGCCCGGGAGGTCAAGCCGTTTCTGGCCATGGAAATCATGGAGCGGGCCAAGGAGCTTGAAGCTGCCGGCCGCGAGATCATCTACCTGTGCCTGGGCGAGCCCGACTTTCCCACCCCTCCCGCGGTGGCCGAAGCCGCGGTTGCGGCCATCGCGGGGGGGGCCACGTCCTATACCCATTCACTGGGGCTGCCGGAGTTGCGGCAAGAAATCGCCCGCTTCCACCGGCGACGCTACGGAGTGAGCATCGAACCCGCGCAGGTCATGGTCTCTTCCGGCACCAGCCCCCTGATGCTGCTGCTGTTCAGCGCTCTGTTGGAGGAGGGGGACGAGATCATCCTTACCGATCCCGGCTATGCCTGCTATGGCAATTTCATTCGCTTCGTCGGCGGTCGCCCGGTTTCGCTGCGAACCCGCGAGGAAGACGGTTTTCAGCCGCGTCCTGCCGAGGTGCGGGGGCTGATCGGCCCGCGTACCCGCGGGGTGCTGATCAATTCGCCGGCCAATCCGGCCGGTTCGGTGATACCGACCGCCTGGCTCGAAGAGCTGGCCCGGCTGCCGGTGCCGGTCATCTCCGACGAGATTTACCACGGCCTGACCTATGCCGGCGAGGAACGGAGCATTCTCGAGTTCACCCCCGAGGCCTTTGTCCTGGGCGGGTTTTCCAAGGCCTACGCGATGACCGGCTGGCGCCTCGGCTACCTGATTTCGCCCCTGTCGTGCATGCGCGCCCTGCAGAGCCTGCACCAGAATTTCCTGATCTGCGCCAACAACTTTGTCCAGCGCGCCGGGGTGGTTGCCCTGCGCGATTGCGACGCCGACGTGAGCCGGATGCGTCAGGCCTACGACCGGCGCCGCCGGCACCTGGTGGAGCGGCTGCGGGCCCTTGGTCTGGGGGTGCGCAGTGAGCCGGCCGGCGCTTTTTACGTGCTGGCCGACGCCCGCCATATCAGCGGCGATTCGCTGGCCCTGGCCGGGGACATTCTCGAATCGACCGGGGTGGCCCTGACGCCGGGGATCGATTTCGGCGAGGGCGCGGAGGGATATTTGCGCTTTTCCTACGCCAACTCGATGGAAAATATCGATACCGCGCTGAACCGCCTCGAGGACTTTCTGCGCCGGCGCGGGCAGCTGAAATGATTTTCGCCCGAGACCGGGGGGGCGGGTCCCCGATCAGCCCTATCCACCCATAGGAGAGACTACAATGCTTATCGTCATGCATCACAGCGCCACCGAGGAGCAGGTTCGCGCCGTCATTGAGGCCGTGGAGGCCATGGGCCTGCGAGCCGAGCCGATTCCCGGCAGTCTGCGCACCGCCATCGGCGTACTCGGCAATCAGGGATACGTGGATGACACCAGCATTCGCGAGTTGCCCGGGGTGCGCGAGTGCATCCACGTCAGCAAGCCGTACAAGCTGGTTTCGCGAGATTTCCATCCCCTGTCCACGGTGGTCGAAGTCGCCGGGGTCAAGGTCGGCGACGGGCACCCGCCGCTGGTTATCGCCGGCCCCTGTTCCATCGAAAGCGAGGAGCAGATGCTCGCCGCGGCCCGCCTGGTCAAGGCCGCCGGAGCCCGGGTGCTGCGCGGCGGGGCCTTCAAGCCCCGCACCGGGCCCCACAGCTTTCAGGGGCTGGGGATCGAGGGGCTCAAATACCTGCGACAGGCCGGGGACGCGACCGGGATGCCAGTGATTACCGAGGTGATGCGGATCGAGCAACTCGAGGCCGTCTGCAAATACGCCGATATCCTGCAGATCGGAGCCCGCAACATGCAGAATTTCGATCTGCTCAAGGAAGTCGGCAAGCTCGGCCACCCGGTGCTTTTGAAGCGGGGAATGAGCGCCACCATCGAGGAGTTTCTGGCTGCGGCCGAATACATCCTGGCCGAGGGCAACGAGCGAGTGATCCTCTGCGAGCGGGGGATCCGGACCTTCGAGCGGGCCACCCGCAACACCCTTGACCTGTCGGTTGTCCCGCTGATCCGGCAGATGAGCCACCTGCCGATCATCGTCGATCCCAGCCACGCCACCGGCAAGCGCGCCCTGGTGCCGATAATGACCAAGGCGGCGCTGGTGGCCGGGGCCCACGGAGTCATGGTCGAGGTGCACCCCGAGCCCGAAAAGGCCCTCTGCGACGGCGCCCAGAGCCTGACCGGCGACGGGTTCGCCGCACTGATGGGGGAAGTCTCGGGGTTGCTCAATTATCTGGGATATTAAATAGCCGATGTTGGCGAGTGGGGCCCGCCTTCGGCGCGGGCCATGCCTTCGCCCGGCGCCGCATGCAGTCGCAGCAGGGTGATTTCAGGGCGGCAGAGAAAGCGCACCGGAAAGGCGCTGGTACCGATGCCGCGGTTGACGTAGAGGGGCGTCTGTTGGGGGCCCACCCGGTACAGGCCGGCGACGAAGGGGGCCGAAAAGCGCGGCAGGTAAAAGGGCGGCAGCCAGGGCAGGCGGACCTGCCCGCCATGGGTATGGCCGCACAGGATCAGGTCTTCGGTCCCGCCAAGCAGATGGTGATCGAAGGCCGGCACATGGGAGAGCAGCAGGTTGACCCGCATCGGGTCGGTCTGCTGCTGCAACCGGATCAGATTGTCGGCTGTGGACGGATAGTCGAGGCCGAGAATGGATAGCGGCACCTGGTGCAGATTCAGGTCGTCCCGCTGATTGATCAGCAGCCGGGTCCCGGCGCGGGCGAAATGCCGGCGCAGGTTTTCCCCCTCGAGGCGCGCCCAGTATTCCCAGTTGCCCTGAACGGCGAAAACCCCCTTGGCGCTTCGAAGCAATCGTAAAAACCGTTTGACCCCCTTGAGGTTGCGGCTGCGTTCCAGATAGTCGCCGGTCAGCAGGATGATGTCGGGCCGCAGCCGATTGACGGCCGCGGCCACCTTTTCGAAGTACCTGTGAAAGGTGCGGATGTGCAGGTCCGACAGGTGGACGATGCGCAGTTCCCGGCCCGGAGGGATTTTAGCCAGGGGCAGGGCCACCTCCTTGATCTCGAAATCGCGCGGCTCCCAGTACAGACCCCGCCCCAGGGCCAGACTGCCCAGAGCAAAGCCGCCACCCAGCAGGAATTGCCTGCGGGAAAGCCTTTTCGGTGCTGTTTTTTCGGAACCGGTCTGCTCCATGACGATCAAGCCTCGGTCACCTTGGGATGGTGGAAGATCGATTTCGCAATATAGCATGGTCCTCCCTCGGAACCAACCCGGCCTTGTCAAGGCTGGGGGGACTGGGGTATGATTTTCGAATAACTGAAATGGTCATTTTTATATCCACTGGAAAGGATTTCACCCATGGCTGGAACCATAGAAATCAGGCAGGGGGTCACCTGGCTCGGAGCCCGGCATCCCGAGTTAAGGATTTTTGACGAACTGTTTCCGACCCGTCACGGCAGCACCTACAATTCGTATCTGGTTCGCGGCAGCGAAAAGACCGCCCTGATCGATACGGTCAAGGCCCCTTTTACCGAAGAGTTTATTGAAAAGATCCGCAGCCTGGTGCCGATCGAAGAGATCGACCTGGTGGCGGTCAATCACACCGAGCCCGACCATTCGGGGGCTCTCGGTCGCCTGCTCGAGCTGAATCCCGAGATAACCGTTTATTGCACCAAGCCGGGGGAGAACTTTCTCAAGCAGCTCTTCGCGCAGCCGATGAGGACCCATGCGGTGAGCGACGGTGAGGAGATCGACCTGGGTGGCCGGACCTTGCGTTTCATCCTCGCCCCCAACCTGCACTGGCCCGACACCATGTTCACCTATCTGGCCGAAGACCGGATCCTTTTTTCCTGCGATGCCTTCGGGGCGCATTTCTGCGGCGATAAGCTCTATGACGACGAGGTCGAGGATTTCACCATGGAGTTCGAGCAGTATTTCGACGCGATCATGCGGCCTTTCAAGGCGAAGATCCGCGAGGCGGTGGCCAAGGTCGAAGACCTCGACATAGACCTGGTCTGTCCCTCCCACGGCCCGGTCCTGCGCCGACAGCCCAAGGCGGCCATCGCCCGTTACAAGGATCTGTCCGCGCCGCCGCCGGAGGCCGACGGCAAGCGGGTCCTGCTGCTGACCCTCTCGCCCCACGGCAATACCCGCGTCATGGCCCGCTCGGTGCGCGCCGGGCTTGAAAAGCTCGGAGTGAAGGTGGCCGAGCACAGCATCATCGAAGCCGACAATCAGACGATCCGTGACGAGCTGGAGCGCTGCGACGCCTTGGTGATGGGGACCCCAACCATCAATCGCGATGCCCCGCCGCCGGTGTGGAACGCCCTGTCGCTGCTCTCCTCGGTGACCCCCAAGGGCAAAGTCGGCGCGGTCTTCGGCTCCTTCGGCTGGAGCGGCGAGGCGGTGAAGCTGGTCGAGGAACGCCTCAAGGGACTCAAGTACACCCTGGCCGCCCCCGGGTTGACCTATCGCTTCAAACCCACCGATGAGGACATCGACGCCTGCCGCGAATTCGGCGAAACCGTCGCACGGGCTCTGCTCGGCGGGGCCTGATGGGATAGCCCGGGGTTTGTCGTGAGCAAACTCCCCGAGGATCTGGAAAGGGTCGGCCTGCGCCGGCCCTTTTGTTTGACCTTTGTGCCGGCAATCGGCATAATTCGGCTTTGAATTTTTTATCCCGCCAAACCAGGAGGTCCATGTGAATCTGTCCGAACTTATGTCCAGCCTGAACAGCTTTGTCTGGGGGCCCTACATGCTGACGCTGCTGGTGGGGACCGGCGCTTATCTGTCCCTGCGCCTCGGTTTTTTGCAGTTCGTTCAACTGCCCAAGGCGCTCAAGCTCGTCTTTTCGAAAAGCCCGGACAGCCAGGCCGAGGGGGATATCACCCCTTTCCAGGCGCTGACCACCGCCCTGGCGGCCACCATCGGCACCGGCAACATCGCCGGGGTGGCCACGGCCATCTACCTCGGCGGCCCGGGAGCGATCTTCTGGATGTGGGTCTGCGCCCTGGTCGGGATGGCGACCAAATATGCCGAGGCCGTGCTGGCGGTGGAATATCGCCAGCACCTGCCCGACGGCACCATGCAGGGCGGACCGATGCGCTACATTGCCGAAGGGCTGGGGCTGAAATGGCTTGGCTGGCTGTTTGCCCTGTTCGGCAGCCTCGCCGCCTTCGGTATCGGCAGCATGGTCCAGTCCAATTCGGTGGCGGTGGCTCTGCGCGAGACCTGGAACGTGCCGCCGGTCGGCACCGGCATCGTGCTGGCGGTGTTGACCGGCATTGTCATCATCGGCGGCATCCGCCGCATCGGCAAGGTCACCGAAAAACTGGTGCCGATCATGGGAATTGCCTACGTGCTCGGTGCCCTGGTGATCCTGGTGATGAATGCTGGCAGGATTCCCGAGGCGCTGGCGTTGATTTTCGCCCATGCCTTCGCCCCGGCCTCGGCGGCCGGCGGCTTTGCCGGTGCCGCGGTCTCTGCGGCGATCCGGTTCGGGGTGGCCCGCGGGGTCTTTTCCAACGAGGCGGGCCTGGGCAGCGCCCCCATCGCCCACGCCGCCGCCCGCACCCGCAGCTCGGTTCGCCAAGGGCTGATCGCCATGACCGGGGTCTTTTTCGACACCATCATCGTCTGTTCCATGACCGCCCTGGTGATTCTCTCCACCGGCGCCTGGACCAGTGGCGAAACCTCCAGCGCTCTGACCTACCTGGCCTTCCAGAACGGTCTGCCCGGCCCGGGCGGACTGATCGTCACCCTGGGGATCGTGGTCTTCGCCTATTCGACCATGATCGGCTGGGCCTACTACGGCGAGGAATGCATCGAGTACATCTTCGGCATGAAGGCGCGCACGCCCTATCGCTACATCTTCTGCCTGGTCATCGCCCTTGGCGCGTTTCAGAAGGTGGGGTTCGTCTGGGACTTTTCCGACACCATGAACGGGGCGATGGCGATTCCCAACCTCATCGGCCTGCTCGGGCTCTCCGGAGTGGTTGCGCGCTCCACCCGCGAGGCGCTGAAAAACCCCGAGCGGTATCTCTGATTCGGGTTCGGCCATGAGCGCTTCGCTGGTAGCCACCGTGGCGGTCGCCGCCCCTCTGGACAAGGTGCTTTCCTACGCGCTGCCCGAAGAGCTTGGTCGCCGGGCCTGCCCTGGGGTGCGCCTGCGGGTACCTTTGGGGCGGCGCAGCGTGGTCGGTTACCTGCTCTCGGTGGCACCGGGGGAAACCGAAGGGCTCAAGTCCGCGGCCGAGGTGTTGGATGAGGATCCGCTCTATCCGGAGGCGATGATCCCCTTTTTTCTGCGGGCCGCAGAGTACTACTGCCATCCCCCCGGCGAGGTCATCCGCGCGGCTCTGCCTGCCGGGCTCTCCGGACGGGGCGCGGCGGTCGGCATTCTTCACGAGCGGATCTTCACCCCGACCCTCATGGCGGGTGAGCCCACCGGAGCTCGGCAGCGGGAAATCCTCGCCCTGGCCCGGGAACTCGGCAGGGTTTCGCTGGGCGAACTGCGCGAGCGTTTCGCCGCCCCCCATGCCCCGGTGGGGCGGCTGGTCGAGCTGGGCTATCTGCAAGAAGCGAGCGAGGAGCGTCGCCGCGACCCCTTTCTCGATCAGCCGCCGGCGGCCGATCTGGAGGTGGATCCGACGGCCGAGCAGCTGGCCGCCCTCGATGCCATCGGGGTGGCCCTGGAAAGCGAAGGGTTCGCGCCGTTTCTGCTCCACGGGGTGACCGGCAGCGGCAAAACCGAAGTCTACCTGAGAGCCATTGGCGAGGTTCTGCGCCGCGGGCGGCGGGCCCTGGTGCTGGTGCCCGAGATCGCCCTCACGCCCCAGCTGGTCCGCCGGTTCCGGGCCCGCTTCGCCGCCGGGAATGCCACCATTGCGGTCCTGCACTCGGGGCTTTCCGACGGCGAGCGCTACGATGCCTGGCGGGCCATCGCCCGGGGCCAGATCGACATCGTCATCGGCGCCCGTTCGGCGGTTTTCGCCCCTTTGCAAGGGCTTGGCATCATCGTCGTCGACGAGGAGCACGAGTCCAGCTACAAGCAGGCCGAGGGGTTTCGCTACAACGCTCGCGACCTGGCGCTGATGCGCGGGCAGATGGACCACTGCCTGGTCCTGCTGGGCAGCGCCACGCCGGCCCTGACCACCTTCTACCGGGCCCGGGACGGACAGACCGGCTACCTGCCCCTGACCGGCCGCGCCCTTGATCGCCCCCTGCCGGAAGTGCAGCTGGTCGATCTCACCGAAGAGCGGCCCGAAGGCGCTCTTTCCGGGCCGCTGGCCGCGGCTCTGGGGGAGAACCTGGCTCGCGGCGAGCAATCGCTGCTGCTACTCAACCGGCGCGGCTTTTCGCCCTACCTGCTGTGCGCCGACTGCGGCGAAACCTTCCGCTGCCCCAACTGCGAAATCACCCTGACCTACTATCAGGGGCGCCGACTGCTGCGCTGTCATTACTGCGATTACGGAATCCGCCCCCCCGACCTCTGCCCCCGCTGCCAGAGCGGCGGACTTGCTCCCGAAGGGGTGGGGACCGAGCGGCTCGAGGAGGAGCTTGCCGCCCTGTTTCCCGACGCCCGGCTTGCCCGCATGGACCGCGATACCACCGGCCGCAAGGGGGCCCACCAGCGCCTGGTGGAGAGCATGGAACGGCGCGAGGTGGACATTCTGATCGGCACCCAGATGATCGCCAAGGGGCACGATTTTCCCGGCGTGACCCTGGTGGGAGTGGTGAGCGCCGATGCTTCGCTGAACTTTCCTGATTTCCGCTGCGCCGAACGGACCTTCGCCCTGCTCACCCAGGTGGCCGGTCGGGCCGGTCGCGGTGAACGCACCGGCAAGGTGCTGATCCAGACCTTCGCGGCGGATCACTACGCCCTGGTCAGTGCCGCGACTCACGATTACCAGGGATTCTACGCCCAGGAGGTCGCCTTTCGCCGGGAGCTCGGCTATCCGCCCTTCGGTTTTCTGGTCAACCTGGTGTTGGCGGGAAATGACTCCGAGCGGGTCCAAAACGCCGCCGAATCCCTGGCCGCCGGCATGCAGAGCGATGCCCGCGAGGTCGAGGTGCTCGGCCCGGCGCCCTGTCCCCTGGCCCGCCTGCGGGGCAAAACCCGCATGCAGGTTCTGCTCAAGGCGCCCCAACGGCCGCCCTTGCGCCGCCTGCTGGCCCGGCTGGACGGCCTGCGCCGGACCATCCCCTCCGGCGTTGCCCTCGCCGTCGATGTCGACCCGGTCGATATGTTATAAGGCGGTTTCCTTTGTCGCCGGTTTGACGCTCCGGCAAAAAACAGCTATTGTTTTTCTCTGTCACGCTTGTTGATTGGTGCGCTGCAGGAACGGCCCAGGGATGGGACGACTTGACTGCGCCGTGACAGACCTCTCGTACCCGTCCGCGTAACCATCGCGCAAGACTTCCTCGCCAAGATGTCGGTCGATGTTCTGTCCAGCCCGAGGATTTTTCCCATGGTAAGCATTCCCGATAAAGCGCGGTCCGGCCTGCGGCGGACCCGGTTCGCTCTGCTATTGACGGTACTTCTGTTGCCGGTGGGCTGTATCAAGCCGGCCGAAGTGCCCCCTCCGCTACCCGCCGAGGAGTTTGCTGCTCCCCCGGTCCCCGCCCTGCAGCCGGTCCCCTGGGAACTGGTGGACGGCTGGCCCGACCCCGATCCCGAACTCGCCCTGAAGGCGTTTCTCGACAGCTGCCGAGCCATCCGCAGTCGTCCCGGCTGGCAGGATGTCTGCAGCCGAGCGCAGCTGGTCGATCCCGCCGATGGCACCGGGGTGCTGCGGTTTTTCGAAGACAATTTCACCCCCCACCAGGTGCGCAATGCCGACGGTACCGGCTCGGGGCTCATCACCGGTTATTACGTGCCGGACCTCACCGGTAGCCGCCAACGGACCAAGCAATACACTTATCCCCTCTACGGGGTTCCCGACGATCTGCTGATCATCGATCTGCGCAGCGTCTATCCGGAACTGGGCGATTACCGCCTGCGCGGCCGCCTCGAGGGGCGCCGGGTGGTGCCGTACTGGGAGCGATCGGAGATCGACGGGGCCCGGACCCCGCTGGCCGGTAAAGAACTGTTCTGGGTCGAGGATCCCGTCGAGTTGTTTTTTCTGCACATCCAGGGCTCCGGCCGACTCAGCCTCGATAATGGGGAACGGGTGATGGTGCACTATGCCGATCAGAACGGTCATCCGTATCGCTCCATCGGCAAGCTGCTGCTTGAGCGCGGGGCCATGACCCGCGACCAGATGTCGATGCAGAACATCAAGGCCTGGGCCCGGCAGAATCCCGAGCGCGTCCGTCAATTGCTCGGCGAGAACCCGAGCTACGTTTTTTTCAGCGAACTGTCCCTGGAGTCGGAAACTCCCCCCGGCGCTTTGGGGATTCCGCTGACCCCGGGGCGCAGTCTGGCCGTTGACCCACGTACCGTTCCGCTGGGGGCGCCGGTTTTCATTTCGACCACCTGGCCTGACAGCCCCGAGCCCCTTCAGCGGCTGATGACCGCCCAGGACACTGGCGGGGCCATCAAGGGCCGGGTGCGTGCCGATTTTTTCTGGGGGATGGGTGATGGGGCCGGATCCTACGCAGGGCGCACCCGGCAGAGCGGCTGGCTTTGGGTCCTGCTGCCGAGAGAACCGAGCACAAGATGATAGGCGAAATCGGGCGAGTCTTTTGCCCCGGGTCATTTGATGAACCATGTTTATCCGTTTCTTGGCGAAATGTTGGCCGCAAATTTGCAATAAGTAGACCGGTGGCTTCATTCTCAAGTTTCGTCACCGATTTTATTGACTTAGGATCTTCGCACAGGTGTTTAGCCGAAGCCGAGGGTTCGGTTAGCCGGCAAATTTCTTCTGGAGGGTAAGGTTACGATCATGGCAAGCGAGCTTCAATCAGTCATCAATGCCGTCGGCGACCTGCCGCCGATGCCGATGGTGGCGACCAAAGTGGTAGAACTCATGCAGCACCCGGACACCGAGGCCGAGGATCTGGCCCGGGCCGTTTCGCTGGACCCCGGAGTCGCGGCGCGGGTGCTGAAAATAGCCAACAGCTCGTTTTACAGCATGCAGAAGCAGGTCAACACCCTGAGCCGGGCGATCGTCATCCTCGGCGAGCGAACCTTGAAGAGCCTGGTCTTCGCCTCCAGCATGAAGGGCTTGAACAAGTCCTTCGGGCTGATGGAGAAGATGCTCTGGGAGGAGTCCATCGGCGGAGCCATCGGGGCCCGCCTGGTGGCCATGCGGTCTCGCTCGACCGACCCCGAAGAAGCCTTCATGTGTGGGCTGTTTCGGCATATCGGCAAGCTGGTCATGAACAATCTGGACAGCCAGAGGTTTCAGCAGATGGTGCAGGAAGCCTATAACGGCGAAGGGACTCTCGATGAGCTGGAGCGGCGGTATTTTCCCTTTTCCCATGCCGTGATCGGCGAGGCCGTTTTAAAAAAATGGAACTTTTCCGAAGATCTGATTTGTGCGGTTCGTCACCATTCTGACATGGCCCTGTCCGCAAGGGACGAGCCGGCTGTTTACCGATTGATGGCGACGGTCAATATCTCCGACCATTTTTGTCAGCGGCTTGGCCTGGGGCGTCGCGACCCCGATACCCGCATCGACCTGGTCCGGATCCCCGGCGCGAAGGGCCTGGGGCTGGAGCACGAACCGCTGCAGCAGCTTTTCGAAGAGTTTAAAGAAATTTTTGCGCGGGACCGCGAAGCGTTCATGGGATAGTCGCGTCCCGTTTTTTGACAGGGGGGCCGGTGGAAAAGCGCATCTGCGATGCGTAGATTGGGCAATGGCCGGCTCTGCGGTCGGAAATGGCCCGGGAGGTTTTCGGCAAGTCCCTGCCGCCGGAGGAACTGACCGCCGTCAAGGTCGTGCTGACCCGGGTGGCTCCCGGGGGCGAATTCGCCCTGCCCAAGGATCCTTACCCTCAGGTCTTCTGGTTTCTGGACGGAGCAGGGAGGGGGCGACGGGGGGAACGGCAATCCGCGATCCGGCCGGGCCATTGCTAGCAAAGGCGCGCCGGCGCAAAGTAAAAGCCCGGTGATTTCACCAGGCTTTTGATTCTATCGGGAGGGTTCTTTGACGCCGCCTTTGTTATTTTTCCTGCTTCAAGGCTTGCAGCTTTTGGCCTGCCCGAGATTCAACCCTCAACTCCGTTGGCATCCCCATTTTTTCGCGTCAAAGTCTGCCGATATTTCCTTCCTTCCCTTTTCTTTTATTTTGCACCCGATCTCCGATTAAAATCAATAGCCTTGGCCTGGGAAACCTTGGCCGCGATCCGCCCCGCCACCTCTTCCGCCGACCCGCTGCGGACATCAATGACCCGTTCGGCCCAGGCGCGGTAAAGGGGCAGGCGTTTGTGGTAAAGATCGGTAAAGGATTCTCCCGGGGCGATGATCATGCCCCGGGTGTCCATGTCTTTTACCCGCCGCCGCAGCACCTCAAGGGGCAGGTCGAGAAAGACGATGATCCCGTCGCGTTTGAGAGCGTTCATCGCCGGTTCGCTGTAGACCGCAGATCCGCCGGTGGCGATGACGCAGTTTCTCACCCGCAGCCCGCGCAGAACGTCTTCCTCGATTCGCCGCAGGGCATCCAGGCCGTCGCTGTCGATAATTTCCTGCAAACGGCGGCCTTCGCGGGTCTGGATCACCACGTCGGTATCGATGAAATCGAGGCCTAGACGCTTGGCCAGCACGATTCCCACCGTGCTTTTTCCCGCCCCGGGCATGCCGATAAGAACGATATTGGTCTCAGGCATCTGCCTCTTTTCCGCCCGGCGCGCCAGGGAGGGCGCCGGGCGCCTGTTCTACTGCCGGTTTTTTCAAGCCCTTCAGACAGTGTTCCGCAGCCCTCTATCCGACCTTGAGAACGATTTTGCCGAAGTGCTTGTCCTCTTCCATCATCCGGTGAGCTTCCACCACCTGGTCGAGGGGGAAGACCTTCTCGATGATCGGCACGATGGTGCGGTCGGCGAATTTGGGCAACGCGCGACGGGTGAATTCGGCGACGATCTCGCCTTTTTCGGAAACCGGCCGCGAACGCAAGACCGAGCCGATGATCTGCTGGCGCTTGACCATCATCAGGGCGAGGTTGAGCTCGGCTTTGATGCCGCTGATCACGCCGATGACCACCAACCGGCCGGTATAGCCGAGGGAATTCATGTTGGGCCCCAGGTACTTGGCCCCGACGTGGTCGAGGATCAGGTTGACCCCCTTTTTGCCGGTGTATTCCTTGACGACGTCTGTGAAATCGGGGGTTTCCTTGAAGTTGATCACCAGGTCGGCGCCGAGTTCCCGGACCCGGTCGATTTTTTCCGGGGCCGCGGTGACGATCAGCTTGCTGTTGGGGGTGAGCGCTTTGGAGAGCTGAATGCCGGCGGTGTTGACCCCGCCCCCCCCGCCGTGCAGGATGGCGGTCTGGCCGTCCTGAAACTCGCCGATCATGAAGATGTTGAGAAAGGCCGTGATGTACGATTCACAGACGCAGGCGGCCTCTTCAAAACTCATGCGCTCGGGGATTGGCATCAGGTGCTCGGCGTAGGCGACTGCGAACTCGGCGTAACCGCCGCCGCCGACCAGGGTCATGACCCGGTCGCCGACCCGCCAACCGGTGACGCCGGAACCGAGTTCCTCGATGACGCCAGCCACCTCCAGACCTAGGATTTCCGAGTCCCCGGGAGGCGGCGGATATTTGCCTTCGCGCTGGACCAGGTCGGGGCGGTTGATCGAGGTGGCCGCCACTTTGATCAGCACCTCATTTTCGCGGGGCGCGGGTTTTTCCGCTGCTCCGACTTTGAGAACATCCAGCCCGCCAAAGCCATCGAGCAATACTGCTTTCATCGATTCTCCTCCTGTGTAATTGGTCTCCATCGGAAACTCCGGATGGAATTGATTGGTTTCTGATAAAAAAAACGGCCCTTTTCCGGGCAGAAAATTGAATTTGGGATTTCGGCCATCGGCAATGATCCGAATTAAACCCTTTGAACTGCGTCTCGATTATAAGGTATACGGGGCAGGTTTCAACCTTAAATCCCGGCGCATCGGGCCGGCCGAGCAGCTCGGGGTGGTCAGACCATTTGCCTGAGAGGGTTGACAATGGTGGCGGTTTGCAGGTAAAAAACCTCTTTCGTGAGTAAATTCCCGGTTCAGCCCCTGGTTCTGCGGGTGGCCGGCAAGAAGGAGACTTGGAATGAAAAAGGACATCCTGGAAAAAGGGGCCATTATCCAACGCGACAAGGAAACCTACGCCATTGCCCCGCATATTCCCGGTGGCATCACCGATACCGCGACCTTGCGGAAAATTGCCGATATCGCCGATAAGTACCGGGCCTACGCCATCAAATTGACCAGCGCCCAACGCATTGCCATCGTCGGCCTGCCCGAAGATCGCCTCGACGAGATCTGGGAGGATCTGGGGGAGAAGCCCGGAGCCGCCATCGGCCTGTGCGTGCGTTCGGTGAAAATCTGCCCCGGCACCACCTACTGCAAGCGCGGCCAGCAGGATTCGGTCGATGTCGGTCTTAAGATGGATGCCAGGTACCATGGCCTGGAGTTGCCCTGGAAGTTCAAGATGGGGGTTTCCGGCTGCATCAACGATTGTGCCGAGGGATGCATCAAGGACGTTGCCTTGGTCGGGACACCGAAGGGATGGAACGTCATGGTGGGCGGCAACGGCGGTGGCCAGCCCCGCCTGTCCTACAAGCTGCTGGAACATGTGCCCAGCGACGAGGAGGCCCTGGCCGTTGTCGAGCATCTGGTCCAGTGGTTCAAGGCCCAGGACCGGCGCTGCCGGCTCGGCAAGTTTATCGACGAGATGGGTTTCGAGGCCTTCCGCGAAGAGGCCCTCAGGGGCTTCGAGGGAAAGTAGGGGACAAGGGCAGGCCCCCGTGCCTGCCTGGATATGGGCAACCTGCAGCACCGGGGGCACCCGCAAGGGGTGTCCCTATTTTTTCCCGAAATCGCGCACGAACCGGTAGCCACGGCCGCGGACCGTGAGAAAATGGGCCGGGCGGGCGGGGTCGAGCTCGAAGTACTTGCGCATCCGCACGATGAAGTTGTCCAGGGTGCGGGTTTCAGTATCGGGTGAAACGCCCCAGACCGCCTTCAGCAGTTCGGCCCGCGACAGCACCTCCCCCTCGCGACGGAAGAAGGTGCGCAGCATTTTCATCTCCAGGTCGGTCAGGGATATCTCGCCCTGGGGGGTAACCGCCCGCTGATTTTTCAGATCCACCTCGTTGGCGCCGAAGCGGAACCGTTCGTCCTGGTGGGCTTCGGGCCGATACCACTCGGAGCGTCGCAACATTCCCTTGACCCGCAGCAGAAACTCGTCCAGGTTGAATGGTTTGGTCAGGTAGTCGTCGGCTCCCCGGCTGAGGCCTTCCACCCGGTCCCGCTCTTCGGAGCGGGCGGTCAGCATCAGAATCGGCTGGCGGGGATCTTCATCCCGGATCAGCCTGCAGACCTCAAGCCCATCCATCCCCGGCAGGGTCAGATCCAGGATCACCAGGGCATAGGGCATCTCCCAGATCCTCTCCATGGCGGCTTCGCCGTTTTTTACGTGAGTGACCTGATACCCCTCTTCCTCGAGGTTGAAGATCAGCCCCCGGGCGATATGCGGCTCGTCTTCGACCAGCAGAATGTTCAGCCGGTTCATGACGCCTCCTCTCCGGGCCCGCCCTCCTGCAATGGCAGCAGGATATGAAAGGTGGTTCCTTTGTCGTCGCCGCCGCTCTCCAGCCAGATCTTGCCGCGATGCAGGCGGATGATCGCGCGGACGATAAACAGCCCGAGGCCCGAGCCGCGGATGGTCTCCTTGGGCTGTTTCACCCGGTAGAACATCTTGAACACCTTTCGCTGTTCCCGTTTGGCGATGCCGCGGCCCTGGTCGGAAAAAACCAGGTGGGCATGGCGCCCCTCACGAAACAGGGCGACCCGGATCCGCGGCGCCCCGGTGCTGTAAAGAATGGCGTTTTCCAGCAGATTGCGGAAGGCCGTTTCAAGAGATTCGCTTTCGACTCGGGCGTGCAGGCCGGGCTCGATGTCGAGAATCATTTTCCCGGCCCGCGGCAGCGAGTACTGATGTCGGCGAAAGTAGCTGCCGACCAGCTCGGAGAGGTCGGTGCGGCCCAGGGACAGCTTCAGGCCCCGCTGTTCAACCCGGTTGGCGGCAAGCAGGTTGTTGATCAGGGTCTGCAGCCGGTCGGTGTCGCCGAGCATGGTGTCGATGAAGACATCCATTTTTTCCGGGCTTGGCCGTCGTCGACGGATGGTTTCCAGGTGCAGCTGCAGGGACGCCAGGGGCGATTTGAGTTCATGGGTCACCTGGGCGATGAAGTTGCGCTGGGCCCGGTTCAGGGCCACCTGCCGTCGCCAGTAAAGAAAAATGACGTACACCCCGGCCAGGATGGCGACCAGCAGCAGCAGCCCTTCCGCCAGGATGAACCAGTCGGCGCCCCTTTCGATCAGCTCGGGGCTGTATTTCTGGGCGATGGCGCGCAGCTCCCGGTGCTTGCCCATGAACCAGTAAACCCAGAAGACGACCACCAGCACCCAGACCAGCTGGATGCCGATGAAGGCCATGAAAGGATTGAGGATTCTGCCAAAAAGCTTCATGCCTTCTCTTTACCACCGGGGCCGTGTCGGGACAAGAAGAAATACGGTTTTACACAACTATTACATTAACCCCGCGGCGACTTTGCTAGGATAACGCGGAATCGGATTCCATCCGTTCCGTAGATCAGCAAGGAGCCCAAATGATGAGATCATTGACCATTGGCAAGCACACCGTACCCTTTCCCCTGATTCAGGGCGGAATGGGCGTTCGTATCTCCGGCAGCAGCCTGGCCGGACATGTTGCGCGCTGCGGCGGCATCGGCCTGATCGCCACCGCCGGCATCGGTCTCAACAGCCCCCACTACGACGGCAAAAACTTCTTTACCGCCGATCCTCTGGCCCTTAAGGACGAGCTCCGCAAGGCCTATGAAATAGCCCCCGAGGGGGTCGTGGGCACCAACTGCATGGTGGCGGTGACCAATTACGATGAAATGGTGCGGGCCTCCTGCGAGGCGGGAGCCAAGGTGATCGTCAGCGGCGCCGGCCTGCCCCTCAATCTGCCCGAGCTGACCGCCGACTGGCCCGACGTGGCCCTGGTGCCGATAGTTTCCTCGGTCAAGGCCGCCGAACTGATCGCCCGCAAGTGGCAAAAAAGTTTCGACCGCCTGCCCGATGCCGTGGTGGTCGAAGACCCCGATACCGCCGGCGGGCATCTGGGGGAAAAGCTTGAAAACATCGGCTCCGGAGCCTACGATCAGTACGCTACGGTACGCGGGGTCAAGGCCTATTTCCGCGAGCAGTGGCAACTCGACATCCCGGTGATCGCCGCCGGCGGTATCTGGGATCGCGCCGATCTGCTCCACGCCCTGACCGAAGGTGCCGACGGAGTGCAGATGGCCAGCCGGTTCGTCTGCACCGAGGAATGCGACGCTTCCGAGGAATTCAAGCAGACCTACCTCAACTGCAACCAGGAAGACATCGGCCTGGTCATGAGCCCTGCGGGACTGCCCGGCCGGGCCATCAAGGGCAATATCGAACAGGTGCGCCAGCGGGATCTCGATCTTGGCGTGACCTGCCCCTCGGGTTGTCTGAAAAAATGTACCTACAAAAGCGGTCAGGAGCGGTTTTGCATCGTTCATGCCCTCGACCGGGCCCAGCGCGGCGATGTCGATACCGGCCTGATTTTCTGTGGAACCAACGCCTGGAAGGCCGATCGCATCACCACCGTTCAGGAGGTCTTTAACGAACTCTTCGCGCTGGACGGCGAAATCGATCAGGAAAAAGCGGTAAACGCCTGACATAATCAACGCATACGCTGAAAAGAAAGGCGGTCCTGGATGGTCCGTCTTTCTTTTTTGGTATCCCGGGTCCTATGCAGCGGTGAGCTTCAATGGGACCAAGCCGGTTCCGAAACCCGGCGCGCCATGCGTGTCGACTCATGGATTTTTGAAATGTAATAAAATGAAATTGTGAGTCGTTCCGCCTGCGATGGCGGGGAAAGGAGCCGATCATGGAACGCAATAGGTTCGAAGGGATCTGTGAAGTCGCCTCCCGCGGCAAGATCAAGTGGGTTGACAACACCAAGACCAGCCAGTCCGGCCGGGTGGTTTCATGTACCTCGGAAAGCCTCGAGGTTGAATTTCAGGGTCACCATGAAACCTGGGATCCGGGGGTCTGCAAGGAAAGGACCTATGGCTACCAACCGGTATACCGCAAGGAATGACCCATACCGGGTGCTTCCGGAGATGGTCGGACAGCATCCCCGCGAGGGGGCAGGTTTCATGGAATCCTTGCCGGGAAGGAGGATTTCAACTTGTGGCCTGAACTGTCAACTCAGCGCCGGCGGCGGGAATTCTTGTCTTATCGGCGCATTTTAGTGTACGATTGGCAGGATTTGCCGAAAGGCCAGGGTATTTCCAGACAAAGGAGTCGCAATGACGGCCAAAAACGAACAGTTCCTTCCCAAATGGCTCGCCTGGGAGACCACTCAGCGCTGCAACCTCAACTGCGTCCACTGTCGGTGCTCCTCCGATATGGCGTCCTCCGAGGGGGATTTTACTACTGAAGAAGCCAAGAAACTCATCGACGACATCTGCGAGGTTTCCAAGCCGGTCATGGTCCTTTCCGGCGGCGAACCGCTGCTGCGCCAGGACATTTTCGAAATCGCCCGCTATGGCACCGACAAGGGCTTGCGCATGTGCATGGCCACCAACGGAACGCTGATCACCGACGAGGTCTGCGCCAGGATGAAGGCGGCCGACATCAAGATGGTTTCGCTGTCCCTCGACGGTTCCACGGCTGCGGTGCATGACGATTTCCGCAGCAGTCCCGGCGCCTTCGACGGGACCATTCGCGGCGCCGAAACCCTCAAGCGCAACGGCATCAAGTTCCTGATCAACTCCTCGTTCACCAAACGCAACCAGCACGACATCGGCGCCACCTTCAAGGTAGCCAAGAGCCTCGGGGCCACCGCCTGGTACATGTTCATGATCGTCCCCACCGGCCGCGGCGAGGAGATCATGAACGAACTGATTTCCAAGGAGGATTACGAAGAGATCCTGGCCTGGCATTACCAGCAGGAAAAGGGTGAAGAAGAGATTCTCATGCGCCCGACCTGCGCTCCCCACTACTACCGCATCGTGCCGCAGATGGCCAAGGCCGA